>Ga0315277_10012308_pt1 | contig 10738 bp, 8 predicted proteins | sample YL17G05_15_MG_FD_203695 | JGI IMG/M metagenome (GOLD analysis project Ga0315277, IMG submission 203695) | Sediment microbial communities from Yellowstone Lake, YNP, Wyoming, USA - YL17G05_15 | ecosystem: Environmental > Aquatic > Freshwater > Lake > Sediment | place: USA: Wyoming | collected... | reverse complement strand
ACCGCGACCGCTCGCAGGACCTGCCCGGGATGATCCACGAGGGCGACGTCGTGGTCCGCGCCTTCGCGGCGATCGGCTGGGAGTGGGGCGGCGACTGGTCGAGCGGCAAGGACTACATGCACTTCTCTACAACAGGAACATAGCAGGTCAGAGGCCATGTTTGCGCCTCAAAACCCCCCAATTCTGGGAACATCCGTTACCAGGTCCCCCAAAGGCCGGGGTTTCTGCACACCTGCCAGGCCAGAGGCGGATATGGCGAAGGCGGCGTGATTACGTCAACGTCTCTGACCAGGAACTTTAGACGCTGAACTGCCCACTCACGCGGCCACTCGGGCGCTGCCGCGTCTAGCACCAGCCAGTCCGATGATGTGGGGTTCGAATGGGGGGGCGAACGAGCGAGTTGACACCGTATGGCGTCTCCGCGCCTGGTCGCCGGTTGGTGAGGGACCCTATGCGAGCGAGGAGAGCTGAGCGACTGCCATCCGAGCACGCTCAAGGAGACCGTCATAGGTAATCACGTCGACGGCGAATTGCCGGCGAACTAGAGCGAGGTATCTACTAAGGGCCGCAGGTGAGTCGAAACCTGATTGCGTCTGCCGGCTGATGATGACCATACCTGGACAGTCGACGGCGATCTCTGGGTAGTCGTCCCTGAGCAAGTCGTAGTGATGGGCGATGTAGTCACGCCACTCAGCGACTTGGAAGGTGGCGTGAGTCACCGCTGCGGTGGGGTGACCGGCAGACGTGGCAAGGATGTGGCCGGGTCGCTCAAGCTCCACGAGAGCATAGCGATCCTCCGGGTACCGCAGGACGAAATCAGGCTCGATGTACGTCTTGCCAAGAGGCGACTGAGTCGCGGGGAAGGGCCATCGAGGCTTTGAGACTACCTCCGCGTAGACGTCCAGAAGAATGGGATGCGTTCTCAGGTAATCGTGAAAGACAGCTTCGTTCTGGTCCTCTCCGTCGAGTAGAACCTCCATTTCAGCTATCGCGAGCTGAAGAGGCTCGAGACGGTCTCGCCTCAAGACTTCGATGGGACTCTTGAGTTGGTCGTCGAATGAAATTGTCGCTCCTGTGAGTTGGTCGTCGAATGAAATTGTCGCTCCTGGACGGCTCGCACCTACGGCGGACCAAGCGAAGTCGCGCCTCACGTCGACTGCAACTCGCGCTGGGATAGAGTGGATATCCCAGGCTGCCTCGTTGACGTGACGGAGTAGTTCCAGGTAGCGGAAGAAGCGTTTGTTCGCCCGGTCTGCGGTTGCGATGCCGAGACCTCTGATGACGCGCGGCGTCCAGTACGGCGCGTCAGGTGTAGCGAGACGAAGGTCGAGGATGGGACCGAAAGCACCGAACGAGAGTCTCTCGATGAGGTCAGACCACGACATGGGCAGGGAATGAACTGTGATGGCCGTCGCATCTGCCTTCGCGGTGGCGGCTGCGGAGGGCGCTGGGAGGGTGCCGGCCCACGTTTCTTTGGACAGCGGCGTCGGGGACACGATGCGGTAGAGGCCGATGTTCTTGCCTTCGAGACCTGCAGATCGTATCGACCGTCGGACCCAGTCTGGGGTCCTTGTCGGTTCTTCATCCACCAATAGGGCTGGTCCGCCAGCCACCGCCCAGTCGCAGGTGGGCTCCCCAGATAAGTCGGCGACCGCTGCTCCGTCTTCCGCCAGGTAGCAGATAAGCGACGGCGCGTTGAGATAAGGCGAGATCGGGAAACGAGGGTAGTTCCCACCCACTGGAGGAGGCGTACAGAAGCGTTCGTACTCCTCTCTGTATCGAAGGATGTATGAGCGGAGGTAGTCGGCAGCGACCGCAGCAGAAACGGACCGCGACGTCGATGTGTCCCTCACCACGTAACGAAGTCTATGTCCGGCTGCTGGGTGGGGCGGCCGCCCGAACGATGACGTACGCCACCATCTCCCGTTCCAGTCCCTCGGACGAGAACGTGAGGAACACGTCATTCTGCGCGGCGAGGCCGTCCTCGATGCCGGGCAGGAACGAAGAGACCACGGCAACCGTCTCGGTCCGAGGCGAGCCCTCGCAATGCGTGGCATTCACGGGGACCACCTGGAAGTTCACATCGATGGTGATCGCTCAGTGGCTCGCCACCGCGCCCGACGATCCCGCTGAGGGTTGGACCGCCGCCGAGCCTCGCAGAGCACGTTCGGGGCACCACTCGACCTTCACGTGCCTCCTTGAGCCGATGCTCTCGCGGGCCGGCTTCGACATCCGGCGCCGATGGCTGAGCCCGACCCGCATGTACGCCGCCTACACCTGCGTGCGGCGGTAGCGCGGTCAGAGAGAGACTCTCGATGTCGCTTTCGTTACGAAGCGACATCGTGCGCTGCTGCGACCCGCGGTAGCAACCCCCTCCCATGAGTCGGGTATCTCAGATCGCCTGTCCCGTTCCAAGCTGGAGTAGCTCGCGCAGGTTCTCCGTAGCCCGCTCGGTCTCACCCACGTCCACGACGGCTGCCTGCTCCTCCAGAAGCAGAAGCTGGCGTTCCAGGTCGTCGTCGGCTTGCCGTTGCTTGACAAGCGCGATGAGTGACGTGTCCACCTCAGCGCCGTGGGCCTTCTCGAAGGACCAGGCGGCTGCGTGAGCCACGTCCCACGACCGCTCGTCACTGAGCGTCAGCGACACCTGCTGCATGAGGTGGGGCCTCCGGTTGACGTAGCGGTAGTCGAACCGAACCCGGTCCGTGAACCGCTCGTGTGGAATGTTGAGGCGGTAGCCTCTTTCCACCTTGTCAGCGATGTCCAACCGTCCGAGAACGTTTTCGCTCAGCTGTGCAACGCTGAGTGCTTCCTTCTCCGGTAGTTCCTCCACGAGTGTCGCATACAGGTAGTCGAGCATGTCCTCGGCCTCCCTAGCATCAGAACCGAGGAGTCGTTCACCACCGTACTCGACTGCGTAGTTCTCGTCGCCCGTCGGCTGCATGACTTCTCGGAGGCTCCCAGCGTCTTCCACCGCATGACGCCAGAAGTTCACCCATGCCCTGTACGTGTCTACGTCGGCCACCCTGCCCCGTAGGAAGCGGCCATCGATGCCCCCGCCCGCTCGCTCGCCAGCGAACCGAGACAGAGTTCGGTGACCGACTCGCAGCATGACTCCCACGTTGCGGGGTTCCCGTCGCTTCAAGTCGGGCATGTACTTCGCCACAAGCCATTCGGTGCTCATGCCAACCCCCACTCCATCACCTTCGGCAACGCGCTCGCGTCCTTCTGGAGGTAGCCGAGAATCCTAGTCCTCCGGTGCAGGAGGAATTCCTCCGCGGCCTTGGCCTCATCGTGTGTCGCTGCCCCGACCCTTGATACGGCTCGGCACGTGTTCTTGATGACCCCTGGGTCGATGGACTGAACCCGCTTGGCCCACTCCGGGAAGGCGCCGCCTTTCGTCATGAGGGGAGCCAAGCAGCCGCTGCTGACATACGTCTTATCTAGGCTGTCGGTGAGCCGTTGAACCGCGCCGCCCGCCTCGCAGCCCATCAAGGCGTGGCTGTGGTCGAACACCGCCAGGTCCAGCTTGGGCTCGCGGGAGTAGGCCAGGTTGCGGTCGTGCCGGTCCTCGTTCCCGATCCAGCAGTCGAAGGCCACGATGCCAGCCGCCATGAACTCGTCGTCCTCAACGACATGCTGGGCAATGGCGGGCGGAGGCTTCTCGCCCTTTCGCCCGAACCGTAGGCACACGAACGCCGGGCGACCGTCGTCTGTCCTAACCATCACCCCCGGCGGGACGGGGAGGCCCATCATGAGCCCGAGCTGCCCGCAGATGAACTCGTTGGCGACCGCGTAAGGGGCCGGTGTGTTGGTCTTGGCGACCCCGCCCAGCGTGCAGTAGAGAGACCCGGACGCGCCGTCGCCAACCGGGTCGCCCCATGCATCGACCTCGTAGAAGCCCAGGTCCGTCGCCTTCTACCTCTGCTTGCCTGCCTTCCATCAAGTATGCCGCGGATTTGGGACGGATTGCGCGACCCGTCACCAAACGCCCGCGGAGCTCTCCCCCACCTCCTGGATGTGTGCCGGTCTAGTCAGAGGCAGCCTCCGATTGTTCCCTGGCTCGGGCGGCCCCGGCGGGCAGTTCCCTTCACGGCCGCGGGAGCCCTCTTGGCAGTCGCTTCCGGCGGAAAGCGACTGTCAGGTACTTCGACTCGGATATCACTCCATCGTCTCAATGCCACTCAGCGACCGTTGCCATCTACAGCGAGGGCGAACACTGGACCCGCCGCTCTCGCGGCCTGGCTACTTGCTGGTTCCTTTCCTGTCTGCCCGATAGAGGCTGACCGCCCGGCGCGTCACCCGGCGAAGAGCGTCTCGCACCTCGAATAGCACGTCGTCGGCGGCCAGGTCGGGATCAGCGTTCAGTAGCTCTCGGGCGAGTCCCAAAGCGTAGGTAGTGAACGCAACCTCGTAACTCAGTCTGAGGAACGACGGGTCGTCAATTCCGAAAGCGTCTCTTGCAGCCCCCACCATCGGGTGGTCGAGGTTGATGAGGACCACCTTCTCGCCCGCGTCGTAGCGGCCCCGCTCCTCCTCCTCACCCAGGTTGCGGTACTCGACGCGAAGCCCCCCGCGGGCTCGGCGACGAGCGCCCTCGCCGCCGGCGGGCCCGACTCGGTCGGGACCGCCGGGCTCCGGCTCGCCGCGGCGGGCAAGGTCGGGGGGCTCCCGACCGGCTGGTTGGGCTTCGGCTTCGCCCGGCGAGCCGGGTTCCTCCAGCAAGCCGGGTTCCTTGCCGCCTTCGGCAAACTCCTCGGCCTCTTCACCTGCCGGCTGTTTCCCCGCCCGGGCCACGTTCCCCCTGCGCCGAAGCGCCGAGAGCTCCTGGAAGCGCTCCCGGACGTCGGCCAGATCGTCGTTGAGGATCCTCGCGATCTGATCAGCCTGTCGCTGCAGCTCCTTGAACTCGCGCTCATCTCGCCGGCGCCGGAACTCCTCAGCCAGCTCAGCGCGCACCGCCTCCAGCGAGGCCCCAATGAAGCCGATGAGCTCGGCCGCAACGGGGTGCTGTGCGTTGAGTCTGAGACTGCGAGTGGCGTCATAGGGCGCAAGCTCGTACCGCTCGTCCTCAAGTGCAGCGCATTCGACGGCGCCGAACAGGTATGTGCCGAACTCCTTCTTCTCCACACCGGCACTCTCCACAGCGACCAATGCCCCCGGCGCTGTCGTCACTGCGACTCCGTAGAGGCCCTCGTCCAAAGGTGCTGAGGCAACCGCGACCGTGAGTTTCACAGCACCAAGGAGTCTCCGCTGCTCGGCTGTGGGGCGAAAGGTCCACTCACGCACAGGCTGCGGACGGTGCGCCTGGCAACGGTGCCCGTTCAACACGACGACAGGATCAACCCCTCGGAAGAACGCAAGCTGACGCTCGATGTAGCGGATGACGCTGTCAGCGGAAAGGCGCTTCACGAGCAACTTCGAAATCGTTACCACGGTGCCGTTCGGTTCGGCAGCCGCGACATCCTGCTCCAGCCAGCGAACCGGGATCTCCGAGCCTCCCGAGCCTTCGACATCCTTTCGGTCAAGGACAACCGTGTTTCTTCGCCCTTTTCGCACCGAGCGCACCTCGAGGCGTCGAGCAATCCCGAACGCAGCTGCCTTCCCCGTGCCGAACTTCCCGCGTCCGAGCTTGCCCCGCTTCCGGTCGGGGTTTTCTCCATGCATGGTGAAGAAGTGCTGGAGCCCTGGAACATCCATCCCACGCCCATTGTCACCGATGACAACCTTGTCGCTCCGCTGGTCTAGTTGGACTACGACCTGCGGCTGCACGCCGACTTCGACGTACTCGATGGCGTTCACCACGTACTCCCATATCGCGGCCTCGGGACTGCGGAATAGCTGCGCGGTCTGCAGTAGATCGCGCGCGACGTGAGTGCGGACCCGAAGCTCACCGGCCATGCCCACCCGTCCTCCCACGCTTCTCCGGGACGATTCGGGAATCTTCATCAGCGAGCACCAAATGCCCCATGGCCGCCACGAACGCACCAAGGTCGGGGTCTTCGCCCAGGAGCTCTGCAATTCGCTGGACCTTCAGGTGGACATCCCGCCTGGGCGTCTCTGAGTCAATCCGGAAGACGGCTCGAGCTTCCGCACCCGGCACGACCAGACCGCCGGTCCACAATCGCCACGCCCCAGAGCGTCGGATTCGTCCCCGTTCCAGCGCACGCTTGCGGGTCTCGGCACGCTGCTCATCTCTCCGGCTAGGTCGCTTCCTCACCAAATGGGCACGGAGCCGTCTACGGTTCTTCTTCACCCACTCGACACCGGCCGGGGTAAGGGACCATCCCAACTGCACGGAGCCCTCGAGCAGGCTGCCGAATGAGGCCTTCGCCGCATCGTGGAGCGCAACGCGCACCCCATCAAGATCAACATGCTCCGGGTACTTGCGCCACGAGAATGCCTCCGGCGCGAGCTCACGAGCCCGAATCGCAACATCTTCGGTATCCACCCGTTTGCGGGCGCCGCCGAGATCCGCTAGGGCGAGAAGGACCACCTCAGGCTTCCGCGTTCGTAGGTCCTGGCGAGTCTTACTCATCGGTTGGTGTCTCCGAGATATCGAGGGAGAGTGTGACCAACGCATTCACAAGGTCAAACTCCCCGGCAAGCAGATCTCCTCTTGCTGCACCGAGCCTGGAAAGCGCCGGGCCATATCCCCAGGACGTACCTTCCTCGTTTACTCGCACCGTTCCCTTCCTCGATCCATCAGACAACAACACGACAAACTCGCGGCCTGCCAGATAGCCTCGGACTGCGCCGGGAATTCCGACGACAAGGCTATCGGTGCGGTTGAGGCGTACGAGTATCCGGAGCTTTCCATCAGGCTGCCAGCTCCAGCCCATGACCGCACGGCCGTTCTTTCTTCGTGACGATCTCAGCCGTTCCACCTCGATTGGGTCCGGGTCCACACCTCGGGCGGTCCAAAGGCCTCCCTCCAAGTCCTTGAGGAATGGGCTGTAGCTCGTATACACGTTGAACGTGTTGGGATTCACTCCCCGGCCTATTGCCTCTCGCTCGAAGTCCTCCCTCGTGCGCACCTTCCCAGGAGCGCTCAGCAGTGCTTCGACCAGAACACGGTCCACGCCCGATAGTCGGTCCGGTCCATGTAGCTGCGGCACACTCAGGATTCGATCGCTTTCGACCCTAAACAGCTCTGGCTGCGTTCGGCAGAAAGCGAGAATGGCTTCGGCGGACGGATGCCACCCGTTCTGATGAAGATGACCCGCGGATTCCCGGTAACGGAGCCGACGAGCGAAGCCCTCCCGCACATCTGTCGCCAGCAGCTCTCCCCCGGCGACTGCCAGCATGTCCTGAATCAGCCTTCGGGCGGGCCCGCCCCGATTGCTCCCCACGTAGTACCAGCCATCTCCGAGATCCCCAGCGCCGAGGATTCCCAGCAAGGGCTCGAGAATGCCCGACGACTTCCCCGGAAACACGTTCTCAACAGCCTGGAGCACGGCGCCTCGGTACAGGAAGCCGAAGGGTCGGGCTAGTCTCCGAATCTCTGCGCGGAGGCCGCGCACAGCCTCGAGGCTGCTCGCGGCGCCGACCGGTATCACGACCGCACCTAATGGCTCAAGATCCACCACTTCGTAGCCTGGGTCCAGACCAAGGATCTCGGCCGCGTTGGAGAGCCCTTCGAGGTCGAATGAAGCGTCGGAGATTCCTTCTTCCGCCAGCAAATCAGAAGCGTGTGCAGCCCTGATCGGAGCCGAGCGCCGGACAAGGTCCAGAGCCCGATTGACTTGCGGGAGGCAGATCCTGCCTCCCGCGCGCACTTTGAGGCGGCGTTCCAACTGGCGGATGCGCTCCCGAGTCAGGCCCACAGTCCGCCCAGCTGCCTCTAGCGTGCACGGAGGCGCGCCGGCCCATCCTAGACGGGCAGCGAGGGCCTCCACGTGGGCAGGACGGCAGCCCGTCTCCGTGAGCAGCCATCTGAGAGCTTCCTCCAGAGTGAGGTCGGGCGCTGCTGTCCGCACCCTCGCGAGCTTCGCGCTCTCAACGTCAGCAGGGAGTTCCTCTGCCAGAAGGGGAGCTCGTTGCGAGGCACCAGGGCCACCAGCTTCGTTCTCGGGAGGACGGTGCGTCGCCGCATATATGGCTGAGCCTGCAACACGGGCGAGAAGACGTGGCGAGCGCTTGCCAGGATGGACCGTCTCAATCACCTGATCGAATAGCTCGGAGTCCTCAACGCCAGACTCACGCAGCTGACGAGCCAGCGCCTCGATTCCAGCGAAGGTCCATCTCCCAGGCGGATCCAGGACTTGCGGGCTCTCAGTACCCGGACGGAGCTCCGTCTGTTCCTCATTCCAGCGAGCGAACTTGCGCCCAACCGCAGACCACGCGAACCTAATGAGCCACTTCGTTTGGGCTTCTTCGACGCGGATCCCGAATCGCTCGCTGTAGAGAGCTGGGAGATCGTCCAAGGGAACGCGACCGTGAGAGTGGACGAGAACTGCGATCTGCGCTGGTATCACGCCGAGTGGTACCTCGGCGAACCCGAGGCCCACGAATGCCTCAGGATCCAACGCCCCCTCCATCGGTGCGGCTACGGAAGAAGGCGGTCGGGAGTCCACACCCGATCCAGCCTGCTGACCAGGGACTATGAACAGGCGCTTCGCCCGTTCAACGTTCACATCGCTGGCGCTCTCGCCAGTCCCTGGGTCCCTACTGCCGCCCAACGGCAATCCCCCCGTCTAACAATCGGGCAGCACCTGAGGATCTTGAGCCCTGTGGCCTGCGATCGACGGTAAGCGGCTGCCAGCCACCTCCAACCTACCCCAAGTCTGATGATCCCTGCCGACACAAACATGTGTTCGAGTCGACGGGCGCGCCACAGGCTCCCCGCCACTGTCACCTGCATTCCTCGGGGAGGGCGAGGAATGGCGTGAAGTGGCCTCGATAGGCCGGAGCCTCCCGCTTACAGCGGGGACCGCCTCAGCGGCCGGATCCCGCTCCAGCATCTCCCGCGAGGTCAGTCTCGCCACAGGCTCGTTGGCAAGCTCTCCGGCTCGACCCCGCCGTCTGGGTCCCATCCAGGCCGAGAGTGCGCTGAGGCCTCGCGCGTGGCTATGTGAGAATTGCCGAAGCACGGTGGGCGAGGGAGGGAGAACGCGTCCAGGTGGTGAACGTCGAGGCAAAGACCGACATCTACGACATCGGCAAGCACCTTTGGGACTCGGCCGATGAGCTGCGGGCGAACTCGGGCCTCAAGGAGTCCGAGTACTCGGTCCCGGTCCTCGGATTGATCTTCCTTAAGTACGCCGACAGCCGGTTCGCGCAGGCCGAGGCCGAACTCGCGGGGAAAGGCTCCGGCCGTCGCCAGATCACCAAGGCGGACTACCAGGCCCAGGGTGTCATGTACCTGCCGCCCCAGGCGCGTTTCAACGCCCTCGTTGAACTCCCGGAGGGAACGAACATCGGCCAGGCGATCAACGACGCCATGAAGGCCATCGAGGACGAGAATGACGAGCTTCGCGGCGTCCTGCCTCGGACGTACAACGCCCTCAACAACTCGAACCTCGCCACGCTCCTCCGAAACGTCAACGCGATCCTGGGCGACATCGATGGTGACGGCTTCGGCAAGGTCTACGAGTACTTCCTCGGCAAGTTCGCGATGGCTGAGGGCCAGAAGGGCGGGCAGTTCTTCACGCCGACCTCGATCGTCCGGTTGATCGTTGAGATCATCGAGCCGTTCAGCGGCCGCATCCTCGATCCTGCATGCGGCTCTGGGGGCATGTTCGTCCAGAGCGCCCGCTTCGTCGAGGAGCACCGCAAGGGCGCGACAGATCGCCTGTCGATCCACGGGCAGGAGCGGGTCGAGGAGACGGTGAAGCTCTGCCGCATGAACCTCGCAGTCCACGGACTCGGCGGCCAGGTGCGCCAGGCGAACAGCTACTACGAGGACCCCTTCGACTGCGTCGGGCGGTTCGACTACGTAATGGCCAATCCACCGTTCAACGTGAACAAGATCGACAAGACGAAGCTGGAGGGCGACGCTCGGTTCCCCTTCGGACTTCCGAAGGCGGACAACGGCAACTACATCTGGATACAGCTCTTCTGCTCCGCCCTGGCTGAAGAGGGCCGGGCGGGGTTCGTCATGGCGAACTCCGCAGCAGACGCAGGCGGTTCAGAACTGGCGATCCGCCAGCAACTCATCGAGGGCGGGGCGGTTGACGTCGTCGTCTCGGTTGCCTCCAACTTCTTCTACACGGTGACCCTTCCCTGCACCCTCTGGTTCTTCGACAAGGGCAAGCGCGGTGGGGAACGTGCAGGCCAGGTCTTGTTTGTCGACGCTCGCAAGGTCTACCGGCAGATCGACCGCGCTCACCGGGACTTCCCACCCGAGCAGATTGAGTTCCTCGCCAACATCGCCCGCCTCTATCGGGGGGAGAAGGCCGATACATCGGAAGGGCCCACTGACCTCATGGCGGAAAGCTTCCCTGAGGGCACCTACATTGATGTCCCAGGACTCTGCCGCGTCGCGTCTGTTGACGAGATCGAGGCCCAAGGATGGAGCCTCAACCCCGGTCGATACGTGAGAGTCTGAGTGCCCCCGGGTTTCGTGCAGCCATTCCTACTTGCGTTCCTGGAGCATAGGCTCCCTGCTCTTGGCGCGCCACGCGGCCTCGTGTTCAGCCGGCGGGACGTCGCCGATCTCTCCGTGCAGGCGCACGTCGTTGTACCAGTTGATCCACTCGACGGTCGCCAGCTCCAGCTCGCTCCTGGTCTTCCACCT
>Ga0315277_10012307_pt1 | contig 10739 bp, 8 predicted proteins | sample YL17G05_15_MG_FD_203695 | JGI IMG/M metagenome (GOLD analysis project Ga0315277, IMG submission 203695) | Sediment microbial communities from Yellowstone Lake, YNP, Wyoming, USA - YL17G05_15 | ecosystem: Environmental > Aquatic > Freshwater > Lake > Sediment | place: USA: Wyoming | collected... | reverse complement strand
AACATCGCTCTGCTGGCCGCCGTGACGGCGCGGCAGACGCAGGGCATGCCACAGATTCGCCTGGAAAAGATCATTTACCGCCTTTTCGGAAACACGGAACTGCGCGCCGCGGGACAAATAGGCCGTCCAGAAATCCAGCGTCGCTTGGCGGGCCACCGCATAGTCCAGTGCGAGCAGCGTCGCTTGGTCCCCGCGCTCCAGCACGGGAGAAGGCAGTTTGACCCGCCATTGGCGAGAGCCGTTCGCCGGCAGGGCGACAGAGAGGGTCGCATCGAATCGCCGCAGATCTTTTTGAAAAACGACGGCGCTGGTCAGCGCGACGTTTCCCTCGATGCCTTCGATCGAAAACAGAGCGGCGCGGCGGCCGTCCAGAGCCACAAGCGCGTCGCCGCGCCTTTCGGCCATCACTTCGGAAGTCGAATCGGGCGGGAGTTTTCGCGCGTGAGTCATCGTGACCGGAACCGTTCGCGCCCGCCCCTCCAACTCGGTCATCTTCACCTTTTGCAGCAGGACCATTGCGATGTCGCCCCGCCGTTCGGAGGGCGGCCCATTCAGCGGATAGGCGAACTGCTCGACCTCGTAACGCACGCCGCCCGTTTCGAGGACGGTCGTGATGACGGGAAGGCCGCCGGCGAGTTTCTGGCTCTTCCACGATTGAGCGATCCCGCGCGCGAGGTCGCCGAAATCGAACCAGAAACGAAACCGGTCGGGATTGCCGAGGTCGTTCCAGACGCCGGCGCCGCGATCTATCCCGAACTTGTGGAGCGCGCTGTCCCACGTGACGCAGACGATATGGCCGGGCGCCGGCTGCGCGCGATGGACATAAGCGGGGTTTCCCATATCCTCCCAGCGAGACGTGTATTGTTCGTATGCGGCCTCGGGTTCGCGGTGGATTTGATCGAGAATGCGTTTGCCTTTCCACGGCGCGAGGTCTCGCTGGTGGTCGGCGAAGGAAACCGGCGGGTCGCCGGTCGCAAGATAGACATCCAGCGAGGGTATCCAGAAGGCTTTGTTCTCGAGCAGTTGGTCCACGGTGACCGTGAATCCCTTGGTGCCCTCGGGGTTCATGTGGACGGTCACGCGGCGCAAATCGGGCCGATAGGCCGGATCGAGACGGAGGCGCCGGGCCGTGTCGGCGTCGCTCTGCGCGATCAGATCGGCCCAAATGTTGTTCAGCTTCGAGAGGGGCTGCACGGACGCTTGCGGATAGCGCAACGTGAATTCCACGCCGTCCAGGTCGCCGCCTCCCGCGCGAGTCTGCCACGCGCCGTCCTTCTGCGCGTCGCCCGGCTCCAGCGAGTAGCCAGCGGTATTGGAGATTGTCACATCGGCGGGTGCCAACTTGATGTAGAACGCCGCCGCATTCGGCGACTGGTGACCCCACGAGATTCTCACTTTGAGTTGTTCCCGTGATTCAGCGGCCAGGAGGGTGGACGTTGCGACCGCAAGTTCCCACAAGATCAGAGCGGCCATGTGTCTCATGGGTTCCCCTCATTTTACCGCCGCAGAACCTTTGAAGACGCTGCCGCCGAAGGTCGAGACGTAAATGACGTTGTCGTCGTCGGGGTCAACCAGAACCCGCTGCGTGTTCGAGAACGGGAACGAGTCAAAAGGCTTCCACGAGTCGCCGCCGTCGGTACTGAGGTACAGCGAAGAGTCCGGCGCGCCTTCGCACATCGTCGCGTAAATCCAGTCGGGTTTCTTGGGATGGAAATAGGCGCCGAAGTGCTCGCGGCCGAATCGGGACACCCGTTTCCACGAGGCTCCGCCGTCGGTCGTGCGATAGAGGCCGCCTTGCTGCTGCTCGCGCGCGTCCGCGGCTCCGATGAAGATGACGTTGCTGTTCGACGGATGGACCTCGAAGTCCTTGGGCCAGAGAAGGCCGAGGCCGGACGTCAGGCAGGTCCAACTGTCTCCGCCGTCCTTGGACCTGTAAAGTCCGACGCCTTCTTTCATGAACGCCTCTTTGCGTTTCGCCGTGATCAGGGCGAAGAGCGTGCCGTCCTTGTGCAGAATCACGCGGCAGACGCGCATGTTGTCGGGATGGCCGAGGCCGTTGTTTTTCGCGGCCCAGGTCTTGCCGTCGTCGTCGGACTTGAAGACGCCCTTGTCGAACACTCCGGCGTAAAGGGTCCGCGCGCCTTTGCGGCTCCGCGGGTCCAGAACGACCGCGGTTGCCGGTGCTTCGGGAAGCCCCTGCGCGGTCGGTTTCCACGTGGCGCAGAAATCGCTGCTCACGCACACGCCGCCGGGTCCCGTCGCTCTGTGCCTTCCCGAGATGATGTTGTCGTTCGGGATGTCGTGGACGTTCGAGAAGGCGCCCCAGATCTTGCCGGGGGTCTCGGGATCGAAGGCCAGTTCGTAGCACGTGTTGACCCACGGCGGGCGGCCGGCCCTTTGCCACCATATCCAACTCCTCCCGGCGTCCAAAGAGCGCGCGAATCCGATGTCCGTGTAGGCGATGTAGTGGCGGTCGTGCTCGAACGGGTCTATGTAGTAATGCCAGGTGGTGGTGACGACGAGGCCGTTGCAGAGCCACGCCGAGCCGGGCTGCGGCTTCTGTCCGGGCGCCGGCAGCGTGTGGCCGGGTTGCCACGAATTGCCGCCGTCGCGGGTGATCAGCACCGGCATGCTGGCCGTGCGAATGAGGAGGTCGGGGTTGGTTGGGCAGATGGCCGCGCCTTCGGCGGGGTCCTGGTAACTCTGTCCGAGCGAAGCCGTCAGATAGTCGGGCGCGGCGTTGCACTGGGGGAAGCGGGGGTCCATGTACATAGTGGCGCGCCAGTTGTCGCCGCCGTCGTCGCTGCGAAACGTCGTGGTGTGATGAGGCGGCTGGAAACCCGTGTTGAGGTTCATCGCATAGACGGTGAGCGGCTTGACGTCGGTCGTGAACACGTGCGTGTAGCGCGCGATGCGACTTTGCGCCCATTGGTCGGCGGGCGCGAGGTCCTTGTTGATGCCGTTGCCCATGGCAGATTCCCAGGTTTCGCCGCGATCTTTCGAGCGCCAGATGCCGCCGACGTATTTGCCATTCTCGGCGCGGCCGGGAACCGAGCAGTAGAGCATGACCACGCCGGACTTGGCATCGGAGCCGCCCGAAAAATGGATGATCTCTTTTGCGGGGAGGCCGTTGGTCTTTTGGACCCATGTGGCGCCGCCATCATCCGAGCGCCACAGGCCTGTCTGCGTCGCCACGAAAATGACGCGGCGGCCGGCCGGGCTGGTGCGGTCCACGTGGAACGAAATCGCCGGCCCGCGCGGCCCCGTGCAGCGCGCCCAGGACTTTCCGGCGTCGCGCGAGATTGCCGCGCCGTCGCTCGTGCCGGCGAGCATGAACGACGGCTCGTCAGGATCGAAGGCGATCTCGCCGTGGAGGCTCGCGCCGACCTTGCCGGCCGTTTCCCACGTGCGGCCCTTGTCGCGGCTCATCTTGAGAACGCCGCTGCCGTAACCGCTCGAGGCATAAAGAGTATTGGGGTCTTTGGGGTGGAGACCCGGCTTGCAGCGCGTGTTGCTGCGGAGCTGCTTGTGATGAATCATCGTCCAGAACCGTCCGCCGTCGGTCGAAATATACACACCCGACATGTCGCAATTGATTGTCATGAGATTCGGATCGGCGCCGCTGATCGCCGGAACGAACATCGCCCCTCCGCCGGAGAAACCCACCGGCTGCCAGCCATTGACTTTCGGCGCAACGACGCCGGAGCGCGATCCCGGTTGGGCCTCATCACCGGCGGCAACCGCGATGCCGCAAGTCACGGCCAGCGAAGCGAATGCAACGGCCACAATACGCGCAGGCCATTTGTTCATTGTTGTGCCTCCGGTTTCAAGTGGACAGAGTATGCCGACAAGACCCGCGCGCATGGTGTGACTGCGGCGCCGCAACGTCAACTGTAGCATGGCCCCTCGCGGGCGTTCGGACGCCCTAGCTTTCGAAATACACGTCGCCCTTCTCAAGAGCCTTTCGCAAATCCGCGTAGGGTAGATCGCGCGTGCCGCAGTTGCGGGCGGCGCAGAGCGCGGCGGCCGTTCCTGCCGCCTGCCCTTGTCCCATCGAGCAGACCGTGTTTCGCGTGGACATGTGAGCGCGATGATCGGACGTAATCATCATGCCGGTCGCCATGAGGTTTTCGATCCCCGCCACGCGGAGCGCCCGATAGGGGATTCCGTAGGTGCCGCCATTCTTGATTTGGATGCGTGGAGCCATGTCGTGAAACCCATACGCAAACACATCGTCGTCGAAATGTCTGGCGCCCACCACGTCTTCGTGCGATATGTCATAATCACACTTGATCAGCCGTGCGCGCCGAATGTTAAGCGACGGGCTCGTTCGGGCGATGAATGCCTTTTCACAACCGGGTACGAATTTGCGGAATAACTCCACGGCCTTCACTTGGCGCTTTCGCAGCTCCAGTTCCGCTTTGGCTACTTCATCGCGGTTGGTGGGGCTCACAGGCATTTTGAAATTGAGCTTAATGAACATGAAGTAATTGTCGTGAACCGTGGTGGTGGCGGTATCCATGCCGATTCTCCCGGCTGCCTCACTGAACTCGCGGGGAAGTGTGGCCGTCTGGCCGCTCAGTCGCACGATCTGCCCTTCCTTCCCGTCGCGAATCCCCTCGGCGTATTGCCCGACTGCATCATGCGATTTCAGGAATTCGTAGTACTTCTCGACGTTCACATTGGCCACGCCGATGCTATTGACTACCGGGTAGTCGTTAGGCTCCGTGAATTCCGCGCCCGCGCGCGCGCACAGATCGCCGTAGGCTGTACAATCCACAAATGATTTTGCGAGAAAGGCTTCCCGACCCGCGTGGCACTCCGCGATCGCAGCCGTGATCCGGCCGCCCTCCGTGAGGGCGCCCGCCAAAAACGTATTCACGCAGATGAACACGCCCGCTTCGGCAAGCATTTCGAACGCGACGAGCTTATAGAGCTCTGTGTCAATCGCGGTGCAAACGGAATCGTAATCATATCCTTTGAGCATCTGGGCGTGGCCCGATGTGCCGCCGACTTTCAACAAGCGCTCGACGATCTGTTGAGGGATCCCACGCACAACCTGTCGTTTCTTCACTCGGGGGAACGCCTTCCAAAGGTTGAAGAAACTGTGAAGCGCCGTGCCGCCTTCCGTGACCGTTCCGCCCGGATAGCCTTTCGCCTCGATCAAAGCCGTCCGTGCGCCCTGGCGCGCGGCAGCAATGGCCCCCGAGACGCCGGCAGTGCCTCCGCCGGCCACCACGACGTCGAATTTCCGCGCGGGCAGTGTTCGTGCCGGCTCCTCACAAACGTCCGCACGTGCATCGCCGCCCTTCTGCGGTGCGCCTGTGGCGGCGCCCGCGAGGGTGCCGATCCCCAGCATCAGTGTGTGTTTGGAGAAACTCCGACGATTCATAGTTGCCTCCTTCGGATTGTAGCCGTCCGGCACGGTAGCCGCCGACGTAAGGAGGCGGAGGCCATCGCACGCAAGCCCGTTCGCCTTATTCCGTCGGCGGCGACGATTCATGGCCCGCTCAATTGCTTCACCTTCGAAACAAAGGCACGAATGTTCTCGGCGGGAGTTCCGGGAGCTACGCCGCCGCCGCATGAAAATAGCACACGTCTTCTGTCGGCCAGAGAATGAAACTGTTGTTCGACGGCATTGGCCACGTCGGCCGCACTGCCGGCGGCGAGAACGTCGCGCGGCGGAATGTTGCCCATCAATGCCACTTCGCCCCTCGTCCAGGTCTGAATGTCCTTGAGGGACGCGTCAACGCCCATATTGTACAGATTGACGCCCGTCTCCGCGAGATGAGGCGCGGAGCATCGGCACGGCGCATCGTTGTGAAAGAAACGCACGTCACATCCCGTGCGCGCAAAGAGGTCCTTCAAATATGGCATGACAAACTCGCTGTAGTCGGCCTCGCCGACAAAGCCGACAATGTCGTCGAGGAGAAGCACGCCGGCGATGGATGGAAAGCACTCGCGCTGATAGTCAAGCCAGTCGCCGATGAAATCCGTGACGAGCCGCAACAAATAATGCATTGTGTCGGGGTTGCCGCGCAGCTCAGTCATGAATTCCGTAATGCCCATCAGGAACGAAGCGATATTCAACGGTCCACGGGAGACGGCAAAGCGGATCTGGTGGCCGGCCGCTTCGATGCGCGGGCGATAGTGCTGCAGTCGCTTGATGACAAACGGCAGCAGTCCGTCTTGACGTGGATCGGGCTTCTTGATTCGCCCGATATCCTCGAGAGTGTGGATTATCTTATCGGCAAACGGGAAGTCATTATCCGGAAAGATACACTTAGCGCCGAACGCCGAGGGTTCGGTACACATCGCGAATTCGGACCAGAAACCGGGAAGAAACATACACTCTTCGAATTCCGACACGGCCTTGAGATTGGCCTGAAACCACATCTCACCGTCGGCGAAGTAGTCCAGGAGCGTCATGCCGGCCCAGTTGGCGAGCCATCCGGCGTCAATCAGAAAGGCCACGGGAAGCGGGCGGACGGGCTCGCCGCGTATCACGGCCAGTAAGGTGTTCCACTGCTTGTCGGTCATTGGCGGACTCTCTTGTCGGACAAGTCGGACGGCTCGGACCTGTCGGACCTGTCGGACCTGTCGGACAACTGCCGAGAAGCCTAAGCTCCGCTTCACTCATCCGTCGGAAGGGGCTTGTCTTTGGTCTCGGGCGCCCAGAGCAGCGTGACGAGACCCACGAAATATACCAGACACATCACAGCGGCGACGGCGCGAAACGGAGTGGCCGATCCAAACCAGGCAAAGAACCTTGTGACGGCGCTATGCTCGTTGGCAAACACGTTGTTGAAAAACCCTTTCATCGGCCCCTGCGCGAAAATGATGCCCGCCGTGATGATTCGCGCCACATTGTAGCAAATGGCCGTACCCGTGGCGCGAAGCCGGGTCGGAAAAATCTCCGGAAAGTAGATCGAGTAGCCGCCAAAGACGCTCGTCGCCGCCAAACCAAGCATGGGCATCATCCAGTAGATCTGCCGCTGCGAGTGCAACTGAAGGAACACGAACGTCACGACAACGAACGCCACGGCGAAACAGATCGCGAAGGCCGCTCGCCGTCCCGTTCGTAAAGCCAGGAACGTGAAGAGAAACATGCCCAGCATCGCCCCGCAGTCTTGCAGCATCGTTCCCATGCCGCGCGCGAAGTTAAGCTCATTTGGCGGCGCGCCCGGCAGCGCTTCCTTGATCAGTTCGGGCGAATAGAAAGCCACGCCCCACAGCCCCACGGCTCCAGCCACGCCCAGCAGAACGCCGACGATCGTACTGCGTCTCCAGCGAGGATGCCCGGCCATGCTCCGGAGATCGCCCAGCTGCCGGTCGAGTTGTTCTTTGGCCGTCTTTCGCGCTTGGCGCCACGGCTCAGGCTCCCTGATCGTGCGTATGATGAGGACGGTCAACAGCGAGGGAAGAATGCCGAAGCCGAAGATGAGACGCCAGCCGGGGACGTGCCAGCCCAAATGCAGAAAGTTGACGGGCAGATTCGGAGTGATCAGCAGGATGCTGACGGCCGAACCCGCGATATTGCCCAGTGACGACAAAGCCTGAAACGAACCCAACGCCAATGCCCGGAGATGTTGCGGAAGGGTTTCGGCGATCAACGTCGCGGCGGTTGCGAAAGCCCCTCCGATTCCGCAACCCATCAGAAATCTCCACAGGCAGAAATCATACCAGGTCAGCGACAATCCCGACAGTCCCGTGAAAAGCGAATAGACGAGAACACTGGTCGAAAGCGTGCGCACCCGGCCCCATTTGTCGCCCACGATGCCGAAGAACAGGCCGCCGACCGCCCACCCGACCATCATGGCCGCCGTCGCGTAGTCGCCATGTTGCAGGACAACCAGTTTGGCGTCGTCCGGCGACATCCCGGCGGTGACGTTGGCCAGCAACTGCGTGAGCGCCGGTTGGCGCGACAGGGCGAAGATGCGCGCGTCCATGCAATCGAACAGCCAGCACATCGAGGCGACGACGAGGACCCACCAATGATAGGCGGTCATGCGCTCGTGTTTGGTAACATTTTCTGAAATCACCAAGTCTGCCATCGTTGTTCTTCTATGGGTGGCGCCGGACGTTAGCTTGTGAGAACGCTGGAGCCTGACAGGTTGCGCTAATTTATTACATCTTTATCGCCAGACCGGTCGCTCACCGATTGCCTCGCAAAAGCCAAGAGCGACGTTCGGACGGACTCACGACATCTTCGATCCGCGGGCACAAGCCGCGTCGGTGGTGATCAGGCGCCTTCCTTGAGCGCGCGTTGCAGCAGATCGGCGACCTGGAGTTCGGCAGCCCAGTGCCGAAGATAATCATGGTCCAAACGATCGCTCTGGGCCTTCAAAACACCCAAGACATCGCTCCACTGCCGTTCCGAAACCTCCCCGCCCATGCGATACCATTCCAGCTTCGCAAGAATTGTGTCCTCGGCACTGGCAACGTAGGCAGTACGCTCGGGGTCGGACGCGATCACCTGGGCGGACCGTCGCGCCAATTCGGACTGATCGAACGGCCTGTCTTTAAGAACGAACACATCCACCTTGAACATGGTTTCCAGGTGAACGACGTTGAAGCTGTCGCGGTGGCGAACCGCATCCCGGATGGCGTCGGCATTCACGTAGAACGCATCGGCCAGAGCCCGGGCTAGCGGTTCGGCGTGTTCGAGGTGCAAATCGGCGACCAGATCGGCATCAAGCGTTGCGCGCAGGACCCCATGCACCGCACTAGCGAACGAGCCGCCAATGAAGTACGAAATCCCGAGCGATTCCAGCGCTTCGACTACGCGCAGCGTTGCAGCCAGCGGTTCGGGCACCATCCCTACGTCTCCCTATGCGATGGGCCGTCAACTTCTTCCGGCAACTCGCGCCGCGGGCCATAGACCTTTGCCGCCAGTTCCGGGCCGAGCGAAAGGTCGGCGAGACGGCGACGCAATTGCTCGGCTGTGGCGTGCGGGTGGCGCCGGCGAAGGCCTTCGAGTGCCAGAGTGCGCACGGTCTGGTTCATCTGGGCGACCATGTAGAGCTTGCGAGCAGGCGAAGCCCGTCGGAGCAATTCGATCTGGACATGCTCGGCTTCTGGGGATGTATCGCGCGACAGGCCGGCCATTCGGGTTCCTCCGACTTTCCAATCCCTCTCGACTCGAAGCCGCGCAACTTGCGGGTCGCCCGGTTGGCCGCGACCACGATCACCTTTCCGACCCGTTGCGCGGGCGCATATCCATGCGACGCTCCGGCGCTGCTATGCGCTCGTAGCATAAGAAAACCAGGACATTTGTAGCAGGGGTTAGGCCAGAAGTGCCTTGAACCCTGCTTGCTCAAAGTGCCGATCACCCGTCAGTGCCTCAAGGAGGCCGTACTCACGCATCACAATGAAGGATATGCAATCGGTCAGCGACCATTCCTTGTCGAATCGAGAAGTGTAGAGAGCGACTCCCTGCTCAAATAGCGTTTGGGAGGCTGCGACAATATGGGTAAGTGGGTCGCGGCGCAAACAGTTCAACATTCGAGCGAATGATGCCCGTGTGGAAAGGCGAGACAAGGCATCGGCCAACTCCGTTAGCACCCAGGAGGTAGTGATAACGCGAACATCTTTGTCGTTCGAAAAGGCTATTGCCCGTGAATGGGCAGCATCGTGGGGATTGATCATGCCCAGATAGTAGAATGTATCACCGAAGACCTCTCTCATTTCTTTGGCGTCCCGTGGATGTAATGGTCGTGATTGTCCGCCATATCCTCCGGCAAGTCAGGAACGGTGCCGATGATATCCTTGAACCGTTCGGCCAGGGTCATCCTGCGGACCGACTCGACGGGTTCAATTGCGACCATGGTTCCATCGGGCAGCGAAACGTCGTCGTCCAGTACCACAACGCCGCCTTGAATGTGTCCTCGGTATGCCATATTATTCACTCCCGTTCTCACCGATCAAATGTAGTGTGGTTGCATATGACGGCAAAGTCAAGCCTAAGACACCTTCGATCCCGGAGCGCAGGCGGCGTCGGTGGTGATGAGGCGCAACGTTTCGCCGTCGTGGGCGGCCAGGAGCATCCCCTTCGACTCGAGGCCGCGAATCGTGCGGGGCGCGAGATTGGCCACGACCACGATGGTCATCCCGACCAGTTGCTCGGGCTTGTAGTGCTGCGCAATCCCCGCGACGATCTGGCGTTTCTCGGCGCCGAGGTCTATGATCAGGCGGACAAGTTTTGTGGCTCCCTCGACCGCAAAGGCCTCGATGACGCGGGCCACGCGCAGGTCCATCTTCGAGAAGTCGTCAAACGTGATTTCTCCAGTCTCGGGCATTGGCGTTCCTTTCTCCTCTGAGGTGTCCGGCTTGGAAGTGCTCAGTGCGGAGTCCTGAGTGCTGAGTGTTGACGACGGAGTGGCGAGTACTGAACCAGGTCGCGGTCTGGCAGGCGCTTCTTCCGTTTCGCCCAGGCGAATCTTGGGAAAGAGCACCTTGCCGGCGACAACCGGCGCGCCGACCTTGAGCAGGCCCGTGTCAATCCCGCCGCCGCTTGTCATCTCGAGGCCGAACCACGACAGCGCCTCGGCCGTCCGGGTCGGCATCACGGGCGCGAGCAGTTGGAGCGCAATGATCGCGCCGCGCGCCGCAACGTGCAGGACCGTCTCGACTCGCTCGCGCTTGCCCGCCTTCATCATCGCCCATGGCGACTGGTCGTTGATATAGCGATTGAGCGAACGCACGGCCTGAAGCGTTTCCTCGATAATCTGGTGAAACTT
>Ga0315277_10012304_pt1 | contig 10741 bp, 9 predicted proteins | sample YL17G05_15_MG_FD_203695 | JGI IMG/M metagenome (GOLD analysis project Ga0315277, IMG submission 203695) | Sediment microbial communities from Yellowstone Lake, YNP, Wyoming, USA - YL17G05_15 | ecosystem: Environmental > Aquatic > Freshwater > Lake > Sediment | place: USA: Wyoming | collected... | reverse complement strand
ATTCAGCAGATTTGCTAGATTCTCTTGTTAGGCTAAGAAAAGAGTCAGTTGTAGATGGAAATAAACTTCTTGGCTATCCAGTTATCTGCTTGCCAAAAAATCTAGAGCAGGCTGCATTTGAAGTTGCTAGATATGCATCCTTGATTGTGCTTGAAAACTTCTCGAAAGAAGAAATTTTTGCTTTGCTTACCTTGAGGCAGAATATTTTTACTGACCCGCAAAAGCCAATACAGGTTGAGCCAGGTATTTATGAAATAAACAATCCTGGCAAGAACAGCCCTGTTCTTGTAACCTCGAACTTTTCCCTCACTTTTTTCAATGTAAAATCTGATTTGGAAAATAGCAAACTTCCCGCATATTTGCTTGTTGTTGATACAGAAGGCTTGTCTGTTTTGACTGCCTGGGCAGCAGGAAAGTTCAGCCCTGATAAAATTGACAGTTCTATTCAGAACTTCAAGCTAAGCGACAAGAGTGATAGGAAAGAACTGATTATCCCAGGACTGGTTGCAATGATTTCAGGAGAGCTTGAAGAAAAATCAGGTTACAAAGTTCTTGTTGGACCAAAAGACAGCAGCACATTGCCATTATTTTTGAAAACATTAAAATGAAAAGTAAGCTAAACCGACATAAAGTAATTTTTAAGCCGAGCAATAAAGAGATTTATACTGAAGATAACGAGACTTTGCTTGAGCTTGCGCGATTGTTAGATTTAAAGATAGATTCCGCCTGCGGAGGAATGGGTTCTTGCGGAAAATGTGTTGTTAATATTAGAGGCAAAGGCAAAGTTCTTGCATGCCAGTACCATCCTGACTCTGATTTAGTTGTTGAACTGCCAATCCGTGAATCTCTTGGAAAAGGAAAGTTTGCATTCTCTAAATTTTTGCAGGATATCAAACAAATTGAACCATTTACAAAGAAAATTTATCTTGAGCTTGAGCCTCCAACTCTGCAGGACAATGAGGATGATTTGTCGAGGCTAAAGAGATTTTTGAAAGAAAAACAAGGTATTGATGCGCATATTTCTTTTAAGGTTTTGAGAAAGCTTCCAGCAGTTCTTAGAAAGTCAAACTGGAAAGTTACTGTAACTGTTGCATCAGGTGCAAAAAACGAGATTATAGAAGTTGAGCCTGGCAAAGTCGAGCAAAACTTTGGATTGGCAATTGATATTGGCACAACAACAGTCGCAGTCGCTTTAGTTGATTTGCTAACAGGCAAAGTTATTGATAGTGAGACTGATTATAACAAGCAGATTCCTCTTGGTGAGGATGTTTTATCAAGAATAAACTATGCGCAGAATGGCGGGCTTGAAGAGCTGAACAAAAAAGTGATTGAAACAATAAATCCATTGATTTTGACAATTTTGCAAAGAACAGGTTTTGACAAAAGGGAAGTTAGTTCTGCAGTTGTTGCTGGCAACACAGTTATGACACATTTGTTTTTGAAGCTTGACCCTGAATACATACGAATTGAACCGTACATCCCGATTGCGAATCATCTTCCTTCGATAAGCGCCTCTGATGTGGGTTTGCAAATGGATGATTATGCAAAAATACATTGTGTGCCAGGGGTAAGCTCTTATGTTGGCGGGGATGTTGTGGCAGATATAATTGCATCAGGGATGAACAAAAAACAAAAACTCTGTTTGCTGATTGATTTGGGGACTAATGGAGAAATAGTTTTGGGAAACAAAGATTGGATGCTTTCATGCTCATGCTCAGCAGGCCCTGCATTTGAGGGAATTGGGATAGAAAAAGGAATGCGGGCGGTTGATGGGGCAATAGAAAGTTTAACTATTTCTGACACTAAAATAAAATACAAACTTATTGGAGGAGAAACTGCGAAGGGGATTTGCGGTTCAGGAATGATTGATTTGCTTGCAGAACTGCTTAAAGAAAAAATTATTGATAGGGCGGGCGAGTTTAATTCAGAAAACGAGCTGGTGAAGGTTGAAGCAGGCACTAAAAAATTTGTTATAACAAAAGATGTTTGGGTTAATGATTCAGATGTTAAAAACATAATTAGGACAAAAGCGGCAATTTTTGCAGGATGCCGGACTTTGCTTGCTTCAGTTGACAAGACTTTTGAAGATGTTGATGAAATTTTTATTGCAGGCGGCTTGGGGAACTATCTTGATGTTGAAAAAGCAGTTCAGATTGGCTTGCTGCCCGATGTTAGCAGGAAAAAGTTTAAGTTTATAGGCAATGGGGCTCTTGCTGGAGCTCATGCCATACTTTTGTCAAAGGAGAAAAGAGACGAAAGCATAAACATAAGCAAGAAAATGGCATATCTTGAACTTTCAACAGAGAACAAGTTCATGGATGAATTTACGTCAGCTTTATTTATCCCCCATACAAACCTTGATTTGTTTCCAAGCGTGAGAAAAGATTAAGATGGAAGGAAATTGCAAAACAACAGGAATTGGTTCAGTTCCATTTACTGATGTTAAAAAAGGGATGGAATTAGTAAAAACTTTGGACATTCCATTCTGGCCGCAGTTTCCCCAGATTGACACAAGAGAAGGGATGTACCTTCAGTTCTCGGAAGGGCTGCCTGGATTAAAAATTGAAAAAGACAAAGTCTTTGTTGATTCTGAAGATTTTGAGAAAAATGCAGAGAAGTTTTTTGAGCTTGTTGTTTCTGACGATTTAGGAAAACTAAAACTATCAAAGAAATATTCAAAAGGATTTTATGAGCTTCTTAGGTCAAAGCAAAAGTTTGATTTTGTCAAAGGGCAAATCACTGGACCAATTTCATTTGGGCTTCAGGTTTGTGACCAGAACAAAAAGCCAATTTTGTACAATGAATTGATGATGGATGCTCTTGTGAAAAATTTATTGGCAAAAGCTAAGTTTCAGGTACAGGAATTAAACAAAATGTCGAACAATTTAATCATGTTTATAGACGAGCCTTTCATGTCTGCTTTTGGCTCTGCAATGATTTCTTTGTCAAGAGAACAAGTTATCTCTTATCTAAACGAAATCCTGAACAATCTCGATTGTATTAAAGGCATACATTGCTGCAGCAATACTGACTGGAGTGTTTTGCTTGACGCAAATATTGAGATAATTTCGTTTGATGCATACGAATATTTTGACAAGCTTCTGATTTATACTGACAAACTAAAGAAATTTCTTAATGATGGAAAAATCCTCGCGTGGGGCATAGTTCCAACAAACAAAAGTGATTTGAACAAAGAGACAGCAGACAAATTAGTTGAGAAATTGGAATTGCAAGTCAAAGAATTAAGCAAGAAAACAAACATCAAAGCTGAACAAATATTCAAACAATCATTAATCACACCAAGCTGCGGGACAGGAAGCTTGGAAGAAAATGATGCGATTAAAGTTTTTGATTTAACTAAAGCAGTATCTTTAAAAATAAGGGAAAAGTATTCTTTGTAAAATGACATTTACAATAGCAGTTGCAGGCAAAGGCGGCACTGGAAAGACAACAATAGCTGGAATTCTTATCTCAAAACTCGACAGGGTTCTTGCAATCGATGCAGACCCAAATTCAAACTTGAATGAAGTTTTGGGTGTGAAAGTCGAGCACACAGTTGGCTGTGTTCGTGAAAAGGTTCTTGAAGAGCCTCCTGGAGGAATGACTAAGCAGGAATATATGAAGTTTCAGCTGAACAAATCCTTGGTTGAGGCAGATAATTTTGATTTATTGGCAATGGGCAGACCAGAAGGCGCTGGATGTTACTGCTACGCAAACAATTTGATAAGAAATTACATAGATTTTGCTTCCAAGGATTACAAATTTGTTGTTATGGACAATGAGGCGGGCTTGGAGCATTTGAGTAGACGAACAACAAACTATGTAGATGTTTTGCTTATTGTTTCAGACCCGACTGTCAGGGGCATAAAGACAGCTGCACGGGTTAGAGATTTGTCCAAAGAGATGAAGCTCAAAATTGGAAAGATTTATTTGATAGTTAACCGTTCAGTCAAGATGGATTCAGGCTTGAAAGAGTTGATAACTGACTTGAAGCTTGATTTGCTTGCCGTTTTGCCTGAAGATGAGGAAATAAAGAAGTTTGATTTGCAGGGCAAGGCTTTAGTTGAGCTTGACGAAAAAAATCAAGTTGTCAGGGAAATTGAAAAGCTGAAGGAAAAGATGTTGAAATGAAACAAAAATTTGATGTCTGTGGGATTGGAAATTTGATGGTGGACATTCTTATGCAGGTTGATGATAATTTTGTACGTTCTCTTGGCTTGAAAAAAGGCAATATGACTGTAGTTGATGAAACTCAGCTTAATTTTTATTTGCAGAAACTGAAGAACGAGAAAATGGTTCCAGGAGGCTGTGTTGGAAACACGCTTGTCACTCTTGCAGGCTTGGGCTACAAGATTGCACTAGTTGGAAGCATTGGAAATGACAAGTACGGGAATTTTTATGCAAAAGATCTGAAAGCGCACAATGTTGTTTCATTGACTGTCAAGAAAAAGGCAAAAACTGGAGTTGTGCTTTCATTTATTACTCCTGACTGCCAAAGAACATTTGCAACATATCTTGGAGCATCAACTTTGCTTTCAAAAAAAGATGTTGATGCAGATATTATCAAAAAAAGCCGATTCTTGTATCTTACTGGGTATGAACTTTTGAATACAGATGCAGCAATTTATGCATTAGATGTTGCTAAAAGAAATAAAGTGCAAATCGCAATTGATTTGGCAGATTCAGATGTTGTTTTGAGAAACAGAAAGTTCTTCAAGGACATTCTTAAAGAATATGCTGCAATAGTTTTGGCAAATGAAAAAGAAGCGCAGGCATTGACTGGAAAAAGAACTTTTGATGCTCTCGATGAGCTGGCAAAATATGTTGGTATTGCTGTTGTTAAACGAGGAGTTAAAGGTTCTCTGATTAAGTCAAACAACAAGATTTATGAAATTCCCTGTATTAAAGTCAAGGCAGTTGACACAACAGGTGCAGGAGACAACTACGCTGCAGGAATTTTGTACGGAATTCTTGCTGGTAAAGATTTATATACAACAGGAAAGATTGCTTCACTTGTCGCAGCAAGAAAAGTCTGCAAGATTGGGGCAAGATTTAACAAAAAAGAGATTGCGCAAGTAAGAAAACTGATTAAGAATTTATAAAAAGAGGTTAACATGGATACAGGCAAAAACTACGAAGTGAAAGATATTTCTTTAGCTCATCAGGGTAAGCTGAACATTGAATGGGCAGAATCTCAGATGGGCGCTTTGCTTAAAGTCAGGGAAAGGTTTGCAAAAGAAAAGCCATTGAAAGGAATAAGAATTGGAATGGCTTTGCACATTACCAAAGAAACTGCCGCGTTGGTTAGAACTTTGCGTGTAGGAGGAGCTGAAGTTGCAATTACTGGATGCAATCCATTGTCAACACAGGATGATGTTGCAGCAGCACTTGCTGTTGAGGGTGTTAATGTTTACGGATGGAAAGGAGAGACAGGAGATGAGTATTACAGATGTTTGAACAAAGTTCTTGATTTCAGGCCCCAGATTACTATTGATGATGGCTGTGACTTAGTTACACAGATTCACACTCACAGGCAGGATTTGATTCCTACTATAATTTGCGGGGCAGAAGAAACCACAACAGGAGTTATCAGGTTAAAGGCAATGCACCGCGACAGGGCTTTGAAATATCCAATAATCGCAGTCAATGAATCAAACACAAAACATTTGATGGACAACTATCTTGGAACAGGGCAGTCAACTATTGATGGGATAATTCGTGCTTCGAATATTCTTGTGACTGGAAAAACTGTTGTTGTTATTGGTTATGGAAACTGCGGAAAAGGCGTTGCGCTTCGTGCATTAGGTTTGGGTGCAAATGTTATTGTTTGTGAAGTTGACCCATTCAAGGCTTTGCAGGCAGTAATGGAAGGAAAAAGAGTTATGCCAATGGATGAAGCAGCATATCTTGGAGATATTTTTATTACACTTACTGGAGATAAGCACGTTATTTCTGTTGAGCACATGAAAAAAATGAAATCAGGTGCAATTGTTGCAAACTCAGGACATTTTGATATTGAGATTGATGTCAAGGGCTTGGAGAAATTTGCAGTCAAAAAAGAAAGGATACGTCCGTTGTTTGACAGATACACTTTGCCTAACGGCAAATTTGTTTATTTATGCGGCGAGGGACGATTAGTCAACTTGGCTTGCGCTGAAGGGCATCCAAGCACAGTCATGTCAATGTCATTCTGCAACCAGGCTTTGGCTTGCGAATGGGGTGTTAAGAACAAACTGCCTGTTGCAATCCATGTCCTGCCTCCTGAAATTGACAATTACATTGCTGAATTGCAATTAGAGGCATTAAATGTTAAAATCGATGTTCTTACTGAAGAGCAAAAAGCATATTTGGCGAGCTGGAAAGAAGGGACTTAGCTCTTTTACCCCTACATTTTTTAGAATTTCAAATTTTTGTAGGGGTAATTGTGCTTATTTTTTAGCAAAGTTTATATATTGGTTTGTATTACAATTGTAATACGATGATGCAAATCGTTCAGGCGAGGCTGCCTTCAACACTTGTAAAGGAAATCAATGCATTAGTCAAGACAGGCAGATATACTAACAAATCTGATGTAATCCGCGATGCAATACGAAAGCTTGCAGTTGAATCTCAAATAGGCACAATTCCTGATACAGGAGATTCAGTCAAAGAAGTCAGGGCAATAAGGAAGAAACTTTCCGGGCAGGTTAAAAGTTTTGATGATATTGAAAAGATTAATCGATTATAAAAGTTCTTCTGGTTTTTTTGCTGAAATATATTTGTTTGCGAACTCCACTAATTTTTTGTCTCTTGTAATTAGTATGCATCCAAGCCGCTTGCAGATTGCAACATGGATGCAGTCGATAAAACTTAGACTGTAATTTGAAATTGATTCTAATTTTCTTGCGAGGAAATAGTCTTCTTTCGTCGCTCTTGCATATTTTAGCTCGCTTTTAAAAAATTCAATTTTTTCTTTGTATTTGCTTTCTTCGAGCTTGAAGCTTAATTCTTTTAGTATGAAGCCCGAATAGAATATTTCCTTATTTTCAGACAAAAGTGCATTTTCAATGAATTCTTTTGCGATTTCCCAATAAGGAACTCCTTTTTCAGGATTTCCTTCTTTTTTGAATAAGTTCAGCCAAACCGAAGTATCGATATAGTATTTTATACTCATATTTTCTTTTTGTTTTTGAAAATTATAAACTTTTGCCAGATTTTTTCGGAAAGCTTTCGGAAATAACAAAAATCATCAAAATAATTCACCACCACCCAGTAATTAAAACCGAAAGATTTAAATACTAGTAATCCATTATTCTTCGTATGGTAAGTTTAAAAGAACTAGTACTGGCAGGAGCGCTAGCTCTGGGTTCAGCTATAGGATATTCTGCAGAACCTCCAGGAATTGACCCTAAGGTTGCATACGATGCGTTATATGGCGATAAAGAAAAGAAAGCGAATGCTTCTTCAAAGCCAGAGGACAAGTTCGAGTTTGGCAAACTTCTTTATGAAGATAGCAAGAGCAAAGATAAAGCTCAGCTTGAGGAATTGCTTGAAGACAAGGCAATTGAGTTTTTGGAAGCTTCAAGAAAAGTGGAAGCATATCCTTTGATTATTGCAATACATAAAGACGATGCTCAGGATTTCCCTGACAAAAAGGTTGACTATCAGCAAAAAGTTTTGAAAGTTTTAGACCAGTACAAGAATAATTTGCCTTACGGTGAAGCAAGAAAATCAGTAGATATGCAGATTGCAGCAGAAACTGTTGTTCTTGCCAACTATTTTATGGACGATGAAAAATACAATGAGGCAGAAGTTACCTTTAGGGATGCAAGCTACAAGGCAGGAACTGCACAGATGAAAGACGCGCAGAAATTAGCTGACGAAGGGCAGGTTCTTTCAAGAAAGCTTAGAGAAGAACAGGGCAATATTGCTTTGGCAGTGCAAAGAGCTGACAAAGGAGACAAACTATCATGTTTAATGGTTGGAAAATATCATCTTTCTAAAGGAGAGATGGAAAAAGCTGAGCAATATTTGAGCAAATCAGACGACAAAAAATATACTGGATTTTTGGATGCTTTGAAAACTTCAGGAGCTGAATCTATTAAAGAAACTCCAAGAGGTGTGACTGAAGCAGATGTTAAAAGATTTGAAGATTCTGTGAAGGCTAAAGATAACAAGAGAATTTATGATGCTTTGCAGAAGCTTGAAGTAGAGCCTGCAATAAGATTTGACTGCCAGATTGCTGAAGCAATGATTGACAAGAACAGAACAGAAAACTTGGAGAAAAAACTGGCAGAGATTACAGTGCAACTGCCTGACTTGATGAAAACAGCAAAGACTGGGCAGATTAATGCTAACAATCACATGATTATTGCAACTCAGTACAAGGAGCTTGGAGACGAAGTTCTTGCTAATAAACGAAAGATATTCTGCTTGGAAAAAGCAGTAAATGAATACGCAATTGTAGCAAACGCTTCAACTGACAATCTTGCAAAACTGACTGCCAAAGGCTTGCAGGACAAACTAACTGTACAATTGGCGGAGTTAGGAAAACAAGTTACAATTGATGTTCCCGCGCTTGCACAAGGCAAAATGTGGGATTTTGACACTGACGAAAATTGCTTGGATTTTACTAAGAACTGGTACACACCGGAGAATAAGGATAAGCCGGGGTTTGGATGGACGAAGGTTGGACCAAAAAACTATACGTGCGGCGGATGGGAGATTAAGGATGGCGAATTGAACCATACATATATAGGTGATAATTCTAAAGGAAATATACTTTTTAATGTTAATTCGTTTTCAAGATGTAATTTATCTTTGCAATTTGAACCAAAATCCGGAAACTTAGATTTAGATTTTGTCTTGCAGGTTCCCCCTTCAAAAGAGATTTGGAAAGAATATTTGATTGCATTTCAATCTAAACGATTTTGGGTTGGATATGAAAAAGTTGATTTCACGATATTTGAAAAAAAGTTTTCTGAAGTTTTTTTTAACAAAACTAAATATAAATTTGAAGCGAATTATGATGGCAATCAATTGTTTTTTCGCAGAAATAAAGACCCAATAATTACTTACAAAATTGAAAAAAATAAAAAAAATTATTTTCTTGGAATTTTTTGTTGGAGGACCAGTGCAACATTTGATGATATTTCATTCAGTTTGGATTGATTCGCATTGCTGCGCGGGATATGCCTTAGGTTTAAATTTATCTAAAAATCAATTATGTGTTCTTCTTTAAAAGGTTCATACTCTCTAGAATCGCAGATTCAATTTCTGAATATTCCCAAGAACCAAACCTTCCGATACTAAAGATATTGTGTTGCTCCAAGTATTTTTTAATTTTATTAAGGCTTTTATTGCGATATTTATCGTACCTCACATAAGCATATTTAATATCATTGATATTCACTGTAACTATCTTATGCGACTTGTCAATAAGCCCTATCTCTCTCAAAATTGATTCAACCTCGCCAAGAACTTTTCTTTTATTCAAGGGCTTGTTTTTAGAATAGGATATCTCAGTATAGATAGAATAACAATTCTTGGGCACGCAGTATTTAGAAAAATTACTCTGAAATCCAACCCTATAAAATGGAAACTGTTTTTCGGGGAAATAAATCCAGTGTTTGTCTGATTTGTTTTTTCCTTTCACACCAAAATTGATATTGTATACAGATACACTTTCCAACTTTTTGGCCAATTTTTTAATTAGTTTAGGCAAATCTTGAATTAGATTTAATAATTCAGGTAAAGGGATGGTGGCGACAAGGGAGTCATATTTCTCTTTTGAACCGTCCTTAAAATATATTATTTTATTTTTAGTGTCAATCTTATTAGCTTCTTTATTATATGTAATATTTTTCACTTTTTTAACAAATGCTTCAACTAAAGCATTAATGCCTCCTTTTTTAGGATAATAAAAAACATCATTATAGCTGGAGGTAGTATTTTTCTGTTCTAAGGCACCAATAATCATATCTTTTATGTGTGGCGTAGGGATGTACTTGGAAATCCAATCGGTGGTAATTTTATGAACTGGAGTTCTAAATAGTTTCTCATTATATGGCACTAGAAAATATTTTGCAACACCTTTTCCAAAATTATTGTAAATCCATTCTTCAAAGTTTTTTGCATATCTCGCGGGGTTCATTTGCGCTTGGATGAGACCGATTAAGCATTCTTCTATTTCTTTTGTAGGCAATCCGTATGTATTTGATTGAAAAGGATATTTTGTATAAACGCCATTGCTATATATCCATGCATTTTTTTTAATTTTAACTATGTTCCCTTTTAGTAATCTTAGTATTATTTTTTTTGTTAGGGGGTTGTGAAGATGGAGCAGATGTCCCGTTAAGTCAAACATGAATCCCTTTTTTCTGATTGTCTTGCATAAACCTCCGGGAACAAAATCTTTTTCATAAATATCATACTCTCTATGTTTGCCAAGGAAATATGCCGCGCTAAGTCCTGCTAATCCCGCACCCAGTATTGCAATTTTATTTTTTTTAGTTAAGCGACTCATTTTACAAACTAGCATTTGCTTTAATTTTTATAACGTAAAAAATAATGAAGATATATAAAACTTACGTCCCATCGCAATTTTCCCTCTTTTAAGATGTTCTCACTGCGTATTCTTAGGTCACTAATTTAAAATGTTCAAAAAATTAAATTGGAGTCATCGCAAGATTTTTCCATGAACATTTAAATATTAGCCCAGTATCATGACTATAGTAAATACTTGAATTAATTCAACAAAAAG
>Ga0315277_10012303_pt1 | contig 10741 bp, 9 predicted proteins | sample YL17G05_15_MG_FD_203695 | JGI IMG/M metagenome (GOLD analysis project Ga0315277, IMG submission 203695) | Sediment microbial communities from Yellowstone Lake, YNP, Wyoming, USA - YL17G05_15 | ecosystem: Environmental > Aquatic > Freshwater > Lake > Sediment | place: USA: Wyoming | collected... | reverse complement strand
GCAGGAAGTGGGCGCTTTCGATACCGAGGCTCTCACTATCGCCGCGCCGGCGGAGCTCGGCAAAATTTACAAACTCGGATATCGCCGGGTCACCATGAAGAAAATCAATTATGACGGCGGCACCGAGCCGTTCACCGTCGGAAAAACTCTCAGCACGGGGGCATCTACCGCCGTAATCATCTGGGTAGATGGAGGCGAAGAAACCGGCGCGTTATATGTCGCATCTCTAACGGGTGCTAATTTTATCAACGATGCGGTCTTGGTTGATGACGCCACACCGACTCCGGGCGCTGCCGTCCAGAACGGCGCGGTAACCACGATAACGGACGATATCGTAATCACAGATGATGGCGGGACCAAGCGTTACGAAAAGGGCGTGGATTACGACTTTCATCCAATCGCCGGAATTGTGTACCTTCGGAAAAACTCGACCATAACTCCGGAAGAGGACCTTGCGCATTTTTTTGATATCCCCGCTCTTTCCGAGACGATCCTCTCCGATTCCGGAAGCCCGGTCGAGAATTGGCAGGTGGAAGTCCATTCGGACGACCCGACAAACAAGAATTCGATTTCATGGATCGGATGGAACTGTAAGTTCTCGCTCGAATCCGCCGCCTTGAAATTGCTGACTGAATCAACCGATGAAATCGAGGTTGCTGCGACGCTAGATGTTCTCGCGGATGGCCCGAATGCGAATTCGGCAGAACCGATTTATCGGCTGATTGTCCGCGAAGCGGCTTAAGCCGAAACGAAAACAAAATTGTAACCCGTAGGGGCGGGCCACCGCGCCCGCCCTTCTTTAACCAGGAGGGAAAATGGCAGACAATAATGACCGGCGGGTATACGAAGAAATAACGATTGGGAAAAACACTTATAAAATATACGAGTTGATCGTTGACGATATTTTTCTCCTTCTTAACGAGTTTGATCTCGGGTTGAAAGATATAAAAAACCAGTCCAAAGAAGCGGCGGCGGAAAAGTGGCTTATGTTCCTGCACAAATGGCTCCCGCGAGTCACCGACATCCCGCTCGAGGATTTTAAGAAATTTCATTTTTCGGAAATCCAGAAGGGTTGGGAGGTTTTCAAAAAAATCAACGCCCCTTTTTTCTGGACGTTGGAAAAGCTGGAGATGGGCAGGCCGATCATAGCGGCCATTCAGGAGCTCTTAAAGATTTTACCGCCACGGTCGCCCGCCTCATCGAAGCCGGGCACCAAAACGTTTGGGGATACGGTTACGGGTTTTTTAAGGCGGTAGTCGAGGAATATGCGAAAATCGAAAAGGAAGAATTCGCGCAACTGGCAACTGCCGTTCGCGCGGGATATTACGCGGATGAAAAGGAATTCAAAAAGATTATTAAGTAGCGCCGCCGTCCCGGCGGCTTGCCAGCGAGACGCTGGCGCTACAGGGGATTAGATGGTCGGCAAATCGAACATACTCGAAATAATAATCCGGGCCAAAGACCTCGCATCCGGCGCGTTCAAGCAGGTTCAGCTCGGGATTAATCAAATCGGATCGGGCGCTTCCAAAGTTTGGAATTCCCTTTTCAACCTGAAAAATCTTATAGTCGGCCTGGCTGCCGGGGCTGTCGTTACCGGCATTTATAAGATCGGGAAAGCTTTGACGGGCATGGCGTCTGCCGGAGAAACCGCGCGTCTCCAGTTCGAGGCTATCACCGGGTCCGCCGCCGAAGCGCAGGATATGATGGATTTCGCAAAAGGTTTCGAGGAAAAAAACGTCATATTCAAGCTCAGCGAAATCCGGGACGGATTAAAAGAGATGAGTGTTCGCGGCCTCGACGCGAAGGCGGACATGACGGCGGTCGGAGATGCGGCCGCCGCCACCGGGAAAAATATAACCGAAGTTGCCTCCGATATCGGCACCGCGACGATGGGGATGTTCCGAGGCTTGCGGCAATACGGCATCCAGGCCAGCGCGGAAGGCGATAAGGTCGTTTTCAAGTGGAGACAAAACGGCGTCGATATGGTCAAGGTCGCGGAGAACACTTCCGCCGGAATGGAAGCCGCGCTTCGGGACGTGTTCGAGGCCAAGTTCGGCGGCGCAATGGCGAAGTTCAAAAATTCGTGGGCGGGCATGTGGGCGGTTGCGGAGAATGTCTGGGACGATTTCAAAAGGAAAATTATGTCTTCCGGCGTTTTTGAATACATGAAAACCGCTTTCGGCGATGTGATAAATATCATTGATCGGCTGAAAAAAAGCGGCACGTTGGATCAATGGGCCGCGAGTTTGGCGGCGGGCATTTTGGAAGCATTTGACGCCATAATACAGGGCGGAGTCAAGGTCTATGAGGTGTTGAACTATATCTCCAATTTGGCGCACACTCGAGCGGCGAAAAGCCTCCAGGAGCAAATAAGCGAGAATGAATCATCCATCCGGAAAGGGACGGATTATCTGGTGTCCTTAAGCGGCAATACGTCCGGCAAGATCGCCCAAACCGCCATGCAAGATGTCGCCAACCTGAAAAAGGCCAACGAAGGATTAAAAGCGCAGCTCAAATCGGAAAACGAGGCCATCGAGCAAAGCTATAGAAATCAAATAAGGGCGGACGAAATATCCGGGTTGGCTAAAAAATGGCGCGCTAAAGCGGCGGCCGCGCCGAGCGCAGCGCCAACCGAACCTGTCGGTGGTGGCGGCTTCCATGATAAATTTGATGAAGACGCCGGCGGGGCGGACGAAGAGCAGAAAAAACTCGACGCATTGGCGGATGCGGAACGCAAGGCGGAGCTAATTCGGCTTAAGGCAGACCAGGATACTTTCAACCTGATTCTCGACCATTCCTATCAGGAAGGCTTGACATCGATCGAGAGTTATTATTCCCAAAAAATCTTAAAAACCAAAGAAGCTTATGACGAGGAGCTTGCGATAATACAGAAGGCGATGGATGAACTCGGAAAATCCGGAGAGACGGACGCCGAGGCCGCCGCCAAATATGCCGAGTTGTCGGCTGCGTATTATGCAAAGCGGAAAGAAGAAGGCCGAGCTTTAGTTCAACTTCAGTGGGAAGAAAACGCCGCGCTCGAAGAGCAAAAGAAAAAACGGCAGGAGATTCTCGATCTGCTCGATCAAATCCGCCGTGAAGCCGCAGCTGGCCCGACGCCCGAAGGGCCGTTTTCCGAACTTGGTAATTTGGCCTTATTGCCGGAAAAACAAAAAGAGGAAATGGCCGACCTTAAAAAACGCCAGGAGGAACATATCGCCAACCTCCGGGAAATGAAAGCCACTGAGGCGCAGATCGAGGAGGCCGCCGCCAGGCATCGGGTCGAGATTGAGAAGTTAACGTTGACACAAATAGAGCAGGAGCGAATACAGGCGCTTCAAGGCCTGGCTCAAGTTGCCCAATTTGCCGAACAAGGTTTCGCCAGTCTTTATGAATTGTCGGGCCGCAAGGCAAAGGAATGGTTCTATGCAATGAAAGCCATGCAGGTGGCTCAGGCGATGATCGGGGCCAGTATGGCCATTATCCAGACGTTGGCATTGCCTTTAATCCCGATGCCCGCGAAGATGGTAATGGCGGCAATTATCGGCGCCGCCGCAATGGCGCAAGTCGCTGCCATAATCGCCCAGAACCCGGCAATGTGGGAGGGCGGCTGGGTACCAGGGAGTTCTCCGCATAAACACGCCGATAATGTCTGGGTAAGAGCTACCGCAAAGGAATTCATGTTGCCGGTGGATGCCGCCGAATATTATGCCCCCTGGCTGGAAGGACTTCGCAGGAAATTAATTCCCCGGGAAGTGTTTGCTGGGTTGAATTTCCGCTTCAGCCCGCCTGCAATTTCAACCCGATCCGCGTACGCCACCGGCGGCATGGTAGCGCCGCCGTCCACGGCGGCATCCGGCCCCGGCGCGCAGGTGACAATTATAAACGTGACCGACGCCCGTGAGATAGACCGGTACCTGGCGACACCTCAGGGGCAAAACGCCGTATTGAACATTTTGTCCGGCAGGTCGCAGGCGCTCAAGAAAATTTTGATCGGATAAAGGAGCAGAAGTGAAAAAGAAAAAACACGCGATTTCTTTTTGCTTACTTTTTCTTTTTCGCTTAAAGAAAAAGTAAGTGACTGATATCGCGGCATACCTGACGATTTCTCCCAACTGGGCGCAGCCGATAACCGTCGGACGCAGATGGCAGACATCTATTCTCCGGACCGAGGTCGGCCTCGAGCAGCGATCCGGATTGTTCTCCTTGCCGCGCCGGAAGATCAAATACCAGCTCGATATTTTAGACGAATCCGAAATGCGCTACGTCAAGCGATACCTATTTAAATTTATTCATCAAATATGGGGCATCCCAATCTGGCCCGATGCCATGATTTTATCCGTCGATGCTGAGGCCGGGCAAAACATCCTCGAAGTCGAATCGTATTTATATAGAGATGTGGCTACCGGAGAGCAGATAATCCTGTTGTATCAATCCGAGCCTCTTGCTTACGAAATTGGGACGATTGCCGGATTTGCCGAAACGCAAATCGTCCTGCAGGGTCCCCTTAATACGACATGGTTTGCCGGGAATCCGGTTTATCCGATTATGGCGGCCCGGCTGGCGTCTGCGCAGGAGATAACTCTTAATACGCCCTCGATGGGCGGTATCGGCATCGAAGCGACAGAGGCATTTGCGTAATGGCAGATCAATATCTCGGGATTGATCTCTTCCTCGATAAACCGAACTGGATTTCAGACCAGTCGCTCGGATTTTTGCATCCTTATGAATTGCTGAGCTTCATCGGCCTCGAGCATTCCGGCTCAATGGAGACCGAAACCGGGTTCCGGATCAAAGGAAAATATACCGCGCTCGAAAGGGCGGAAATCGCCGCCCTACGCGCCTTTTTCGATTCCAAGCGGGGTAGACTCGAACCCTTCTGGATGCCGTCTTGGCAGCCCGATTTGCGCATCACGGAGCCGGTTGCGGCCGATGCCACGGAAATCATAACCGAATATTGCGAATATTCCGATTTCTGGGCCCCAAATGCGATCATTGGGCGGTATATTTACGTGCTATGGCCTGACGGAGAATACGTCTGCCGGAAAATTATTTCCGCGCCGGACGAGGTAACCATCGAGATAAACGAGGCGCTCGAGCGTGAGATCTACGTGGAGGAATTGCCGTATATGCTCGTTTGCTTCCTGAATTTTGTCCGGTTCGATCTCGACGAAATCGAATTCGTTTACGCCACCCCGGAGATCGCCGATATCGAGCTGGCGTTTATGACATTACAGGCGGTTTAAAAAAATGAAACAAGTCACCCAGGGATATGCCGATACCGAAACCGCTTCGACCCGAAAGCCGGTGGAATTGTATACGCTATGGGGCCGTGCGATTTATTATTTAACCTCGGCGGATGCTCCGGTGGATTTTGGCGTGCACACCTATGAGCCGGCGGTTATCAAGCGCGGGATTATCGAGACCAATTCCAACCTCGAATCGAAAGAGCTCGAGGTAACCTTCTCTCGAGTCAACCCCGCGCTCGCCGCGTATCTGGCGAATAACCCCCTGAACAATATGCTTGTGATCATACAGAAATTATTTCGGGACATGGATCCGCCTGCCGCAACCTATATATACGTCGGCCGAGTAAAAAACATAAGCATCTCCGGAGAAGCTATTCTGGTGAAATGCGTGGCGCCGGATTATTTCCTGAAGACACAGATTCCAAAAATGGTTTATCAACCGGAATGCAACTGGACGCTGTTCGGAACCGAGTGCGGTAAAAACGAGAGCGGCTATAAAAGGATATTGCCGGTTGCCGTGTCGGAAGACGGCCGGACACTCACCGCCGATTGGATCGCAGATAAGCCGAGCAATTATTATACACTGGGATACGCCGAGCACCAAAGTTTAAGATCGCTGGTGGTCGAGCATCTTGGCACGCACGTCAAACTGGCATATCCGCTCCCCGGCCTCGAGAACGGAGAGGCCGCATGGCTATGCGCCGGCTGTGACGGCAAGATCGAAACCTGCCGGGACAAATTCCAAAACGTCAGCCGGTTCGGCGGATTCCCGTATATACCAGACGACAACCCGTGTTTATGGACATGATATGAAAAAAACAGAAGGCAAAAGTCAAAAGGCAAAAGTCAAAAGAAAAAAACGGGTGGCCCCGATTGCCGCAATCGGGGCGCCGCAGGCGCAAGAGGTCACTCCAATGTCCATCCCGGAATTCATCCGCGTATTGGATTCGTGGCTCGGCACCCCGTTCCGGCACTGGGCTTCCGTAAAAAATCGCGGCGCGGATTGTGTCGGATTTGTGATCGGCGTACTCATCGAGGCGCGTTGGATCGCGCCGGGCAGAATCCGGATTCCACATTATCCGGCGGACTGGCATCTGCATTCCGAAAAATCGCTTATCCTCGAAGCGCTCCGGGCGGCGCCGGAGTTCGCCGAGGTTCCCCTGGATAACCTCAAAACCGGAGATTTGGTGTTATTCCAGTTCGGAAAAAGCGCATCACATATCGGGTTTTATATCGGGGGAGATTACCCTCTGATTTATCACGAAGTTTACGGCCGCGAATGCATGGTCACACCCTATAGCCAGTGGGTTTCCCGCGCCCGATTCGTCTTCCGCGTATGTAGCGCCGCCGTCCCGGCGGCATCGGATCCCCCAAGAGGCGAGATGGATCGTAGCTCCGCCGTCCCGGCAACTTGCCGGCCAGAGGCCAGCGTTACGGAAAATGGTAGCGCCGCCGTCCCGGCGGCATGCCGGCCGGAGGCCAGCGTTACGGAGAAAACGGAATGAGCAGCGGCATTTCATCTCGCAGTCTTGGCGTCACCGGTGTCTGGGCCGACGTTCTCGATATCGCATTTTTAGGCGCGGGTTTTTGGGCGATGAATAAATTCGCGCCGACCGCGCCACAGTTGGGCGGGCCGAAAAAAACGCCATTTGACATTCCATCCTCAGATGAGGGTATCCCCGTGGCGGACGTCCTCGGCACCTCACAACTCGCCGGGAATTTCCTTTGGTACGGATATAACCGATCGAAGAAGGTGGACGAGGAAGTCCCGACCGGAAAGGGAGGAGGCGGCGAGGCCGGGTCTTCGATCACCGGATATAAATATTTCCTATCATGGGCGCACGCTATCTGCGCCGGGCCCGTGGATCATCTTTACACGATTTGGAGAGACGACAAAATATTGTGGCACGGCAACCTCACCCCGCCGCCATCCGGGGATTACGCAACCATCAATATAGATAATTACGGCCGTATAGATTTTTATTTCGGCACATGGTCTCAGACGGCTTGGAGCCAAATCGGCGCAAAAGTCGGCGCGACCGTCAACCCGCCCTATAACGGCACGTGCTACGCCTTATTCCGGGACTGCAAACTCGGCCGCACAAACCGTGTCCCGAACATGAAATTCGTTGTCTCCAAACGACCAGCGATCAGCTTCAACGGGCGCCACGAGATCGGGACTCATGGGTATAATCCAGCGCACGCCATTTATTATATTCTGACCACAATGGCCGGGATAAATACGGCCTATATAGATGCCACGTCTTTCTCCACGGCCGCCGAAACCCTATACGCCGAGGGTCGCGGTATTTCCGTTGCGCTCGACCGCATCGAAGAAGCTCGAAGTTATGTCGAGAACATCCTCACGCACATCGATGCCGGGCTGTGTTTCAACGAGCAATTCAAGCTACAGCTGAAACTTTTCCGGGACGATATTGCGGTCGGTGAAATCCCGGTGATCGGCGCGGACGAAATACTGGACGCGCCGACGATAAATCGGCCGGATTTTATAGACACCAAAAACGTGGTGAAGGTCACGTTCCCTTCGATGAAATATAAGCATGACGACCAATACAAGATAAAATTCAAGGATCGGACGGTCGCGTCGAAAGACCACGCGAACATAAAGTTGCAGGAGAGGCAGGTTTTGAAGCCGGTCAATCTGCCGCTTTTTAACGACGCCGCAAACGCAGGGTGGGCTTGCCATCGGATATTGCGGTCGGTTTGTTTTCCGTATGCCTCTCTTAATTTCACCGGGAACCGGAAACTCTTCCGATACCAGGTTGGAGATGTTTTCGGCTTGGATTATTCCCGATACAATTTCGCGGGGAATATCTTCCGGATCACAGCCATTCAGGAGGAAGGGATCGAGAGTGAGAAGATAATTATAGATGCCGTTGAAGACCCTTGGTATTACGGCCGCTTTGCAGACGTATCGCCGGGGATTGGAACCGGAGAATATTTTCCGGATCCATCGCTCGATCCGCTCGCAAAAATCTCCGTAGCCGAGCCGCCCTATATCCAAGACAAATATCCCGGCTGTATCATTCCGCTCGCCGGCCGCGAAGACGATGAGGATGGTTTTATCGTATACGCCGGCATGGACGGGTCGAGTTACGAGCCGATAATGCAGGGCGATTATGCGGTTTTCGGTTGGCTCATGGATTCCCCGGCCGCCGTCTGGCCTAACCTTCACGGCGCATATCCGCTGACCAACAAGATTGACGACGATAACGGTTTTTACGTGTGGATAGAAAAGGATGCGGAACGCATTCAGACGATCTCCCGCGAACGTATGGTCGCCGGGGACAACATCGCCATACTGCAAACAATGAAAAGCGTTTCCGGCGCGGCCGAGCCACCCTATGTACCCCGCTATGTACCTCTCCCTCCGTTCTATGATCCGCTCGCTTGCGAGATGATAAGTTTTCAGACAATCGAGCCGACCGAAGTGGAAAATGTTTATAAAATTATCGGGATTCAACGGGGATTGTTCGGCAGTAAAATGAAAGAGTTTTGGTGCCATTATAGCGCTCCCGATTGGACTAATCCGGCATTTTTCTATCTCGGAAAATTCGAGAACCTGGCGCTATTGAAAAATCTCCGGAAAATTAATGAGGGCGCGACCCGATATTTCAAAATAGTCCCCATAGAGAACACGTTCATCGGCGACATTTCGGAGGCGGCGGCATTCTCGAAAACTATAGCACAGATTTCCACATACCCGGCGGCGCCCGGACAGATATTCGCCAACGGAAAGGCGATCGGGGCAATTTACACCTACGGTTATGACGTCTCAATAACATGGCGAACTGCGTTGTTGGGGTCCACATTCGGCGCCGGGTTCGGCGATCCGTTTACATCCCTCGATGCCGCCGCCGTGTGGGATGGCCTATTCCAAATAAAAGTTTATTGCAAAAATAATTTTAATGACGATTTCATTTTGAAGCGCACAACAACCGATATAAACGCCAAGACGTGGACGTACACATACGCCATGCAGATCGCCGATGGCGGCCCGTGGGCGTATCTCAGGTTCGATATAGATTCCTATTTCCCCGGCAGCGGCCCGAACTATGTGCATAATAATGATGGGAGTAATTCGATTGTCGTCAGAAGAATTTAACGGTAGGCCTGACATTTTTGTCGGGCACGGAGGAACCTAGATGCTTTACACCCCGAAATATAACCTCGGAAAAATGGATATCGGCGCCGCCGGCTGGCATGCCGTTTATTCCGCCAACTTTCAGATATTGGACGATAGGATTCATACATACATCGGCCCATTTCAGTTCGGAGAGGCGGTTGCGGCCGGCGATTGCTGCTGCCAGAAGGCGGACGGTAAATTCTGGAAGGCTCAGGCGAGTTCCGACTTACTGATGCCCGGCCTTGGTCTTCCGCTAATAGCCTATGCCGCCGGCGAAATAGGATATGTCAAACGCGTCGGGCCGTTTGTAAAAACCGGCTGGGCATGGACGGTCGGCGGACGAATCTGGCTATCCACGTCCGTTGCTGGAGGGCTTACGCAGACAAAGCCGACTAATTATCGCGCGCAATGCATCGGATGGGCTTCCGCGAGCAATGCGATAACCCTGATGGTTAATTTAACGTGGGAATAGGAGACAAGACTTGACAAAACCATCACCGCCAGTGGGATTTTTCGAAATATTCTCAATCGAGGGGGCCACCCCGAAACTCGGCCTCGAGCAGGTACCCTATGGTCTCACCGAATTTAATGCGGCCATATCGGCGAACATGGATATTCTGGACGCAAAAATCTCGACCTATTTAGAGGGCACTTCCGGGGAAGCGCTTGCGGCATACACGGCGGTGTATCAGAAAAGCGACGGGAAAATGTGGCGCGCAAAAGCCGACTCGGTCGTGACCATGCCGGCTGCCGGATTGATTGTGAGCGCCGTCGCAGGCTCCGGCTTGGCAGTGCTCTTCCAACGGATCGGGAGTATGACAAACCCGGCATGGAACTGGGCTGTCGGCGGCGCTGCAGGCCTGATATATCTCAGCCCGACCGTCTCCGGCGGACTCACTCAAACCCGTCCGACAAACGGTCGCGCTCAAATCGTCGCCGTCGCATTGGCCCCAACAACCATTTTCGTCTGGATACACCCGACGTGGAAATAATTCGAGCAATAGATATTTGCGCTGGCGCGGGCGGTTGGGCTTGCGCAGCGGATCGGCTCGAGGGCAAGCCGATAAAAATCGTTGCGGCGATTGATTTCGCACAGGATTGCCTCGATACCTACAAATACAATCATGATCGTCCTGGGGGAGTCGCGGAGGGCGCAGAATTCATTTGCGACGACGTGCGCAAAGTGGATTATTCGCGATTCAAAAACATTGACCTGGTGCTAGGCGGGATCCCATGCGAATCGATTTCTGTGGTCCGCCAAAATTATCCTGCATCCAATCCCGAACTGTTTGATTGGATACAAATACTCGATGCTTGCTTAAAGGCAGTTGAAATAATCCAACCCCGG
>Ga0315277_10012300_pt1 | contig 10742 bp, 11 predicted proteins | sample YL17G05_15_MG_FD_203695 | JGI IMG/M metagenome (GOLD analysis project Ga0315277, IMG submission 203695) | Sediment microbial communities from Yellowstone Lake, YNP, Wyoming, USA - YL17G05_15 | ecosystem: Environmental > Aquatic > Freshwater > Lake > Sediment | place: USA: Wyoming | collected... | reverse complement strand
AGTGTTCATTAATAACTATTATAAAGGTTTTTGAAAAGTAATTTAATTAAAGAAGCATTGGTGATTAACACAAAAAGGTATTTTCCTTTTAAAGAATAAATAAAACACCTCTGGCCTAGAAGCGATCTCTAGATTTCACGCTACTATTTATAGAAATTTATTATATTGCTTGGTATACTAAAAGGGTCTAGTTTGCTCAAGTTCTGGAATGGGCTAGTCATGGAGGACTTCAACCTCATTTCTTGGGGGCGATCTAAAATCGGTCGCGTATGTGAGTTACTGAAAATCGCTAACGTGTGGTGCAATGGATACTTGCTGCCAGAATGAGACTCATGCGTCCGATTTCGGCTATCGTTTTCAGTAACCTTCACCCACGACCCTAAAATCAGATGAGGCAAAATGAGATGGGCCAAAAAGGACAATTATTGCTGCATGGCCGCTGAATAGTTGTCAAGGCAACGCCTTAGCTCTGTCTCCGGCGGAGTGGTTTCAGCTTCGCTCTTCTTTCATCCTTTTAAAAGAAACCTATTGAAACGATAGAATAGATTACTATTTGTCTTTGCTATCTTTTCGGCTTTTCAGGCCTGGAGTTGTGATGTACCAGCGTCCTTTCCTGCCTTTCAAAAATGCCAGGAACTCTGGATAGTCTTCAAAGCGATGGGTTTCTCCGCTATCAATATTGGCTGCAGTAATGCCTGTCTCCAGAACGAGTCCTTTCTGCTCCAGGAGCGCCTCAATCTCCGCTCGAAGCTTGCTCTTCTTGACCAGGGGGATATCATGCGCCAATCCTTTCACCTCTCAGAGCTTAGCTGGTCGGCTCTGGCGCAAAGCCCATTTTATGTATTCGGCAGCCGGAAACTCGTGTACCGAGGTGGCCACGATCAGGCCCGCTCCATATTTGGCCATGACTAGGATGGCCCTGTCCTTGGCATCCTTCAAGACGGTCTCAAAGCCGTCTCCCGGCAGGAAGTAGCCATCGCATTCCGGCGTAAAAGTGCAAAGCAGGCAGGAGCATTCATGCAGCGAGGGCTCTACATTATGCGATCCATAATCGCAGATGTATTTCAGCTTCAGCGGCAGCCATTCGTAGTCGTGCTCGGGAACTAGCGGGCCGAAGACGGTGAGAATGCCTCCTTTCTTCACAAATTCGGCTATATTCGACTTCATCCTCTGCAGCGCGGGAAGAGTCTTGGAGTATTGAGGATTGGCGAAGCCAGTGGGAATCATCACCATCCTGTACTGGGGCAAGAAGGGGCTGCCAAGGATGCCGGGCTGGAGGAACTGATAAGTGATTCCAAGCTCCTGGAAGAGCTTCTCGAACAGGAAGGTGCCCTCGCCGATAAGCGCTATATCTGGCATACTACTATTAGGTCTCCGGCGCAAGGGGAAAACCTTTGTGGTTCCACAGCTCTGATCGATTTTGACATTTTTCTTCCATTAAGCTTATTACTAAATAACATCGGTATATTGACTGCGATGATATATGGAACAAGAATTGATGAGAATTGGCGTTTCGCTACCTGAAAAGCTGCTGAGCCGGTTTGATGAGATAATCTTGCAGCGCGGTTATTCTTCCCGCTCCGAGGGCATCCGAGATGCTATCCGCAATTACATAGTTCACTATGAGTGGATGAGCGATGTCCAGGGGGAGAGGGTGGGCGTCATAACCCTGCTGTACGCTCATTCCCAGAGGGGCCTGGTGGACAATCTGACGGATATACAGCATGAATTCGGAAGCATAATCCAGTCCAGTCTGCATGTTCATCTGGACCATGACAACTGTCTGGAGGTGATCGTCCTCCGGGGCGAAGGCCAGGACGTGAAGAAGGCCGCAGAGAAGATGATGTCCCTGAAGGGTGTGAAGCACGTCAAGCTCACCACGACCTCCATGGGCAAAGAGCTCTGAATACCGATCCTATGTCTTTCCGGGAAATTCTGCCTGGAGTCCGCCTCTGGGAGGCGGAGGGACAGAAGAAGCTGGCGACCGAGTCAGCCGATCTGGTGCCTGTTTACGGCGAGCGCATCTTGGCGGGCCACAGGTTCTGGGACCCTTTCCGATCCAAGCTGGCGGCTCTATTGCTAAAAGACAAAGGCGGCGGCCTTCGCCTTAATCGCGAAGGTTCGGTCCTCTACCTAGGCGCAGCTACTGGCACCACCGTCAGCCATATAAGCGATATCATAGCGGACGGCATGATTTATGCTGTGGAATTCTCGCCCCGCGCCATGCGTGATCTTCTCCTGCTCTGCGAGCGGCGTCGGAACATAGTACCCATCCTGGCTGATGCCGCCCGGCCTGAGGATTACTGTGCCCTGGTGGAGCCTGTGGACCTGATCTATCAGGACGTGGCCCAGAGAAATCAGGCTGAGATAGCATCCTTGAACTGCGCCCGCTACCTGAAGCCAGGCGGCGATCTCCTCCTCATGCTGAAGACGCGTTCCGTCGACGTCACGGCCTCGCCAGAGTCGGTATATCGCAGAGAGATAAAAAATCTAAAGGGTCTTGATCTTCTGGAGGCCACGGATCTTCTGCCCTTCCACCAGGACCATTGGGCGGTGCGGGCCAGAAGATCTATCCTATGAGCTTGTGGACCTTATCGAGGATAATGTTGGGCAGGAGCCTGACATAGCCAACGAGCGGAATCTTAGCCCGAGCCACGCCGATGACCCATTCCTTCTTTACAGGCGTGAGATAGCTTATTCCCTCGCCTACAAAAGTTCCATTATCTGTCTTGTAGATGACCAGACCAGTCTTTCTATCCAGAAAGACGTCGCTACCAACGTCCATGATCTCGTCGCGGTGTGTCCCAATGTAGGATAAGTTGGCCATGCCAAAGACCTGGCCGGCCATCTGGTCGATAACATCGTTGTGATCGCCCTTGGTGATGTATCCAGAAAACGGGGCCGCAGGGCCGCCTTCCCACATGGGCTCTCCTAGCTCTACATAGCGCAGTGCGCGATGTATGATGGGCGTGGCCTTATCCTGCCCGGGAGATATTCCGGAGAGCATCTTCAGCTGATCCAGAAGGTTCAGACTCTCCTTGCCATAGGGCCGGTAGAGGATGACGTCCCCTGGCTTATTGAAGGCGTAATATCCTGTCTTTTCTGCCACATCCCAGGGGACCACGTCGGTGCGTGAGGCACCCTGTACTATTATTATGTCTCCGATGTTCAGGTTCGGCACCATGCTTCCCGACTCCACCGCTACCATGGGCGTCCACAGGCCCAAAGCAAGCTGAGAGAGGAGGGATATGGCTCCCACCACCACGATCACGAATATTATGTCCTTGACAAAACCAGGGATGGGCAAATCGTCAAACCGTTCTCCGATCTTCATCAGCCATCTTTATCAGTTGGTACGTTCTTATACTCCTTTCGATGCTGGAGATGTCGCGGACCGGCCTTCGCGAGAGTCTTGATGTTGGTCGAGACATAGTGCAGAGGTTTGCAGAGCAGGGCTATCAGCTGGAGCCGGAGGCCCTGGAGATCCTTTGCAGCTATCCTGGCGCCAGGGACGACTTGATCAGGCGCATCATCGGCAGCACGGATCGATCCGTGGCTGTAATCCGGATGTCTCAGGTCTCTTGTCTCATTGAACCAGGCGGATTCGGAAGGAACCATTTTCCAGAGGGTATCACCTCCCCTTCCTTCCATCCCACGCCTTTGCCATCAATCCCCTCCACGGCAACCGAATTGAAATGCGACATCACCGGCCGGTCCACGTGTGTTGGGGATTATGAGGACTTCGTGCGTTACTTTCGCGACAGGTATGCCAAGATCAGGGAGATTCTCTCTCGCAGGATGAACGCTCGGCCCATCGAATCCTTGGGTAAGAGCTCATCCGGCCGAGAGGTCTCTCTCATCGGCATGGTCATGGATATTCGAACTACGGCCAAGGGCAATCGCGTGATTGAGCTGGAAGACCCTACTGGCTTGATACTGGCCGTCATTCAAAAGGACGCGGAGATCTATGAGCAGTCGAGCTTCGTATTGCCGGATGAAGTAATAGGCGTTACGGGCATCTCCGACGGCAACGGAAGGCTCTTCGTTCGATCTCTGCTCTGGCCGGATATGCCGAACTCGACCCAGGCGCTGGAGAAGGGAAGCGGATGCGCTCTTCTCCTCTCCGATCTCCATGTGGGAAGCAAATACTTCATGGATGATGCCTGGCAGAGGTTCGTCCTCTGGCTCAACGGCGAGGTCGATGATCCCTCGGGCCTGGCGTCACAGGTCAAATATATGGTGATCGCGGGAGATGTGGTGGATGGCATCGGCATCTACCCCGGCCAGGAAAGTGACCTGGCCATAAAGGACATTTACGCCCAATATGAAGCAGCAGCTTTGTGCCTCAACGCCATTCGCAAGGGTATCACCGTTATCATTGCTCCTGGCAACCACGATATCGTGCGCCAGGCAGAGCCTCAGCCCGCTCTGCCTGAAGAGGTGCAGAAGTATTTCCGAGGTGATAGACTCTTCGTAGGGAACCCGGCTTGGATTAGCTTGGGAGGGGTATCCGTTTTGATCTACCACGGTCGGAGCATAGACGATCTCGTCTTGAGGTTGCCCGGTATCTCCTACGCTGCGCCAGAGAAGGCCATGGTGGAGATGCTAAAGCGGCGGCATCTCTCGCCCATTTACGGCAGCCGCGTGTCCATCGCTCCCGAGCATGAGGATCATTATGTCATCTCTCGCCCGCCGGCTATCTTGCACTGCGGACACGTCCACACCGTAGGCATAGCCAGATACAAAGGTGTGGTAGTTATAAACAGCGGCACTTGGCAATCTCAGACCGATTTCCAGAAAAAGATGAACGTCCAGCCTCAGCCGGCGGTGGTTCCCATTATCGATCTTGCTACCATGAAGGTGAGGAAGCTGATCTTCGCATAGAACATATGGAAATGATCGGATTTCAGCTATCTAGCCGCCAAACAGTATCGTTTTTATTTTAGTGTATATATTTGATATAATATTAGTGTCAAATTAACTTTCTATGCTGGTGTGAGAGCATTTTGGCTTCTATTTTTCTGCAGAATAGACGCCTCACCATTGTGGATTCGCTCCTATATGGATATCTTTTTATGCTTTCTAACGGGGTATATAGGTAAGATCGCAGAATATGATATCGTAAATTGAAGTTTTCTATCCATCACCTCTCATAACTGGCCTGGTATGTCTTACCAAAAAATATAAGTATGATTAATGAAAACAAGATGTAATAATATAGAATGTATGGGGTGAGACTATCAAAGATATAAGAGCAATTTCGCTTCTGGCCATAGCCATCCTCTCGGTTTCAGCTATGGCTCAGCAGGCCAAGGTCAGTGAAGGTGGAACAGATATCTTAGGGGACGGCATCTTTGAGACTGACGGCGGAGCCTTCCAGTTCCCAGTTCTTGCTGATACCAACTTCGATTCGGTGCAGGTTGGAAATGATAAGGCTACCGCCTTTGGGATGGGTGACGGCTTTCCCTTTGGATTCCGAAATGGCCCTGCCCGCGCTCAGAACAACCTAGAGATCAAGAAGAATCAGCATTCTGGCAACTGCAGCCCATGTGAAACTTATGATGCAGAAAGCGATTTTTGGGGTTGCGAGGACGCATGCCTCAAGGTCAACATTGAGCAGATCAAGGTGGGCAATAGAGAGGCCTTGGCCTTCGGTTCCGCATCAGCGACCAATAACATCAAAATTGTAACCAACCAGGCCTAAAAGAGATAAAGCCATCCAGGCCCAGGAGCGGTTTCGATTTTTTTTGTCTCGAGGTCGCCTGTTGGGCAATCCTCTCTTTCTTGGGCGGCAGTCTAGTCGCATCCTTTGAAACATCTTTTTGGCTTTTCTTTTGCTGCAGCGTTCTTCTCTTCGATCAAGAGTGGGGGAGTATCCTCGGTATGATGATTATTACTTCGTCTCTTTAATTTAGCGCGCATGTCAAGGCATTGGGCTTGGTGGCTACGAGAGAGGCTACAAAAGGTTACAAAGGATGAGGTGGCGAATCCGGAAGTCTGCTCTTTTTTTTGGCATGAATGTGGTAGGGCTATATTAGTCTACTTTGGTATTTGCCTGCGACCCATAGACTCTATGCCTATCGGCTCATAACAGTATGATTTTTATTTTACAGCATAGAGTAAATATAATATTAATGATAAAAACTTCACCCAATTTACAGCAAAAGAGAAATGAGGGTATAATATTGGACAGACATCCTTTGCTTCTTATGGGATATGCCATCCATACTTATCAGTTTACTGGTATTCTGGTATTATATTCTGCGTTGATCTTGGACTCAAAGGCAGCAATATCGAGGCTAATTTGCTGAGATATTACCGGAGTTATGAGATGCATCCACATGCAAAATCTAATATGTCTTACCAAAAAATATAAGTATTATTAATACCAACAAAAGACTATATTAAAGGATGTATGGGGTGAGACTATCGAAAAAATAGGAGTATTATTGGTACTGGCCATAGCTATCCTCTTAGCTCCAGTCATGGCTACGGATGCATATGGTGGCAATGGAATTGACGTCTTGGGTGACGGGATCTTCGAGACCGATGGGAGCGGATTTTCCTTCCCTGTAGACTACACGGATACCAACTACGACTCGGTGCAAGTGGGAAATGATAAGGCTACAGCCTTTGGAACGGACAGTGGCTTTCCCTTTGGATTCCGCAATGGCCCAGCCAATGCTCAGAACAACCTAGAGATCAAGAAGAACCAGGATTCTGGTATCTGCACGTCATGCGAAACTTGGGAAGGAGACAATTATACGGGTTGCATGGACTCCTGCCTCAACCTTAACATCGAGCAGATCAAGGTTGGCAACAGGGAGGCTCTCGCGTTCGGATTCGCATCAGCCGTCAACAACGTCAAGATAGTGACCAATCAGGCAGATTCAGAAATCCAGGATTAAACGAACTGATATGAAGGAGCTCCCGAAACCCACTGGCTTGGTGCTGGTGGGAATTCTCTTTATTCTCGTTTACTCAGGTTCCTCAGTGGGCCAGCCGTATTTGGATGGTTTAGAACAGCGAACTGATCTCAAAGATTCGAATTACGATCTCCTTCATCATCAAGAGAACTCCGATTTAGGAAAGCTCAAGCTCTCTGGCAATACCGTCTATTTTCCTTGGGCCTCGCGACATGTTCCGGGCATAAGCCCTCCCCTTTTTGCTTCCAGGTCCTCTCTCCCGCCAATGAATGAAAAGATCCTCCTGAATAGCTCCGATTCAGAGGCGAGAGTACAGGATCTGTTCGCGATAAATGCCGCAAAACAGAGGGATCTGATCTACAAGGATTCACAGAATAGAGGTCCTGGAGATCAAAGCTTAGCCAACTCTCTGGACATATCGGTGAAGGGCGGCGGGAATAATGCCGGAGATGAACAGCATGAGGTGATAAGTGGCGGAAATTACCTGAATGTGGAGGTCAGCGGCATAACCGTCAACGCCATAAATACTGTGGAAGGGGGAAGTGCTGTGGCCACTTCCAATATAGTCATAGAGCCAGTACAGACCATCGTTTATGCTCCGGAGGTGGAAGAGAAACTGAGATAAAGAATATGTGGCTGTTAGAAGCCCATTGCCCTCTTCTTGTGGTACTTTTTTCCATCATCTTTTGAGCTTCTCTCAGTATTGATTTAATAATATTATGTTAATAGAGCTGCTCTATCCTTCAATTTTCGATATCTGTTGTAGGTTTCCTATTATTCCTCTCACATACCAAATGCAAAATTTTCTAATTAGAATTTTTCTATAATTCTATCTTTCTCCGGTAACAAGCACCAAAACGTATAAATATAATTGGGTGTCAGTTAAGCTTAACCTAAAAAGATTTACGGGGTGAGACTATCAGAAGAGTAGCAATATTCTTGGTGCTGGCTATAGCTGTAGCAGCTCTTGCGGCTCCGGCTATGGCACACAGTGCAATCGCTGGAACCGGCGGTGTGGATGTCCTCGGAGAGGGCATATTTGAGACCGAAGGCACAGCCTTCAAGCTCCCAATAGCAGATACAAACTTCGACTCTATTGATGTTGGAGATGACAATGCTCGGGCCATAGGCATTGGGCTGGGCTCCTTCCCCTTCAACCATGACGTTGGGGCTGTTGCCAGAAACAACCTGGAGATCAAGAAAAACCAGGACTCTGGCGAATGCTCCTGCGATGACTGCTGCACTAAGTACAATGTGGAGCAGATCACGGTAGGTAGCAGGAATGCGTTTGCCATTGGCATAGGTGCTGGAACAGGGCCCTTTGCAGATAACACGGGTGCCGTTGCAGAGAACAACGTCAAGATTGTCACCAACCAGCAGTAGCTTCAGGTCTCAAGACCTGAGGATGGAACATGGACAGAATGCTTGGACCCACCGGCGCAACGCTGGTGGGAACCGCTTTTCTTTGCTTTATTTTGGCGCTTGGTGTATCGGCATCAGAGCCGCAATCAAAGCTATATGATTCGCTTGGCAACATCCAGGAGCATCATTTCGACATCAGGCATCACAAATCAGATTCCGAGACGGGACAGCTCAAGCTTGCGGGCAATACGATCTGCTTTCCCTGGGCATCGCAGCATATTCCCGGGTTGGAGCCCCCTCGTTCAGAAGTCATGCCTCGCTTTCCTCCAACAAAAGATGAGATCATTATGAAGGGGTCTCAATCGGAAGAACGGGTGCAGGATCTTGAGGCAATTAATGCTGTTAAGCAGAGAGATATAGTCTATGACCAATCTCAGAATGGAGATATAGATTCGCAGGGTTTGGTCAATTCTATGGGGGTAAGGGTAACCGGTAATGGACAGAGCAAAAGAGAATGGTCCGGAGAATGTCTGGGGGATAATAGCCTCGAAGAATTTGTGGATAATGCAATTAATTCTCGCATGAAAGATCATAAAGTTGATGGCAAAGTGACCGAAGGATCTCCTGGGCAAAAGCGCCTGGGCAATTATATGAATATCGATGTGAGCGGCGTTTCCGTCAGTGCCATAAACACCGTAGACGGGGGAAATGCAGTGGCGACTTCCAATATCATCATAAAGCCAGTTCAGGTCATCGTCTGTCCTTCTGAGGCCGAAGAGAAGCTCAAATGAGACGCGAGGAGGCTTGTGGTTCCTGATCTGACAACAGGCATAATTCGATCTGCGAACCTCTGGGCTCCCTTACCCTTAGCAGTAAGGGCCCAGAGGATCATCATGGCCAGAGCCAGGGCCATCATGAGAAGCGCTGTTTTGGGGTCGGACCCCACGACGATGGGAAGGGGTCCGAGCATGACCACGCCACCGCCTCTCATCTTCGCGTGCTCCTTCTCCTCTCCAGGGTGCGCAAAATGCTGATCTTTCTCATTTCTTTGGGGCCAACGCAGCAGCAAAAGCCCAAGGAAGAGCAGAAAGGAGATGATCATGAGGGCGACGGCCAGGAGCATAGCGGCAGCAGCTGTTCCGGGATTGGAGCCGAAGACTATGGGGATGGGGCCGATCAGGATAACTCCCCCGTAGTCGGCATTGCCCTGCCAGGCCGCCTGCATAAATGATATTATTACCAGGAGGAATCCTGCCGCTAGCAGTAGCCATCCCCATTCCCGGCTCATGAGTCCTTAATTGCCATCACAAACTATAAGGGCATTTTGTGCCATCCTCTTGGTAATATGACCATCCAGAGACCGAGAGGCACCAGGGACTTTCTTCCCGCTGAGGCCTGGCGCAGGGGCAGAGCCAGGAAGGCCATGCAAAATGTGCTGGAGCGCTGGGGATACCAGGAGATAGCCACTCCTACTTTTGAGCACCTCGAGCTCTTCACCTTGAAGTCTGGCGAATCCGTCTTAGAAGAGATCTATAGCTTCAAGGACAAGGGAGGGCGCGATCTGGCCTTGCGGCCGGAGCTGACGGCGCCGGTGATGCGCATGTACGTCTCCGAGCTGCAGAACTCTCCCAAACCGCAGAGGCTCTACTACTTCGGCAGCTGCTTCCGCTATGAACGGCCCCAGAAGGGGCGCTTCCGGGAGTTCTGGCAGCTGGGGGCAGAGCTGATCGGCGGGGCCAAACCGGACTCGGAGGCGGAGGTCATCTCCCTGGCAGACCAGATGCTCAAAAGTGTGAATGTGAAGGGAGACCTTCACGTCGGCTATCTTGGGCTGGTCAGGTCCCTCCTGGGCAAGATCGGGGCTGAGCATCGGTCCGCTCTCATGAGGATGATTGACAAAAAAGAGCGCGAGGCTCTGAAGGAGTACCTGGAAGAAATAGACGCCAGCCATCTCGGCCTGCTGGAGCTGATCGACCTGAAGGGCAAGAATGCTCTGGATAAGGCGGCGGAGATCTCTCAAGACCTGGAGGCCAGGGAGGCATCTTTTGCTTCGCCAGCCGGGGAGCAGGCAGCATCGCCATCAGCAGGGCGGATTTCGGCCCGCACAGGTCGTGCGGTAACTGCAGAGCTGAGGGTGGATGAGTTTCGGGAGACTGTGGAGCTGCTGGATGCCTACGGAGTAGAATTCATCATCGACTTCGAGATTGTGCGGGGCCTGGAGTACTACTCAGGCACAGTTTTCGAGATTTATGCAGAAGGGTTGGGTGCGCAAAAGCAGGTTTGTGGAGGAGGAACCTACGAGCTGGCCAGCCTCTTCGGCGGCAAGGAGACTTCGTCTACGGGCTTCGGCCTGGGGTTCGATAGGATCATGGAGATTGCACAGGTCGATGAGAGGCGAAATTCTCCGATCTTTCTGGCCTACACGCCCGACGTCAAGGTCGAAGCGGTGAAGAT
>Ga0315277_10012299_pt1 | contig 10742 bp, 8 predicted proteins | sample YL17G05_15_MG_FD_203695 | JGI IMG/M metagenome (GOLD analysis project Ga0315277, IMG submission 203695) | Sediment microbial communities from Yellowstone Lake, YNP, Wyoming, USA - YL17G05_15 | ecosystem: Environmental > Aquatic > Freshwater > Lake > Sediment | place: USA: Wyoming | collected... | reverse complement strand
GGGAGTCAGTTCGACGCTTGTGGGTGCCGCCGGGCTGCTCTCGGCCGCGGCCTGGTCCCGACGTGACTTCGTCTTTGCCATGATCGTGTGTTGCTGGTGCTTGTCGGAGGCGACTCCAGTCGCCGATTGCCGGCAAGGCAGCAGCCCATCGGCGACTGGAGTCGCCTCCTACAGGAACTGGTGATCAACTTATTCTGATGCGGGCCTTCAGAAGAGCCTCTTCTGCTCCTCTCCTTCCGGCTGTGGGCGATGGATGCTAGCCTCGATAGGTTCCAGCGGAGCGAGGATCAGCACGTTCTCGCCGAAGTCGGCTGGGTCGTCTTCGACGAATCGGCCTAGTTCGTCGATCTCCTTGTCAGCTTCGAGAGTCCGCCGCCTGGCCACCTCCAGCAACTGGCTGTACAGCCGATCGCGGTCCACTTGGCTGATGCGGCTGACGGCGGTGGCCACCTCGCCCAGGTATCGCAGGAAGGCGTTGCGGCGCTCGCCTTCGTGTTTGACTCTGCCTCGCCGGCGGAGGTACGTGCCCAGCTTGCGGCCCACCGCTTGCAGGGCCAGGCGCAGTTCCTTCTGGATCTCGGGATAGGAGGCGATGGCCTCTTTCGACTCGCTGGTGAACGGGACCCAGACGCTGCCGATGTGGACCATCACGGTCACCGGGCCGCGGGGCAGTTGCCCACGCGATTGGCTCAGTCCGTAGGGCCGCCAGTTGGTCGCCATCATGGTCTGGGTGATCGCGCAGCCGCCGGCCTGGAACTGCAGCGGCACGCGGTTGGCGTAGCGCAAGACGGTCATCGACTGCCCGTCGTGGAGGTTCACGTTCCGCATGGCGTCGTGCAGGCGGTCGACGTGGGCCCTCTTGAGCTTGCCGGGGGAGACGCGGGTTTTCAGCCCGGCCTCGTGCAGGATCTTGTCCGCCGCGTCGGGCCCCAGGCCGTCGAAGGTCGTGCAGAGGAATTGCCGCAGCGTGCGGGCGTCGCTCTCGCCCAGCAGTTGCACCAGCGCGTCGCGCGAGACCTGGTGGGCCGTCGAACCGCCGCCGTAGGCCAGGCCGACCTCGATCTGGAAGGGGTTGCCGCGGTAGACGGCCGGCGGCCGGGTGGCCGCCGCGTAGAACTCGCCCGGTACCACCTGGTGCAGCCCCTTCAGGATCAACTCCTCGCCGATCGGCGAGATGCAATCGGTCGCCGGGGCCTTGATCTTCGTCTGCTGGATCGCCTGATAGAGCAAGTCGGCCTCGTGGCGGCCGATCCGGGTGGTGTTCGCGCGGGTGCTGATGCCGGCGTTCTCACAGATTCGCCGCGCCACGGCAGGGCTGACCCGCGAGAAGGACTTGGTCAAGAACTGCACGACCGTCGGCGCCTTGGTGTTCTTGAGCATGCCCACCAGCATCCCCAGCTCCACCCCGTACGGATGCGGCTTGATCTCCCTGGGCTCGGCGGGCAAGGTGTCGGCCACTCTGGGATAGTCTTTGCGGTTGCCGTCCGGGTCCTCATAGTGGATCGCCACGTGCGGATTGGCCAGCGCCGTCTGGGCGAGGTAGTCGTCGACGCTCCCGCGCCCGCGTTGGTAGCGGGCCTCCAGCTCGATGGTCACCCGCGTGCCGTGGTCCGCCTCGATCCACTCGATGCCCTGTCTTTCGATCGTCTCGCGACCGCGCTCGCCGGGGGGGATCTCCATGCCTTCGCCGCGGCCGTTGACGATCTCGGGCCGGTTGCGCTTGGTGTCGATCTGGATCTCGTAGTAATGTGCCGGCGTCCGCTGGGAGACCTTCGACGTGATCTTCACCGGCTTGCCGGTGGTCAGCAGCCCGTACATCCCCGCCGCGCTGATGCCGATCCCCTGCTGCCCGCGGCTCATCCGCAGCCGGTGGAACTTCGAGCCGTACAAGAGCTTGCCGAAGATCAGGGGGATCTGTTTTTTGAGGATTCCCGGGCCGTTGTCTTGTACGCCGACCTTGAAGCGGTTGGAATCTTGGCCGTTGCGCTGGATGTGGACCCAGACCTCCGGCAGGATGCCCGCCTCCTCGCAGGCGTCCAGGGCGTTGTCCACGGCCTCTTTGACGGTCGTCAGCAGGGCCTTCCGCGGATTGTCGAATCCCAGCAGGTGGCGATTCTTGGCGAAGAACTCGCTGACGGAGATGTCCCGTTGGGCGGCGGCCATCGACTGGGCGGTTGCCCGACGCCGGCGGGCGGGGGCACCGTTCGGGCCGCCGGCCGGTGGCTGGCTGTCCAGTGGTGCTTCTCGGGCCGCGGCGGATCTTGTCTCAGAAGACTTGGTTGTCGCCAATCATCTGGCTCCCTGGTGGAGTCGGCCTCCTGCCACCCGGGTGGCCGGGGTCGACGGGCACCGACGCGAAGCGTTGGTCGGCGAGCCCCCGGAATCCAAGGCCCGTGGGCTCACTTCGTTCGACCACAGCCACCCGGGGGGCGTGACAAACCCGACCCGGGGTAAAACGGCCGACAGGGCGGATCACCGGGTTCGGATTGCGAGGATTATAACGATTATGCCGGGCCCGCTCTACCCGGCTTTCCCCGTTTTTCCGCATCTTTGGAGTCTCCGTCCCATCCGGCAAATAAAGATTCACCCGCAACACCGTCACGCGCCGAGATTCTTATTGAGCACTGCGAAGACACCGTCCTTACCGAGCACGAGGAGCCAGACCATGATCGGCAGACTCCCGTCCGTGGCGATTGCCCTGGCCGCCCTGTTGGCGGCCGGGAGCCTCGTCCCAGACGCGATGCACCAGGCCCAGGCCGCCAACCACTACAGCACGGAACCCGAGCTTTTCCACAACTACTACGTTCCGCCGGGCAATTATGGTGGCGTCCCGGCTCAGCTCTATCTCTCGCCGGTTCCGACGCCGCCGGTGGTCGGGCACACCTACGTGACGTATCAGCCCTTGTTGCCGCACGAGTTCCTCTATCCGCACTGCCGCAAGTATTGGCGCTACAACAACTCCAACGACCGCTGGACCCGAACGCAAGTCGTCTGGCAGCAAAGTTGTTTCTTTCTCGACGATCTGTTGCCTTGCCCTTGGTAGAAGGAATCGCCAGAGATGAAACGTTCACTACTAATAGGCGCCGCCGTGTTGGTGCTGGCCGGGCTGGCCGTAGCCGATTCGGCCCAGGGCGTGGAGTACACCATCCATTGCCGCGGTCGTGAAGGATGGCCCTGGAGCGGCGGCTACAATTACACGGCCTGGGGGGTGCCCGTCGCCCTGGTCGTGCCGCCCAACGCCGAGGGCTACATGAGCTGGGGTTGGGGCGTGGGCAACACCCGCGTCACGCCGATCTGTGCCCAGTTCCACCGCAACTGGCCGGGGCCGGCCAGCTATGATCCCAGGGTCTTCAGGCCGACTCCCCGTTGGCCCAGCGATACCGACCAATTCGGCGTCTACTACGTTCGCGGCCCCTGGTGACAGGGCCGACGATCGGGCCCATCGCCCGCTCCTTTGCCAACCAGGGTGGCCCGACCAGCCGAGCCACCCTGGTTTTGTCTTGTCACCTCGACGTGCCGGACAAAGTCTGACGCTTGCGTTGGCTTTGCCGGCTGTGGAAGCTCTGCCAGCCGCCTGCGCCGCGTACATGCGCGGGGACCGGATCATTCTGACGGCACAATCGCTTCCATCTCCAGCGGGCCGATCGGATGTGCGGGCCCGCTAAGTTCCTGCGCCGAGGCAACTTAGCGACGCACTCCCGGTCTCCTCCGCACTCCTGGCACGCCAGTTGCACGTCATCGGAGATTGAAGGAGGCTAAGGCGATGGCAATCACCTTGCTGGAACTGATGGCGGGACTCATGCCCTTGTTGCTGCTGGTTGTGGCCGTGACCGTCCGCCCGTAGCCTGCTGGCGAGTTGGAGTTGCCAGTTGCGACGCGAGAGGAAACCCGTGCAACGTCGCAAGTACGTAGTGGCACTTCTGAGATAGCAATCCTCCGTGATTGACGCAGGGAACGTCGAGGAAAAGGGTAGTGCGTCCAGAGTGTGTTGCTGTGGCAACCGGGACAACGCAAACGGCCTGATCGCCACGTTTCATCTCCTATATGCCCGGGTGGATCCCCCAGCCATCTGTCAGAGTCGACTCAGTGACAATGCCGCGGACCCCCACCAGCATTTCCCGGCTGTGCGAGTACTTGATCGCCCCGCGGTGCTGTAACTGCCCGACTACGATGCCCGGGTGGATCTGATGCAGATTGGCGAACTGGATGATTCGTCGCTTAGAGAATCGCGGCCCAACCCGGGCGATGAATGAGTCCAGCTTCTCGGGTGGGATCAGAAACTCGCTCGCCTCACGATCGGCCCGCCTTTCTTTATCGTCGCTTCCTGCTTGCCGCGAAGCACCAACCAACTCGTCGTCAAGAGCCACGCCGTCCTGGTGGCGAATGTGGCTCAGTTCATGGATCAGGGTGTGCCAGAAGCCGTCGATGCGGTCATACCGAAGAGATAGCACAATGACCGGTGATCTACTGTCCAGCCAGAACGTTGCACCGTCGATCTTGGTACGAGGCAAAGGTTCGACGACGACCAGCCGAATCCCCATCTGGGCAAGCACTTGAGGCACTTGGCGAATCTCTTCTTCCATAACCGTTAGGGCATGCAACGGGGCCAAGTGCTGCTCCAGGGCGGACTTGCTGTATCTCTTGACCTGAAGCACGCAAGCCAACCTCTTCGCGCGAAAAAGCCATGCTCGTTGGGCAGGCGTCATTGTTGCGTGGCCCGCTGCCTTACGCGCCGCCGCGGTCAACTGTGGCTCCTCATCGAGCGAACTGATCTGAAAGAACGCCAGAACTCCACCCTCGAGTGCCTCTACCCCATGACATTCGCTGATCCACCGCCGTCGAATCATGTCTTTCACGGGAGCCAACTCATAAAGGCGGGCGCGGCGCGACACGCTTCCCTGCTCTCGTCTCTCCGATGCAAGGCGATAGGCTCCTTCAAGGTTCACCCAGAGTTCCGCGGAAGTGCCAAACGCAGCGGCCAGCTCCTGTGCGGTTTGCGGGGTGATCTGCTTCTTTGCGGAGATGATCTGGTTGACCGTCTTCAAGGGACGCCCCAAGATGATGGCTAGATCCTCCTGCGTCCAGTTCCGCGCATCAAGCTCATCGCGGATGAACTCTCCGGGCGGGAACAGATCTTCGTTGATTAGGGAGTTCATATGTCTCACCGGGAGTATCTAGTGATAGTCCTCAACGGCCACCACCAAGATTACATTTCTGGGGTCGGATTTCCGAACCTCGACAACCAAACGCCATTGTTGATTGAGACGAAGAGAGTATTGGTGTGACCGGTCCCCCTTCAGCTTCTCGAAGTTCAAGGAGCGCATCATGCGGAAGTCGCGCTCATCGGCGGCAGACCGTATGAAACGCATCACTTTCCGGTATCCTCGAACGACCTCTATACCGAACCCTGCGTTGAAATCCAGGTCTCTCTCGAGGCGAGCCAGGTCTGGATCTGCAAACTCAACTTCCATGCGGTCAACCTTGGCGAAGCATCCACTCCCCCTAAAGTGTATCGGCCCACCGCAAGAATGTCAATTGGATTTTTGTGCCCAGAGCACAAAATCAGTAATGGAGATTAGTGTCTTAGGACCTTGCAACCATACTCTAGTCAACACGAGGAACCGGCCGCCCGAGACGGAGGGCGCAACTCTCTTTCAGATAGGAACTTACGGACTTGAACTAGGTGCAGAAAGGTTCGCGTCTGTGCGGCCCAGCATACCCATACCACCATTGGAGTGGGCCGGGCGTTTGCCCGGAACATCGTAACCCCAGGCTACGGCCATGTGTTCCTACGGTTTGCAGCCCTAAGCACGATCCGCCCGGCTGGGGTTGACCTCTTTCCCGCCAGCCTACATCCAGGAGGCCCACGTCGCCCCTTGCTCGGGCTGCAAGCAGCTATTCCTGGCAGCGCTTCAGCAGCTCTTCGAACTGCGGCTTCAGCTCCGGCCCGCCCAGCTCCGGGTGTAACAGCCGCAGCAACGTAATCATCTTGGCCGCCTGATTCTTGTTGCCCGACTCGAAGTGCAGCCGGGCGACCCAATACTTGGCCAGGAACCAGCGGGGGCTTTGCGGCGGGGACTTTTCTTCCAGCTCGCGCCACTTCTCCAGGGCCGACTGGATGGACTTTTTTCGGGCCTCCTCGGTTGCCGCGCGGTCCACGCGGGTCAACAACAGTCGGGCGTAGGCCTCCTGGATCGCGCCGTCGCGGGGATAGGCCGCCGCCAGCGCCTCGTACTGCTGAAGTGACTCCTCGATCCGGCCGGCGTCGGCCAGCGCCTGGGCGCGGACCCTCTCCAGCGTCTGCCTTTCTGTTCCGCTCAACGCCTTGGAGTCGGCCGGCAGCAGCTTGATCGCGCTGAGCTGCAACTGGGCCAGTTCGCCGCGAACTTCCGGCCGGGCCGACCAACGTGACCATGCTGCGCATGGTGCCCCGTCGGTGCCCCGCGCCACCCGCTCCAGGCCCTCCAACAGGCTGAGCAACTGCTGGGGTGAACCGGCCGAGATCTCCGCCAGCAGTTGCCCGGCCTCGCGGCTGCGACCTTGCCCGGCCAGCGAAACGACCAGCAAGACCCGGGCGGCCGATTTCCACTGGGGCGGGGCGTCGCCGGTGGTTTGCAGTGCGGTCGAGAGCATTCGCTGCGTGCGGTCGTAGCCTGCCGCGGTGTGGCTGAGCCGCAGCCGTGCCGCCGCCAGGACCGCGAATTGTTGCAGCGGACTCCAGCGCTCCGGCAGCCGCCCCTGGGGTCCGACGACCAGCGACTCGAACCAGTCGGCGGCCTTGCCAGCCAGCTCCTCGTTTGGCTGGCCGGCCGCCTTCCGCTCGGCCAGCCACGCCCCGTAGCATCGCTCCACTGCCTCGGCCGCCTGGAGATACTCCGCGTCCCCGGCAGAGATCGCCTGGTATGCCCGGATCGCGCCCTGCCAGTCGCGCTGTTGTTCGCGCAGTCGCCCCCACTGCCGCCAGACCTGATCGGCGCTAGGCCCGGTCGGCCAGGTTCGCAAGTGCTCCTGCAACAGCGCAGCGTACTGATCCAGGGATCCTTGCGGCTCTGCTTTGGCGAGCTGGGCGGCATGGTAGATTGCCAGCAGGTGCGCCTCGGGGGCCTGGGCGCTTTCGGGCATGGCCATGGCCAACCGGCGATACCGCTCCAGTGCCTCGGCGTGCCGCCCGCGCTGGTGTTCGATGGTGGCGGCGATGTAGCCCAGATCGAACGCGCGGGCGGAGTTGCCTTCTTTGGCTGCCCGGGCTTGGGCGCGATCGTAGCCGGCCAGTGCCTCGGTGAATTGTCCGCTGCGGAACGAGCTTTCGGCGGCGCGGACCAGCATGGCCAGGTCACCGCCGTCGGGCGAGGCCCGAACGTAGCTCGCCAGCAACATGCCGGCCCGGCGGGTCCAGTACGGCCCGTGCCATTGCTCGATCCGCTCGACCATCTCGGTTGCCTTGGCCTGCCACTCGGCGGCCTTGGCATTGCCCTGCGCGTCGCCGGTCGCGCGCCCTGCGGCCAGGTAGGTTTCCAGCCAGGCATAGTCCAGCTCCGGCGAGGTGGCCTCGTCGATCTGGCGTCCTTGGGAAAGCACGGAGATCGCCTCGGCCAACTGGTCGGTGGCCAGCGCCAGGCGGATCCGCTCGGCCCGGGCCCGCAGTTCCACCGGCGGCGGAGGCTTTAGCGCCAGCAGCGCGTCGAGCTGCCGCCGCGACTGGCCGTAATCGGCCAGCAGCCGGTAACTTTCGATCAGGTCGACGCGACTCTTCCAGCTCAGCGGATCGACCGGATCGAGGGCGGCCAGCCGAAGCAACAGCTTGACGGCCTGGGTCAAGGCATTGGCCCGATCGGGGCTGTCGCTGGCGTAGCAGTCTGCCTGGTTGCGAAGTGCCCGGGCGAGCTCGTACTGGATGTTGTTCTGCAGCGAGGCCAGTTGATGGGCGTCGAGCCCGGCCCGCTCACCTGGGCCGGGAAGACTCTGTTGGCGGAGCCCGCGCTGCACGTCGTCGTCCAGCGCGTTAAGCTCCTTGATGGCGTCGCGCAGGTGAGTTCGGGCCTGTTCGAGCAGAGCGCTCGGGTCGGCCGAGAGCTGGGCCTCCTGCCGGGCCAGCTCACCGCGGGCCAGGTGACAGAGGGCCTGCTGCAAGCGGACCAGCGGCAGCCGCGGATTCTGGGGATAATCTCGGGTGAAATCCTGGGTGACCTGGGAGGCCCGCTGCCAGAGCGGCCCACGCTCCTCGGGCGGCGAGCCGACGGCCCACTCGGCCAGGCAGCGCGACAGCTCGATCGCCAGGTCGGCCCGCTGCCCCTCGGGCAGATCGCCACGCTTCAGCCGATCGGTGCAATACGTCTCGGCCAGGCGAAACAGTCCCCGCTCGCGCAGCCCGGCCAAGAACCGCTGGTCGCCCGACTCGCCGGCAACCGCAGCCGACGTGATCGCCAAGCACAGAAGCAAGCACCGCACGGCACGGACATTCTGCATTCTGCATTCTGCCTTCTGCATTCCCTACGCCCCCGCCGACGCGGCGAACTGCACTCGCTGGAGTCCCACCTCGCGGCAGAGGTCGTACAGGTCGATCACGTCCTCCAGGGGCACGTCGGGTTCGACGTCCAGGATCACCGGCAGGTCGCTCTTGACTTGCTTGACCGCCGCCAGCACGGCGCGGACCTCCGCCAGCCGGCCGTAGTCGCGGTCGTTGATCTGCCACTGGGCCCGCCAGCGGCCGTCGACGTTGCGCCAGAGCAGCTCGACGACGATCTCGTCCAGGTCGGCCTGCTCCGGATCGACCTGGACGGCGCTGGGGATCGCCCCCGGCAGCGACAGCCGGGTGGGCAGGATCATCTCGGGCGAGCTGAAGCTGGCGGTGCAGATGAAGAAGATCATCAACTGGAAGATCACGTCGATCATCGGCGTCATCGTGGCGTCGATTCGCCCGTGCTGGTCACGATGGTAGGGAGGACGTCGCATGGATAAGGCAGAATGATGAAGGCAGAATGCAGAATGATGAAGGCAGAATGCAGAATGATGAAGGCAGAATGCAGAATGATGAAGGCAGAATGACGGATGGATTCGGCGAGAACCGGCGCTGGGGGGTTGTCAACTCCTCATCCTACCTTCAGCATTCATCATTCTGCATTCTGCCTTCTGCCTTCATCATTCTGCATTCCTTCAGTTCTCCACGACTGCGAAGGTTACTTTCCAGACCCCGGAGCGGGCGCAGGCCAGCAGCAGCGGCTCGACCACCCGATAGGGCACTTTGCGGTCGGAGCGGACGCGGACCTCCAACTGGCCATTCACCTCGCGGCGTGCCCGGCGTGCCTCGAAGTCGATCAGTTGCGCCAGCTCCTCTGCGTCCACGAACCGCCCACCCACCACGATCCGTTTCCCCGCCGGGTACCCTCTGGGTGGCTCCGGCAGCACGTTGATCACCACGCGGCGGATCTCCTCTTTATCGGGGGACTGGCCGCTGGCGGCCCGGGGCAGGTTCAATTCCAGTTGCACCTCCTGCTGGGCCAGGTGGCTGGAGAGCAGGAAGAAGATGATCAATTGGAAGACCACGTCGATCATGGGCGTCATGTTGAAGCCCAGGCCCGCTCGGGAAAAATTACTGGGCACGCGCATCAATGCCCTCCTACCGGCGGAGGCACAGGTGGCGAGGGTCCTTTCGACCTGCCCGCGGCACGGGCGCGTTTCAGCGGGGCGACGACGTGCTGGGCGACGTAGGCCACCTCGGCCACCAGTTGATCGACCCGATTGCGGAACATCGCAAAGGCGGCCAGCGAGGGGATCGCCACCAGCAACCCTTCCACAGTGGTGACCAGTGCCAGGTAGATTCCTCCGGCCAGATCGGCGGCCCGGGCTGCACCCTGGGTCTCGGCCACCTCGCGGAAGGCGATGACCAAGCCCATCACCGTACCCAACAGGCCCAGCATCGTGGCGATGTTGGCGATCACGGAGAGGTACTCGATCCGCCTGAATAGCCGGGCCGACTGATCGGCAGCGGCGTCTTCCATGGCCTTCTCGATAGCAGACCAGCCGCCCTCGACCTCGGCCAGGCCGGCCTCGAGCACAAAGCCCAGGAAGCTCGGCGCCGTCTGGCAGCGTTGCCGGGCGGGAGCCAGTTTTCCTTCGGAGAGCAACTGGCGGACCTCGTCACCCAGGCCCGGCGGCATCAGCACCGCCTGGCGGATCGTCATCAGGTGCTCGATCACCAGGGCCACCGCCGCCACCGACAGCAGGATGATCAGCGCCCCGACCCACCCGCTGGCCTTCACCATCTCCCAGATCCCCGTCCTCTCCGGAGAGTCGGATTGCGACTGGCCGGCGGCACTTTTCACGGCTGTTTCGGCGGTGCGGGCGTCCGCCGCCCGGGCCGCGGCACCGTGCCCCAGGTAAGCCAAAGCCAACAGGCACGCGACAACGTGACAATAGGTGAATCTGACCCTCAGAAAGCTAAGGTGACATCGTTTAGCCGTCGCCGGCACGGCGACGCGGGCGTTTCTCCCGGCCGACGTACCGTCGGCCGCTAAACGGCAGGTCACATCCTTTTTCTGAGCATCGATACCCGAGCAGTCTTCGAACTCTTGGGGCACTTCCCAAGACGGCGGCAGGGTGGATTGCTGGGCCATGATGGTTTTACCTTTCAGCTCCTTCGTGTTCTCCGTGTCTGCTATGTAGTTTTTGTCAAGGACAGTGCCGTGACGGGATTGACGTAAGGAATGATCGCGTGCAGCCTGCTATCCGATCGTCCAGGGCGA
>Ga0315277_10012298_pt1 | contig 10742 bp, 17 predicted proteins | sample YL17G05_15_MG_FD_203695 | JGI IMG/M metagenome (GOLD analysis project Ga0315277, IMG submission 203695) | Sediment microbial communities from Yellowstone Lake, YNP, Wyoming, USA - YL17G05_15 | ecosystem: Environmental > Aquatic > Freshwater > Lake > Sediment | place: USA: Wyoming | collected... | reverse complement strand
CTGGATTTGGTGCATCATCTGATATTAATCAAAATCAACAGTCTGATTATCTTGACGCAATGGCTAAAATACAAGACCAACAAAGATATCAAGATGAAATGAATCTTAAAAGAGAAACACACATGGTTGAAAAACAACAAAGTGATGAAAAGATAAATGTAGAGCGTGAGAAGATTCAAACTCAAAAACAAATTGCTGATAAACAACTTCAAATAGCTAAGGAGAATAAAAATAAATACGACAAACCAGGATCTTCTAAAAAGAAATAAAATAGTTATAGCTCTATTATCCATGGCTTAGATAGTGTTTAAAAAGATTTTGTAAATATTTAGAGTTTAAGTTGTATATTAATAGTGTAGAGATACACATAAAAAACCAATATATATTATGGCTGATAATCAAACAAATGTACAAACAAGTGTACAACAAGTAGATGTAGATATTGATAGCTGGTTAGGAGCTCCTGGAGCAGATAGTATAATCACTCCAAATGATGAGCCTACAGAAATTAAACCAAACCTATTTAGTAAAACTACACAGGATCTTAGCTTTCTTGATAAACCTGCTAAAGAAGAAGAAAAAGATGGTGTAGTAAGACCATCTAAAGAAGAAGTTAAAGAACTTCTTACAGACATTTTAGATAAGGACATTACAGATGATGACTATGAAGATGATGGTAAATCTAAAGCAGGAAGACCTAGAACAGAAAAGTCTGGACTGATTGAGTTTCTTAAAAAAAGAATAGAGTCAAAAGAAATGTTTGCTTTTGATGACTATGATGAAAAGAAACAATCTCTTGATGACTATTTAGGTGGACTAGGAGAAAAAGATGTAGAAGAACTTTGGCAAGCTAATATAAGTAATCTTAAAGATGAAGTTGCTTCTAAAACTCCACAAGAGTTTTTTAAATCTCTTCCAGAAGAATTACAATATGCTGCTAAATATGTAGCAGATGGTGGTCAGGATTTAAAAGGATTGTTTCAAGCTTTAGCTCAAACAGAGCAAGTGAGAGAATTAAATCCTAATGATCAATATGATCAAGAACTTATTGTAAGAAACTACTTGCAAGCTCGTGGAGAAGAACCTGATGAGATTGATGAAGAAATTGAAACATTAAAAGATCTTGGTACATTAGAAAGAAAAGCTAAACAATTTAAACCAAAGTTGGATGCGATGCAGGAAGAAATTGTTCATGCTCAATTAGCAGAACAAGAGCAACGTAGACAACAACAAGAAACTGCAGCTAACGCTTATGTTCAAAATGTATTCGAAGCTCTTAGACCTGGTGAAATCAATGGTGTTAAACTGGATAAAAAAACTCAAGCATTTTTATATTCAGGTCTTACACAACCACAATATCCTTCAGTTAGTGGTAGACCTACTAATTTGTTGGGTCACTTATTAGAGAAGTATCAATATGTTGAACCTAATTATTCTCTTATAGCTGAAGCTCTTTGGTTGCTTTCTAATCCTGACGAGTATCGTAATAACTTACAAAAGCAAGGAAAGAATGCAGCTGTAGAACAAACAGTGAGACAATTAAAAACTGAACAATCTCGTAAGAATGCTAGTAATTATTACGAAGAAGAAGAACAAAAACCTAAAAGAATTGCTAAACCTCAAAATATTTTTAAACGATAAATTAATTATTAACCCCTTAAATTTTAAAGCCCTATGGCAACTCCAGTTTTAAACAATGGTATATTCCTACGTGACACGAACTATCAAACTAGTTCACATGTGGATTCATATCACTTATCTAACTTACTAAAATCTGCAGAGCCAACTGACTTAGGTCCAGTTGATTTGTGGGCAATGGTACAAAAAGTAGAAATGCCTTTGTATCAAATGTCTTCTTTTGGTGGTAAGAATGTGATCATGGTAGATAACAATCGTGGTGAATACAAATGGCAAATTCCTGTAGCACAGGATTTACCTTACATCGTAGAAGATCTTGATTCTCAAAACCAAACTAAAGGTATTGATGGTCAAACTTTTAAGATTAAATTAAACAAACGTTCATTTGGTCATGGTGATATCATCACTTATGACAAGTACAATGGTGTGGAATTGTACATCACTGCTGATGATGTTATTCCAGCAGGAGATGGTTTTATCTACACTGTACAATTGGTGAACAATGACAACACTAAGTATTTGGATAACAAGTACATTAAGGTTGGTACAAGAGTATTTAGAAAAGGTTCTGCTCGTGGTGAGTATGGCGAAAGATTCTCTGACATTGGTAATGTGTCTGCAGGATTTAGAGAGTTCTACAACTACGTAGGTGGTGCTGAAGCTCACGTTCACTATTCAATTTCTAGTCGTGCTGACTTGATGATGAAAGGTGGTATGAAAGCTGATGGTACAGTTCCTGTAGTAGAATTATGGAGAAACTTTGAAAAAAATCCTGATCCTTCTATTACTAACTTAGAAGATATGGCTTCTAAAATGGGTAAAGACTATGTAAAGAAAGCATATCAATCAGGTCAATTAACTCGTTCTTTCTTAACCACTTTAGAAGCTGCTCATTTGACTAAGATAGCAAATGATATTGAGACTTACTTAATGTGGGGACAAGGTGGACGTATTAAGCAAGATGGTCCAGATGATATTCGTTTATCAGTGGGTCTTTGGAAGCAATTAGATAATTCTTACAAGCGTATTTACAATCGTGGTACTTTTAATTTAGATTTGTTTAAATCTGAATTATTCAACTTCTTCAATGGTAAAGTTGAATTTAAAGGACCAGATCCTCAACGTCAGTTGATTGTTCAAACTGGTTTGGGTGGTATGAAGCTTGTAAACGAAGCAATTAAGAAAGAAGCTGTTAATTCAGGTTTGGTTATTAATGCTCATGAGATTGGAGCTATCACAGGTAAAGGCATGGACCTTAACTTTGGATTTGCTTACACTCAGTACATCATTCCTTTCTTGGCTAACATTAAATTTGTATTGAACCCTGCATTTGACAACGTTCATACAAATGATATTGAGAATCCAATCATTGATGGTTTCCCATTATCTTCTTACAATTTCATTATCTTTGATATCACAGATAACACTAATGACAACATCTTCTTGTTGAAATTATCTTGGGATAATCAATTGAAATGGTTCTATCAAAATGGTACCATGGATTATATGGGTCGTACACAAGGATTCCAATCTTCTGGAAACTTCAATGGTTACAGAGTGTTCATGACTCAAACTATGCCAGCTATCTGGGTTAAAGATCCAACTAAAGTGTTGAAGATCGTTATGAGAAACCCAATCACTGGTGGATCATTCTAATATTAAAACAGTACTCAGGTGCATACCATAAGAACTGCACCTGGGTCTTTTTATATTTTTAATCATTAATTAAAATAAAAATCATGGCTGGTAATCCAAAAACACCAAAATCAACAGCTCCTGGGTATGAAAGAGTAAAACCTTCTACTAAAGGAGTTAAAGTTGGAGTTAACAACTCTAATGTTAAATTAAATGTCCCTTCTTTAAAAAGAGGAAAATAACCCCCTCTGAGGATAACATCCTTAGACCACCTATTGTACGCATACCACTTTGATCAAGTGAAGGATTTGCAACCCTTATTAGGTTCTTAAAAATTATATAACATGATATCACTTAGACGTCTTATAATGAAACCTGGTTCTCCAGATAGAGCTATAGAACAGGGATATACACAAGCTGAATCTGCTTTAGCTCGTATAGCTCATGTCAATAGATTATCTAGAGACATAATGGATATTAAATATTACGAAGCTGACTTAAATGCAGGAACTAATGCTACACTTAGAATTTCCTCTAAGAAAGGTATTGTTGAAATTGTAAATTATGACAATACTTCTCAAGACTTTAATATACTATTACAAAACTCTGAGATTACACAAGATAAAGAAAAATTTTATATTCAATTAACTGCTTACAATTCAGGTGGTGCTGTACCTGTAATTTTTGCTACAGGTGCTGCTCCTGATACATTTGGTATAAGAATTTATGATGTAGATGGAGGTGGTAGTTGGGCAGATACATACTTTTATTATGAACTTGTAAAAATTGATTAATATGTTAACAAGATTAGGAAAGTTAGTAAAAATTAAAAATACAAAAACTAAAAACTTCTCTAATGAGAATGATAGTTATCATGCTGTTTTAGTAAAGACATCAACAGGTGTTGTTAAGTGTCTTATGTTTACAGATGTTGAACTTGTAAAAGCTGAGGCTCGTGGAGATAAGAATGCAGAAGATAGTCTTGGACAGAATTGGATCTCAAAGTTGTTAGATTAATTATACTTTATCGAAATTATTTCGATAAATTGCTTATAATTTTACATAAAAAACCAAAAAAAACCAAACATGAGTAATTTAGTAATGGTGGAGATGTATCCACAAAACAAAAAATCAAACGTTGCAGTTAAACCTTATTTTGACCCAATGGTTGATAACATGGGATTGCAAAAATATGGCTTGAGTCTTTTTGAAGGAGCGTTCCATGAAGAATCAATTGCATGTTTAGAAATCAATGGTATCAGAAGATATCTTACAGGATTGAATGAATTTGCTCCTGAAATTAAGAATCTTCCATTAGATGAGCAAGAGTCTAAAATAAAAGAAATACGTAAGATTGTTTCTTATTTAGAAAAAGTGTTAGCAGCAAATGTAATAGATCCTGAAGATGAAATGTTTTGGAACAAAGTAAAATTACTTAAACAAGACAATGGTGATTTCTGGGATAGAATAAAAATTAGATGTGGTAATGAACCAGTGCATTTAGATCCAGAAAAAGATCCATATGATTTGATTAAATTATATGCTATAGAAGCTGGTGGATTTTCTTTAATTTCTAAATCTTTAGAAGAAGCTCGTAGAATGCCAAGTCCTCCTAAGTTTTACTTAGATAGATTAGAAGATACAGCATCAACTAAAACAGAAGTTAAAAAACTTCGTAATAAAGCTCTTGCAGAACTTCAGAAGTTATTTGATAAAAATACTAATAAGCTCACGCTTATTGCTCGTATGTTAGATCCTAATGGAGCTCAATATAAGAAGTCAACTCCTAATGACATCATCTATGATAATATGGATAAATACATTAATGGTGATTTGTTAGAAAAAGATAAAACCAAAACAGCTACAAGATTCTTAGATATGGCTAATCTTGATATGGAATCATTAAAGATTAAAGCTATTGTAAAAGATAGTGCATATTATAAGTTCATTGCTACAAAAGCTGATGGTTTTATTTACCATATGTCTACAACAACATTAATTGGTAAAAATCAAACTGATGTAGTTGAGTATCTTAAGAATCCTTTGAATGAAGAAATTCTTATAGATCTTACCAAGAAAGTTGAGAAATATTGGAATATGTAATCTAAAACAAAAAAATATAAAAACTATGAAAAAGAAAATTGGTACTTCTAAGTCAATGAAAAAAATGGATATGGGTGGTCCAACATCTGGTCCTGGTAGTGATATATTACCTGTTACTGCTGGATCAATGAAAAAAACTAAAGTTAAAGAAAGAAGTTCAGATGGTAACTATGTAAGAAAAACTGTTACAAGAGAAACTCCTAATAGCTCAACTAGCTCAAGTAAAGTTCGCAGAACAGTTCAAGGTTTTTTAGAAGGTGCACCTAGAAAAGACAAGTTTAAAAAAGGTGGAATGGTAGGTAAGTCTAAAAAGAAATAGTCATGGCTAAAGACAAGAAGTGGATACAGAAAGCAGTAAATCCTGCTCATAAAGGATTTTGCACTCCAGAAACTAAAAAAACATGTACACCTAAACGTAAAGCACTAGCTCATACATTGAGAAAGATGGCAAAAAATAAATAAGTTATGGCTAAACAAATGATTAAACGTAAGGATGGATCTACTTCTCAAAGAGGTCTTTGGGATAATATGAGAGCTGCAAAAGGCTCTGGTAAAAAACCTACAGCAGAAATGCTTAAACAAGAAAAAAAAATAAAAGCTAAATCTAAGTAAATATGAAAAAGAAAATGGGAATGGGTGGAATGCACATGATGCCTGATGGATCAATGATGCAAAACTCAATGATGAAAAAAGGTGGAACAGCTAAAAGTTCTAAACAACAAGCTGCTATTGCAATAGCAATGAAAGCTTCTGGAAAAAAACCTAAAATGGCAATGGGTGGTACTTTAAAAGATGTTCCTTCTGATAAAGTGGGTCTTTCTAAACTTCCTACAGCTGTTAGAAATAAAATGGGCTTTAAGAAAATGGGTGGACCTAGTGAAATGAAATGTGGTGGAATGATGAAAAAAGGTGGTTCTGTAGGAAAATCTAAAAAATGTTAATATGGCAAAGAGTCCTGCTTGGCAAAGATCAGAAGGTAAGAACAAAGCTGGTGGTTTAAATGCCAAAGGTAGAGCTTCTTATAATAAAGCCACTGGAGGTAATCTTAAAGCTCCTCAGCCTGAAGGTGGTCCTAGAAAGAAATCATTTTGTGCTAGGATGAGTGGAATGAAGAAGAAACTTACAAGTGCTAAAACAGCTAACGATCCTAATAGTAGAATTAATAAGTCACTGAGAAAATGGAAATGCTAATATGAACAACAATCTCTTACAAATTAAAATAAAAGAAAGGCTAAATAAATTAGCTTCTTTAGACTATGATAATTTTGAGTGTTGGCAAATTCAAGAAGCAGTTAACAAAGCTCAGATAGAATGGACAAGAAGACAATTGTATGGTATTAATCAACGTAAAGAAGGAGCTGAACAATCTAGTGGATTAATTGATGATCTTCAAAGATTGCTAAAACATGAGAATGTTTCTGTAGTTGATAAAACTATTTATTACCAAGCAGAATTACCAAGTGATTATCTTCACTATGTAAGATCAGATGTATTTGCTAAACAAGAATGTTGTCCTGCTCGCAGAATGACTGTATATGAGGTGGAAGAAGCTAATATATCTATTATCTTAAACGATAAGAATAAACAACCAAACTTTGAATGGGCTGAAACTGTTGCCACTAGAATGAGTAATAAATTAAGAGTGTATACAAATGATGCATTTGATATAACAGAATGTCATATTATTTATTTTAGAAAACCTTTAGAAATACAATTCAAAGGTTGTATTAATATAGCAACTGGTTTAGCTTTTACAGCAGATCAAGAATGTGAATATAACGATGATGTTGCTGAAATAATTGTAGATGCTGCTGCAACTATATTAGCTGGAGATATTGAATCTCTAACACAATATCAAAGAGAACAACAAAACGTACAATCAAATAGTTAATTATGAGATCTTTACAAAAACCTAGTATATTTTCATCTAAACCAATAGCCATTATGATGGATATGAGTGGTGGATCTGAAAGTTGTGCACTATGCATGCAAACAGCAGCATTAGCACAAGACATGTTAAATGCTGTTACAAGTCTTCATAGACTTCATTTAAAAGTAACAGGTCTTGGATCTTATGCAGCACACAAAGCAATAGATTATGATGCTTTCAGTGGACATGCTGATGACCTTGTAGAAGGTTTTCAAGGAGCAGCTGAAAAGTTATTAGAACTTCCTAATACAGCTCCTTCAGAGGTTAACTCTGTAGAAGAAGGATTAGAGTTTCTTAGAAAGATGTATGATAAGATTAATGGTTTACAGTCTAATATGCCATATAGCGAAATAGTAAATGACTTAGATACTGTTAAAACCACAATCAACTCTATAAAATATAAATTGTTATTTTTAAAATAATTTTGTATATTATATTATAAAACGATAAATTTTTTTTATTTATAAACCCCTTAAATTTTTAAATCATGTATTTTAATCATGCCTTTAGGAAGAGTTTTCTTCCTGTTCCAGTTCAAGGTGCAATTGCACTTGACACTGCTGCTAACACGTCTTTATTGACTGCTGGCGAAATCAGTGTATTTGACTCAACAACTTTTGCTAACGCAGCTGCTGCTCCAAGCATTAAACCTTTTATCATTGCTCAAGGTTCTTACTTTGCAAGTGATGTTATTGGTGGTAACAGATTCCTTGGTGGTTATCAAGAATCTATTAAGTCTAAATCAATTAATCCTCGTTACATTAGTCGTGTAATGAAAATTAATTCTGCTACTGCTGCTAATCAAATTCAAGACATTTGTGTATGTAATTTGGAATGTGGTAACACTTACTTTTTGCGTTTAGATCTTAAAGGATCTCCAGCATTACGTTTGTTAAGCCATAACATCTACAGAACATTGTCTGCTTTTACAGGATGTTGCACTGATGATTGTTCAGCTACTTGTACAGGTGCTTTAGTAGATCCTACTATTGCTACTATTGCTTGGGCTAAAGCAATTGTTAATGATCCTATCTTAAGTCAATACATTAAACTTGTAGTTAGTGATTACGAAGGTAACACTGTAGCTACTCAAGCTGGTACTTCTCTTGCTCAAATTGCTACATTTATTACAGCTCTTGATGAATATTCTCCTACTACACCTTGGGATCCAACTAGTGCTACAGCTGCTACAGATCAATCTTGTTTAAGTGTAGAAGTTGCTTACATTGACACTAAATTTGGATCTTGTACTTTTACTCCAACTGATTTCTATGAATTGATGCCTTTATTTGTATTTGCATCTTTAACTGATGAATCAGGTGATGCTTGTAATGTACAATGTTTTGAAGTAACTGAAACTCAAGCTCCTGCTCAAGCTTCTGGTTCTGGTGAAACTATTCTTCGTAGTATGATCTTAGATGGTCGTTACCTTCAAAATGCTTATCCTGATAGCACTCGTGTAGATAGCTTAAGGATGCGTGAAATTGAAGCTGATCCAGCTTTGGCTACTATTAACAGAAATGGTTTGTATGATCAAGTTCAAATTTTACATAGTGTTCCTCGTTTTAACAACCCAACTGGAACATTTGATAATGATCAATATTTGCTTGTAGTACATGTACCAGCTGGTACTACTACCACAGCTTTGACTAACTATATCATTGCTTCAGCTGCTTTAGCTCAAGGTTCTGGTGCTGTTACTTTGGAAACTTACTAATCTGTATCTTTCTATAAAAATGAGGGAGTGGACATCATGTCCCTCCCTTTTTTATTTTGGTAATACACTCAAAAAATTGTATATTATTAGTGAGGAGTATACACTTCTTAAATTCCTTTAACTTTATAAAGTTTATATAATGGCTTACAAACACCAATTAAGTTTAGAAGTTCCAGACACTAACAATTGCAGCGTCTTTCGTGTTGTAGATACAAGTATTTATGATGAGCATGTACCTGTTACATGTGGTAAATTAGAAATCACATCACCAGGTTATAATGAACCAGTTGTAATTGATGTTGTATTATCTGAAGATCCAACAACACATGCTCCTATTAACTTTAGTTATATTCTTAATGGTTGTACTTTAGGAATACAAACATCTGGTTGTGGAAGTGTGAGCGAAAGATTACCTGATGGTATATACACTATAAGATATTCAGTAAGCCCTAATGATAAAGTGTTTGTAGAATATCATTATCTTAGAACTTGTATGACTAATAATAAATACTTTAATGAACTTTGTAAATTAGAATTAGCTGCTTGCGAACCTGCTGCAGATGTAAAAAATTCTATAAACGAACTTAGACTTATTAAGTCTTTTATAGATGCTGCTAAAGCAAAAGTAGAACAATGTGATGACTTACAAGAAGGTATGGAACTTCTTGTATATGCACAAGAAAGATTGCAAAAGTATGCAACTGGTGGTTGTTCAACATGTCATTAATAACCAAAAAATAAACCAATATGAATTGTCCAAATTGTAACACAGCACTAAGTTGTGGCTGCCAAAAACGTGTAGCATCAGATGGTAAACAAGTGTGTTCAAGTTGTTTAAATGCTTATGAAAGAATTTTAGTAAACAACAGTAAAGATAAAAAGCCTTAACATGAGAAATCTTCTTCCTCAAAAAGAAAAATATCTTATTAATTTTGCTAATTCAGTGTACGCTGATTTTCGCAAAATGAGATTTGGTATTCAGTCTTGTAGAAAGACTGGCGATACTTTATTAAATGAAGTTCGTAAAGATATAGTAGAATATCAATCTAATGATGATGGAGGAGCTCTTTGTGAAGTATCTATTCAACATATGGGATGGCTTCCTGTATACTATCCTACTAACGATGAGTCTTGTGAATATAGACCACCATGGTGTGATGTTAGTAAATACCAAATACAAAAATGTAATAGAGGTCCACAAGGTATAGGTACATCTTATGTAGGACAGAATAATTCTGTAAATCTTGTAGAAGTAAATTCTGGTGGATGTATAACACGTATTAATATTAATCCAGCTATTACTATTAATAATAACAACAATGCTTCATTTGTATTTACACAAGATTGTGCTCAACCTCAACTTGTATGGAACATTAATCACAATTTAAATATTGTACCTAATGTATGGACAGTAGATTGCAATAATAATAATATACAAGGAATCACTACAGTTATAAATAATAATACTATTACATTAACATTTAGTACAGCTGTAGCTGGTAAAGCATACTTATCATAATGGCAATAAGAGATTTTTATAGTGATGTAGATCTAAAAGCTAACCAGCTATTTAATAGTAGGTTACATAATATTACTACAGCTGCAAGAATAATTCTTGGAGGCACTTTATCTACATCAGATAAGGGGTATATGGTTTATGATACAGATTTATCATCTCCTTATTTTTGGGATGGTACGCAATGGTTGGCTGCTGGTGGA
>Ga0315277_10012296_pt1 | contig 10742 bp, 11 predicted proteins | sample YL17G05_15_MG_FD_203695 | JGI IMG/M metagenome (GOLD analysis project Ga0315277, IMG submission 203695) | Sediment microbial communities from Yellowstone Lake, YNP, Wyoming, USA - YL17G05_15 | ecosystem: Environmental > Aquatic > Freshwater > Lake > Sediment | place: USA: Wyoming | collected... | reverse complement strand
ATGGCGGCGTTCAATCGTCCCTACGGGACTCTCTGGGAGGGTGGCGATCTCGTTCCCAGGAATCAATTCCTGGGCTATTTTCAACCATCCCTACGGGATGGAAAAATGGCCGTTTGTAAGAATAAACAGTTGAAAACCGTACAACCCGCCCCACTGAGCATGCTCGAATGCAATGGCTCGCTCCAGACACACCCGAAACGCTGCCAACTCTCGCCACAACCGTTTGAACTAGCCGGCCACTCTATAAACGGTGTAACGGATAATGAATGTGAACTCGAGGCTGTATGCCATATCCCGAACTGCAACTTCGCTCTTGCTTTTCCGCCCGGTTTTGATTGAGACGTGCCGTCAGGCTATGGAATCCGTTCAATCCGCTGTCAAAAACCTCCGGAGGCACAGAATGTCGGAAACAGACGCCAAAGCGCCGGCAACGCCCCCGCTTTCGCTTTCTAAGAAGCTGCTTTTTTCCGCGGTGGTGTTTGTTATCGCCATCATCGCTCTCCATATCGTGTCCTACTTCGGCATCCGCTTTCAGCACCGGCGCGCACTTCGCCAGGGCAGCGAGGCTTTCAAAACGACCATCCCGCGGTATTTCGACTATTTCGACGTTCGGCTCGATTTCGTCCATCCCTATCTCAAAATGACGCCGGCTCCCGACCAGCGTCTTCCCTTCTGCCGCATCAACCATCAGGGTTTTCGTGGACCTGATTTCGTGCGCGAAAAAACCGGTGCGTTTCGCGTGGCCATTGTGGGTGGCTCGGCGGCAATGAGCTGGTTTGCCAATTCGGAAACCGAAACCATTCACGCGTGCCTGAAAACCGAATTGGAGAGAGCATTTCCCTCCGAACGATTCGAGGTCTATAATTTCGCGGTCTTTCAATACAACTCGACGCAGGAACTCTTTCTCCTCGAAACCGAAGCGCTCAACTACGCGCCCGATTTCGTCATCATCCTGTCGGGCATCAATGACTTTGGCTGGGCAATCACGGGAGTGGAAAAGCCGTGGCGACCCTACTATCCGCTCGGCTGGATTCACATGCGCTCGATCATTGATCCCAGCCACTTCCAGGAGGGATGGATGCAAAAGCCCTGGCTGCTTCGATGTGCGTTCAAATGGTCGTTTCTGGCGCGAACGGCCTGGCAAAACGCGAGAAGTCGCTGCTCGCCGGCTCTGTTCATCCGCAACATGCTGCCGCGGGCGCCGGCGACCGATCAGTTCTTCCGATATGGCGAAGAGGAGTTTCAAATGATCGGCGAGCGAACGCGTGTGTGGGCGCGGAATGTCGAGATGATGGCGCGCCTGCTCGAAAGCCTCGGCATTCCCTATTGCGCCTCGCTCCAACCGTGCGCGTATTATCGCCGCGAGCCGTCTGAGACCGAAAAGAAGATCTCGATGCTGTTCATTCACGGCGAGAAGGATCGGGAAAACGCGATTCGCTACTGGACGACTGTGTATCCGGCGGCCGAACAGTCGCTGGCGTCGCGGCCTTTCAAAATCCGCATACTCGACATGACGAGCGTTTTCGCGAGTGTGAAAGAGACGGCCTTTTTCGATTTCTGCCATTACAACACAACGGGCACGCAAATCCTTGCCCGCCGCTATGCGGAACATCTGCGGCCATTTGTCGAGACATGGCGCAAGGCTAAAATGGATGGAACAGGCGTCGGGCCTGCGAACAGCGTTTCCCCTCCTTCGCCGACGCTTTGACGACCAGATCGTCCTCGATCAACCCGTCATTACCATCGTTGCCCCCCGACACTCGTGATCAGCGGGCGGCTTCGTCGAAGGCAAGCAGCATTTGCACGTCGCGGACGAAGTTATCCACGACGAACTCGGCGCCGCCGCGTTCCGGCCAATCCTCCAGTTTGATTTCATCGCATTTTTTGCCCAACAATCGCTCGCAAAGCGGTTCGATCTTGACGCCGCGATTGGCGATCCCCGGCGGAAAGAATACTCGAATGCGCTTCAAACGATGATCTTTGTCCACCGCAACAAGCATATCAAACATGCTGAACGGCGGTGCCAGGGCGTGGCGAACGCGATAGACGTGGGCCATGAACTTCTTGTTCAAGTAGAGACCGTAGCGATAGACAATCTCGTTTCCGCGCAAGTTTCGAGTCTCCATCATCCATCGGGGCTGTTGCCAGTTTGCCTCGCCGGGTGGGGGAGTGCGCTGAACGTCTTTGTCGTCGTAGGGGATCATAATCTCCTGGAGAAGCGAGCGTTTGCCGACGCTCGTTCCGACGTCAGGCAGGTAAAGTGGGTTGGTGAAAAGACTGTGCACCAAACGCGCCTCAATCGGTGGCCCTCCGAAAAGACTGCTGAGGCGGCCCGGCGATGGGAACGATTTCGACTCCCAAAGCGACTCGCTGACGACCACCCGTGCTTGCATGCATTCCAAATTCGACGGCAGCGTCACAACGGCAGCTGCAGTGGGGGAGAGATGAGACAGAATGCGAACCGGCCCGACATCGCGGCTTTGCTTTTGATTCGCCGGCGGGACGATCAATCGCCACGGGTATCCGCCCTCGAACAAAAGTGCGTTGCCATTGATCAGGCGGGCCAATTCGTCATTCTCGGCCGGCGTCATGTTCGAAAGAATGATTGGAACATGGCCGGGCGACAAGTGGTCGAGAACATAGCGGGCCTGTTTGGCCACAGGGCCGCCCGTATTGATATCGGAAAGAGGCTCCACAACGCCTGTGAGACTGGTTGTTGTTGCGACGCCGAAGACTTGCAGTTTGGCGCCGCCGCTGGTTATGGCCGTGGCCCAAGCCGGATGGATTTCGTAGAAACCGCTTTCGCCCGGCGGGGATTTGGGCAAGTCAAAGGTCCCTACGAGCGGCGTGGCAATTTTGGCGCCAGGCGGAAGGAACCGGAAAAAGCTGAAACTATGAAGGCCGTCGCGGGCGCTCAAACCCGATGCCGCATAGCGGGCTTCGTCGAATATTCGATAGAGCGGCAATCCGAACGGCGACTCGTTGCCGACCATGGGACCGACCGCGTCGCCGCCGTCAACGAAGATCGCGTCCTTGTACTTGGCACGCAATTCCTTCAAGCGTTTGGCCACAACGTCGGTGCGGGAACGATCGGCGGCCGTGGTTCCACCAGACAAGAACGTGCCCAAACCATTGGTATAAACGATCGCGGTCGTTTTGGACGTTGCGTTCGACGCGGCGCTAGCTGCCGTAAGTCCAATAGACAGAAATAGAAATGCAGCAAATCGAAGTTCGCCAAAGACCCTCATCGGTTTCATCTCCTACACGTTTTCGGCCTCTTACAGGTCAATGAATTCACACGCAGCGGTGTCGGTGTTCAGAATCGCGAAAGTCGCTCGCCCTTTCAGCCAACCGCACAATTCACCCGGATTGATGACGGCCATTTTGTCCACGCGATGATGATCGGCGATGTGGGTGTGGCCGTAAATGAGAAAATCGGTTCGGTGGCGTTCAAGGGCGATTTTTTCGTCGCATAGGGGAGCGTGGTTAACCAGAAACTTCTTGCCCTCGATCACAAACCGATAGGGCCCGGCTTGAATCCCACCGATCGGGTCGGCCTTCTGGCGAAGTCCGCGGATTTCGCCGTCGTTATTCCCGAACACCGCGTGGAGTTTGAGATTCGCCTCGACGAAAGGAACCAGGGCAAACGGCGCAACGAAATCGCCCGCATGGATGACCGTCGTTATGCCCCGCTCACCCAGCATGCGAATCGCCAGCTTGATCCGTCCGACGTGGTCATGGCTATCTGCCAGAATGCCGATGAGCACGAATCCACCTCCTGTCTTCTGTCTTGGCTGGTTTCAGATTTCAGTCAGCTTTTCGACTGCCGATTTGAGTTTCCCGGGATGCGTGTGCGTATAAATCTGCGTGCTCGTGATGCTGGAATGGCCCAATAGCGATTGAATTTCGAGGATGTCAACATCCTTCATGTGCAGAAGCGTGGCAAACGTATGCCGCAGCTTATGGGGGCTGATGTGCTTTTTGAAAACACCGGCCTGTTTTGCATATTTGACAACCATTCCCTCAACAGTTCGCGGAGCAATGCGCCGTCCTGCGCGGCCAAGGAACAAGGCTGGGTCGGCCGTGGCGGGCCGCTCGCGAAGGTAGTCGGTCAGCGCTTCAATGACCGTCGCATTCAGGGGGATCAGCCGCTCGCGTGATCCTTTGCCCATGACGCGTATCTGGCGGGTTGTAAGGTCTAAGTCCGCGAGGTCCATTCCAACGAGTTCCTTGAGCCTAACGCCCGTAAATGCAAGCATGACAAGGATTGAATAGTCGCGGCGTCCACGCCAGTCGGAGCGATCGGGGGCGGAAAGGAGGCGTTTCAGCTCATTTGCAATCAGGAAAACCGGCAGTTTCTTGGGATTCTTGGGATTGTGAATGGGATCCGCTGGACTTGTTTGAAGATACTTACGTTCCACGCAAAAGGCGAAAAAGCGGCGAAGGGAAGATATGGTTCTGGACAAAGTCGTGCTCTTCAGATGGTGGCGCTCCTGAAGCCGTTCGAGATAGGATCGTATATCATCACTCGTGATTGCTTCGACAGGAGGCATCTTGGAGTGTTTGACGACAAGGTATTCGGCGAAACGGTCAATATCGTAAACGTAACCCCGCCGCGTCCCCGGTGCGAGGTTAAGTTCGACCGCAAGGAAGCTCTCGAAATCATACAGAAGCTTTGAGAATCGCGGAGTTGCCATAGCAGAAAAACCCGGTTATGAGGGTCGGATAGGACAGGATTTAATGTCAAGGACAATTGCAATAAATCTCAATTTAACGTCAAAAAGCGAGGGATAAGTGCCTTTTAGGCCAACTTCTTGAAAATACACGGCTTATCCTCTCTCCCGATGTCCCTTTTCGCCCTCCCCTTTGCTTCTCGCAATCACGGGATGCGATGGATTTTCAGACACGCTCTAAGAGATCGTTTCATCCGTCGTTCCCTTTGCCAGGGTACTGTCTATTTGCCGCATGATCGCCAGCGTCGCCTCGTCTTCGATATCAACTTCCTCGACTTGGATCAATTCACCGTTGGCCACACTCCGAAAAACGATCCGATCCATCCCCTTTTCGTCCTTCTTCGTTCCCTCCCACTTGAGCAGACGGCGCTTCATCAAAGCATGAGCCAAGACATACAGATGGGGCCGAAAGCGTTCGTCGCCAGAGTCGCGCATTTGCTCGAACAATGCCATGAGGCGGCGGTTTTGCTCCTCCCGGGTCACTCTTGGATCGGGCTTGGGAGGTTCGCGTTGCGTCAGCCAGAAGGAAAAAAACTTACGGTCGGCCATCTTCTCCCAGCAATCCGGGCAAATATCACGCCGTTGCGGTTCGCCTTTTTCATCCACGTGCAAAACCGACGGATGCTTGCCAACGGACGCCAAATCCCGATCGCACACCATGCATTTGCCGCTTGGAGCCGGTATCGCCGAAAAGTCTATCGGATCCATAAGATTCCCGTCACCTCACAATGATTTCAGCGTGGATTGCGGTCCGGAACCGCACGCATCAAGGACGAGGCCTTCAAGTGCAACCTGAGCATCAGGGACATAAACATCGTTTACTGAGGGATATACAACCGTGGTCATTTGCTCCAATCGTGGAAGCAACGCATTCAATTCACCGAGTGACCATCGCGAGACCGCACGACGTATCTTGTCGGCCGAGAAACTATGTTCCAGCATGAGATTCAAGCCCTTTGCGGGCGGGAAGAACTTTGCGGCAAACTGTTCGGCATCGCCTTTCGCCCCGCCGGAACGTTCAAGCAACTTGGCTTGAATAAGAAACCTCACCTGCCGTGTCAACATGCGAAACACGGAAGCAGGACCGTCGTCTTCGGCAAGAAGATCGGGGAGAATTCGCAAGGCGAGCGTAAGGTTGCGGTTGCTGAAAGCATCCAGAAACTGGAAAATGACCGCGGGCTGGTTTAATTGAATGATACGTCCAATAGACTGGATTGTCTGATATAGGGGCGAATTTGTGCGAATACGACGCCGTCTGTCGGGTTCCTCGATCGCCGTCAAGATCAGAACACCGTTGGTTCCAGCCAAATCGCGCCTCAAGAACCGGCAAAAGGCCGTCACCGGCTCTTGCCCATGCGCCGGCTCCTTTTTGGTCTTTCGTTTTGCCGCTCCACTGCTCGATTCGGCCCCGTCGCTGGGCGCACCGAAAAGATCGCCCAGCTGTTCGACCACAATCACGCGGCGTGTATCGGGAAAAAACGAGGCTGTAGCCAATTCGGCCATCAGATCAGCCCCAATCTGGCGCAGCGACAAGGGACGATTGCCCGGCGGTTCGATTTCGGTCAGATTTTCGGCGCGATATTCAGTGGGAACCAATTGCGCGACCAAACGGGCGCGCTCGTTGTGAACTCTGACCTCGTCGTTTCCGTGAATCAGGTAAACTTGTGGAGTTTCGCCAGCCACGTATTCAAGTCTCCGCGTCGGGTTCGGTATCAGAATGAGGCTTCGGCCCTTTCGGCAAATCAAGACCTTGCGACTGACGCCGATAGGTCTCACGAACTTTATTGAAGAACTCGCAGACCTCTGGCCGGGCATAGTCAGGATAGGTCCACGGATAGGGCTGAAAGCCATTGGGGCGCCGGTAATAGAGCGTGACCTCGGCAAAGATGCCTTCCGCTATGTAGATCCTGTGACCATAGTCCTTCGTGCTCGCCAGAACCACCTTCGATTGGGTCAGATAGCCGGGATCAACATTGGCCTGCCGGCAGCGCCGTCCTTGTTCGTCCATTCGCGCCAAATCGAGCTCAATTTCATTGGTCCGATGCTTGAGGGCGGGCAGATCGTCCAAATTCACCAGTCGCTGAGCGCTCAGATACTGACGATAGATTGTCTGACCCATTTCGTCACAGTAGTAGTCGGTGAATGTGAACAGTTCGACGTGACTCTGGTGATCCAGAGGGCCAAACGCGGCCGTCAACCGATCCAGGCATTGCGAACGGACCGACTCACTTGTCACCAAAATGCCAAAAATCAGTTTTCCCGGCGGGACGATTTTTCCAATCTCACCCATGTTCGCCTCCCCCAACGGTTATCAAATCGTTGGCGTCTATGCGGAATTTGACAAGCCGGGGAGTTGTGACCGGCGAATCGCCGATGGTGATGGCTCCGGCAACCATCTCCCGCGCGCGTCCCATCTTGTCGGGGTCGCGATATAGGATGCGGCACAGGACTTCACCCTTGGACACGCATTCGCCGAGTTTCCTTTCAATATAAAGGCCGACGATGTGGTCAATCTTGTCGTCCACGGTTTGGCGTCCTGCACCCAGGACCATTAAGGCAAGCCCAATTTGACGGGTGTCGAAAGCAGTGACAAAACCGTTGCGATCGGCCGCAATTGTCTCTTCGCGGGCCTGGGCCAAACCCAAGAGCGATTGATCCTCGATGATGCGCGGATCGCCACCCTGGGCTGCAACCATCTGAGCAAACATTTCCAGGGCCTTGCCTCGGTTCAGACATTGGACCAGTTTTTCGCGGGCGGCGGCCGGCGAATCGGCCATTTCGCCCAAGACAAGCATTTCGGCGCCCAGAGCGAGGGTCACTTCGCGCACATCGTCCGGCCCGCGCCCCCTGAGGGTCTCGATTGTCTCGGCGACTTCGACGGCATTGCCGGCCGCGCGGCCCAGAGGCTGATTCATATCCGTCAACAAGGCGACAACGGGCATTCTGACCTCGCGTCCAATGGCGACCAGAGTCTGCGCCAAACGCTTGGCCTGTTCGACCTCGGGCAGGAAAGCGCCGTTGCCGGTCTTGACATCCATCACCAAGGCATCAACACCGGCGGCAATCTTCTTGCTCATAATGCTCGCGGCAATCAGCGGGATACTTTCGACCGTGCCCGTAACGTCGCGCAGTGCGTACATCTTACGGTCGGCAGGAACGAACGATTCCGATTGGCCAATCATGGCCACGCCGATTCGGCCGACTTGTTCGCAAAACTTCTTGGCGTCGAGGCGGACATTGAAGCCCGGGATCGCCTCAAGTTTGTCGAGAGTTCCGCCGGTGTGACCCAGCGCGCGTCCCGAAACCATCGGAACGGGAACGCCGACCGACGCGACCAGTGGCGCCAAGATCAATGAGGTTTTATCACCCACGCCGCCGGTGCTGTGTTTGTCCACTTTCAAGAAAGGGATCGAAGAGAGGTCATAGACCTCGCCAGAGTGAACCATAGCTTCGGTCAAAGCAGCGGTCTCCGGGAAGGACATGCCTCGGAAATAGATTGCCATCAGCCAGGCCGTCATCTGGTAGTCAGGGATTTCGCCGGCGACGCAGCCCCGCACCATGTGGCGGATTTCCTCGGCCGACAACATTCCGCCGTCGCGTTTCTTAACAATGATGTCAACTGCGCGCATCATCCGCGACCATTCCCGCCCAACACACGATCAACCGTCTCAGCCGCTCGATGGCATCGCCCACGCGCTCCAACACTTCGTCGTGGATCACGGGTCCAACCCGGCCCCAGACGGGAACAGGGTTGGCAACACAGGAAATTCCGACGGCCCGCAGACCGGCACGGCGCGCCGCCAAAATCTCGCCCACCGTGGACATGCCCACCACATCGGCCCCTATCTGGCGCAACATCGCCGACTCCGCTCTTGTCTCATAACTAGGACCGAGCATACCGACATAGATTCCGTCTTTCAAGACGATCTTTTCTTGGCGTGCCGCTTCCCGCATCTTTTCGCAGAGACGTGCGTCGTATAGTGGTCCGCCCGAATCTGTGCGTGCGAGACTCTTTGGCTGCAACGAATCCATCGGGAGGTTTCGAAAGGTCAAATTGATCTGGTCGGTCAAGAGTATGAGATCCCCGGGTCTAAAATGCGGGTTGATGCCGCCCGTTGCGTTGGTTGCGAGCAGGATCTTGGCGCCCAGTCGTGCGGCAAGATAGATGCTGAACACGCTTTCCTGCGTGCTTCTTTCTTCGTAGAGATGAACGCGGCCCGCAAAAAACGTGGTTTCAAGCAATCCGATGCGGCCGAAGAGAACGCTGCCATGATGGCCGAGAACACTCGGCAATGGCAGGTGAGGAATGGAACCCGGCGCGATTCGGTGTTCGACCGAGAGAGCGCCGGCAAGATCAACCAAGCCTGAACCGGCAATAATTCCCAGAGGTCGGGGAATGTCTCCCACACGTTGGCGGACGAACTCGGCGGCCTCATCCACCTGACGATCGTAGGTTGCGCTTGAGAGAAGCAATTCAGGTTTCGTCAACGCTTGCTCCCCTACCCTGATTTTCGATTTTGGATTTTAGATTTCAGATTTGGGATTGTCAAAGGCCGAGAAGATACGATGCTAGCTGACCGCGTCATTCAAGGTGCGCCATTTATCGTTCAGCATTCCTCGTTCATCATTTCATCGCGGCTTGTAATCGTCGCACTCGGTTGCGTTGGGTCGTTCCCGTCGCCGGCACGCCTCCCGATAATCGTAGCGACAGGTATCGCAGAGAAAGCGTTCCAGCCCGAATGCCCGCTTGATTGCTCGTATGATTCGCTTGAGCATGGCAAAATCGCATGATGCGCGTCAGGATGTCAAATCAAGAAACCACAGATTCAGAAGATTCCGCAGATGCTTTATCATCTGTGAAATCCGATCAATCTGTGATTTCGTACGACCTAATAGCGCGAGTGGCTATTTCGACGCGGTTTCCCAGCTGACAATGTCGTCTTCGGTGCCCGACTGGCCGTCCTTGCCATCCGACCAGATGTCGTAGTCTTTGTAATGCTCGCCGGGTGAACGGTAGTGATACTCGTGGCCCCAGGGATCCTTGGGAACCGCATTGGAGTTCAGATAGGGACCATCCCATTTGTCCTCCGGAACATCGGACGGCCGCACCACTAAATCCTGGAACGTCTTGGGGAAATCACCCACGCTCATTTCATATTGCTGAAGAGCGTTCTTGAAGGCTTCGATCTGCCGCTTCGCCGCGATCTTCTGGGCCTTGATGGTCTTGCCGGTGATTCGGGGTCCCACGATGGTCAGCAGAATGCCGATGATGACGACCACCAGGATGATTTCCATCAACGTGAAGGCGACGGAGACCTTGCGCCTCCCGCGGAGAACCTTGGTCGTGAACATGTACTACCACCTCACATTGTCATGGAGCGGTTTCGCGGATCTTCTTGGTCAGGTAGGCGATCAGGCTTTGGACGTTGGTGTCGGTTTTCACGAGGCGTTCAATCTTTCGACAGGCGTGAAGCACCGTCGAGTGATCCTTGCCGCCGAAACGCGCTCCGATTTCGGGCAGCGACAACCCCGCCAGCTCACGGCACAAATGCTGGGCCACATGTCGGGGATATGCAAACTTTTTCATGCGGCAAGCGCCGATGATGTCGTTGACTTTCAATTCGAAGTAGTCGCAAACCGTTTGAAGGATTGTATCCACATTGACGCGCGTGGCCACGTTACTGACCAACATGTGTCCCAGGACTTTCTTGGCCGTGGCCAGGTCAATGCGCCGGCCGTGCAGGCGACAATACACCTTCAAGCGCAGCAGAACGCCTTCGAGTTCGCGAATGTTGGATTGGACGCGCTCGGCCGCGTAAAGGAGAACGTCGGGATCCACCTCCAGTTGGAATTCGTCCGCCTTTTTTCGCAGAATGGCGAGTCGCATTTCGAGATCGGGCGGCTCGATGTCCACCGTGAGGCCCCATTCGAAACGTGAACGGAGACGCTCGGTCAGCGTCGCCAATTCCTTGGGCGGCCGATCGCTCGAAACAACGATTTGGCGGCCAA
>Ga0315277_10012295_pt1 | contig 10743 bp, 6 predicted proteins | sample YL17G05_15_MG_FD_203695 | JGI IMG/M metagenome (GOLD analysis project Ga0315277, IMG submission 203695) | Sediment microbial communities from Yellowstone Lake, YNP, Wyoming, USA - YL17G05_15 | ecosystem: Environmental > Aquatic > Freshwater > Lake > Sediment | place: USA: Wyoming | collected... | reverse complement strand
ATCGATACGCTCTTGACGACGACCCCTTCCGGAGAAACCTTCATAAGCGTGCCGTCAAACGTGACCATCCAGTAGAATCCCTCTCCCCATGTCATCCCGACCACGCGGTACACATAGTCCGGGAAGTGAATCGGCCTGTATGCGGAATTAAGACTCAGCATGCGAATTTCGTAGCCTTCAACCTCCTGCTGGGGATCGAGCCCGGGAAGAAACCACGGGCGCACCCACAGCTCATTCGATTCGCTCACGTAGGGTTCGAGGTTCAAACCTCTGCCCGAAAGCATGTGCCCGTGCCCTCCCGGCTCCATACTGAAACCGGTCGAACGATGGGGGACAAAGACATCCCAGCCGCCGCGCTCCACGTTGAATAACTGGTGCTCTTCATCACCCGGCCCGGGAGTCGGGTACCGAAGATACATGTCATTGGCTTTCCCCTGGGACAGAAGAGAGTCGCCGCTCAGATCGAAAACGAGGTGGTCGCCGTCGACGGCGGCCGGAGTAATCGGCGAGGAAGATTCCAGGATAATCGCCTCATCGAAGTACAGCAGACGGACTCCGGCGGGACCGGACGGGCTGTCCTCTTCGGAGCAGGATACCGCCAGACACAGAAAGATACAGACAGAAATCGGCGCCCATGGAATGGATCTTGAAGACATAAATACCTCCCCCTCAAAAAGTTGATGCCAACAGACTTAACAAGGCCCATTACAACATTCCAAATATGGGACGCGGTGTCAAGCCCTTTGTGCAAAAAAAAGCCCCCGGACTCTACGTTCCGGGGGCGAGCTTTTATGCCGAAGGTGGGACTTGAACCCACACGTCCTTACGGACACTGCGCCCTGAACACAGCGTGTCTGCCAATTCCACCACTTCGGCAAGGCGACATCCAATATATATAAATAGTCGCCCGTGGCAACTATTTTCTTCAATCATCACCCCCTCCCGGCAGCCGGGAACATTTACAGGCGCGGCCGATTATAAGATGGGACGCCTTTTTTGTTGTCGGGACGGGTATTTAGGTATATCCTAACGGTTCGGATTGTAAAGGAGAGTTGATGAGAAAGCTCGTATGGGGTGTCATCGTGATGGCGTCGGCTATGGCCGGCGGGGTTTGGGCGCAGGCGAATCTGTCATATCAGGACCAGATATACTACGCCCGCGATCGGGTCCTGCCCGCGTTGATTCATATTCAACCGGTCGTTATCGACTATCTGACCGGGCGGGAGAAGAAACAATCGATCGTGGGTTCGGGAATCATCATCTCCGAGGACGGGTACGCCGTGACCAACTACCACGTCGCCGGACGCGCCGAACGGATTATCTGCACTCTTTATGACCGCGAGCAGGTGCCGGCCAAGCTGGTGGGGGGCGATCCCGCCACCGATCTGGCCGTGATTAAGCTTGACCTCTCCGAATACAAGGGTCGGATCAGGGCGGCCGTTCTGGGTGATTCTCAGTCTCTCGAGGTCGGCCAGACGGTTTTGGCCATGGGTTCGCCGTTGGCTCTGTCGCGGTCGGTCTCGATGGGGGTCATATCGACCGTCAACCGCTTTTTCCCCGGTGATGTCCGGCTGCCGTCGGGCGAAAAAACCGGCCGATACAACACCTGGCTTCAGACCGACGCCGCCATCAACCCCGGCAATTCCGGGGGGCCGTTGGTCAATCTCGAAGGCGAAGTGGTCGGCATCAACACGCGTGGCGTCTTTTTCGCCCAAAACATCGGTTTCTCCATACCCATCAATACCGTTAAACGGGTAACCAAGACGCTGATCGAGAAGGGACGCGTGGACCGCAGCTGGATCGGCGTGCGCGCCCAGCCCCTCCAGGAACTGGAACAGTTTTTTGGCACTGGTAGCGACCGGGGTGTTTTGGTCGCCTCGGTCGATCCCGGATCCCCCGCGGAGGAGTCGGGTCTTTCGGCAGGCGACATCATCCTTCAATATAACGGCACCGACATCTCGGCCAGATTTGAAGAGGAGTTGCCCAGCTTCTATGACCTGGTCGCCGCCTCGCCCCCAAACCAGCCGGTGGAACTGGCCACGCTGTCCAACGGCAGGCAAATCAGCCGCACCATAACCCCCCGTCTGCTGGGCGATCTCCAGGGCAATGACTTCGATTTCGACCGGTGGGGATTCACCGCCAAGGCCATCACCAACCAGATGGCGATCGATGAACGCATGTCGGATACGCTGGGCGTATACGTTACTCAAGCGGCGGCGCCCGGGCCGGCCTACAACGGCGGACTTCGGAGCGGCGACGTCATACGAAAAGTCAACAATCAACCCGTCGACAGCCTTGCCCAACTAATGGACTTGTATCAATCTCTCAAGAGCGATGAAAAACTCCTTCTCAGCATCAACCGGAGAAACTCCGTCCGTTTGGTTCTGCTCAAGCTGGACAAGATAGAGGAAACTCAAACCAATGAATAAGACCGTGTCATCTTTGACAATTGCCGCCATCGTGATGCTGGCCTTGGTCGGCTCGGCCTCCTCGGCCGACACCCCCAAGAACCTCAAAGCCGTCTACGACAAAGTTGACCGGGTGCTGGTCACCGTCGAGTACAAGGCCGAAATGACGTTCATGGGACAGAGTGAGGACATCGAGGGGCGTGTTCTCGGCCTTTCGGTCGAACCGCAGGGAATGATCATCTTTGACGGCACCTCGCTGGCCTCGCTGGGGTCCGGTTCCCCCTTCAGCGCCGACGTTTTCGGCGCCACCCGTGTCGAAAAACCAAAATCGCTCAAGGTGACCGATTATAAAGGCAACACCTACGACGCCGAGTACATCGGCGTCGACCAGTATAGCTCCATCGCCTTCTGCCGTCTTCCCGATTCGGTCAAGGCCAGGATCCCGGCGGCGCAATTCAAGGCCGTCGATCTGGCCATGGGCGAGACGGTTTATGCGTTGTGGATGCTGCCCAAGGGATACCTGCCGCGTTTCCAGATGGCCCGCACGAACATCACGGGCGTCCTGTCGAAGCCCGAAAAATATTTCCTCACCGGCGAGTTGACGACCGATTTTCTCATGTCCCCGGTGGTAACGTCGTCCGGCGACCTGGTCGGGGTGATCACGCCCATAACTCAGGATGCCGGCGCCGGGCCGTTTGACATGGGCAATGCCTTCGGCATCCCCGTCGGCCTCATGCCGGTCAATCGGTTTACCGAGATGCTGGCCAAGCCACCGGCTCCCGGCGAATTCAAACGCGGCTGGCTCGGGATCGCCATGCAGGCGCTCGATCCGGACGTCGCCGCTTTCTGGGGCATTGATCTCCCCGGCGGCGTTATCGTGACCGACGTCATCCCCAACTCCCCAGCGGAAAAAGCAGGTTTCAAAGCCGGCGACTTCATCATCGCCGTCGACAACCAGCCCGTTGAAATCAAGGATGACGCCGGCCTGCCGGTGTTTCAAAAGATGATTTCGGAATCAGGCGTCAACGCCCCCATGGCCATGACCGTCATCAGGCCGGGCGAAACCGTCGTCGACACTCTCCGGATAACCGCCGTCCTCGAAGAAATGCCGACCTCGGCCGCCGACGCCCCTCGTTACGAAGACAAAAACTTCGACCTGACCGTACGCGGTCTCGTCTTCGCCGACTTCAACGTTCGCAGCCTCAAGCCCAACGAGGTCACCGGGGTGGTGGTCGACAAAATCGAACCGGGCGGCTGGGCGGCGGTCGACGGCGTCATGCCGGGCGACATCATCATGAAAATCAATGATCGCGAGGTGACCTCGGCCGACGACGCCAAAGAGATTTTCGCTCGTGTCGAGAAAAACAAGGACCACGAGGCGGTCCTTTTGGTCTGGCGTTTCAATAATACCCAGTTCATCAACGTCAAAACCCACTGGGAATAGCCACACGTCCATTATGCCATGTATACACCCTCACAATGCGGGAGGCTGACCTGGGTGCTGCACATATGACTTCCACTCATCTTCACCCGCCCCGGCAGTAGCTGGAAACATCATACCGCATTGATTCGGCCCATCAAAGGGCGGCACGAAAACGCCGCCTAAAAGACCCGACGAGACAGCGGTTCTATACACTCATCTCGGCATTGCCGTTCGGTCTTACGGGCACGGCGTTTGCACGATATGTATGGAGAAATGAGAACGACCAATAAAAGCTGGCGTGGAAGTGCCAATTGCGTATAATGATATATACAAGAAAGGATTGATGCCCATGACGCGCACGTTACGATCTTTCACACTTGCTGCAATCGTTTTCGCACTTTGTGCGTCAGCCTCGGGAACCCCCCCGTATACCGGCGCGATTGCAGTCGGGTCCATCACCGGTGCGCCCGGGGATAAGGTCGTCATACCGGTCTTATTGCAGAACAACAACATCGGCCTCATGGCCCTGTCGATACCGCTGAAGTATTCGAGCGCCGACGTTTTGGTCGACTCGGTTTCCTTCCAGGGAACCCTGCTGAAACCCAATATGAGTCCCCTGGTGCAAATCGATAACACCAATCGATTTCTGCGCATCACTTACGTCCCCACCAGCGGCGTTCCGCAAATCCTGGAAACCAGCGGGCTTTTGGCCAGTATTTATTTCAGCATCAAGGGTTCCGCCCCCGAACAGGTGGTCACCGTCGACTCCGTCAACAAAGTCGAATATGTCGGCCCGCCCACGCTGTGGGTCCGTCTCGAAGTCGCCGATACCACCGGTATCAACATCTTTCTCCCCGGATTCTCCTCCGGAGCCATCACGGTCGAATCACCCCTGGCCGCCGGGGATGATCATTCCTTCCTGCCCGCGACGCTGGAGCTGAAACAGAACTACCCCAACCCCTTCAACCCCTCCACGACGATTTCATTCAATCTTCCGGAACGGGCTCGGGTCTCCCTGCGGGTGTTCAATATCCTCGGGCAGGAGGTGGCGGCTCTTGCCGACGACGTTCTGGACGCGGGCACGCATGAATTCGAATGGGATGCCGCGAACCGGGCTTCCGGGGTTTACTTCTACCGCCTGTCGTACCAGAATCAGGTGCTGACCAAAAAAATGACCCTGCTTAAGTGAACATTTCCTCTTCCGTACCGAAAGATATGAGAGGGTAAGGCATTTCGCCTGCCCTCTTTTGTTTTTTTGTCCGGCAGGGTGAATGATGACTCAACATGAGGTCGCCAAACCGGCCGCGCCCACGATCGGTGATTACCGGATTATCTCCAAGATCGGCCAGGGCGGCATCGCCGAGGTATACAAAGCGCTTCAGACGTCGCTTCAACGCGAAGTGGCCGTCAAGGTCCTCTCCCCCAAGTACACCCTCGACTCCGAAATCGTCAAACGGTTCGAGCAGGAATCGCTTATGATCGCCAGGCTCAACCACCCCAACATCGTGCACGTCATCGACCGGGGCGTCAAAGGCGGCCGCTGCTATTTCGTCATGGAATTCGTCGACGGCGTCGACTTTAAGAAGATCGTCTCCGATCCGGGGGTCGACATCAAAGCCAAAATCGACGTCATCATCCAGGTCTGCAAGGCGCTCGATTACGCCCACAAGAACGGCGTCATCCACCGGGATATCAAACCCGCCAATATCCTCGTCGACCGAAACGGCAACGCGAAGGTGGTCGATTTCGGCATCGCCCAACTGCGCGACAACGCCGATGGCGAGCGAACTTCCGCCGATATTGTCATGGGCACGCTGGCGTACATGTCCCCGGAGCAGAAACTGTCGTCGGGCAACGTCACGTACGCCGCCGATATCTATGCCCTCGGCGTTATCGTCTATGAGATCGCCTGCGGCCGCAAACCGGAGGGCCGCTTCAAGCTGCCGTCCGAGATAAACCTCGGCCTTCCCCGCGCTTTGGACGATATCATCATGCGCTGCCTGGCCGAGCGTCCCGGCGACCGTTTCCCGTCGGCCGGCGCGCTTAAGGACGCCCTGCTCAACGCCTTCAGCGGCGAAATCTACAGCTCCACGCCCGCCGACTCCGCCATCGCCAAGGTGGAATCATTCATGGGCCGGTGCCGTTTTCTGGACACGATCAAAGAAACCCGATTCGGCGCCACCTTCCTGGTCGAAAACGAGCAGGCCCGAAAACTGTACGTGATAAAGAAACTCGCCCAAATCGACGCCGGTCTCAAGGAAGCCAGAATCCTGTCCGCCCTCAGACACAAAAACATCATCGCCGTCTTGGGCGCGGGTGGGGACATCAAAAAATCGGCCATCGTCACCGAATATGCCTCCGGCGGCTCATTGGCCGACCGGATGGCGCGAATCTATTCCTGGCGGGACGCCCTGGCCATCGGCCTCCAGATCGCCGAGGGTCTTGCGTTCGCTCATCGCAACAATGTCGTCCACGGCGACCTGCGCCCATCCAATGTCCTTTTCGATGAGCATGACACCGTCAAGCTGACCGATTTCGGCCTGCCGCCCCATTACTCGATGCACAAAGACTGGTTTGCGCCGCCGGAAAAAAGGCCGTCCCGACAGGGAGACATCTTTTCGCTCGGCGTCATCCTGTTTATGCTCATGACCGGCAAGTTCTTCGAACACGATCCTTCGGGGAGCCCCAATCTCAGCGAATTAAACCTCAAAGTTCCCAGACCGATCCGCGATATTCTGTCTAAAATGCTCCAGATCAGGGTCGCCAAAAGGTATCAGTCGGTTCAGGAAATACTTGACTGCTACAAAGAATATCTGGCCTCTCTGGAGCCGCCGGCTGCGGAAGGAAGCCCTGCCGCGTCACCGCCGAGACCAAAGACTACCATTCTGCCGTTTGTTTTCATTTTCGCCGCGGTCGCTTTGGGAGTGTTGCTGGCGCTTTTCTGGGACAGACTCTTCTAACAGTCACGCCCCCTCCGACAATCACCGCGCCGGGACGGATATCAATTTGAATACCCGGTACCGGCCTCTATCGGCACCATGCCCTTCATGCAAATAAGGGGAGATTCATCGAAGGCTGACGGTTTATTCTCCCTCGAAGAAAGGAATCTGTCCGTATTTTCCTTGACACCGGCGGCAAAACCGCTATTTTGGCGCGCGGATATAAAGATTGCGTCCCCATCGTCTAGTCTGGCCCAGGACACCGCCCTTTCACGGCGGCGACAGGGGTTCGAATCCCCTTGGGGACGCCAAATAATTTTACAACAATAAGTTACAAATCAAGATAAATCATGGTGCTATTGTAATATATCGATGCGAGAGTTTAACTTATTGTTAACCAATATATTACGTATACGCCTATCCATACAAATTTGAGAGATCATCGATCACGTTAACTCATTGTCTTACTGTGGATTATATAAAATAATAAGGTTTCTGGACGCATTCTACCCCTTTTTTTGGCAATAACACCGAATAACCCTGAATAACATGCAACGGTTTTTGTCTCAGTTTTGGCTCAGCTAAAACGACGCAATTTCCAATTTGGGAGATGAGTGATTCCAGAATGGATCCTGATTGAATCTTCCTAAGCTGCACGCTGAAAATCTGCGATATCTCTGGCTTTTCCAAAATCATTTGCCTGTTGCATCTATAACTTGTATCTTCTCATTGTCAAGCAATCAGTTAAATGGCAGCTATTGGCCCAAGCTGGGGAGAATGATGACGTCGTCAAATGACGATTCGAACGATATCACCCGATCGCACATTCAGCTCGTGAAAGACACCATAATCGGGCACTACCGGATCATCGAGAAGATCGGCGCCGGTGGGATGGGTGAGGTGTACCTGGCCGAGGATACCGAACTCAATCGTAAAGTCGCCCTCAAATTCCTCCCTCTTCACTTGTGTCAGGACGCTGACTGCCGGGCTCGCTTTAAGCGTGAGGCGCAGGCAGCGGCGAAGCTGGACCACCCCAACATTGTCTCCGTGTTCGAGGTCGGCGAATTCCAAGGACGTCCTTTCTTCTCTATGCAGCACGTGGAGGGACAATCGCTCAAGGAAGTGATTGCCGGAAAGACACTGCCACTTGATCGAGTCATCGACACAGGGATTCAAGTATGTGAAGGACTTCAGGCCGCGCATGACAAAGGAATTACTCACCGAGACATCAAGCCGTCCAATATTCTGGTCGATTCACACGGGCGCGCCCGCGTAGTCGATTTCGGCCTGGCCTCGCTGATGGGGGCTGATCAGCTAACCAAGACTGGTTCGACGCTTGGAACGGTGGGATATATGTCACCGGAGCAGGTGCGGGGTGAAGAAGCAGATCACCGCAGCGACATCTTCTCTCTTGGGATTGTTCTCTACGAACTGATCACGGGTAGACAACCATTCAAGGGCGATAATGACGCGGCGACCTCACACGCCATTGTCTACTCTGATCCGGAGCCATTGGCGCGGTTTGCATCTAATGTGCCAGACGGGTTGCAGGCGATCGTCACTAAAGCATTCGCCAAGGACAGAAATTCCCGCTATCAGCACGTTGACGACTTACTGGTAGATCTTAAAGGATTTTGTCAACTATTAGTATTCCAGGTTGCGACGAAACAGCCTTCCATTGCGGTGCTCCCATTTGCCAATATGAGTCCTGACCCGGAACAGGAGTATTTTTGTGACGGCATGGCCGAGGAAATAATCAATGCCCTTTCGCAATTGGAGAACCTACGTGTCATCGCCCGAACCTCTGCTTTTTCGTTTAAGGGCAAGAACGAGGATGTGCGCGAAATAGGCCGAAAGCTCGGAGTGGAAACGCTGGTCGAAGGCAGTGTGCGAAAGGCAGGCGACCATTTGCGAGTGACAGCGCAGTTGATCGCCGTGAAAGATGGGTCTCATATCTGGTCGGATCGGTATGACAGGGAAATGACAGATGTATTTGCAATTCAGGATGAGATATCCCTGGCGATTGTAGATAGGCTGAAGATCAAGCTACTGGGAGAGGAAAAAACCGGTCTTGTCAAGAACCGGGCGCACAACGTCAAAGCTTACAACCGTTACCTTCAGGGTCGTTATTATTGGAATAAGAGAACAGGCGAAGAGCTTTACAAAGCAATTGGATTTTTCGAACAGGCTATTGCCGAAGATGCTGAGTTTGCCCTTGCCTACGCTGGTTTAGCCGATTGCTTCTGCATGCTCAATCAGGTTTGGGAATTACCGCCGGCTCGTACGTTTCCAAAGGCCAAGGCAATGGCGGCAAAGGCGCTGCTGATCGATGAAACGCTGGCGGAAGCCCACACTTCCCTGGCTTACGCAATAAGCGAATACGACTGGGATTGGCTGAGTGCCGAGAAAGAATTTCGACGAGCCATCGAGTTGAATCCCAATTATCCAACTGCCCATCAGTGGTATGCGATATTTCTTCTGTCTTGGGGAAAATCAGCAGAGGCTGTTGAGAAAATTGAAAAAGCCCGGGAGCTTGATCCGCTCAGCCTGATCATCAAAATCGCGTCGGCATGGATTTATCTCTATATTGGTCGAATTGACCAGGCTGAGGATCAATGCCGGCAAGCGCTCGAGATGGACCCCAATTTCATGTTTGCCTTCGATACCCTGTCTATTATCTATCAGCTCCGGGGAGAGTACGACAAAGCCATTGAATTTGATTTAAAAAGTTGGCAAAACGCTATATTAACCGACCATGATAGGGACAGACTGGCGGAAATATATCATAATAAGGGATGGGTGGCATACTGGCAAGAGCATGCTGATTTACTTGTAAAGCTCGCTGCTGGGCGGTATATTTCCGCTTTCGTTATTGCCTCCAACTTTGCATGTATAGGGGATGCGGATCGGGCATTTGAGTGGCTCGAAAGAGCCTATCTGGAACGCGACCTCCAACTGTTTGAGTTTCAATGTAATCCAAGTTTCAAGGGTTTGCGTTCAGACCCTCGCTTTACTGCTTTTCTCAAGAAGGTAGGAGCTGATGTGTATTAGACTTCGAGAGCGATGACTATGGCATTCGATCTTGAAATACTCTTTGTAGACGTGTTTGCCCCGAAGCCTGGGGAAGTAGTGACGATTATGTATGATCTCCCGCATGAGATTATCCGCGCCGCTGGCATGGACCAAGTCCATCTCTCTGTGGATATGGAAATCATACCATTAAAATCTGTCTCAGATTTGTCTCAGCAGCCGTAAGTCCATATCCCGTATCACGAAATTGAGGTTCGAATCCCCTTGGGGACGCCAATAAATCGGCCTTCTGCCGTCCAGTGATTCTATCCGGACATACTATGGCTTTTGGTATTTGGTTTTGCGGCTGCCCTCATACATCTCAAATTTCAACAACCGGCACTCGATCGGGCCGTTATACATCTCAATCCGCCGCGACGTCCTCAGGCCGATATGTTTGGCCGCAGCCGGATTTCCGGTAAAAATATAAGCGTCATAGCCGATGAAGTTTTTCTTTAATGCATCTCCGATCGACTGATAAAATACCTTGATATCATCGACCGACATTCGTCCCCCATAAGGAGGATTGATGATCAGCGCTCCCGGTGGCGAAGGCGGAATCAGGTCACCAATCGCGCTCTGTTTAAAAACAATATCCCGGCCGACTCCGGCTTTCCGGGCATTGACCGCGGCTTCCTGAACCTGTTTCGAGGCCTTGTCCGATCCGACCATCTCGAAATCCAGCACCGGTATGATTTCCTTCCGAGCCTCCTGATGAACTCGCTTGAAAAGATCCATGTCAAAATCCGTCCAGTTCATAAACCCATATGTTTCCCGGGTCAATCCCGGGGCGATGTTTCGAGCCAGAAGGGCGGCTTCGATAACAATTGTCCCGGAACCGCACATGGCGTCGACAAATGGGCTTTTTTGATCCCATCCGGAATGCAGCACAATCCCGGCGGCA
>Ga0315277_10012293_pt1 | contig 10743 bp, 12 predicted proteins | sample YL17G05_15_MG_FD_203695 | JGI IMG/M metagenome (GOLD analysis project Ga0315277, IMG submission 203695) | Sediment microbial communities from Yellowstone Lake, YNP, Wyoming, USA - YL17G05_15 | ecosystem: Environmental > Aquatic > Freshwater > Lake > Sediment | place: USA: Wyoming | collected... | reverse complement strand
AAGCGCTTCTCGTCCAAGGCAGGGCAGGTTAGACATGCGGGTAGGCATCGGCTATGACATACACCGGCTTCAGAAGGGGCGCCCGCTAATCCTGGGGGGCGTGGAAATAGCGGGCGAGACAGGGCTGGGCGGCCATAGCGATGCCGACGTCCTCCTCCACGCTATCATGGACGCCCTGCTGGGGGCAGCGGGCCTGGGCGACATCGGCTGCTTCTTCCCGCCAGACGATCCAACCTACGCTGGGGCTGACAGCCGCCAGCTATTAGCCCAAACCGGCCAGATGATAGCCCAGGTAGGCTACACGGTCTGGAGTATCGATGCTACCGTCATTGCCGAGAAGCCCCGCTTGAGCCCCCACATTCGCTCGATGCGGCAGCGTATCGCTGGTTCCCTCGACCTGGACGAATCGAGGGTAAGCGTTAAGGCTACCACCAACGAGGGCGTCGGCGACATCGGTCGCGGCAAGGCGATTGCCGCTCTGGCCGTAGCCCTGCTGCAGGAACGTTAGGAATGGAAATCGGCATGGCCTTATCTCATGGGATGCCTCCTCCCCTGGCCGCGGCGACGTGCTGTCGCTTGGTCTGCATATGTATGGAGGGGTGCCCCGCTGGGCCGGGACACCCCACGCAGGGAAATGGACAGCCACGGACAGGAGGGATGGCCCTTGTCGGTCTTGCGAAGCATTAAACGCGATATCCGAACCGCGCAGGAGCGGGACCCAGCCGCTACCAGCGCCCTAGAGGTTATACTGACCTACCCCGGCTTTCACGCCCGCCAGCTTCATCGCCTGGCTCATTCTCTTCATCAAAGGGGCCTGCGCGTGCCGGCCAGGCTCGTTTCCCAGTGGAGTCGTATCCTCACCGGCATCGAGATCCACCCCGGCGCCGAGATCGGCGAGGGCTTCTTCATTGACCACGGCATGGGGGTGGTCATCGGCGAGACGGCGCAGATCGGCGACAACTGCCACCTCTTCCAGGGCGTGACCCTGGGAGGCACCAGCAGCAAGCGGGTCAAGCGCCACCCTACCCTGGGTAAGAACGTGGTGGTGGGGGCCGGCGCCAAGCTCATCGGGGCAATAAACGTGGGGGACAACGTGCGCATCGGGGCCGGCTCTGTGGTGGTCTCCAATGTGCCTGATAACGCCACCGTGGTGGGCGTGCCAGGCCACGTGGTAGCCTATCATGACCCCGGCGACGATACGATCTTGAAACTGCCCGACCCGGAGTGGGATATTATTCAACGGCTGGAAGGGCAGATCAAGGAGCTGGAGAAGCGCATCGCTGAACTGGAGAAGGGAATGCGGCAGGAGCCAGCCGCCAGCCAGCGCCAGGAGGATGCCCCTTGAAGCTCTACAACACCCTCAGCGGCAGCAAGGAGGACTTCGCCCCAGCCGAGGGCGCGGTGAAGATGTACGTCTGCGGCGTAACGCCGTACGACAGCAGCCACCTCGGCCATGCCATGAGCTACATCATCTTCGATGTGCTCCGCCGCTACCTGGAGTATCGCGGCTACGAGGTACGCCACGTCCAGAACTACACCGACATCGACGACCGCATCATCGCCCGCGCCAACCAGTTGGGCATCCCCACCCAGGAGCTGACCGAGCGGCTGATCGCGGAGTATGCCAGCGAGATGGAGGCCCTCAACGTCCTGCCAGCCCACGTCTACCCCCGCGCTACCGAGGAGATCCCGAACATGATCGAGATGATCTCCACCCTGATGGCCAAGGGCTACGCCTACGTGGCCGACGGCGACGTCTACTTCCGGGTCAGCGCCAAGAAGGACTACGGCAAGCTCTCCGGCCGCAGCCTGGAGGCCACGGAGGCCGCCGCGTCATGCGGCGTGGGGCGAGAGGTGGAGCCCGGCGAGGGCAAGGAGCACCCGGGCGATTTCGCCCTCTGGAAGGCGGCCAAGCCGGGAGAGCCAACCTGGCCCAGCCCGTGGGGGCCTGGTCGTCCTGGCTGGCACATCGAGTGCTCCGCCATGTCGGTCAAGTACCTGGGCGAAACCCTGGACATCCACGGCGGCGGCATCGACCTCGTCTTCCCCCATCACGAGAACGAGATCGCTCAGAGCGAGGCCTACACCGGCCACGAGCCCTTCGTCCGCTTCTGGCTGCACAATGGCTGGCTGTACCTGGGCGAGGAGAAGATGAGCAAGTCCCTGGGAAACATCATCACCATCGCCGAGGGTCTGGAGAAATACGGCGCCGATGGCTGCCGCCTGTTCGTCCTCGGTTCCCACTATCGCAGCCCCCTCACCTACAGCGAGGAGGGGCTGGAGGCCGGCAAGCGAGCCGCGGAGCGCCTTCGGTTGGCCGCTCGCCTGCCCGGCGCCGGGCAGGGGCCTGGCCTCGACCCGGAAGCCTTTCGTAGCCGCTTCATCGAGGCCATGGAGGACGACCTGAACACAGCCCAGGCCTTGGCCGCCCTCTTCGACCTGGCGCGGGAGATAAACCGCGCCCGCGATCAGGAGCGGCCGGTGGAGGAGGCCCAGGCAGTCCTGAGCGAGCTGGCGGGGGTTCTTGGCCTGACCCTGACCGAAGAGGAGGCAGGGCTGGCCCTCCGTCCCTTCATCGACCTGCTGGTGGAGCTGAGAGATGAGCTGCGGGAAGCCAAGCTCTACCAACTCTCCGACAGGGTGCGCAGTCGCCTGGCCGAACTGGGCGTCGCCCTGGAGGACACGTCGGAAGGCACGCGCTGGCGCCGCAGGGTCTAGGGAGAGCAAGCGGCAAGACGTTCCTCTTGCTGAGGTTGGCAGTCCTACCCCGCCCACCGCCTCCTGGCGTACCAGGCGCCTGCTATCCGCCTGCGGCCTGCTCCGCTTCGGCTTCCATCTTGGCGAGTCTGGTGTAGTAGTCTGGGTACTCGTTCAGATGAGCGAGGGCAATCTTGCCTGTTGTTGTGGGGTCGTCGTGGGTGACATCAGTAGATGGATCCCGGCGGCCGTGCTCCAGTTCGACATGGAGGCCCACCAGGAACTGTTCGACGTCGAACTCACTTTTGCCCCAGTCGATACCGATCGCGTCTCCGATTCTCCTGGCGTCGTCTAACGTGAAGCGTTCCGTCTCTGCCATTGTGCTCCTCTTCACCCCTGATCTTGGTTTCCCGTCGGGTCAGCCCGGCGACGGGCCGGCCCCGGGGTCTACTGCGGCCTACGAGGTCCAGCGCCTCTAGCGCCGCCTACAGGCTCTCGAGGAGCAGGCGTCCCGCTCGGCCCTTTCTTCACCTTGTCCTGCTTAGGCTTCTTGACGCTCTTGCGGCCCTTTTCCCCCATTGTGTCCCTCCTTCAGCTTTCGTCAGGATTGTAGCACGAGCCGGAGCCACGGTCACAAGGGGCAGAGGCGCGACTTCGCGGTTGTTCCCACAACGATTGCAGAAACGCGGCCCATGTCTGGAGACAGCTTTGTTGCCTGTTTTGGCGAGGGCTAGGGCGGTGGCCAGCCGTTCATCAACCGAGGTACCGTAATGGGGTGGAGTTCCAGAGGGCGACAGTACAGAGGGAAGACGCACCGAGGCTGCCCTTCGGGTAAAGGTCTACGCGGGTAGACGTTCGGGCCGTGTGGCACCAGGGCGCCGCGCCGCTGGCCTGAAGGAACTGGCTCAGGGCTTACGTCATCGGATTGTGATACTCACCACGCCCAGGAGGACGAGGACGATGAATATAATGATAATCACGAGCCAGATGTTGTTGCTCATTCAGTCACCTCCACCTAGGGTTCTAACGCAGTCGACAACAACGTTCAACGGCCTCCTTGGCTGTTAGAGAGTTGTGGATACCAGCGTGCGCCAGCGCGGCGAGTAGCGCGGTGAGCGGGGGAGAGTAGGCGCACGCAGATCGACTCCAACCTTCACCTTCTCGCTGGCGCTTGTGAGTTCCGCCTTCGGTCATTCTACACTAGCGCCCCCGGCTGGTGCGGCTGGTGCGGCTGGTGCGGCTGGTAACGACTTTCTCCCCGGCTGCCGAGGGGCCGGCCGTAGTCGCAAATAGGACGGCAATTAGCAGCAGCGCAGCGACCGCGTACACGACCATCGCGATGAGGGACGCCCATTCGAGATTGCCGCTGTTACCGACGATCCCTTGAAACGGCGCGGCGAGTGGCTTGCTGATGTCGTAGATGAAGTTGACGAAGCCGTTGTTGGAATTGGCTTCGGCCAGAAGAAATCCCAGCCGGAAGACCAGCAACGTCTCCACTACTGCGAGGGCGGCCATAATTACGCCGCCCAGGCTACGAACCCAGCCGCGTGCCAGGTTCCAACCGCCGGCTGGCGAGTGCACGACCTCCTCTTCGACTACGCTATCGGCCCTGGCGATGGGTCGGTCTTCGGCGGCCGTTTGCCGTCCGCTCTCGTCTGCCATCTCCTCATCTTGTCTCCGGGTAGTCATCCTTTCCTCCTTTGCTGGGACCGATCGCTGGCCAGCCTCCTCAGTTGCGCCGGATGTTCAACGGCCTCCTTGGCTGTTAGGAAGTTGTGGATACCAGCGTGCGCCAGCGCGGCGTCAAATGCCGATAGGATAGTCTCACCCTGGCCCGCCATGATGATGTCGATGGACCCGAGGAGGGAGATCAGCGCCGGTGCGAGACACTTTCTCCAGGGAACGACACCCTCGGGCCCACCGACTGGCCGCACCCCCTGCTTGATGTATGCAACGTGGGGGGTATAATAGCACTGGTGCATACTTGTGTCAAGGGGGGTTGACGGGTAGTTTGTGGGGGGCTTATAAAGTGGAGGAGATGCCCAGGAAGAGGACCATGATCCGCGTAACAGTCACGCTCCGGCAAGAGGATCTGGACGAGGTCGATCAACTCGCCGACAAGCTGGCCATCCCCCGGTCGGCGGCGGTTCGCATCCTCATCATGCAGGCCTTGGAGCAGCGCGAGCCGCAGAAGATGACCATCCAAGTGGAGCAGCCGGAGCCCCCGAAGCCCGAGTGACGGGCGCCCCAGTTATCCGCTATTTCCCCGGCGGCTCAGGACAAATGTGGTAGCGGCGAGGCTGCTCAGAGCCAATCCAAGCAGCAGCGGGATCCAGGGGCGACCTGCCTGCTGGGGAGGACCGCCGGTGTTCGGGGGGAAGTGCGGGCCTGCCGGCGTGGCTGTAGGTGTGGGCGTCTGTCCCACGGGTGTTGCCGTCGGCGTAGGAGTGGCGGCTGCTGTCGGGGTGGCGGTGGCCGGAGTGCTGAAACGCGTGATCGGCTCGGGAGAGAAGTCACTGGAGGAAGCTATCGCGGATGAACGGCGGGCGGTGATGCGAACGATGGGAACGAAAGATCAACAAGAGGGAATGAAGGCGTTTCTCGAGAAGCGCAAGCCCAACTTCACTGGTGAATGAAGGGCATTGAGTTCCCTCGTAGCGCGCCCCTCGCCCTCAGGGCCAGAGCATTAGACTCGAGGTCAAGTCTGGTTGAACAGCCTGGTAGAGGTCCTGCACCCCTACCTCCCCCACCGCCTCCTGGCGTGCCGGAGCTGGCGGGAGCACTCAGGACGCCAGGCGGGTGGTACGCTCGAAGGCGGCGGCTGGGGTAGGCCCCGCGGCTCCTTGTCACGTACAGCATCCCGCTCATCTGAGCCTCTCACCCACCGCTCATCCTGAGCTTGTCGAAGGAGGGGGCTCATGGTTCGACAGGCTCACCATGAGCGGCCCCTGAACTCACCATTAGCGGCGCAAAAGCTCTCGCCTCCTTGAGCCTGGCTCGGGGCCGATGCTACAATCGGGCCAGTCATGCCAGCACAAAGGATCACCGTTCGCGCCCCCGCCACCACGGCCAACCTGGGCCCCGGCTTCGACTGCCTGGGGATGGCCCTCGATCTGTGGGCGGAGGTGGTGGTCAGCGCCTCCGATGAGCCCCTGCCCCCAGCGCGTCCGCCGCTGGGGGAGATGACGGTGCGGGCAGCCAAGCGACTCTTCTCGCACCTCGGCAAACAACCGGCGGCGGGTCTCACCGCCGAGTGCACCCAACAGATACCAGTGGCGCGCGGCCTGGGGGCGAGCGCGGTGGCGCGAGCGGCGGGCCTGCTGGCAGCCAACGCCCTCCTGGGCGAGCCGCTGGAGCGCGAGGAGATACTGGCCCTGGGCAGCGAGCTGGAGGGCCACGCCGACAACATGGCCCCCGTCCTGTTCGGTGGGCTTCAGGTGGCGGTGCGCGACGGCGACCGCGTGTTTCACGCCGGACTGGCCGCACCGGAGGGCCTTAAGGCCGTGCTCTTCGTGCCGGACACGGAGATGCCCACCCAGCAGAGCCGCCAGGTGCTGCCCCAGGTCATCTCGCGCGAGGATGCGATCTACAATATTGGCCGAGCGGCACTGCTGGTGGCGGCCCTGGCCTCCGGCAGGCTGGACCTGCTGGACGTGGCCACCCGCGATCGGCTGCACCAGCCGGCGCGCGCCAAGGTCTTCCCGCCGATGGAGGCCATCTTCCGGGCGGCCCGCCAGGCGGGAGCCCTGGGCGTCTTCCTGTCGGGCGGCGGGTCAACCATCCTGGCCTTCGCTTCTCGCGACGAGCAGGAGATCGCGCGGGCAATGGCCGAGGCGGCGGCCGGTGAGGGCGCAAGCGGCCATACGATCGTCACTGGGCCTAGCGACGCGGGAGCGCGGGTACTTGCCTGAGCCAACTGGGAAACCCAAGGCAGCGCCGGATCAGGAGAGCGGCCCGCAAGGTTCACAGCCGAGCGAGCCACAGGCGGCCGCCTGGCCTGGCCTCGGCCAGATCGTGGCCGGCCTCGCCGGGGTGGGAGTCCTAGTTAGCGGCGGGGCGTTCCTCATGGGCTGGCGGTACGTGACGGCGTTTTACGGGCGCCTCGGCGTACCTAGCCGGGCACTCGACTTTCAGCCCGCCGACTATTTCACGGCCAAGATTGAGATTTGGTACACGCTCGCGGGCACGGCGCTAGTTGTACTAGTATTTGCGGCCGTCATCGGGGGCGTGCTTCCGGCCTTAGAGCCTGCCCGCTTACCGGTGTTGTGGCTGCTGGTCGGGTCGGAGTTCTACCGGCGGTCGTACTGGCTGGTGAACCTGACAGTGGGCGTCATGAGCGTGGTGTGGGGCGCCGCGGGGCTGGCGCTGACCGACAATCAGCGCTTCCTGTACGTTTTCGCGACCGGCGCCGCGTGGCTGCTGGTGGGAGCGTGGGGCATCATGCGCGAGTCGCCGCGGTGGGCCCCACCCTCGGGCGTCGTCGTCTTGGTCCTGGCTTCGGTCATCGTCCTGCTGTCCCTGGAGATCGTGGCACCCCAACTGGGGCGTCAGGACGCCGAGGCGATCCTAAGGGGCTCGGAAGACGGCACCGCCGCTCGATTCTTGGCGGTGGAGCCGCTGGGGCTGCCGGGCGAGCGCTACGAGTCGGACGTGTACGTCACCGAGTCGGTCGGAGTAGTCAAGGCGACCGACGATGCCTACTTCGTGGTGGTCCGGGGCACGAAAATCGTCTATTGTCTCCCAGCGAGTCGCGTGCTAAGGATCGAATACACCCCAGACTAGGAGAGGTAGCGAGCAGCGATGGCTATCATTGTTCAGAAGTACGGTGGCAGCTCGGTGGCGGACGCCGCCAAGATCAAGAACGTGGCGGGGCGGGTGGCCGCTCGCCGCGACAAGGGCGACGAACTGGTGGTGGTGGTCTCGGCGATGGGCAAGACTACAGATCAGCTCATCGAACTGGCCCGCCAGGTCAGCGACCAGCCGGAGGACCGCGAGATGGACGTCCTTCTGTCCACCGGCGAGACCGTATCGAGCAGCCTCATGGCCATGGCCCTGCGGGCGATGGGCTATCCGGCGATCAGCCTGTCGGGGGCGCAGGCGGGCATCGGCACCGAGGCTCGCTACGGCCGCGCTCGCATTCTGTCGATCGAGCCCCAGCGCATGCACAAGGAGCTGAAGGAGGGGAAGATCGTCATCGTGGCTGGCTTCCAGGGGGTCAGCGAGGAGATGGACATCACCACCCTGGGGCGGGGCGGCTCCGATACGACGGCGGTGGCCCTGGCAGTGGCCCTCAAGGCAGCCACCTGCGAGATCTACACTGACGTGGACGGCGTCTACACCACCGACCCCCGCATCGAGCCCAAGGCCCGCAAGCTGAAGGAGATCAACTACGAGGAGATGCTGGAGCTGGCCACCTACGGGGCCAAGGTCATGCACAACCGGGCGGTGGAGCTGGGCAAGGTCTACAACATGCCTATTCTGGTGGCATCCAGCTTCCGGGATGCGCCGGGCACTCTCATTCACGGAGGGACTGATATGGTAGAGCAGCGAAACAAGGTGAGCGGCATCGCCTGCGACCGCGACGTGGCCAAGGTGACGGTACGCGGCGTGCCCGACCGGCCGGGGATCGCCGCCAGCCTGTTCGGGCCTCTGTCCGACGCGGGCATAAGCGTGGACACGATCGTCCAGAACGCCAGCGTGGAGAAGGTCACCGACCTAACCTTCACCGTCTCGCGCAAGGACCTGGACAAGACCATGAAGCTGATGTCGCCGCTGGCCCAGCAGATCAAAGCCGGCGAGATACTGTCCGACCGCAGTCTGGCCAAGGTGAGCGTCGTGGGCGCGGGGATGCAGAGCGGGCCCGGCTATGCCGCCACGATGTTCCGCACTCTGTTCAACGCCGGGATCAACATCGAGCTGATCACCACCAGCGAGATCCGCATCACCTGCATCATCTCCGAGTCGCAGGTGGAGGATGCCGTCCGCGCTCTCCACAAGGCGTTCGAACTGGAGCAGGCGTAGTAGAACCAAACGAGGCAAGCGAAGAGGGGTGCCAAGGTGGCACCCCTCTTGCCTTTGTCCTATCGCTTGCTTCTGGCGCTTGCCGCCCTAGACGGGCCCCAGGTCGCCCACGGCCTGGCCGCCGCTGAAGGCCTCCACGCCCACGATGTCGGGGATGCGCTCGAAGAGCAGGCGCTCGATCCCCGCCCTGAGGGTCAGCGTGGCCATGGGGCAGCCAGCGCAGGCGCCCACCATCTCCAGCTTGACGATGCCATCCTCAGTGATCTCCAGCAGCTCGACGTTGCCGCCATCGGCCCGAAGAGCCGGGCGGATCTCGTCCAGCACCTCCTGCACAGCCTCAACAGATATTGTGCTCATAGGTCCCCTCTCGTCATTGTCAGATCAAACCCTCTACAAAAAGCATAACCCAGCCGTCAGACGGGCGTCAATTTGGGGCTGCCCGCACTTTGGGGACCACCTCGCGGGCGTAGACCTCCAGGTGGCTCGACAGCTCGGCCGGCGGCGCGATGGGGACGAGGATGAAGTGGCGGACGCCTGCCTCCACGTACTCGCCCAACCGCTCGGCGCACTGGTCGGGTGTGCCCAGCACGCAGTAGCGGTCGACGATGCTGTCGAAGGGCTGGTTGTAGCGGATGCTGAGGTCGCGGTTGGCCCGCTGGCGAGCCTCCTCGTAGGTATCGGCCACGCAGATGAACTGATAGAGGCCGGCCACGATGCTCGTCGGGTCGCGGCCATGCTGTTGGGCGAAGGCTGACACCTTCGCCAGGCTGTCGCGGTAGCGCTCGGGGCTGAACAGATAGGGCATATAGCCGTCGCCCAGACTGGCCGCCCGCTTCATGGCTGCTTCCGAGCGCCCAGCCACCCAGATGGGCGGGCCGGGCTTCTGGATGGGCTTGGGCAGCATGGTGGCGTCCTCCAGGCGGAAGAAACGCCCCTCGTGGTTCACGTGCGATTCGCTCCACAGCTTGCGCATCACCGCGATGGCCTCATCGGTTCGCCTGCCCCGCTCCTTGAGGGGCACGCCGCAGGCCACAAACTCGGGGGGGAATTCGCCGCCGACGCCGACGCCGACGCCGAGGATAATGCGGCCGTTGGAGATGATGTCCAGGCTGGCCACTTCCTTGGCCACTATGATGGGATGCCTGAGCGGCAAAAGGAGAACGGCCGAGCCCAAGAGGATGCGCTGGGTGCGCGCGGCGAAGGCAGCCAGCACCGTGATAGCATCGAAGGTGGGCACATAGAAAAGCATGTGCTCGCTGACCCAGAGGGAGTCGAAGCCCAGCTCCTCCGCCCGCTGGGCCTGCTCGAGGGGCATCGGCCACAAGAACACACCGAACTTCACCTTCGCCATGAGGCCCGCCTCCTGCTGGCTGGCGGCGTCTGGTGAAACCACAACCTTGGCGCCGCTGTCCGCCAAGCAGCGAATATACTATCACAGGCGGCGCCAGAGATGGCGCTGGCGGTGTGGACGACCCGGCCACTGGACTGGAGGGAGGAAAGGCAATAGGACAAGCGCTTGCTCACGCCCCTGCCCGCGGCGAGCTGACAAAATTTCTCGGAAGATTAACATAACCTACGCACACTCTCCCCGTCCGCTGGTATAATAACGTCCGCACTCCTCAAAGGAACAAATGTTTACTCACCTTCACCTTCACAGCGAGTATAGCCTTCTGGACGGCCTGGTCCGCATCCCTCAGCTCATGGAGCGGGCCCAGGAGCTGGGGCAAGAGGCCATCGCGCTCACCGACCACGGCGTCCTCTACGGGGCCGTCGCCTTCTACAAGGAGGCCAAGGCCCGCGGCCTCAAGCCGATCATCGGCGTCGAGGCCTACCTGGCCCAGGGGTCGCGCCGCTCCCGCGAGCCCAAGGACAAGCACCATTATCACCTACCCCTTCTCGCCAGGGACCTCCAGGGCTACCGTAACCTCCTGACCCTGGTAACCAAGGCCAATCTGGAGGGCTACTACTACCGGCCGCGCATGGACAAGGAGCTCCTCCAGGAGCACCACCAGGGGCTCATCGCCC
>Ga0315277_10012291_pt1 | contig 10743 bp, 8 predicted proteins | sample YL17G05_15_MG_FD_203695 | JGI IMG/M metagenome (GOLD analysis project Ga0315277, IMG submission 203695) | Sediment microbial communities from Yellowstone Lake, YNP, Wyoming, USA - YL17G05_15 | ecosystem: Environmental > Aquatic > Freshwater > Lake > Sediment | place: USA: Wyoming | collected... | reverse complement strand
GGGCACGGCATGCCTGGCCCCTACGATAAAATATTATTTAATAAAGTTTACCTGACAACTTGTCTGTCGATAGAATATTACCACATTGCAAAAGGCAAAGAATTCGAGACGTCTCTAGAGCGCCCGGTCGAAGCGGTCGGCAATGCCGGTTACCTTTTTCAGATATTTTCGTGCTGTTTGCTGGTCGGCTCCGGCCTGCGTGGCGAATCTCACATAGGCGAAGTGGTCCAGGCATTCGCGCACTTCCCGGCGGAGTTCCTGGTTGATATTCCTCCCGGCCAAAAGCTCATCTATCCCCTCGGTGACCATCCCCACGGTCTCCACGTTGAGCTTGTCGCCGAGGAAATGGATCAGGGCCCGGTCCATTGCTGCGTAAGCCTGTGCCCAGTTTCCGGCCGAGATCGCTTTCGAGGCTTCTTTCAAATGGCGGGAAAGTCTCTTTCTCGCCCCCCTGAGGCGCGCGTATCCCAGATCGCTGGAAAGCCGGCCCCGGTGACGGCGGTAAAGAAATCCCGCACCGATACTTACGAGCGGAACCAGATGGAGTAGCCAGAACAGTCCGCTGCCGGACAAAGGACTCCCTGTAGCCTGCAGGGACTCACTGTTTTCTTTGATGTAATGAATATCCTCCCCCACAGCCACAACGCTTTCCGGGGAAACCCGGTAAGTCGTTGTCTGCTGCTCCTTTTCGCCCGGCTGAACATTCAAAACCAGATCAGAGGTTTTCAGAGTATAATATTTTTTCTCCTCGGGATCGAAATAAGAAAAAGAAACTCCCGGCCAGCGGTATTCGCCCTCTTTTCGCGGAACCAGGACATACTTGAAAACCTTCCGGCCCTTGATAATATCGCCCGTGCGGTCGATACTCTCCTCGCTCTTCGATTCGTAAATATCGATATCCAAATTGGCCATCTCGGGCAGAGAAGGAGCCTGGATGGTTTTAAGGTTGCCCGCTCCGGCTACTGTCAGCTCGAGAGTGACCGCCTCGCCCTGTTTGACCGCGTTTTTATCGAAACCGGCGTTGACCGTAAACTTGCCTACAGTGCCGCTAAAGGAGGCGGGACGGCCTTCCTCAGGCAGAGGCTTGACCTTGATCACCACCGGCTCGGTCTCCAGGGAAATCTGCTGACCCCTGCTGAAAAAATCCCAGATATTGGTAATTGCATAGCTCAAGCCCGCCCCGGTAATCTTCGCCTCGCCGGTGATCGTGGGGAAAAGGGCATAGCGGAGTTCCTGGACCGAATAGACTATGCCGTTCACCTGTTTGGTAGATTGCCGGGCTGTGTTATCCAGCGTTTCCACCCAGAACCCGTTGAAAGTGGGCGGCGTATACCCGGGATTTTCGGCCAGCCGCAGGCGGTTGTAAAAACCGAAAGTATAAGTAACCTGCTCGCCGAGATAGACCTCTTTCTTATCCACTGTTCCCAGGATAAATACGTTCCTGTCCGGCGATGAAGAAGACTGCGGGACTCGGACACTCTGCCCGCTGCGGGGCACCTGCGGACTGGCTGGCGCAGGCTGGCCGGCAGGAGGCTTTCCAGTGCCTGGAGCAGTCTCGCCCCCCTGCACCACTTCCACAGTCACCGAATTCGAACTGTAACTCTGGCCGCCCACCTTAACCACCACCGGCCCTAAGGTAAAAGTTCCCACATTGTTGGGAATCAAATTGTAAATAGTCGATTTACTGATATTCGCTTTGAAATTGACAATCGAAATCTGGCTCGATGTGCTCGTGCCGATCACCCTGAAATTTTCAATACCGGCCACATCAGGTTCAGGAACATTCTGCATGGTGCCGGAAACAGTTACGATCAGCTCGATCTGGCCGCCTAGATCCACTCTCTGGGAGTTCACCCGCAGGTCCACAGTCAGGTTCCCGTAAGCCGACGGGATGGCCAATAGGCCGGAAAGCAAGGCTATCAGCATGCCCCGCCGGATAGCTGAGCCGGAATCTTTCTTGACGAGAAACTGTCTCACCAGTCCGGTCCCCTTTTCTGAGCCCTGACTTTCCTCTCCCTCTCCTTTTGCTGCATCTCCTTTTCCATGTTGATCAGGGCATCGAGTATTCGTTCAGCCTCTTCCTTGGTCATCTGACCAGGCTGAACCTGTTCTTTCTGCTGTTCTTGCTGCTGCATCTGTTGTTGCTGCTTTTGTTCCTCTTTCTGCTGCTCTTTTTGTTGTTTCTGTTTTTCCTGGTTCTTTTTCTCTTTGTCCTGCTGCTCCCGGTTCTGCTGCTGCTTCTGTTCCTGTTCTTTCAGGAACCTTTTGACAAGTTCATAGTTGTATTTTGCATCCTCATCCTCGGGCCTGACTTTTATGGATTGCTTGTAAGCCTCAAGACTCCTCTTTAGAAATTCCTGGTTTTGAGTCTGCCTGCCCATCTGAAATAAGGTATTGCCAATATTGTAAAGAGATAGCGGAGCAACCGCCGGAGATTCTTTTTCCAGGATTCGTCCATATTGCTTAGCCGCTTCTTCGTATTTCCCGAGCTGATAAAAGGTATTGCCCAGATTATAACTCAGGGTATCGGAATCGGGATTGCGGGTCTGGGCTTCCTGATAAAGCTCGAGAGCTTTCTCGTAGTTTTTCTTATTGTAAGCCTGTTCAGCTCTTTCCGGCACGCTGCGGAAAATATCGGTCCAGGTTCCAGCAAAAAAGAGGACAAACAGCAGAACATCAGCCGACAAGTATAGAGTTTTTAGTAAAAAAGTACGCATAGTCAATGTTTTCTTAACACACCCCGCCGGCTGCGCCGGCACCCCTCTTTTTAGAGGGGATTTTTATAACTGCTTAAATTATCAGCAATTATTCCCCCTTAGAAAAGGGGGAAACAGGGGGTTGTTTGAGCAGGGATAAACCTCAAGCCAAGTAATTTGTGAATAATCCGGGTTAAGAATAATCCAAGCTAATAAGCCTCTAATTCAGGCTTGCGGCATAATTTTAACCGCTTTAATTTTCCTCTTGCTTTCCCAGAGAATCGGCTCGAGGAACAGGAGCAAAATCGCCATTCCCAGAAACCACTGGTAGCGGTCATAGTAAAGGTCTAATTCGCGCTCCTCGACCTGCCTTTTCTCGAGTTTCTTGATATCTTCGAATATACGGTCCAGCTCAATATTACTGCGTCCGGCGCGGTAATATTCCCCGCCGCCGGCACGGGCCAGGTCGACCAGAAGCCCCTCTCCCAGCCGGCTCATCACGATCTGGCCCTGGCTGTCCTTTTTGTAATCGACAACCTTCCCTCCAGAATCCTTAACCGGTATGGGAACACCATCCGGCGTGCCGATACCGATCGTATAGACACGGATTCCATCCTGGCGCAGTTTTCGTGCTTGATCGAGAGCATTTCCCTCGAGCTCTTCCCCGTCCGTGATGAGTACCATGACCCTGTATTTCCGCTCTTTCTGATCGAAAGCCTGCGCTCCGGCCTCGAGTGCCCGGGCGATATTGGTTCCCGGCTCGGAGATTATATCCGTATCCACACCGTCAAGGAAAAGGGATATCGCCGAGTAATCCGTGGTCAGGGGGCAGAGGACAAAGGCATCGCCGGCGAAGGGCACGAGGCCTACGCGGTCTCCCTCGAGTTTAGTCAAGAGGCTCGAGATCTCGAAGCGCGCCCGGGTGAGACGATCCGGCTTCAGGTCATCGGCCAGCATGCTCGTGGAAGTGTCGAGGAGGAATATTATATCCCGGCCTTCCCGCTTCACGATCACCGGCTTTTTGCCGTACTGGGGCCGGGCCAGGGCGACGACCAGAAAAACAAGCCCGAGAAGGAGCATCACCGCCCGTAAGAAACTTACTCCCGGCAGAATAGGATCGGCCAGGCGCTCGAGCAGTTTCTGACCGGCGAACTCGACGGCAAGCTTCTTTCTCCGCCTGGAGACCATCCAGAGAAAAACGGCCAGGAAAGGCACAAGCCAGAGAAAGTGAAAGTATTGTGGGTCGCCGAATCGCATCGCTTTTTCTCTTCAGGGAATGGTTCTCAATCTTGTACCGGCGAGGATGATCTCCATGAGAATCAGTCCCAGCGCGGGAAGGAGAAAGAGGCCGAACAGCTCCTTGTAACGGGTATACTGACGGACCTCGATTTTCGTTTTTTCAAGGGAATCGATTTCCCGGTAAATCTGTTCCAGCTCCGAGGCCACTGTAGCGCGGTAATACTTGCCCCCGGTGGTTCGGGCGATTTCTTTAAGCGTCTCTTCATCGATTTCCACCGGTTGATTTACGTAACGGGTAATCCCGAACGCGTCTTTCACCGGAATCGGAGCCATGCCCCGGGTACCCACACCGATAGTATATACCTTTACACCCTCGGCTCGGGCAAGTTTGGCCGCAGTGAGCGGATCGATCTCACCCCTGTTGTTCATACCGTCGGTGAGAAGTATTATTATCCGGCTTTTGGCTTTAGAGTTACGCAGGCGGTTGACACTCGAGGCCAGAGCAACGCCTATCGCCGTTCCGTCTTCAATCATTCCGAACTCGAGGCCCTCAAGCTGTGTATCCAATACACGGTAATCGAGAGTGGGCGGGCAGCGGGTGGCAGCTTTGGCGGCGAAAGCCACAAGCCCTATCCGATCCTGTTTGCGGCGGGAAACAAAGTCAGCCATCACCTCCTTGGATACCTCCAGCCGGCTGGTCCCCCGTTTCAGATCTTCGGCGGACATGCTGGTCGAGACATCGGCGGTCAGAATTATATCCACCCCTTCGCTGGAGACATCCTCGTATGATGTGCCGCTGCGGGGCCTGGCGATAGCTATAACCAGGAGGGCAAGAGCCGCCAGGCGCAGGATGAAGGGGATATGGGGCAGATAGCGGACCCATGACCCGGTGACTCTCAAAACCGTTGGCACATCAGAAAACCTCATCGCCCTTTTTTTGCGCCAGACCCAGCGGAAATAGAGCCAGGCCAGGGGGACAAGAAGCGTGACGGCCAGAAGAAAATACTTATTGGCGAACTCAAGATTCAAATTTCCGCTCCCTGGTGTCTGAATTGTCCTTGTTTACCGGTGCACCATGGCTTTCCGGCCCTGTTCCAGCCAGTGCCGGGAGTTGGGCTTGCGAATCGACCGGCACCTGGAGAGCCTCCGGCCTGAACTTTTCCACTATCTCATAAGCCCGGTTGAAAACAGAATTGATTTCGACCAGCGGCGGCTTGTATTTGGCGAACTTGACCAGGTCGCAGGCTTCGAGAAATCCGCCGATCAGTTTTCCCAAAGCTCCGTCCGCGGGCAGCCTGTCTTCGAGTACGAATTCGATTTCCCAGGTAGTCATATCCAGAGCTTCTATCTCGAAGCGGGCGGAAAGGTATTTACGGATCGCCTCGGAAATCAGTATATGGAAGAGTTTGATCTCGCCTTTCTCGATAAGGCCCAGGGATTTGATGCGCTCCAGCTCATCCAGGGCTGTCAGGTGGGCCGGCTGAGAGGGGGCAAGCGGCCTGGTCATCTCGCGGAACCGGGCATCGCGGCGCGCCAGGTACCTGCGCCAGGTTATAACGAGGATTGTGAGCACGGCCAGGGCGACAATGGCCCAAAAGGCCAGGGTGTGCCAGCGTTTCGCCACCCCGAGGAGTGCTTTGAGCGGTTTGACTTCGGAGGCTGTAGTATCCGTGAGCAGAGAGAGAACTGTGACCGACAATTCGGCGGTATGGAGGGTATCGACAGAGCCATCCGCATGCATCCTGGGAAAAGCCAGCCTCGGAATAGCCTGACTGCCGGTCTCGAAAGTGGTTATCTTGAAGCTCTGCCTTTCCAGCTTCGAACTGTCATCCTCGACATATTTTTCCTGCGGCCTGGCGGAAAGGAGCTCGAACTTGCCCAAAGAGCCGGCCAGGTCCGGAAATCCGACCGTTTCTCCTTTTTCCGTGCGGACAGTAAGGGTCAGGTTAAGCGAGTCACCGATACGCATGATAGTGGTATCCAGGCGCGCATCAACCTGGGAAGCGGCCCCTGCAATACCGCAGGAAAACAAAACGAACGCCAGAACGGAAAAAGGTAACCACCGCCTGCCGGCGGCCCGAATTGTCAAATAAAGTCCGATCATCTTACACCACACAGCACAGCTCTCTCCATCTCTATTGCACTACATGTCTCACCGGAATATCGGCCAGATCTTTGAAAGTGAGGTTCAGACGTTCGAATTGGTTTGCCGGAGCAAGAAAATCAATATTCCGCAAATCGTCCCGGACATAAATTGACTTGCTTTCGGCAAAGTCCCCGACCAGGACTCTGGCCAGCACCTTTTCTCCACCGGATAAAACGAGCTTCAACTGCGGATGATCAAATCCCCGGCCTGTGGATGCCGGAGTAAGTATCTGCCTGGCTCCCATCGTATCTGCATGAGCAAGCAGACGTTCCACCTGCCAGAGCCGGCAGCGGATCTTCTCCGGCCTGACAATCTGCCACAGGGTGTCATTCTCGGCGCTAATGACTATGGTATCCATGGGTGACGTCAGCTCGATTCGATCGACCTCCGCGGGTCTGAAATTGTTAATGCGCAGACTTTTCAAATTCCCGGTGCGGAAATTATCGATGAGCGAGACCAGGGAAGAATCCACCAGGACCAGGCTCTCCGGATAAATGCTCGATTTCGCCCAGCACAGGTAATCTCTTTCCGATTCCGGATTTCCAAGAAATACAGCGTTGGTATCCCCTTTCTCATCGCCGATCCAGAGGACACGCCGGGAATTTGACAGTCCCGTCTCTTTTACATTCACTGTCCGGGCGGGATAAAATTCCCTCACCTGGTCAGCGGACAAGGCCCAGAGCAGATCCATCACCATTCTAGCATCCGCCAGAATGCGCTTGCCGCTGTCCTCGATCCACCATTCGCCAGTATCCTGATTTTTTTCCACTGTCAGGCGGGACTCCCCCGGCGAGCTGTACTTTATCCTGGCCACATCGTAAGGTCTCAAAGCGATCAAACCTTTGCCCCGGAGCATGAAAATGTTCACTCCCAGCAAAGGCCCGAAAGCGCGGTCGATCAGGACCACTCTGTTGTCCCTGTCTTTACGGGCGTAAATGTTCTCAGTGTCCGGATTCAAGATCCCGAAAACCAGTTTGCTCGTGTCGCCATCGGCGAAATGCAGAGTGAAAGACAACACCGGCCTGTCGAGTCTGACCTCGGCCAGGTTAATCGAGTCAATGGAAATGGTCTGGCGGAAGGAAATTCTATGCAAGACATTCAGCAGTTGATTGATAGTTATGGAGTCAGCAGGAATACCGTCGAACGGGTAGGCAGTCACCCATCCGTTTTCCCGCTTCTTTATCATCACTACTGTATCAGGGAAGCCGACATCCATCCCAACCACCTGATTCATCTCGAAAGAGAGAACAAGGTTCGTTTTTACCTTGTCCGGAGCGGTCTTGGACCGGCTGCTTTCCCTGAACAAATAATACCCCAAACCAATCAAGACAGCTAAGAGTACCAGAATTGTTTTCCAGTTCATGACTCGTTTCCTTTGAGAATTATTTCCTCATGACCGCCCGATAAAAAGTCGCCTTTGAACTCCTACCTCAATCGCATCACCCACACCCAGATACCGGAGAGAACGACAGCAGCGGGGAGAAGCCACTGCAGCACCAGAGCCATCTGACTGACCTGCCTTTGGGTGATATTAATCATTTGATCTTCCGGATCTTTGGGTCTGATAGTGATCAAACGCTCATCCCCGATCAGCCAGTTTACCGCATTCATGAAAAGGTCCATGTTGCCGCCGTAACGCAGGTAAGAGTTCGAGGCAAACTGGGTATCGCCGAAAACCACGAGCTGGGCCTTGCGCTGAGATTTTTCAAGCTGGATCTTTTTAAGTTCCTGCATTGACGGCGCCTTGGTACTGCTGCCCGGCACCTTGACTTCCCGCACTCCCGGTGTTTTTTCAGGCAGTTTTTTAAGCATGGCCACAGCCACCGGTACCGGCCCGCTCAGATCTTCGGTATCAAAAATGGGATTTTTAACGGCCATGGAGGCGCGGTCGGTCTCTCCCCAGGAGTTTTCGCCAGTCCTGGCCAGAACAGTCAGTTCGAGACCTTCAGGAGGGCTGTCCACCGGCCTTACCGAGCGTACTGTGGGCATGGTGCTGAAGGCTTTCATGAGCTGCCTGGTGATCGGGTGTTCCTTGTCGTAGCTGTAAAGCAGTGGTTCGTTGGGACCTGCTCCCTGACGGACTCCGGCGGTAGAGTTATCCACCACCATGTCCTGGCCGAGACGTATGCCCCAGCCGAGGAGCCATTCCCCCATGCCGCTGTCATATTCCGGGTCCACACAGACCAGCACTCTGCCGCCGTTTTCAAGATAATCGTCGATAAGCCTGATCTCTTCAGGCAAAAGCGGCTTGCGCACCCCTTCAATCACCAGAGCGCGGCAATCCTTGGGCACTCCACCGGCCTCAAGCACATTGAGCGGCTGGACATCATAAGACTGGTCTCGAATTGCGGTCGCCACCATCATGTATCCACTGCCGCTGCCATCCTCAATACTGCTTTCCTGATGGCCTTCGAGAAAATAAACCTTGTGCTTTTGTGTGCTCAGCACCTTGATCAGGGCATTGGTCAACTGTTCCTCAGAGTCCATGTTGACCACCATCTCTTTGTTTCCCCCACACTCCACCGCGGTTACATTATCGCGGTAGCGGCCGACATCATACTGCCGCGACAGCATTATATCCCGGTTCGGATCGATAAACCTGTACTGGATAGCCGGGTTTACGCCGTTGTAAACAGCGAGCAAATCCCTGAGTTTTCCCTCCCTCTCCTGGTTCTGGCGGATCAGGGTGATATTCTGCTCTTTGCTTAAGTTCCGGTCCACGTTCATCCAGAAGAACGCCGTAATATAAATATCCTTCTTTTCCTGCTTTATCTGGTCCAGAATGCTCTGGGTGAGAATACTCAGCTCGAACTTCTTCTTCACGGTTATGTCCTGCCAGTAGAAATGGCGGTAACCGATCACATTGACAATAACGATAAGGCTCAGTACCAGGCAGATAAGCATCAGGGTATTGGTTCCGGAGCGGAAACTCCTGGCGCTGAATATTTGCCGCAGGTCATCGAAACAGACCACCAGATAAAGAATTCCCGCTGCGGCACCGAGAACTGTAAGGCTTATCGAATAGATATCCCACAGCCCGTTGATATAATACAGACCAAGGCCAAGGAAAAAGATTACCGGGCTCACATAGCCTATTGTTTTTATCCGCTGTTTCATGCTCTTTTACCTCCACCGCAGCGAGGCTATGGCTTGATAAGTAAGGAACAGGCCCAAAAAGGCGAAAGAAAGATAGAAAAGGACATCCCGCGAGTCGACAATGCCCATGGCAAAATTATCGAAATGGGTAGTAACCGAAACATAGCTGGCCACTTTTCCCCAGACAGTATAGGTAGATTCGCTGATCCGGCCTATGATCCAGAGGAAAAGAAACGCCCCGAAAGTAAGCGCCCCGGCGATTATCTGGTTCTCGGTGAGCGAGCTGATCAAAAGGCCCACGGAGATGACCGCGGCTCCATAAAGGACAGTACCGAGATAGCTGGTCAGTATCGGCCCCAGATCCGGATTACCGTATTTGAAGAGGAAGAAATAAAAAAGGCCGGTAGGCAGGATCATGGTGAAAAAGAGGGCGAATCCGGCCAGAAATTTGCCCAGGACAAGCTGAGTAATGGTCACGGGCGAGGTGAGGAGAAGCTCGAGAGTCCCTGACTTTCTTTCCTCGGCGAACAATCTCATGGTGATCATGGGCAGGAGGAACAGGCTGATCGAGCGGATCTGCTGGAAAATATAGCGGATCACGAAGTCATTGATGCTGAACTTGGGCATGGTTTCCTGTCTCGACAGGGCATCACTGATAGACTGAAAGGTCACCTGAATGAATCCTTCTGTGGGATCGGCAAACTTGTACATGAAACGGTTGGCTACCAGGAAGACAAAGACCCCGATAACTACGTAAGCCACTGGGCTGACAAAATAGGATTTGTATTCCCTCCAGAAGATCGAAAGAATATTTCGCATAATATTAACCTTCCAGTAATTTATAATGTTGAGCCTTCAGGCTTCAGTTTGCGTGGTAATGCGGATAAAAATTTCCTCCAGGGTCATCGCCTGTGGCCTCAATTCAAGAAGGCTGGCGCCGGATTCAACCACCGTACGCGCCAGATCTCCGCGGCGATCTTTGCCTACCTCATATTCAATATCCAGCCGGCGCGGAGTTTCCTTGCCTTTCGGCTCCACCTTCGCCTCGGAAACCTTGATAATCCCGGGCAATCCGGTAAGCCGTTTATCCAGGTCGGACGGGCCGCCATGGAAAAGCAGGCTCACCCTCTCGTTTCTTTTCAGTTTCCCGGTGAGCCGTTCTGTCGAGTCCTCAGCCAGAATCCTGCCCTTGTTGATTATCAAGACTCTGTCGCAGGTCAGGCTCGCCTCGGGGAGGATATGGGTGCTCAGAAGTATGCTGTGCTCGCCGGCGAGCTGGCGGATAAGCTGACGAACCTCGATAATCTGATGCGGGTCAAGACCCGCTGAAGGCTCATCCAGGATCAGGATCGGCGGATTGTGGATAAGCGCCTGGGCCAGGCCTACACGCTGACGGTAGCCCTTGCTCAGCTTGTGAATATGCCTGTTCTGGACATCCCCCAGAGCGCAGCGCTCGATCACATATTCCAGTCTTTTCCTGCGGGTGCGGTAGCGGGTAAGCCCCCTGATCAGGGCGCAGAAAACCAGGTAATCGCGCACGCGCATCTCCCGGTAAAGAGGAGGGTT
>Ga0315277_10012290_pt1 | contig 10744 bp, 6 predicted proteins | sample YL17G05_15_MG_FD_203695 | JGI IMG/M metagenome (GOLD analysis project Ga0315277, IMG submission 203695) | Sediment microbial communities from Yellowstone Lake, YNP, Wyoming, USA - YL17G05_15 | ecosystem: Environmental > Aquatic > Freshwater > Lake > Sediment | place: USA: Wyoming | collected... | reverse complement strand
TATGTTTGCTTTACAGTTTTTGTGTTTGTATCCAGAGAGTCTGCTCGACATGCTGATTCTGTAGTGTCTCGATAATCTCGAACTATCTGAGTTTTGACTTTGGCTTTCAGAGGGAGTGCACATGCCATATTTGAATCTATTTTTCTCTCGATATTTTGCATCCTTGTTTTCCGTTGGAGTTAAAATACTTGGGTCTGATCTATGGTATTTTCGAAGTTGGGAGTCGAATGGTAGATCTTTATGCGAAGGAAGTTGAGGGCGTCTGGTTCGGCGTGGCATATCAAGGCGAAGAGGTTTTTGCCACGAATTTTGCTTCGGATGAAAAGAGCGTATTTCAGGGTTTGCTTCTCAGCATCCCCTTCGATGTTTCCTTTGAACGGTTGGAGGAGCCTTCACCATTTGCTGAACATGTGATTGCCACTTTGAAGAATGTCTATGATGGAAAAGAGGTCTGTAATGTTCCTTCTTTGGCTATGCAGTGTTTGTCAGAGTACAGTCAGAAAGTGCTTAGGGTTGCTTCTTTGATTCCGTTGGGGTATGTGGCTTCTTATGGCTCGGTTGCTAAGGTCGCTGGAGGAAGTGCTAGAGGTGTTGGTCGTGTGATGGCTCTGAATCCATTTGCGCCGATTGTTCCTTGCCACAGGGTGGTTGGTTCTGATTTTGGCTTGGTTGGGTATGGTGGTGGTGTTCATGTGAAGCTGGAGTTTTTGAGGCGTGAGAGAAGAGGCTATGCTTCTAAGTGGGAAGTTCCAGTTGGCGGTAAGCGATTGAAGGTTTTTCCTGTTGAGTTTGTGTTGAGGAAGGCTGGCAAAAGATAAATGGTAGTTCTTTTCAAACGGCAATGGAAAATGTGAGGCGGGTTAGATGGTTAGGCGTGGGCTTTATGTTGGAAGGTTTCAGCCGTTTCATTCGGGGCATCTTCATGCGATAGTGGATGCTTTGGAGGAGGTTGATGAGCTGGTAATCTTGATTGGCAGTGCACAATACAGTCACAATATTATGAACCCATTTACTGCTGGTGAAAGGTTGGTTATGGTTCGTGAGGCTTTGGAGGAAGCAGGGATAGATGATTCTCGTGTTTGGGTTGTGCCGGTTCCTGATGTGCATTTGCATATGATGTGGGTGTCGTCTGTTGTTGGTTACACGCCTAGGTTTGAGGTTGTGTTTACGAATGAGCCTTTGACTCGTAGGCTTTTCAAGGAAGCTGGGTTTAAGGTGAGGGCTATACGTTTCTTTGAGAGAAAGGAGTATTCTTCGACTTTGGTGAGGGAGAAGATGTTGGAAGACCGGGGTTGGGAGAAGCTGGTTCCGAAGAGTGTTGCTATCTTCATAAAGGAGATAGATGGAATCAGCAGGATGCAGGATCTGGTCAAGAGCGACAGAATGTAGTTTTGGCTTTGCTTTCTTGCCTGTCTTCGATGCGGCTGTGTGGTTTTGGTTTTCGAGTGTGGATATGCTGGTGCTCCATGTTGTGCTGGTGACCTGCTTCTCAGTCACGGGCTTTTCCCTAGCGTTTGATGTGACGGTTCCGGAGTAGGTGGGTTTTGGCGGGGATGTTGAGTTTTCACATGTTTCAGTTGATCTGAACGGTGTAGGAGTGACGATTGCGCGTCACAGTGACGTTTGGCCATGTTGTTTTTTCGGCTGAAAGAACATGCAGTGTCGCAGGCTCAACATCGAAGTGAGTATCTTCAATGTGGGCTTGTGTTCAAGTAACGCCTGAATGTCCTGTTCATCAGCCTGCTTGAATGGCTTGTTCAAGAATTTCCCTAGCTCCCTTATCATCCCCGTTTGGCAAGAATATCGTCTGTTCGGACTGTCCATTTACACGTTTCAACTGGACGGAACGTTCAATGTCCAAATTGTTCTGCTTATCCATTTGAGTCGCTGGGGTACGCGCGCATCATACTTCAGTTATGGCTTTTTTTCGAATATGGTTGAAGAAGGCTCAGAATACTTGGTCTACCTCGGGCGCGTGCTTTTATTCCGTTCATTTGGTATGTACAGCGCGCCCAAACAGCAAGAGTCTGTCTGTTCACGGGTATTCTTGATGTTCGTATCCTGAGCAGGTGGTTTTGACTTGTTCTAGATTCGCTGTGCTATTCTTGAAGACGTTGTACACGATCGTGAGCCTTGCATCCAAACAGTTTACAGCGTAATTGCGGAAAGTGCCATTTACACTGTAGTAACTGCCCATTTCCGTGGATTCAAGCTTCAAGGGCATGTCATTATCTTCTGGAAGATAGATGATCCAGTAGGTTCTGCGCGGAGCCTTGTTGACCAGCATCAGATAGATTTCCTTTGCTTCTGCTGTCGATGAGACTGAACTGTTTCCGACAAATCTGGTGACCCAGTCCGAGTTGTACAAATACTCGCCCTGCTCTCTTTTTAATGCTCTTAGCTCGGCGTTCAACCTCGCAATCTCAGTTAGCAGAAATGAAGAAAGAATGGCCAGAGCTACTAGTGTAGCAATCATGAACAGAACCGTCCTTTTTCCCAAGATCTATCACTCTCCGTTAACAATAGATGGCCACTAATTCCTTATAGTACTAATCATTGGAACATGCAGCATGTTTGGTTTGTTAGCGTGCGCTATCGATTACATTATGATACATGAAGTGCAATACAGTGTACCGCTCTTTCGTCGGTTGGGGTGAAGTCTTGTCCCTGACACACAATATTCTTTGCCAGTGAACACAGTATCACGTTATCCTAGCGCGCGCGAAGAATAGAAAGTTGACGAGAAGTTTAAACTCTTTTCGATTTCCATGGATATCTTGCCTTAACAACAATTTCGTCGCGTTAGTTGGATAGCTCCCGCTTGAAGATCCAGAAGGGATTGATGGAGCCGCTTGACTTTCGGCTCTGATCTCCTAGAGATACCCAAACGGATTCAAGTCCTGCATCAACATCATCATGTCACGGGTCGGCGCGCGCGCGCAGGGGACTGGCGCAACTGCATTTCGCTCAGGCGGAAGGCAATCCTTCTTGTCGTTCATTGTTAATCAGCGCGAGAGCACCATGCACAGTGAAATAAAAGGCTAGTATCCTCTTCTTGCAGCGCAGAGGGCTGTTGTCCGGCTTGAACTAGAACGTTGGTAGAGAGATCACCCGTGACTCCTTCTCTTTCCGTTATTGAAAGTGAATGGAACTCTCTTCTATAACATTGTTTGGCAAAACCTAAATATCAACTCACAGGAACCTGAACGTGGGAGAGAAAGGAATGAAGACGAGAGTAAGAGTGGCATCCTTTGTCTTGATTGTGTTTTTGTCTATTACGCTATGGACGTTCTTCAAAGCAGATAGGGCACTTGCTGATCCGTTGAACAAGGTCGAATTCGCAATAGAGCATGGTTACTGGTTTGACACGCAAAACGACAGCGTGCAGAACGTGCCTATGCTGTGTTGGCATGAATGGGTTTTCCAAGTAGGGAATTTGGAAGACGAATCTAGGCAGCCAGTACTGAACCCAAATATAACGGTCACGACCAACCGCGAATTTGTCAGCTTCTTCCCCGGCGAACCCGAGATTTCTAACGGCAACTATTCTTGGAACTTCCATTTAGAGCTTCCAGAAAACACGTGGCTACCAGTCACCACGAGGGAAGCAGGCTTCTTAGACTATCGGAGACCGGGGCTATCAGCGGTAAGACATGTTTCGCCAGAAACGCTGTCAGAACCAATCACAACTCAAACTCTCACGTTGACTCTAACATTGGAGGAACCTTTGTCCGAAGACTTGAACGGAATCGAAGTAAATCTAGGTCCTCCAAATGTCATCTTTGAACAGAAGAGCCTTGTGAACTGCTCAGTAGTTTCGTTAGCCCCAGTTGAAGACTGGCAGGTAAGATCGCAAGGATGGTATGCTGATCCACACAACGTCAAAATAGGCAACGCATATGTTTTCACTGCGATTTTGGAAGCAACGAAATCTCCTGAACTCTTAGGCTCCCCTGTCTACAAACCGAGCATTGGCATACACTACACGAAGGGAATCCCATATGGGCAAACTGTAGTTGGATCTTCAGTGACTGTGGAACACCCTGAGGGACCTGTTGTTACGTTTTCAGCTGAAGGCACTTACGAATGGGGAGGTTCAATGGCTTATAACAGCCAAGGTTTCGGCTTCAACCCCGTTATCTCGGAAATCACACTCAACCCCAATCCTCCACCGTCCTACATTGTGCGAGTTCCCGCAACAATAGACCTTCACCCTGACACATTAAACCTGAAGAGCCAAGGCAAATGGATTACGGCCTACACTGAGCTTCCAGACGGCTATAACACTGCGGAGATAGATGTTTCAACAGTCATGTTGAATGGAACTGTTCCAGCGGAGAGAAAGCCTACCGCTATTGGAGACTACGATGGTGATGGTGTTCCAGATCTGATGGTGAAGTTCAACAGGACGGCAGTTTCAGAGCTTATACTATCTCAAGGCACTAAGTACGGCAATGTAACCTTGACCGTAGCCGGGAGACTCTATGATGGAACAATGTTTGAAGGCTCTGGCGTCATTAGGGTCAGGATGCCTGGAGACGTGAATTGTGACGGCAAAGTTGATGCCAAAGATGTATTGATTGTGCTAAAGGCTTTCTGGGCACTCCCAAATTGTCCTCGCTGGAATCCTCTGGCTGATCTGAACGAAGACGGCATGGTTGACGCAAGAGACCTCTGCATAGTGTGCGTAAACTACGGAAAAACATACACATAGAAAACACGCGCGCGACCATTCCCTTTTTCTAAACCTCTTTTTTCCAGTTATCTGTGCGTTCCTTTTGGTGGGCTGACGCAAACTTGTGGGTCGGACTGGACTTGGACCCGCTGCCTTCTGCACGGGGGACTGGCGTCATTGCTTTTCGCTCAGGGACATTATATCTTATTCATTCATTGCTAGTCAAACGGCGTGGCCCACGCACAATGAAACACAAACTTGCATAGCTTGCGCTAGGCTCTGCGATTGCTCGAACAAGCGCGCAAGACTAAAAGCTAACATTTGATGTTGAGCGTCGACCTAAGCATTATGAAGGAGCTTTTTCAAGAATCATGAGAGAAAAGTTGCAGGCTGTAAGCAGCTTCTCTTTCGCTGCTATTCTTGCTTTTGCAGCTCCTCTTTCTTCAGAAGCAGCTCCTTCTCCAGATATTTCCGATTGCTCATTTTCCTGATATTGAGGAATTTCTCCAAACCTTTTTCGGTTTCTTTCTCGTGGATGTTGATCTCTCCGTCGAAAAGATCTAATACTGCGCGAACTTCCTGCGGAGGATGCATCTCAGGATCCATTACAGCCATCGTGGTGAATCCTTCTGACTGTAGTTCTGGAATGAGCCCTGCGAGCCATCTTCTGGTTTGGACTGCATGATGCTGTAGCAGAACATCTGAGACTAGACTTATGCATATTCTTCTCGGGCCCTTTAGCGAAATGTCTAATTTGTGCACTGTTGAGGTTAAAGCGATACTGATGTCGGTGAGGTTTTCGACTCCCTTTGATTTGAATACGTTAGGTGCGCTTTTGATGATTGCGTCTGCCTGAGGATTACAGACGAAGAGGTAGAAGTTTGACTGAAACTCCTCTGCGAGGGCTTTCATTATGCCCGGCTTCATGGTTATGTAAAGTGTGACTTCACCATTCTTTGCCCCTGTCTCAAGAAAACTCTTGACCAGCAAATCCCTCTCGTCACAAGAAGGTGAGGTCAATACTACTGCATAGTTTGGGGGTAGCCCTCCATACAGCGATTTATCAAGATCTGCGTATCCAGTAGCAACATAACCTATGGGCTTGGGCTCGGAGATTGCTTGACGCCCCTCTATGTGAATCATTTTCGACTTTACTTTTTCTATGTTCTTTTTCGAGTCGATCCTTTGGTACACTTCTAAGGCTTGGTCTAGAAGTGAGTAGGCTTTTTCCTTGTCACCACTTTCATTTCTTCCAAGATGCATTAAGCCATATTCATACAGAAGGTCAGCGAATCTGATAACATACCATTTTTGTGCGTTTATGGATTTATATCCTTGGAGGCTTTTTTCAAAGTGCTCTATGGATTGTTCCCAGTTTTTCTGCTCTCTGAAAAGCATTGCCTTCAACATTTCAGCGTATGCGACATCTAATCCAATTCTGGTTTTTGTCACATGTTCGTAGGTTTTTTCAATCAGCTCTTTGGCTTTTTCGATTTCACCTTTTTTCAGATACAGTCTCGAAAGTGCTGGAAATGCCTCACTAAGCTGAGAAGACGTATCCCCCGCGTTTTCATTCACGCTGTTGCACTCTTTGAAGTATTTCTCGGCTTCCGCGTAGTCTTCCATTTCCATGTATAGTTCTCCGAGCGAAAGAGTAGCAGTTGCAGTTGAGTGGAATTCTTCAACTTTTCTTGCGATGTCAAGGGATTCCGTTAGATATTGGAGGCTTTTGTCCCATTCTCCCAACAAGCGATAACATTCTCCAAGAGTCCACGTGACTAGCGGGATTTGAGTGGTGCCTTTGGCCCTCTTAGCCAATGCCAGAAGGTCCTCTGACATGGAAATGCTTTTCTGCATCTCTCCCATGTACATGTAGCTTCCGGCTAGCAGAAAGTCAATTCCGCTTATGCCTTCTATGTCGCCGACTTTTTTGGCCAGTTCCGACCCTTTTAGGGCGGTTTCGAATTCTTTTTGATATTGCCCAGTATTCCAGTATAGTGCGCAAAGGTTGTAGTACAGAACGAGAGCGTGTCCCACAAGGTTATTTTCGAGATCTATTTTCAATCCCTGTTCAAGGTATTTTGACGCTTTTTCGATTTCGCCCGTGATGTAGCTCAACGACGCCAAATTATTATAACATCGTGCAAGAACCTGAGAGTCGCCTAATCTCACTGCCAGTTCAAAAGCTTTCTGTGTCCAAGACAAAGCTTCACCGGATTTGCCGCTTCGCCAAAGCATGTGTGAAATGTCTTCGTACAAGCTGGCCAGTTCTATACTTTCAGGTTCCCTTTCGAGTATATCCAGAGCCAGATGATGATGCTCAGATGCCTTTTCCTTGTCACCAGTTAGATCCCAGAGAACGTTCGCCATTTTGACATGAAGCCTTGAAATGCTTTTTTTATCTCCTAGCTGATCACGTAACGTCAGTGATCTATTCCAGTATTCCGTACAAGTATCAATCTCCCCGATCCACTTTTTGATGTCGCCAAGCCTCTCAGCAATGCGGGCTTTCTCTTCAAGATTGCCTTCTTTCTCCTCAAGCAGCTCACCAGCGTGCTGGAAATAGGAAAAGGCCTCGTTGTGAGCATATACCTTCTCTGCTTTTTCCCCTGCCTTCAAAAAGTAGCCAAGCGCTTTATCCTTGTCACCGCCCTTCAGAAAGTGAAAGGCAAGTTCTCCAAGATGTTCATCAGGCTTCTTAGCATAAGCCTTCTCTAAAGCGTATCCAACAATGTTATGGAGTTTCTTATGTCTGAACGGGCCAACTTCATCTTGTACAACATCTCTTACAATCGTGTCGGCAAAGGAGCAAACGTCCTCTCCACGTATGAGCCTATGCGTGAATAATCCAGCTTTGAGTATTTTCTCCACTATTTCAAGCAATATGTCCTCTTCAATACTTGTGACTCCGCGCAATATCTCTAAAGTGAAATCATTTCCGACAAAAGAAGCCATAGTCAAAACATTTTGACATTCCTCATCTAATCGGGCTATTCTCACTTTTAAGATGCTCTTAACGCTCTTGGGGAACTCAATTTTGGAGATCTCTTTAATCTTGTATTCATTTTCTTCAAGGTAGATGACCTCGTCTTCCTTCATGGACTTTATGACTTCTTCAACAAAGAAAGGGTTGCCTTTGGTTTTCTGATAGACCATCTCACAGAATTCTCTTGGCAGAGCATCTTGCCCCAAGATTTGCTTGACCATTTCTGATGTCTGATCAAAGGACATACGTTTAAGTTGTACGGAGTGAAGCAAGCGTTCCCTGTTCAACTCCGTCAACAGGGGCGATAGAGCGTGTCTTTCATCAATGTCTGCGTCCCGATACGCACCCAGAAGCAGCAGGGGTTCTTTGTAGGCTCCGCGGGCTAGATAATGCAGCAGTAAGAGTGAAGACTGGTCAGTCAGCTGTAAATCATCAAGAACAACCAACAGCGGACCGTCTCTAGAAATGTTGGTGACAAACTGCGTAACTGCTTCAAAGAGCCTATTTTGCTCACTCTCTGGGCTTATTGGAAAAGATTGAGGGATCATCCCAAGCCTTTGTTTGAGTTCAGGAACTAGCTTGGCAACTTCGGCAGGATAGAAGCCGACAACCCTGTACAATTGCTCTGAGGTACAAGTTTCCAAATAGTCTTTTAGCACTTCACTCCATAGAACATAAGGTGGAACGACATCGATTCTAAATAGGGCTGGACACCTGCCGTATAGGACTCGCATTCCTAGCAAACGCGCATAAGCCGCTAACTCCTTGGCCAACCTTGTTTTGCCGATTCCAGCCTCTCCATAGAGAAAAACAACTCCACCTTCGCCACGGACTGCTCCCTCAGCAGCCTTCTTAAGGCGGCTCATCTCTTCAACTCTGTCGATAAGCTGAGTCTCTTCTATGGCAAGAGGACGGGAACTGGGAACAACTTCTGGCTCATGAGACGGCACAGAATTATCTCCATGCTAAATACTAGTTGCATTTACTTAGTCGCGCAAACTTAAAAAAGATATCTTATACCATGAAGGAATGTGATACAGTCTTTCTCAGCATGTGTATCGAGCAAAATAGCGCGCGCTCCTAATGCGCGCCTTGCCTTCAACCCTTGTAACCCTGTTTTTTCACTCCTCTTACCCAGTAGAAAATCAGTTCTTGAAGTGTGTCATCGAATGTTCTTTCGACGCCGTCCTTTTTGAGTAGTTCACCTTTGATTCTCAAGAGTTCATGTTTTGTTCTTCGAGTTATCTGAATCGTGGTTGCTTGCATTTCCAATAGGAATCACTGTGGTGACTATAGTGGCTATAGTATCTTATATAATTGGAGGGAGAAGCGCAAAAACTTGGAGCCCGAGGACCTGTTTCTAGCTTGTGAGGAAGGGGTTCATCATGTTGTCTATGACGTTGAAAGAGCAGAGACAGTTTGCTGCAAGTGCGGTCTTGTTCTGGGCGATTTGCAGTTGGACTCTGGACTGGACCTTGTGCCTTTATCCAGAAAACGAGCTTCTTGCTGCGGAAAAGCCAGACGATTGAGACGCAGTTCGAAGCCACCGGCTTTCGAGAGAGATCTCAGAAAGCTGGTTTCACAGATGTGTCCTCCGGCGGCTGTTCAAAGCAAGGCACTTGAAATTTGTAGAGCAATGCGCAGGCAAGGCTTTGGAAGAGGATATGAAGCTTCAACTCTTGCAAAGACGGCAATTTATGCAGCTTACAGATCAAGTGGAATTCCATTGGCTCTTTCAGAGTTTGCCAGCGCAAACGCAAAGGAACGGAAAAGTATTACCCATTGCTACAATCAACTTTGCAGAAAGTTGGAATTGAGAGTATCAAGGGTCGAAAGCAAGGACTATCTGCCGTACTTGGCGGCAAAGAGGAAATTCCCCAAAGAAACCTTGGTTCTTGCGGACAAGATGCTTGACGTGGCAAGAGAGAATGGCATGGTTAGAGGAGCAAATCCAATTGGAATTGCTGCTGCCGCTCTTTACATTTCGAGCGCTGTGATAGGTCATCGAGTCACGCAAACTGAACTGGCAAAAGCAGCTGGGATTTCCAACGTGACTGTGCGATCTGACTGCAGAATCATGCAAAATCTGATCTCTCAGAGAACGAATGATCACAAGATAGGAGCTTAACAGAACTGTGAAGCACTCTGCAGCTCTTTTTTGGAAATTCGTGTTCGTGGGATCGCGAGCAAGTAGCAAATGGCAGAAAGAGAGGCAATGATGGTGTCTCTAGCTAACGTACTCGAGAGATTTCTGTGTGTTCATAGTCTAAGCATTAAGCGTGATTTTATCTCCAGCTTTCACTTTGAATTTTCTCGCGGCATTCCCCTGATTCACTGACATTTCCAGAAAATTGTGACTCCCAACTATAGCCAGGGCTTCTCTCTTGCCTACTTCTGCGTAAGCTCTGCAAAGCTTAAGCCTCAACTTAGTGCTTTTGAATTTGACATTGACAACTCTCTTCAAGTTCATTGGGTCAAGCTCTTTCTTTCCAATGTTTGTGATTATGTTTCCAAAACCATCTATGTGGAGCACTTCGCCTAGGAGCATGTTTTTTCTTCTGATTACACTTGTGAACTTGGCTGTTGAGATCTTCTGTGTCTCAGACCCGAACTCTTCTGGTTTTGTCCCATTTATCAGGTGAGCTGCAACTGGAGAAAAGATGTCTCTTCCGTGAAACGTGTTTGATATCCTTGGAAGCATAAATTTGCGGTTTTTTATTTCAAAAACGTGTTCTACACCTTGATTTCTTGCAGCCAAAACTAATACGCCATTGTCTGGTCCGATGAAAGAGCCGTCTCGCGTCTGAATCAATATAGCGCGTCTTCTTGTTCCAACGCCCGGATCAACTATTGCCAAGTGAACAGTGCCCTTTGGGAAATATGGAGCTGCACAAGCCAACGCGTAAGCAGCCATCCTTATGTTGAACCGCTCTACTTCATGAGTGACATCAACAATTCTTGCGTTCGGACTTATGCTCAAAATCACAGCCTTGATTTCAGCCACATAAGGGTCTCTGAACCCGAAATCCGTTGTCAAAGTGATTATCGGAGTGGGCATGTTACCATTTATAAACCGTTCAAAA
>Ga0315277_10012288_pt1 | contig 10744 bp, 9 predicted proteins | sample YL17G05_15_MG_FD_203695 | JGI IMG/M metagenome (GOLD analysis project Ga0315277, IMG submission 203695) | Sediment microbial communities from Yellowstone Lake, YNP, Wyoming, USA - YL17G05_15 | ecosystem: Environmental > Aquatic > Freshwater > Lake > Sediment | place: USA: Wyoming | collected... | reverse complement strand
GTTGCTCGCTCCTCACATACCACCCCGGGTATAGCTCGTCGCTCGCGCCTCGCCAGCGGGCCTGGGGGCCTGCAGCAAAATGCCAAGTAATTCTTGCGCAAGCCCTGAGGATTCTTCCCTACTGCGGCCGTCACCTGAGACTTTGTCATGCATCTAAAGCACATAACACGACGTCTCGCGATCCTTCTTCTCTCTCTTGCTTGCGTTCTTTCCCTTTCTGCCTATCAGGCTGGAGGGAGTTCAGAGCCACAAGACATCGAATTGAAGAATGCCCACCTCTCCCTCAGGTTTGACAAATCGGATGGTCGGATCCTGGCGTTGGTTGACCTCCGGACGAAAGCGAGCTTTGTCGATCCAAGCACCAGCGACACTGCCCTGTGGACAATCGATTTCCTCCCTGGTACCACTCCCGCCAACCTTGCGTCCTCCTCGGCGAAATCTTTCCGATGGGAACGCCCGGGCCCCGATAATTCGGGGCTGCGCATGGTCTGGGAGAGGTTCAACTTGCCTTCAGCCCGGGGATTGCGCGTCGAGGCAACGGTGGAGCTCGAAGCACTGGGTCCTTTGAGCCGATGGAGCATTGCGATCGCTAACCTCGGCCCACACCTCATTGAAAAAGTGCGATTCCCGCGTGTGGTCAGCATCCATCAACAGCCGGAGGAGAGGCTTGCCGTGCCCCAATGGATGGGCGAGCTGACCAAGAACCCGAGGGGAGTAATCTGCGATCGGCAAGGCCAGCCACGCCGCTTGGAGTGGCCGTACCCCGGAGCCCTCTCGCTCCAATGCCTGGCACTTTATCGGGAAAATGGACCGGGTCTGTATTTCTCAAGCGACGACACTGCAGCGTTCAGAAAAGCCTTCGCGTTTTGGGGCGAGACTGACAGAAGGATAGGCTACGAGGTGATCCATCATCCTGAAAACCTCCACACACCGAGAGCGAGTTACAACCCTTTGTATCACACCCTGATCGGCACTTTCACCGGGGACTGGATAACGGCTGCGGAACGATACCGGCAATGGGGAACAAAACAGGAGTGGGCAAGAGACAGCCGGCTGAATCGGGGGCTTGTCCCCGACTGGCTTTTGAAAACCGGATTTTGGGTCTGGAACCGCGGGCGCTCGGACCAAGTCCTGAAGCCTGCCCAGGCGCTGCATAGGCAGCTCGGCCTGCCTGTGAGCGTTTTCTGGCATTGGTGGCACGGATGTGCCTACGACGCCGGTTTTCCGGAATATCTGCCCCCGCGCGAAGGGGCGGATTCTTTCAAGCAGGCACTCCGGGAGGCACACCGCGAAGGATTGCACGCCATTGTCTACATGAATCAAAGGCTCTGGGGCATGACAACCAAGAGCTGGAAAGAAAAAGGCGCGGAGCGGTTCGCTGTAAAAACCATTCATGGAACCGTGCGGCCGGAAATCTATAACACCTACACCCGTCAGCCCTGCGCATCGATGTGCATAGCGACTTCCTTCTGGCGAGATACTTATGCCGGAATCGCAGCTACCAGCCGCGCTCAGGCCGATGGTTCAGGCCCCGGCGCGATGGACCGGGCCAGATCTGAGGCCCAGCGATGGTTGGCTGCGAGCTTTCTGGGCGAGGAAAGCCCCAAGCTCGCCGCCACACAGTTGCTTGTCTATACGCGAACTGGTGTCGTCGAGAAGAATCGACGCCAGAATCGCGCATTCCTCTTCATAATACCCTCCCACTGATCCTTGCAGGTTCCGCTGAATTCCTTGAATTCCTCCGCGAAGGTTGAAAGGTGCGTAAAAGACGCTCTGAGTTGGCCCCGGCTGCCAGACGGGACCTATTACCAACATGTAACTACAGTAGGTCCCGTGCGGCGGCCGGGACCTACTGAGCTGATTTCTTCTTTTTTTCGAGGAAATAAAAGGCGCGGAGGTGCCCGTCATCTTCCCCAACCCAGAAGTCTGTTGCTGCGTAGCCTTTTTTGAAGTAGTTCCGGAACACCTGTCGCATCTTGCCTTGCCATTCCAAGGATACGCCGAGATTTCGGTTTTTGACCTCCGGAAGATTGTAGGGAATCTCAAAAAGAAGCCGATCGGCTGCACAGTTCAGCTTCAACGGTGAGGAGCGTGCCATACCCGGAGCCACATCCTCGAGCTGATTCACGATCGTGACTTGCTTTAGGAGCTTTCGCAGATCCCGCGGGGGCGGACCCGAATCGAGGCGCTCCACGACCGAGGGACTGTTCAGATTCCATCGTGCCAGAAAGCGGTCTGTGGGCAATCCGCGGTGGAGCATGCTGGAGCTTTCCCCGTAGAAGTCTTCCTCATATACGCTCGTCCGGGCGCCAAGCTTGGCCAGATTGAAGTAGGCGTTTATGGGCTGCATGGGATCAAAGGTCCAGGTGATCAGAGGGATTTTGCGCTTGAGCGCCTCCTTCCTTTGCGCCAGCTTCAGCTTGAATCCGACGTTGAAGTTCCTGTAAGCAACCCGCACGGCCAGCATGTGAGAGTGCTGGAGGAGTTCCCCATTTTCCATTCCCAGGATGCTGGCGGCAAATCCGATCATTTCACCGAGGTTGTTGTAGGCACCCAGCGTGATCCCGCCACAATGATCCGCGGCGACGAGCATGGCGGCGGGGACAATATCGATCTCCTCGCAGTGCCACACCTCCCCCTGGATTTCCTCGCAGTTCTTGTAGTCCGCGAAGCTTTGAAAGGGACTTACCGTAATCTTAATTTCGTCTCTTCTCTTTCGCCGGACGGCCGGAGTCATCTGTTCCCCTCCTTGGGATTCGCCGTTCTACCATAGATCAGCGCCTTCTGACGTCGAGTCATGAACCTCCTCAAATCAGGATCGCCCGCCTTTAGGATTTCTATCGGAGGGCGTCCGGCCTTCAGTCGCTCGAGCGCGCGCTCGTTGCCCAATAACCGAAGGACCTTGGCGATTTCGAACTTGTCCGGATACAGCTTGTGTAGAACCGAGATAAGAGTCATTCCGAACAAAACCAAATTGAGCTTCTCGGGGTTAGTCAGAATGAGTTGCACGCCGCCGCATTTCATGCCCTGGTTCGTGCTGGCATTCGGCGTAAAGTAAAGTGGAACATACTTGACGCCCGGGACACGAGCAGCATTCAGCGCGGCCGCGAAGCGGCGTGGTTCAATCCACGGTGCGCCGACGATCTCGAACGGCCGGTCGGTGCCGCGGCCAACCGATACGTTGGTCGCTTCAAGCAGGCAAACCCCGGGGTATAGGATCGCCTCCAGGATACTCCGCATGTTGGGAGACGGATTGACCCAGAGCTGATCTGTATCATAGAAGAAGTAGCTGCGCCTCCATCCCTGCATCGCGATCACGCGCAGGTCGGCGCCCAGCTTCCGCTCCGCGTTGATGTATCTGGCAAGCTCGCCCAGCGTCATCCCATGCCTCACCGGCAATGGCATGTAGCCGATGAAGGAGGTCTTGTCGGCATCCAAAATCGGCCCCTCAACGAGTGTGCCGCCGATCGGGTTAGGCCTGTCCAGGAGGTAGTATGGGATCCCAGCCTTAGCCGCCTCCTCCATGCAATAAGCCATCGTAGCGGAGTAGGTGTAAAAACGTGCGCCCACATCCTGTATGTCATAGACGAGCGCGTCAATTCCCCGCAGCATCTGGGGCGTTGGCCTTCTCGTGTCGCCATAGAGGCTGTAGATTGGAAGTCCCGTGGTCTCATCTACCGATGAACTGATCTTGCTGTCCATGATCCCACGGATGCCGTGTTCGGGGCTGAAAAGGGCCACCAGCTTGCAGACCCCCGAATTGAACAGAAGGTCAATCGTGGAGGTCCCATCGGCCGCGAGGCCTGTGTGGTTCGTTACAAGGCCTACGCGCTTCCCCGCCAGCGGCGCGAAGTTCTGCCGGCGAAGGATATCGATTCCGTTGAGAACTCTCGGAGCCTGATCAGCACCCAGGACGATGATCGGAGTTCGCAGGCAGACCAGGCCGGAAATTGCAAGGAATGTTGCAGCGATGATGAATCTTCTCATTTCTATCACATCACAAAGATACAGAGGAAACGGAGCCCCCTGCGTTTTCAGCGTGTTGGACGCGCGCGATTATACCTTACGCAGCTGTCGGGTCTGGAACATTTAGTTTTAGGGGATCGCAGCTGCCTTGGCCAGCAGACCCCATCACCGAATACGAAACTCTCCAGACCAGACACCTGCTTCTGTATAATTGCTATCTGACCCTCATTTCTTGCGGGCATTGCGTGGCAGATTTGTGGTTTATGACAGAAACCTGGGTGTGGTGCGAGACTCTTTTCACGCCGTTCCAGCAACACAATGACTGCTACATCCACATCCAGGAGGGTAAGATCCGCGGTATCCTGCCATCTTCTGAGGTAAGAAACGTTCCAAATCACAGCTTAGTCTCTGAGCCGGGCACCATTGTCGCGCCAGGGTTCATAGATCTCCATGTCCACGGAGCCCGGGGACGCGATTTCATGGACGGAACGCTGGAATCACTACAAACCCTCTCGGAGACGCTTGCCCGGCACGGGACTACTTCCTTCCTCCCCACAACGCTGAGCGCTCCGGACTCGGACACGGAAGTCGCTCTCCGCGGGTTCGCCCGACACAGAAGTAAGATCACCGATGGAGCGGTACCCATCGGCATCCATATGGAGGGTCCGTTTCTCAATCCTGCCTGCCGGGGGACACACGACGCACGGTATCTCAAACCCGCGGACATTTCCGCCTTCCGTCACTTCCGCGAGGTTTCGGGCGAATGCATCCTCAAGATAACCGTCGCACCGGAGATGGACGGGGGTTTTGCGCTTATTCGGGAAGCCACCGCAGCAGGAATTCAGGTCTCGATCGGACACTCCGATGCAACGGTCGAGCAGGCAAGGGCAGCTGTGGAAGCCGGGGCGCGCCATGCGACCCACACATTTAATGCCATGCGTCCCTTCCACCAAAGGGAACCAGGAATCCTTGGACAGGTTCTAACGGACGATCGCGTGTTTGCGGAAGTCATATGCGACGGGATTCACGTCCATGCCACCGCGCTCCGACTGCTGCTGCGCTCCAAGGGGGTGGATCGAACTATCCTGATCACGGACGGGTTGAGCGCTGTCGACATGCCGGACGGGCGCTACCCGCTGGGGGACAAGATCATCGTTTTGGAGCGCGGGGAATGCCGCGACGCGGAAGGCCGATTGGCCGGCAGTACGCTCACGCTCGATCGTGCCGTACGCAATCTCGTCCACTGGTTCGACGTGCCGCTGCATGAGGCGCTGATCGTTGCAAGCACCACGCCGGCCCGAAGCATGCAAATGGGCGAGAAGAAGGGCATCCTGACATCCGGAACCGATGCGGATTTGGTCTTCCTAGACGCTAATCTACAAGTAGTCAAAACGATGGTTGGTGGTCGAATCGTCTATTCGCGTAGCAATTAAAGGACAACACGAAGACACAAAGTTCACAAGGAATTCATTCTTTCGTGTACCTTTGTGTTCTTCTGTCTTCGTGTTGTCCTTCAGGCTCCTTACTCCATGATGGTTTTCCAGCCGCGGCGGTTGAGATCCCAGTAGATCACCCACGCGAACACGACTGCCACAACAAGGAACAACAGGCCCAGTAAGGTCTGCCCGAAGATAATTTTCCCTACGCCGAAGAGCGTCATGTAAACGAGCACGCAGCCGGAAATCCAGTCGAGCAGATTGAAATATCCATCCCGCTGCGGAACGACGTCGGTCGCCTCTCTTGCAATCGGTCCCCAAAGGGCGGCGCTCGGATGGACCTTGCGATAGAAGGCCAGCAGAATCTCTTTGTTCTCCGGAGCCGTAAGGAACGTGGCCGCCAGCCAGACAACGGTCGAACAGGAGACGGTAATGATCACGACCCAGGCGAACTCCCGCGGGTTGTTATTGTCGAGCTTGAAATAGACCTGCAGCAACAGCGAGACTACGAATGAAGCGCCCATTGCAAAGACCTCGCTCCATGCATTGATGCGCCACCAGAACCAGCGGAGGATGAATACGCTGCCCGTGCCCGCCCCGATGGCGATCATGAATTTCCAGGCGCCTGCGATCGTATCCTGGTAGTAGGTAACAACGCATGAGATCAGCATGACCAGCACAGTGGCGATCTGGGAGATCGTCACGTAGTGCTTTTCCGTGCGTCCCTTAGCCAGAAAGCGTTTGTAAAAGTCATTGACGAGGTAGGAGGCGCCCCAGTTCAGAGAGGTTCCTATGGTCGACATGTAGGCGGCAGCGAATGCGGCGATCATCACACCCCGCAACGCAATGGGGAAGACGTTCGGATCGATGAAGGTTTTGATGAAACCCGATTCCTTGTCCGCCAGCGTTGGGTAGAGCACCAGCGAGCAGAGCGCGGTCAGAATCCACGGCCAGGGACGCATGGCATAGTGGGCAATATTGAACCAAAGCGTGGCCAGCAGCGAGTTTTTCTCATCCTTCGCGCAGAAGATGCGCTGAGCGATGTAACCGCCACCTCCGGGCTCTGCGCCCGGATACCAGGTCGCCCACCAGTTGACTGCAATGTATACGAAGAAAGTGATCATCGGCATCCAGGGCGAGCCGACGTCAGGCAAAAAAGAGAGGATAGAGCCCTGCCCCCCGGAGGTAGCTTCCTTGGCAGCGTCGAGCGCCATCAGCTTTTGCTTCAGCGCGCCCATTCCTCCCACGGCTTGAACGGCGAAATAAGCCAGGACGATCACCATGCCCATCTTCAGGACGAACTGGAAAAGATCCATCACTAAGACGCCCCAGAGCCCCGAAAGCGTGGAGATCAAGGCTGTGACCAGCATGATGACTAAGACCAAGAGCAACGCCTGGATCTTGGTGATGCCGAAGATCACCATCAGGATCTTCACCATCGCCAGGTTCACCCAGCCCATGATGATGCAGTTGATGGGCAAGCCCAGGTAAAGCGCACGAAAGCCGCGCAGGAAGGCAGCCGGCTTGCCGCTGTAGCGGATCTCGGCGAACTCGACATCGGTGAGCACTCCGGCACGGCGCCAGAGCCGCGCGTAAAAGAACACCGTGAGCATGCCGCTCATCAGCATGCTCCACCAAAGCCAGTTGCCCGCAATTCCATAGCTAGCCACAAGGCCTGTAACGGCAAGGGGCGTGTCGGCGGCAAAGGTTGTAGCAACCATGGAGGTGCCCGCCAGCCACCAGGTCACGTTCCGGCCGCTGACGAAGTAGTCTTCGGTAGAGCCCGTAGCACGTTTTCGATAATAGAGACCGATGAGGATGTTGAGTAGAAAATATGCTGCTATAGCCAGCCAGTCGATTAGCGTAAGTTGCATAGGGCCTCCGTTATGGCCCCTGAATATAACACGACCGATCGGGGCATCGTACTTGCCAAATTGCGGATTGCGGATTTCGGATTGCGGATTATCCACGCTGCTGAATTCGCAATCCGCAATCCACAATCCGCAATTGTAGCGGAAATAGCCGTGTGCTACCCCCGGGTTTCCACAGCAAAAATGATGTATTGACCCCCTAGGGCGAGCGCCATACAATCCGCGTCTGTCCGCTTTTTTCGGCGTCCATTCCCTGGGGGTTGCTGTGCACAACTTCTGGTACAACAAAAACAAGCTCTACTGCGAGGACGTAGCGGTTGCCGAGGTAGCCAAAAAGGTAGGCACGCCCTTCTATCTTTACAGTGAGTCCACCCTGGAGCGGCATTTCAGGGTTTTCGACATGGCTTTCGGGGCTCTGCCGCACCTGACCTGCTATGCCGTTAAGGCAAATTCCAACCTGGCTATCCTTAGCCTGTTCCGCAGACTGGGGGCTGGCTTTGACGTCGTTTCCGGAGGCGAGTTGAGGCGTGCTCTCAAAGCCGGCGGCGACCCTCAGAAGATTATTTTCTCCGGTGTCGGCAAGTCTGAGGAAGAAATGGACTACGCGCTGGAGAATGATATCCTGCAGTTCAACATCGAGTCTCCGGCCGAACTGTCAATGCTCGAAGCGCGCGCCCGCGCTCTGAATAAGACCGCCCGCATCGCGCTGCGCGTGAATCCAAACGTGGATGCGAAGACGCATCCCTACATCGCCACAGGGCTGCGCCAGCACAAGTTCGGCGTGCCGATGGAAAAAGCTCCCGAACTCTATCACAAGGCCAACCGGTCGCGGCATCTGAAGATCACCGGCATCGGTTTTCACATCGGTTCGCAGATCACCCGGGTCGAACCGTTTGTGGAGGCTTTGAATCGGCTTAAGGAGATGGTCTTCGCGCTGCGAACCAGCGGCATAGTGATCCAGCATCTGGATTTGGGGGGCGGCCTGGGGATCACTTACAACGACGAGGTTCCTCCGCATCCGGACGATTACGGCAAGGCGGTTTTGGAAATAGTCAAGGACTTGGAGTGCACGCTCCTGCTCGAGCCGGGCAGAGTAATCGTGGGTAATGCCGGCATCCTGGTGACGCGGGTTCTGCTCACGAAGCAGAATGAGGGCAAGAACTTCGTCGTCGTGGATGCCGGAATGAACGACCTGCTTCGGCCGAGCCTTTACGGTTCCTATCACGGCATCCAGCCTGAAACATTGTCGCGGCGCGGCCGCTGGACGGCCGACGTCGTGGGACCCGTTTGCGAATCTGGAGATTTCTTGGCGCACGACCGGGACATGCCCGTCGTAAAGGCCAGAGACCTGCTCGCCATCATGAGCGCAGGTGCTTACGGATTCGTTCTATCCTCAAATTACAACTCCCGCCCGCGGATTCCGGAAGTGCTCGTCAGCGGCAAGCGCATGAAAGTAATCCGGAGACGAGAGAGCTTCAGAGACCTTATCCGCGGCGAGTCTGTTAACCCAGTCTAAACTGCGCCCCGGAATTCTCATCCGGTACCACATAAAACACGGGAAGGAAGGGTTGACGATTGACGATGGAAAAACCTACTGATCAGTCAATCGTCAATGTCTGCCGGGTGGCCGTGCTATAATCGGCAGCGGAAGTGTTGGCCAGCCGGTTTGCGGAGGCTGTTATGAACCCCGAGGAAGTGAGAAGCCGATTCGTCGGATCCATCGTAGGATTTGCCGTAGGGGACGCCTTGGGGATGCCGGCGCAGTTCCTCACCAGGGATCAGATTCGGCGTTATTATCAAAAACCCATATCTGGCTTCCTGAAAGCCCATCCGGGACATGCAAGCGATTTTCTCTCCCAAGGCTCCTATACCGATGATACCCAGATGATGCTGGCGACGGCCGAGTGCCTCGTCGAATGCAAGCGAATGGATCCAGCGCGGCAGGCCGACTCTCTTCTCTCATGGTATCTGAACAATTCCCCGCACCGGACGCCAATGCGGGCGAACCTGCGCGCGTGCAAGCATCTGGCCGCAGGACGCGGCTGGACAAAGAGCGGCGTCTTCAGCTTCGGCTGTGGGGCGGCAGTGCGCATGACGCCGATCGGGCTCTTTTTCTTTCGCTGCCCCGAAACCTTGTGTCGCGCTGCGCTGGACGACTGCCTGATCACGCACACGGAGCCGCACGCAAGGGCCGCATCCGTGGCGGTTGCCTGTTTGACGGCGCGGCTCGTTCAGGCGACGGACCGCTGCTCTCCAGGCGACCAGGTGCTGGAGACCGCGGATCGGGTGTCCGATCTGGACAAGGACATCGCCGCCATGCTGCGCTGGGTAACGCAGATCGTCCACCTGTCACCCGAAGAGGCGCTGTTCGAGATAGGAACCAGCTCAGATGCCATTGAGACAGTGCCGGCAGCAGTCTATTGTTTCCTCAAACACCCCCGTCAATTCACCAGTGCAGTCCTGTGCGCCGTTAACGGTGGAGATGCCGCAGACTCGATCGGCGCCCTCACGGGCAGTTTCGTCGGCGCCCTTGCAGGATCTGATGCGATTCCGAAGCACTTCGTTCAGGAAGTGGAAAACAGCGATGTCCTAATCGGTGTGGCAGAGAATCTGGCGGCAATCGCCTGCATTGAAGACGTGCAGGCCGCCACGGCCTAGCATGCGGCCGCTTCACGCGTTCTTCACAGTAATCGTTTCCAACACATTCGCGACGTCTTCCGCTTTGTCCGTGGCGTGTTCCATGGTCTCAATTATTTCTTTGCGCTTGATCACGTCGATCGGATCCTTCACCTCGTCGAAGAGGCGGCCGATTGCAGTTTGAAAGAGACGGTCGCCGTCATTTTCCAGCCTGTTGATCTCGATGCACCTTTCTACGACGTGGTCGTTGTCCTGAAGCTTGGAAACCGCGGCAGAGATTTCCTTGACCTGACTCAGGAGAACAGTGGCAAGCTCCGGAGCCTCAGGAATCGGATCAGTGATCTTGAACAGGACGATGCGCGCAGCCGTCGTATCAATCAAGTCCAGGACATCATCCAGGGCAGTCGAAAGATCGTGAATGTCCTCGCGGTCAATTGGGGTAATGAAAGTTTTGTTGAGCTCGCGGATCACACGGTGCGTAAGCTCGTCGCCTATGTGTTCCAAATCTTTGATGCGCGCAGCCAGAGCCTGAAGATCCCCACCCGGATTCTCTACCATCTCCCGTAAGATCTCGGCCGCCGCAAGGATGTGGACGACCATTTGATTGAAGATCTTGAAGAACTTCTCGTCTTTGGAAAATAACTGTGCCATCCATCCTCCTCCAGGAAGTCTATGAGGCTACCATTTCGAATGCATCGTTCCCCCTGAGCTGGTGATGCAATGCGTCTTAAGGGCTCGCGCAAGAATTAATTGGCATTTTGGCGCGAGCGCCGGGTGGGCAGATGCGAGGCGCCGCGACGCAGGCGATGTCGGTGTACATCGTCGAGGAGCGGC
>Ga0315277_10012286_pt1 | contig 10745 bp, 12 predicted proteins | sample YL17G05_15_MG_FD_203695 | JGI IMG/M metagenome (GOLD analysis project Ga0315277, IMG submission 203695) | Sediment microbial communities from Yellowstone Lake, YNP, Wyoming, USA - YL17G05_15 | ecosystem: Environmental > Aquatic > Freshwater > Lake > Sediment | place: USA: Wyoming | collected... | reverse complement strand
GACGATGTTCAAGATTCTGCTGATGCAGCGGTGGTATAGCCTGTCCGACGCAGGGATGGAGGAGGCGCGGGGGCTGAAAAATGGAACATGGAGAAGGCTTGACGGGATCATCCCCTCCCGAAGGGAGCCAGGACGCGCAACCTGCTCATCGGCAAGCTTCGGTACATGGTGGAACAAGGATTTGGGACGCTCAAACGTTGGTACGGCTTCGGCCGGGCGCGCTATTTGGGGAGGTTGAAAACGGAGATCGAGTTTCATCTCTTGGCCATGGCCTTCAACTTGAAAAAGGCGGTGAGACTGTTGGTCGTCTAAGGCGGCGGAACACCTAAAGGGCTGCGATGACCTCGAGAGAAGGCCCCACGGACCTTTATCGGGTGTCTCCCGGACTTCGGATCGGTCCCCAATACCCAGTTCTTAGCTTGGAACGCACCCTAAAAAATCGATAAGGAGGAAAAACCTCAACTCTTCACCTTTTGCAACGGTCTCGATCGGAGAATCCATGACCTCACGAACCCTTTTATACTTCCCCATTGTTCATAACCAATTGGATATGGGGGCCTTGAGCGAGTCCGTTAGAAAGGTAACCCTTCAGAAGCTTGGCGAGCGGGTCTGGCGGCGGAAGGTCAATCTTGTCAAGCGCTTCTGGGCTGATGTGGAAAACATTCTCAATAAACTTACCCTTTCTTATGCTCAAACCCGCGTTTACCAGGATGGCTTGGCCGTTTGCGGCAAGGAGTTGGATATTGTTACGGAACTGGCAAAGAAGGGGAGCCCGAATCACCAGATCCTGATCCGCCTGATCGAAAAAGGGGCGACGGTCATGGGCACGGAATCCACGGAACTGCTGATCGAAGAATATCATCTCATCAAAAGGATTCTCGAAACCGGGGATGTCAAAGACGCTAGAGCGATCGAAGTTAGGCAGAAAGCGGCAAGCGACCTTCTCCTCAAAAAACGGGATGAATTTATAGCGGCAAGGATCGACCAGACCCTGCAAGCAGGGGAGACGGGCGTCCTTTTTCTCGGCCTGCTGCACAACCCTGCCGTTCTCCTGCCGGCAGATATCAAGGTTCTTTATCCCATGCACAAGCCTTCAGATAAAAAAGGAAATGAATATGTCCGGGCATAGCTCCCTCATTCTGGTCGTCGATGATGAAGAAGAAATCCGGAAGATCCTGAGCTACATATTGGAAAAGGAAGGTTTCAAGGTCATCACCGCATCCGATGGTCAACAGGCCATGGAGAAAATCTGTTTTGACACCCCGGACGCTGTGCTGTTGGATGTTCGCATCCCGGGTCTCAACGGCATGGGTGTCCTCAAAAAAATCAAGACGATAGATGACAATCTTCCGGTAGTGCTGGTTACGGCGTATGCGGATACTCACCAAGCCGTGGAAGCGATAAAGGAAGGGGCCTACGATTATCTTGCCAAACCCTTCGACAATAACGAGATCGTCTGGATTACCAGACGAGCTCTGACAGAAGGGAAATTAAGAAGAAACCTCAAATCCATAAATGATCGTTATAAAGGAAACTTCGGTCTTATCGAGAGGATGGGACCAAGCGGCAAGATTTTCCAGCTGGCGGCCGATGTTCACCGGGTGGCAAAGTCTGACTTTTCTGTGATCATCATGGGCGAAACGGGTTCGGGCAAAGAACTTGTCGCGAGGGCGATTCACAGGGATAGCGCCCGGGCGAAAGCGCCCTTTGTGGCAGTGGATTGCGGGGCCATCCCGGAGAACCTCCTGGAGAGCGAACTGTTTGGTCATGAAAAGGGATCGTTTACCGGGGCGGACCGTCAAACGGTGGGCAAATTTGAATCGGCCCACGGCGGCGCCCTTTTCATGGATGAGATCGGGAACATCCCTCTCGGCTCCCAGGCGAAGTTTCTCCGGGTCATCCAGGACCGCAAGCTCTATCGGGTGGGAGGAAACAAGCCCGTACTTGTTGATATCCGGCTCATTGTGGCCACAAACCAGGACCTTCTCGAGATGGCGTCGAACGGCGCATTCAGAAAGGACCTCTATTACCGCCTGAGTGAATTTACCATCTGTGTGCCGGCCCTCAGAGAACGCGAAGAAGATATCCCCTATTTGGCCAGGCGTTTTCTGGATCTGGCCAACATCGAGCTGAACAAGATGATCTTCGGCTTTACCGACGCAGCGATGGAGGCGTTGATGTCTTACGATTGGCCGGGGAATGTCCGCCAGTTCCAGTCGGTGATCCGGAGGGCCACCCTGATAGCCAGGGATGAGATCAACGAAAAAGATCTCAACATCAACCGGCCTGAGGTGCCCAGACTTGCATTTTCCCCGAAAGTTCGCGGGACGCCCTGGAAAAATGCATCATTGGCCGAAATTGTCCAGCAGAGCGTCCTTGCCGTGGAAAAGGAGGTATTGAAAGAAGTCCTGCGCATCACAGGGGGAAACAAGGCCAAAGCGGCAAGGTTGCTGCATGTGGATTATAAAACTGTCCATACGAAAGTAAAAAAATTTGGCATCCAACAGTATGGAGAAAACCATGGCGACAAAGCGTAAGTCAGCCGGCAAGAAGCCGGATGAGGGCCGGGGAGACATGGGGGGAGGTATTTTCAGCAGCCTGACAGATTTTCTGGAAAATTTGGGGGACCTTGCCGAAGCAGGGGAGCGGCTTTCCCGGCGGCAGGCATCAAACCAGGATACTGGGGGAAAAGGGCGCGCCGGGGGAAAGGCGGGGAGCGAGAACCGTTTCGGTCGCATTCTGAGCGGTTTGACCGACATTGCCGAAAAGCTCAACGAAATTTCGGAGAAAGGGGAAACCGTCTCTAAAAAGGGAGAATTTACCTTTCCCTCCAAGGAAGGCGGCGTCAAGGGGGTCTATGGTTTCAGCCTGAAAACAGGACTCGGCGGGAAGGATGATGCCATCAAAGTGGAGCCGTTCGGCAATATCCGCAAGGACAAGAAAACCGGCGAGGCGGTGGTCCAGGAGATCCATGAACCCCTCATTGATCTCTTCGAAGACAAGGACGCCACCACCCTGATCGCGGAAATGCCCGGCGTGGGACCTGATGATATAAAAATCGATGTCCGGGATGATGTCCTAACGATTTGGGCCAAAAAGGGGGCGAAGAAGTACCGGAAAGAGATCCTCCTCAGTCATTCCCCCGCCAAAGACAGGATCAAGGTGACTTGCAACAACGGCATCGTGACCATCCGTTGTGAAAAGGCGGAATAAATGACAGGTGAGGAATCATGAAAGAAACTGAAAAACCGTTTATCAAGCTGAAAGTAACGGAAGCCCTGACCAAGGACGTCGGCCGCGCCCTGGCCCGGATGGGACCGGAAGACCTTGAACGGCTTGAGGCTGCCGTCGGAGACACGGTGGAAGTCGAGGGAAAACGCAAGGCCCTCTGCAAGGTCATGCCCGCCTATCAGGAAATCCGTGGTCAGTCGCGGGTCCAACTCGACGGCCTGACCCGGGAGAACGCCGGCGTCGGCCTCGATGAAACGGTGAAGATCAGCAAGATGAAGTGCCGTCCGGCGGAACGGATCGTCCTGACGCCGACCAACGTCACCCCGGCGGAACGGGATCTGCAATACATCGGGAGCCTTTTAGACGGTCTGCCGGTCCTGGAAGGGGCCAAGATCCAGGCGGCTCTGTTCGGCAGCCGCGCCGCCTTCTTCAAGGTCGAAGCCGTGACGCCCAAGGGTCCGGTAATCATCCACCCGGCCACAATCCTGGTCATCGGCAAGTCCCAGGGAGAAGAAGGGGGCGGCCGGACTCTTTCCTATGAGGACATCGGCGGCCTGAAATCCCAGCTCCAGAAGATAAGGGAGATGATCGAACTGCCCCTGCGCTATCCCGAGGTTTTTGAACGCCTGGGGATCGACGCGCCCAAGGGCGTGCTCCTCTATGGCCCTCCCGGCTGCGGGAAGACCCTCATCGCCCGGGCCATCGCCCACGAGACGGAGGCCAATTTCTTTTCCATCAGCGGGCCGGAGATCATCCACAAGTTTTATGGCGAAAGCGAGGCCCACCTCCGGAAAATCTTCGAAGAGGCGACCCGGAAGGGTCCGAGTATCCTGTTCCTTGACGAGATCGACGCCATCGCCCCCCGCCGGGAAAACGTTGTCGGAGATGTGGAAAAGCGGGTCGTCGCCCAACTCCTCGCCCTCATGGACGGCTTGAACAAAAGACAGAACGTCATCGTCATCGCCGCCACCAACATCCCCAACGCCCTCGATCCGGCCCTGCGACGTCCAGGCCGGTTTGACCGGGAGATCGTCATCCCGATCCCGGATCGGCGCGGACGTCTCGAGATTCTCGAGATCCACAGCCGGGGGATGCCGTTGGCCGGAGATGTGCGCATGGAACATTTGGCGGAGATCACCCACGGCTTTGTCGGGGCGGATCTGGAGGCCCTCTGCCGGGAAGCGGCCATGAGCTGCCTGCGCCAGATCATGGGGGAGATCAATTTCGGTCAGGCCGGGATTCCCTACGAGACCCTCGCGAAACTCGATGTGCGGATGGAGCATTTCCTGGCGGCCCTGCGGGAAATCGAACCCTCCGCCATCCGGGAGGTCTTCGTCGAATCCCCCAATGTCCACTGGGACGACGTCGGCGGGCTCGCCTCCCTGAAGAACCGCCTCATCGAGGCCGTGGAGTGGCCGCTGAAGTATCCCCACTTTTTTGAAAAGGCGGGCGTGACGCCGCCCAAGGGGATTCTCCTGGTTGGCCCCGCGGGTTGCGGGAAGACCTTGATTGCCAAGGCGATCGCCACGGAGAGCCGGGTGAATTTCATCTCCGTCAAGGGGCCGGCCCTGATGTCGAAGTGGGTCGGGGAGTCGGAGAAGGGGGTCCGGGAGATCTTTCACAAGGCCCGGCAGGCGGCCCCCTGCATCATCTTCTTCGATGAAATAGACGCCCTCGTTCCAACCCGAAGCGCCGGGTCGTCGGATTCCCATGTTTCGGAGCGGATTCTGAGCCAGTTTCTGGCCGAGTTCGACGGGATCGACGAACTCCGGGGGGTCCTCGTCCTTGGGGCGACGAACCGCCTGGATATGCTGGACACCGCGGTCCTCCGTCCGGGCCGCTTCGACGATATCGTGGAGATGATGATGCCGGACCAGGCGGACCGGGAGGCGATCTTTGCCGTCCATCTCCGTCAAAAGCCTGTGGCGAAAGGGGTGCAATCCGCCGCATTGGCTGAGAAAACGGAAGGATTCAGCGGGGCCGACATTGCCGCTGTCGTGCGCAAGGCGGCCATGACGGCAGTGCGCCGCGCTGTTTCGTCCATGGAGAAGGCTGGGGCCGGGGAACCGGCCATCCTCATCCGTCGCCAGGATATCGAGGAGGCCATTGAGGAAGTGCTCAGGGGGATGGGATGAATCCGGGGGTCTATCTTTTTTGCCTGACTCCGGCCGTCCCCCTTCCGGAGATCGCCGGGACAGGGATCGACGGAGAACATCCCCTTTTTGTCGAGGTCATCGGGGAGGTTGCCGCCGTTCTTTCAGAGGTTCATCTTGAGGACTTCTTTGGCCCTGAGGCCCAGGAGAAAATGGAAGATCTGGCATGGGTGGCCCCCCGGGCGCTGCGTCATGAAGAGGTCGTACTATCCGCGATGGAGCAGGGTCCAGTGCTGCCCGTTCGTTTCGGAACGGTCTTTTCTTCAGTCGAGGCCGCGGCTGCACCGCTACGGCAGCGCCAGGACACCTTGACGAAGTTTTTCCAGGATGCAATCGATAAAAAAGAATGGACCCTCAAGGGATATGTGGATCGGCCCCAGGCCCGGGCACGAATGACGGCGGCCCGTCTCGCCGCGGAAAAGGCACAATTGGCAGGGCTTTCTCCCGGTAAGCGCTATTTTTTAGAACAGAAAATCAAGGGAGCGGTGGACAAGGATGTGGCGATATGGCTGAAAGAGATGGAGCGCGATATCTTGCGTGTCGCCCATGAGGCGTCGAAAGGGTTCAGTGAATGTCGTCTCCAGTCGCGGGATGTCACGGGAAGGGACGAGGAGATGTTTTTCCACGGCGCCTTTCTCGTTCCCGACGCATCCATGGAGGACATGCAGCGCCTGCTTTCCGACTGGAACGCCGCCCATCAGGACGCAGGATTGCTGCTTGAGCTTTCCGGCCCCTGGCCGCCCTTTCATTTTGCCCCGGCCCTTTAAAAAAGATATGGTTCATCCAGCTTAACCACATCGGGACGTTGAAATTACATGAACGATCTGACAAAAGCAGAACTCCTGGAAAAAATACTGAAACTGCTAAAAACCGACAGAGATCTGAACTTTCTGCTGTCACTGAACGAAGATGATCTTACGACGTTATTGATTGCTCTCAGGGTAAGAAGCGAGAACATAAAGTACTGAAATTTTCAAATTAAAAAAAGAAGGATGCAAGCGATGAAGGTTATAGAGGGACTATGGTTTATCTGGTATATGGCGTCGTGAAGGAGCCGGCGGTTATCGGCGCGTCCGTGACAGGGGTGAAGGGCCAGGCGGTGTCCTTTGTTGCCGGTCATGGACTGTGCGCGGCCGTATCGGAGCTGGACGTCGAAGAGGACGCGCCGCCCGTTTCGGAACTCCTGGTCTATAGCAGGGTTGTGGAGGATCTCCATCGCCTGCAGGCGGTTGTCCCCATGAGATACGGCTGTTTCCTCAACGGAATTAAAGCGATTCGGAACGCCCTGAAGGAGAGGCAGCGTCAGTATGTGACCCTGCTTGCACAATTGGAAGGCCATGTCGAAATGGGTGTCCGGATACTTCTTCCCGAAAAGGAATGGCGTCCCCGGCAGGAGGAGACGATGAAGGGGCGAGACGCTCTTTCCACCGCGGGAACAACGGCGCAGCTGAAGGAGGAACGGTCGGTCAACGGTCGCGCCTATCTTGCCCTCCGGAAGGTCCATTACCAAATGCAAGATGAGACGTTGCAGGGACGCCAGGCGCTTATCGATCGCTATATCCAGGCCTTTTCCGGTCTTTACGCCAGACACCGGACAAAGACGGATACAAAAAACGGGTCTGTCATTTTGTCCCTCTTCTTCCTGACGCCGGAAAACGCCGTCAACCATTTCCGGGAAGCCTTCGGGCGGGTAGCGGCAAAAGGAGACGCCAAGGCCATGCTCAGCGGCCCTTGGCCGCCCTATAATTTTGTCACTCCCGATCTCGCAGCGGCTAAGTAAATGGAAAGAGCAAAGATGGAAGAGATAACCTCGAAAGCAACGGGCCATGACCTTTCGGGACGGTACGAACAACTCTACACCATGCTCCTGGATGCCATTCCCTCGTCCGTCCTCCTTATCGATCAAAATATGCGCATTGTCTCGGCGAATCGCAATTTTCTCGAAAAAAGCCAAAGGACCCTCGTAAATACCATCGGCTACCGGCTGGAAGAGGTATTCCCCACCGTCATCCTCGACCAGATGGATATTACCAAGCGCATCAGCAAGGTCATCGAAAATAATCAACCGGCCAAGGGAGAGCGGATGACCTACCGTGCTCCCGGGGTGCCCATCCGCATTTATTACTACAGCATCCTGCCCTTCATCTGGCAGCGTCAGGTGGAAGGAGCCATCCTCCTCATGGACGATGTGACGGAGCAGGTGCGCTTGAGCGCGGAGGTGCGGCAGGCGGAGCAGCACCTGGCCAGCGTCGTGGAGAGCGCCAGCGACCTCATCCTGTCCACAGACAAGAAAGGCCGGATTATGACGTGGAACTCGGCGGCGGAGAGTCTGTCCGGTTATTCCGCCGCGGAGGCGCGGGAACACTATTTTATCGACTTCTGCATCGATGAGGACCGCAAGGCTATCCAGAATATTTTTTCCCACATTGATACCCGTAAGTACGCCCAGATGAAGGAATGCCTCTTGCTGACCACGAAGGGGACCTTCATTCCCGTTTCCTGGGTTTTTTCTCCCATGAAGGACAGTTCCAATCAGACGGCGGGCGTCGTGGCCGTAGGTCGGGATTTGACGGAAAAACGGAAATTTGAGATGGAACTGCATCAATCCCAGAAATTTGCCGCCCTCGGGGTCATGGCGGGCGGCATCGCCCATGAAATCAGGAATCCCCTGGCCATCTGCTCGTCCAGCGCCCAGTTTCTTATGGAAGAGGACGGCACACCGGAATTTCGCCGGCAGTGCGCGGAAAAGATCCACCAGGGCATCCAGCGGACCTCGGCCATTATCGAGAATCTCCTTAAATATTCCCACCCTTCCACGACGACCCGGGCAACCCTGGTCAATCTCGTGTCCCTGATCCAGGAAACCATGACCCTCGTAACCTATCACGCCAAGATCCACAAGATTGAAATGACCCCATCCTTTCCCAAAGAACCCATCATGGTGCAAGGGGTGGCCACCCTGCTTCAACAGGTCTTCATGAATATTTTTTTAAACGCCATCAATGCCATGCCCACCGGTGGGCTCCTGGGAATTGATGTGAAGATGGATCATCCAGAGGTCCGGGTGCAGATTACGGACACCGGTTGCGGCATCTCCCCCGATGAAATCGGGAAGATCTTCGATCCTTTCTATACGACTTCCATCATGGGACAAGGGACCGGCCTGGGCCTGTCTCTCTGTTATTCTATCGTAAAACAGCACCGGGGGACCATTGACGTGGAAAGTGTGAAAGGCCGGGGCAGTGTCTTTACCGTAACATTGCCCGCCCGTTTTGGCGGAGGAGAACCATGAACGAAAAATACGCTCCGATTCTTGTTGTGGATGACGAGCCCGAAATGTGCTGGATTCTGGAGAATATTATCCGCAAGATGGGTTTTACCTGTAGGACGGCCTCGAACGTCAGGGAAGCCATGGCCCTGATAAAAAGTAATAAATTCGGCATGGCCTTTTTAGACGCCAAACTTCCGGACATTGATGGTCTCGAGTTTGCCAGGAAGATCCGTAAAACCAATGCCCATCTGCCGATCGTCATCGTTTCCGGCTACTTCTACCCGGATGATCCGACCGTTGAAGGGGTCCTCCAGGAGGGGCTGATCGACTCCTTCGTCGGCAAGCCCTTCGATCATGATGAGATTGTGAGCATCATTACCCGCTATGCCCGCCGGTAGGGAAAGACTTCCCTTCATCACGGGAATAGGCTCCATAGTCACGATTCCCCAACCACCTCCGAGAGCGTTTAAAACACTTTCTTTCCTTCAGAATTATTCACTTAATACGGTAAGTTAAGGTTTATCATACTCACCTTGGCCGTTGGCATATGTCTTGCGGTAATACCTGATAGGCATGCCTGCTGAGGGTTTTCGGTAAAATTATAACAACAACACATGGAGGAGGAAATAGCGATGGCAAGAATACAGAAATCAACGGATTCTTCGAGTTTGGCGGAAGTTGTCGATCGGATCCTGGACAAAGGTATCGTGATCGATGCCTGGGTGAAGGTATCTCTGGTCGGCATCGAGCTGCTTTCCATCGAAGCAAGAGTCGTGATTGCTTCGGTTGAGACCTATCTCAAGTACGCCGAGGCGATTGGTTTGACAGCCAGCGCGGCTGCTCCGGCATAAGACTGATGGAAGGAACCCCATGGGGCGGGAGCTTTTGATGCGCCCGCTTTCATGGGTGTGCCGGTTTCAGAAGAAGGTGAGGAGAAATCACTATGGGCAATTTGACCGATGATATGACCCGTTTACGCGGGGAGGTAGACGCCTTGCGGAGTGATCGAGGGGCGCTCATGCAGGAACTGGCGCGCGGGCCCAAGAAGCTGGCCTCTACGGTTTCAGCCATGCAGGCTGACTTTGCCGCCGCCCACGCCACGATGGCCAGAAAAACCGGGAAAGCGCGGGCCTCGTATGTAGCAAGGATCAAGAAGCGAGTTGGCCAGATGAGAAAAGAGAACGCCGCCGATCTTGCGGGCGCCTCTCAGGTTTGGTTCGGTAAAGCGAAATAAATAATCATAATACAATAAGGGAGGAAATACCGATGGCAAAAATACAGAAATCAACGGATTCTTCGAGTTTGGCAGAAGTTGTCGATCGGATCCTGGACAAAGGTATCGTGATCGATGCCTGGGTGAAGGTATCTCTGGTCGGCATCGAGCTGCTTTCCATCGAAGCAAGAGTCGTGATTGCTTCGGTTGAGACCTATCTCAAGTACGCCGAGGCGATTGGCCTGACGGCCAGTGCGGCCGCTCCGGTCTGAGAATTAAGGTAAGGACGCCTGTGGGGCGGGGGCTTTGGAGCCTCCGCCTTGCAGAGGCTTTTTACGTTCGGAGAAGGTGAAGGAGAATCACTATGGGCAATTTGACCGATGATATGACCCGTTTACGCGGGGAGGTTGACGCCCTCCGGATTGATCGGGGAATCTTTCTGACAGAAATGAGAAGAGAGGTTACGGGCCTGCGCCAAGATACGTCGGACGACCTGATGGGGGCCCGACTTGCCTGGCGCGGCCGGAGTCCCGGAAAGTCCCGGCCCGTTCCGATGAAGAAGGAACCGGTGGTCGTAAAACCCATATCGCCCCCGGCGGAAACAAAACTGACGGTGGCAGCGCCTGAGATTAAGACAGAAAAGCCCCCGGTCACATTCATGGAACCGCTGAAAAAAGAAGAAGAAAAGAAGACGGTCGCAGCGCCTGAAGCCCCGGCGCTCGAAACCCCCAAGGTCAAGGCCCCCCCGTCAGTCAGCGCCTCTAACCCGCCGCTTCAGAAGAGCAAAGAAAAGAGCTGGCTGGATGAAAAACCCGCTAAGCGATAACCAGGGCGAAACGGGGCAGGAAATAAAATACCCGCACTTCCCAGGTCGGAA
>Ga0315277_10012285_pt1 | contig 10747 bp, 6 predicted proteins | sample YL17G05_15_MG_FD_203695 | JGI IMG/M metagenome (GOLD analysis project Ga0315277, IMG submission 203695) | Sediment microbial communities from Yellowstone Lake, YNP, Wyoming, USA - YL17G05_15 | ecosystem: Environmental > Aquatic > Freshwater > Lake > Sediment | place: USA: Wyoming | collected... | reverse complement strand
GCGACGTGTGGAAAGTGAACCTGGCGCGCGCCGCCTCGAGGGTGAAGGAATGGTTCGGCAGAGAGGCGCGCCAGTCCACGCGATTCGGCGACTTGCTCGCCCTCAAGGACGTGGACGCGGTCGTCATCGCGACGCCCGACTACGCCCACACGCCGATCATGATCGCCGCCCTGAAAGCGGGCAAGGACGTGTATGTCGAGAAGCCGATGTCGCTGACCGTGGCCGAAGCGAGCGAGGCGCTGGACCTCGCCCGCGCGGGCAACCGCGTCGTCCAGGTCGGCACGCAGTATCGCAGCAGCGGCGGCTACATCGCGGCGGCCAAAGAGTTGGCCGGCGGCATCCTCGGCAAGATCAACCGCGTCTCGGTCGCCGCCAACTTCAATCACGCGCGCTGGGCGCGGCCCTACGCGAACTGCAAGGCCGACGACGTGGACTGGGACGCTTGCCTGTTCAACCGGCCCAAAGTGGCGTTCGACCCGAAGCTGCTGCGCCGCTGGCACTTCTATCGCATGTTCACGAACGGCTTGTCGGGCCTCTGGATGGCCCACCACGCCGACTCCTGCCACATGCTGACCGGAGCGAAGTATCCCGCAAGCGCGGTCGCTCATGGCGGCATCTACGTCTGGAAAGACGGGCGCGAGCACACCGACACGTTCCACGCGCTGCTGGACTATCCCGAAGGCTTCCTCTTCGACTGGGGCATGGGGCTGGGCAATGCCGCGGGGTGCCACTATACGGTTCACGGAACCGACGCGACGCTGGAAGTCAGCAAGGGGACCGGCGAGCCGGACAGTCTGACCATTTTCCCGGAAGACCCCAAAGCGAAAGACAAGACGCGAAAGATCGCCGCCGAGCCGGGCCAGTCGCACATGGCCAACTGGCTCCAGTGCATCCGGTCGCGCCGGCAGCCCAACGCGGACATCCAGTTCGGCCATCAGCACGCCGTGGCCACAATTATGGCCGCTGCGGCACTCGAGTCGGGCCAGCGTCAGAAATACGATCGCGAGAAACGCGAGATTGTGGCGGGGTAGAAACCGTAGCGCAGGCTGTTAGCCTGTGACAGACTATCGAAATGGCCGGTGTGTCGCTCATTTGCGGCCGCTCGCAGGCTGACAGCCTACGCCACCTGTCAGCCTGTAACGTGTGAACCACAAATCACTGGGGAGGATCGCACATGCTCACCCTTCGCACCATGACCGCCGCCGACGTTCCCATCGGCCTCGAGCTCTGCCGGCTCGCCGGCTGGAACCAACTCGAACCCGACTGGCGGCGGCTGCTGGCGCTGGCGCCCGACGGCCTCTTCATCGCCGAAGAAGACGGCCGCCCGTGCGGTAGCGGCAGCACGACCGTCTATGGCGACCGAACCGCCTGGATCGGCATGATCCTCGTGCACCCCGCGTTTCGCAATCGCGGTATCGGCACCGCCATCATGAACAAGTGCATCGAGCATCTTCAGTCCAAAGCCGTTCAGAGCATCAAGCTCGACGCTACGGACCTCGGGCGGCCGGTCTATCTGAAGCTCGGTTTCCTCGACGAGCGGCCGATTCACCGTTATGCGGGCAAGAGGCCGCGCGGCGTTGCGGCCCGGCGCGAGGCGTGCGCCATCGCCGCCGGCGACTGGCCGGCCATTGCGGCGATAGACCGCGCGGCGTTCGACGCCGACCGGCTGGAGTTGCTGAAAATCCTCGGCGGCGAAGGTCCGGCGGCTGTGGTTTCGGAGGGGAGCCGCGTCCGCGGCTATGGTTTCGCGCGGCGAGGATACAATGCGTCGTTTGTCGGCCCGCTGGTGGCCGCGGACGCCGAGGCGGCGCGCGCCATCGTCGAAACGCTTCTGGCGGGGCTTCCCGACGGCGACGTGTTCTGGGACGTTCTCACCGACAACACGGCGGGCAAGGAACTGGCCGAGTCGCTTGGTTTCACCGCGGCGCGGCGGCTGATTCGGATGTACCTGGGTTCGCACGTCCACCCGGGCGACGTGAAGCTCGTCTATGGCGCGGCCGGTTTCGAACTCGGCTGAAGGCTCGCTCATGTATCTTCCGCCCGGATTGAAGAAACTCCTGCAATCGCTGGGGATCAACGCCGTCCGCCTTGAGTGGAAGTTGCGCTATTTGCAGGAGAGATTGCGGTGGGAGAGAACGCCGTTTGCGCGCTGGGCCAAGGTGCTGTCCTACCAGCACAAGTTCTGCTCCTGCGGCCTGCTGGTGGACAAGAACGCGAAGGTCTGTCCGGCCTGCGGGCGGAAACTCCACTCGCGCGCGCTCTACCGGATCGGGCGCCTGCTGGGCTTCGTGGCGCCCGAAATCGGCGTGGCCTGGCCTCTGCTGATGGTGGCCGTCACGGCGGTTTTCGTGGGCGAATTCTCGCTGGGCGGTCTGACCAGCCTTCTGAGCCCCTCCAGTGAGACGCTGGTGCGATTCGGCGCGATCTACACGCCATCGCTCGAGGCGGGCGAGTACTGGCGAATCCTGTCGGCGGGGCTGGTTCACGTCGGTCTGCTGCACATCGTGTTCAACCTGATGGCGCTGTCGCAACTGGCGCCGGGTATCGAAGACGAGATCGGCGCGTGGCAATTCATCGCGCTGGTCACGGTCAGCCAGATCGGCTGCGGGTGCGCGTCGTATTTTCTGCGGCCGGTGGTGCTGTCGGCCGGCGCGTCGGGGATCGCGTTCGGCCTGATCGGCTTCGGCCTGGCCTACAGCCATCGCCAGGGCGGAGGGCGTGGCCGGGCGCGGTGCGACCTGTATCTGAAGTGGGCGATTTACGGTTTTCTCTTCGGGCTGTTTATGGGCGCCGACAATCTGGGCCATCTGGGCGGGTTGGCGGCCGGGGCCGTGTTTGGTTTCATCGTTCCCGTGGGGCTGGAGGAGGAAACCCGCCTGGCAATGTTCTGGCGCGTTCTTGCCGTCGTGTGCCTCGTGGCGTGGGGATATGCCGTTTTCATGATGATCCGCTCAATCAGTGTCGAAGTGCCGCCGGAGATTCTTGGCGGTGCAGCCCTTGGTCCCCCGTGTGTGATTGCGAGGAGCCGCTCTCTGCCGACGAGGCAATCCCGTTCAGGGACGCGCGAACCATGAGATGGCTTCGTCGCCAGAGAGCGGCTCCTCGCAATGACAGAGGAACGGCCTTCCCCTCAATGGATGTGGGACGGACCACGGCGAGCCGGGCGGCGATTTTCGCAGTTGCAAATCGGCGCGTCTGTCCTCAGCGTTTGGCGCGACTTCACGCGGAGGTGTAAGCGTTTCGATGGCAATTTCCCCGACAGCTGCGGCCACTTCGCGCCGCGGGTCGCCGCCGCGCGGCGGCATTGTCTTGCTTCTGTTTCTTTCCTCGGGCTTCGCGGGTCTTGTCTATGAAGTCCTGTGGAGCCGCATGCTCACGTACTACTTCGGCGCGACCCAATACGCCGTGAGCACGGTGCTCGCCGCTTTCATGGGCGGACTGGCCCTCGGCAGCTTCCTCTTCGGGCGGTGGGTGGACCGGCGGCGCAATCCGCTGCGGCTGTATGCGTGCCTCGAAATCGGCATCGCCGCCAGCGCGCTGGCCGTGCCCGTTCTTCTGCGCGCGGCCGATCCGATCTTTCGCGCGCTCTACCGCAACGGCGAACCGTCGTTCCAGGTTCTGACGCTGGTTCGGCTGATCGTGACGCTGTGCGTGCTGCTGATTCCGACGACGCTCATGGGCGCCACGCTGCCGGTTCTCTCGAGGTGGTACGGGCGGGTGCGCGGCCGCCTGGGGCTTTCGCTGGGCGTTCTCTACGCGATCAACACGCTGGGCGCGGTGGCCGGCTGTTTCTTCACCGGATTCGAGGGCATCGAGGCGTTGGGCGTCTATGGAACGATGCTCGTGGCGGTGGCCATCAACGCGGGCGTCGGCATTCTGGCGTTGGCGCTGTCCTCCTTGCCCGGCGTCGAAGTCGAACCGGCAGCGGCCGAACCCGGCGCGACCGACGAGGCGGCGCCCTTCGTGACAACCACCGACGTCACGCCGCTCACGTCGCAAATGGTTTTCTGGTTCTATGGCGTTTCGGGCGCCGTGGCGCTGGCCTACCAGGTCGCCTGGATGCGCTCGCTGGTGTTTTCGCTCGATCCGCTGAAGAACACGACCTACGCCTTCACGGCGATGCTGACCGTGTTCCTGATCGGCTTGGCGGCCGGCAGCGCGGTCATGACGCTGTTCGTGGACCGGCTCCCCGAACCCGTCCGCTGCTTCGCGCTCATTCAATTGGGCATCGGCTTGATGGGCGCGTTTTCGCTGGTGATGATCCGGAACGTCACGCCCGACATGGAGGTTTTCAAGCAGCTCAGCGACGACTCGACGCAGCTCTATTTCACCAGCGCCGTGGCCAACATCTTCTGCAAGACCGGCGCGGCCATCTTCCTGCCGACCTTTCTCATGGGCATGGCCTATCCCGTGGCCGTGCGAATCTGCGTGCCGTCGCTGGCGCGCGTCGGCCGCACCGTCGGCGACCTCTACTCGATCAACACGATCGGCGCGATCGCCGGCGCGCTGGCCACCGGCTTCATTCTTATTCCCGCGCTGCGAATTCCCTGGACCTTGTTCCTGCTCAGCATGGCCAACATCGCCATGGCCGTGATCCTGACGCTCAATCAGCCGCAGCTCCACCCGGTGCGGCGCTACTTCGTCATCGGGCTGGCCGCGCTTTGCGCCGTCGTGCTGCTCATCCGGTTCCCCTTCAACGCCGCGCTGCACAGGCCGGCGCTGGGCGAACGGCTCCTCTTTTACGAGGAGGGAGCGCTCGCCACGGTGTCGGTGGCCCAGAATCTGATCGGCGAACGGACGCTCTACGTGGACAAAGTCGGCGTGGCCGGAACCGACCGCATCCTGATCACCGACCAGAAAAGCCTCGCCCACGTGCCCATGCTCTTTCTCAACAAACCGACGGTCGCACTGACGGTCGGTTTCGGCAGCGGCGGCGCGTCTTATTCTTATCTGCAATATCCCACGCTCCAGAAACTCGATTGCGTGGAGATTTGCCCGACCGTGCTCGACGCCGCGCCGGGTCTGACCGTCGCCAACAAGGGGCGCGTGCTCTTGTTCACGCGCCAGAATTGGTTGAAACCGGCCGACCCGCGCTATCGCGTCGTCCTGGACGACATCCGCAGCTACCTGCGGTTCAACCCCAAGCGGTACGACATCATCGCCACCGACTGCACCGACCTTCGATACAAGACCAACGCCAACCTCTACGACCTCGAGTACTTCACGCTCTGCCGCGACCGCCTGACCTCGGACGGCATGGTCGTCGTGTGGATGCCGCTGGGCGGCCTGGCCCGCGATACGCTCCTGCTGGCCCTGCGCACGTTCTATAAGGTGTTTCCCGATTTCGAAATCTGGTATATGAACAACGAGGCGACCCACTACATCCTGCTCGTCGGCACGCCGTCGCCGCTGCAAATTGACTATCGCCTCATGTGCGAGAAACTCAAGGAGCCGGCGGTCGCCGCCGATCTGCGCGAACTGAACCTCGACGATCCCGCCAAGATCGTCAGCTGTTACGTGACCGACGCGCGCGCGCTGGCGGCCGACCTCGTCGCCGGGCCGGTCAACACCGAGAACCGCCCTTATCTCGAATTCCTTTCGCCGCGCTACGGCTACAGCGAGCAGCCGCTGTACGACAATCTCGACTATCTGTTGTCGAAAGCCGACTCGGTCGAGCCGTATCTCAAGCCCGGCACTTACACACAGGCCGATCTCGAACTCATCCGCAAGTACGTCGCCGCCGTTCCGTCTGTCATCAAGGGCCACAAGGCCTATCGCCAGATGAAGTTCGACGAGGCGACGCGCGACTATATGCGCGCCAAGGAAACCTGCCCCGAAGACCGCGCCACGGCCCGCCTGCTCAACTACGACGTACTGCAGGAGCGGGCGCGCGCCATGCCGGCCGACGTGGCGTCGCGGCTGTGGCTGGGCCAGGGGCTGGCCATCCAGAAGCGCTATGAGGAAGCGATCAGCTATCTCGAGCGGTGTCTGGCGATCGGGAGGGCCTTGCGCAAGGAGCAGGTTTCGAGCGACACCGCCGCGATGATTCGCGCGGCGGCGGCCGAACTGCAGCGGATTTACGAGCAGCAGGGCAACCAGAAGGCCCTCGATCAGCTGGCCACGCAGATGAAGGATTTGCCGACAACCGCGCCGAGCGCACTGCCGTCGCCCGCACCGTAGTACATAACGGGTGGCCGGGATGGGACCATGACCGAAACGGCGCCATCGGGAACCACACAGGCCATACTGGAAGCGCGCCACGTCACCAAAACCTTCCCCGGCGTCGTGGCGCTTCGCGACGTCTCGTTCGCCGTTGTGCCGGGCGAGGTCCACGCCGTCGTCGGCGAAAACGGCGCGGGCAAATCCACGCTCATGAAAGTGCTGTCGGGCGTTCACGCCGACTTCGAGGGCGAGATTCTCCTCGATGGCCGGGCCGTGCGCTTCGAAGGCCCGCGCCAGGCCCAGCAAGCCGGCATCGGCATCGTCCACCAGGAACTGAACCTCGTTCGCGATCTCACGGTGGCCGAAAATGTCTTCCTCGGACGCGAGCCGCTCACGCGCTTGCGAACGATTGACCGGCGCACGATGAACGCCCAGACGCGCGACCTGTTCGAGCGCCTCGCCATCAAGGTCGCGCCCGACCGCCGCGTCGGCGACCTGCGCATCGGCGAGCAGCAGATGGTCGAGATCGCCAAGGCGCTGTCGCTCGATGCGCGCGTCCTGATCCTCGACGAGCCGACCTCGGCGCTCTCGGATCGCGAAACGGCGACGCTGTTTTCGCTCATTCGGCGCCTGAAAGAACAGGGCGTCGGCGTCGTGTATATCTCGCACCGCATGGAAGAGGTGTTCGAGGTCTCCGACCGAATCACGGTGCTGCGCGACGGCGAATACGTCGGCACGCTTCCCACGCCGCAAGCCACCCGCGACGAACTGATCCGCATGATGGTCGGGCGAACGCTGAAGAGTTTCTTCGCCGAGGACGAACGCACGACGCCGGGCGACGAGGTCATTCTCTCGGTTGAGAACCTTTCGCTCGCCGGGGCGGTCGAGGGCCGCCGCACGCTGATCCGCGACGTGTCGTTCGACGTCCGCGCCGGCGAAATCGTCGGCCTCGCGGGCCTTCTCGGCTCCGGGAGAACCGAAGTCCTCGAAGCGATTTTCGGCGTTCACGGCGACCGCGTCCGCGGCCGCGTCTGCATTGACGGCCGGCCCGTCGCCATCCGCTCGCCGCGCGACGCCATCAAGCACGGCATGGCCCTGGTGACCGAGGACCGCAAGGCCACGGGACTGGTCGCGCAGATGACGGTGCGCGAGAACCTCTCGCTGCCCTCGCTTCGGCGGCTCGTTCGATTCGGCATGGTGGACGGCGGCGCCGAACGCCGGTTGGCCGACGATTTCATCGGCCAACTTTCGATCCGCACGCCCAGCCGCGAGCAAACGGTCTCCAATCTCAGCGGCGGCAACCAGCAGAAGGTCATCTTGGGCAAGTGGCTGGCGATCCGCCCGCGCATTCTTCTGCTCGACGAACCGACGCGCGGCATTGACGTCGGCGCCAAGGCCGAAATCTATCATCTCCTGCGCGAGCTGTCGCTGCGGCGCGTGGCGATCGTGATGGCCAGTTCCGAATTGCCCGAACTGCTCGAACTCTGCCACCGCATCGTGGTGATGCGCGAAGGCCGGGCGGCGGCGCTGTTCACGCGCGAGGAAGCCACCCAGGAGAAAATCCTCCACGCCGCCGCGCCCGGCGGAAAGGAAACCGCCGATGTCCGATGAGGCCCGGGCGCGGGCGTCTCCGTCCGAACTCCGCGCCACGCCGTCCGGCTCCCTGCGGGCGGCGGCATCGCGCCTCGCCGGTTCGGGAAGCCTCTACGTCGGTCTGGCGATCATCTTCGTGACCGGCTGCCTGGTTTCCGACACGTTTCTGACGGCGGGCAACCAGCGCGACGTGCTGCGCGCGGTGTCGCAAAACGGCATCCTCGCCGTCGGCATGACGCTGGTCATCATCACCGCCGGCATTGATCTTTCGGTCGGGCGCATGTTGGGACTGGGCTCGACCCTGGCGGCCATGTTGCTGGTTGACCGCCGGTGGACCGCCGCGGCGTTCTTCGCATTGTCCGCCGCCGTCGTGGCCGCCGGCGTTGTATCGGCGGTCGTCGCGCGGGGCCTGATCGCCGGCGAACGCCGCGACGGCGTTTCGCGAGCCGTGTCGTGCGCCGCCTTCGCCATCGGTGCGGCGCTCCTGGCGCTCTGGACGTTCCCCCAGGTCGGCGGCGGCCTGAGCATTCTGGCCGTCCTGATCGTCGTGCCGCTCAGCGGACTTCTGCTCGGCGGCGTCAGCGGAGTGATCATCACGAAGTGCCGCCTTCAACCGTTCATCGTGACGCTGGCCATGATGACGTCGGCGTATGGCGCGGCCCGGCTGATCGCTGCCGGCGGCGGCTCGGGCTACATTCATTCGCTCTACGATTCCGAGGGCAGAGTTCCGGCGGGCGTGGATTGGCTTCGCGCCGCCGACCCGGCCGCCCTGGCCGGCCTGATCCAGTCGTGGGCGCCCGCCGGTCTGACGGGTCTGCTGAACAGCGCGGGCGCGAAACAGGTCTTCGACCTGATCCCCGTGCCCGGCCTGTTCTTTCTGGTAAGCCTGGCGATCGGCCTGTTCATCCTCAACCGCCTGCGATTCGGGCGCTACCTGTACGCGATCGGCGGCAACGAAGAAACGGCGCGCCTGTCGGGGATCAACGTGGATCGCGTCAAGATCGCCGTCTATGCCATTTCCGGGATGCTCTCGTTTCTGGCGGGCGTTCTGGCGTGCGCGCAATATCGCCAGGGCAAACCCGACATGGGCGGCATGGCCGAGCTTGACGCCATCGCGGCGGTCGTCATCGGCGGAACGAGCCTGATGGGCGGGCGCGGGCGGATGGTCGGCACACTCGTCGGGGTTCTGATTTTCGGCTACTTGACCAACATCCTGTCGCTGCGCGGCCTGAGCACCGACGTGCAGTTGTTCATCACCGGGATGATCATCGTGGTGGCCGTCCTGCTCCAGGAAGGCTTTCTCCAGCGTTTGACGGCGCGCCGACGCCAAGCCGAGTGAAGAGTCGGAAGTCGAAGGTCGAAAGAGGTGACGTCATGATACAGCGAATTCTCTTCGCGGGTCTCATCACGTGGGCGGGCATCCTCGCCGCGCGAGGGCAAGGACTCGACGTGACTGATCTGGCGAAACTCACGCCCGGCCGCACCGCTGCCGAGAACGCCCTCTGGATCGAGAATCCGCTCAGCGCGCGCTTCAATTCCTCGAAGCGCGTCGTTGTGGCCGACATCAAAGGCCCCGCGGCCATCACCATGATTCATTTCGCCATGCCCCAGACGCTGAAACTCGACCGCGACGTGCTGCTTCGAATGTACTGGGACGGCGAGACGTCGCCGAGCGTCGAGTGCCCGCTCGTGGACTTCTTCTGCGACCCGGCCGGCCTGCGCGACTCGGTCAACACGGCGCTCGCCAACAAGCGGCGCGGCTTCAATGCCTACTTCCCGATGCCGTTTCGCACGTCCGCCAAAATCGAATTGCTGTACGACGGACCGCTCCAGCCCGGCGCCGAACTCTGGAGAATCATGCCCTGCTACAGCTACGTGATGTACCGCGCGGCCGATCGAATCGCCGCCGACGTCGGCTACTTTCACGCCGCGTGGCGACAGGAAGGCCTGCTCCTCGGCCAGCGCGACTACCTTGCTCTCGACGCGCGCGGCAAGGGCAAGTTCGTCGGCTGGAACGTCACGGTTCGGCGGCCGGGGCGGTCGGGCTATCCGGTGGACGAAAACGAGAAGTTCTACATAGACGGCGAGGAGGCCGCATCGGTCGAGTTCCAGGGCCTCGAGGATTCGTTCGGATTCAGCTGGGGATTCCCCCCGACCGAGAGCATCTTCCCGCTCACGGGTTTCTTTCCGTTCATGAAGGGCGCGGCGGCTTATCGCTTCTTTGTCAACGACGCGATCCGCTTCGAGAAATCGCTTCGCGTGACGATCGGCTTCGGCAAAACCGAAGACCCTTCGTTCCACAAGCAGTTCTCGAGGCCCGGCAACGAATTGCAGCTGTCGAGCACCTCCTATTGGTATCAGACCGAGCCGCACGCGCCGCTCCCGCCGATGCCGCCCGCCGTCGAACGCGCGCCGGCGCCCGAGGACAGTTTTTGGCCGGCCAAGAAGTCGCCGGAGCCGACTGCGGAAGAACTGCGCGCTCGCGGCGTCAGGCTTCTCATGCTGTGCGGCCGGCCGGAGAAGGAAGTCATTTTTGCCCAAAAGGGTTTTAGCGCGGTCGCCAGGAGCGGCTATACGTGGGACGGGTTTCCGCCGCCGGTCTATCACTGCCGCGCGGCCAATGATGAACTGCGCATCGAGTTGACCGTGCCGAAAGGCGCGAAGGGCACGGTGCGGCTCTACGTTACCGACCCCGACGACTTCGAGGGCGGCCGGCAGGAACGGATCACGGTCGCCGAAAAATCGCTGGGCCTGATCAAGGGTTTCCAAAACGGCCGCTGGCTCGAACAGCGCCTCGACCCCTCCGACACCTCCTCTGGCACCGTCCTCATCCAGGCTGCCAACGCCCGCCAAGGCTCCAACGCCGTCGTCTCGATCATCGAATGGGTGGAAGCGGCGAGGTAGCGCAGGTGCTCCGTGTGGTTCTCCGAGACTCGCTGCGGTCAGCGAGGCAGCCGGAATTGCCGGGTGGCCTTTCGCAGAGTCCGAAGGC
>Ga0315277_10012282_pt1 | contig 10747 bp, 10 predicted proteins | sample YL17G05_15_MG_FD_203695 | JGI IMG/M metagenome (GOLD analysis project Ga0315277, IMG submission 203695) | Sediment microbial communities from Yellowstone Lake, YNP, Wyoming, USA - YL17G05_15 | ecosystem: Environmental > Aquatic > Freshwater > Lake > Sediment | place: USA: Wyoming | collected... | reverse complement strand
TCCGTTCTATCCTTCATCTTCTCAGCTGTCAAGCAGTTGGAGGAGACGCAACACAGATATTGCCATCCGCAGCAGCTGTGGAATTTGTCCACAATCTTTCTCTGATCCATGATGACATCCAGGATATAAGTCATGAACGACGTGGGCGGCCCACGGTGTGGAAATTGTGGGGTAAGTCGCAAGCCATAAACATCGGTGATTCCGTGTTCGCCCTGGCTGCTCTAGCCTTAGTTAAGTTGAAAGGTAATGGTGTACCAAGTAAAGAGATTGTACATTCTTTTCACCTCTTAGCTACAGCCTGTAAGGAGCTTTGTGAAGGGCAATATCTAGATATTGAGTTCGAGAACAGAGTTGATATTACTGTAGAGGACTATCTCAACATGATAAGAAAGAAAACAGCAGCCCTGATAGCAGCATCTACTGCGATGGGAGCTTATCTGGGTAAAGGAGGAGAGAAGGTACAGTATTTTCATCAATTCGGTGAAGCATTAGGTATGGCTTATCAAATTCGTGATGATATATTGGGAATTTGGGGTATGAAAGAAAGCACAGGGAAATCGATAGAAGAGGATCTCCGACAAAGAAAGAAAACTTTACCCGTAGTTTATGCACTTGGAGAGAGCAAGGATAAGGCAAAGCTTGAGAGACTTTACTCACAGCGACATATTGAGGGTGGAGATGTAGCCATAGTAGTGGGGATACTTGACCAGTCGGGTGCTCGAGACCACGCCCAGAATCTAGTTCAGCAATGCTGCCGTCGAGCCTTAGAGCAGCTCGAAGCCAGCGGCTTGGGAAGGGACCGCCAGGCCCCCTTGAAGCAAATAACGCATTTTCTAGCAGAACGCAATTACTGAAAAGAGAGTTGCTGGGTACATCTTATTCTGACCAAACATGGCGGCATTAGATTAATCGCACTAACTGAGCTGCTTATTCAGATTCCTGGCTTTGCGTTCATATCTATCAGCCGCCGCAGTACATCCAATGCCCAGGCAAACAAGGACAATTCCAAAAAGCCCAAGCAGACTCGGTGAGACAAAAAGGACACTACCACCCACCATTCCCGCTGTTACCAGAACTATCGCCGAAATAATATACATATTTGCCCTCTCTTTCGCCTCATCAACTTCCCCCCGAAGCTGAACTTCTTGCCATTCTGTATCTTTCTCAACTAGAACCTCCCCACATCTAGGGCAAAATACCAAATCTTCATCTATTGTCTTCTTGCAGTATTGGCAGTATAGCATCGCCTCACCTCCCGATCTCTTTTCAATATTATAAGATAATGCCGGTCAAAATGCACTATCCTCTTGTGCTGCGTCCAAGACATACTACGCAGTTTTCTAGCTATTGGTACTCCGAATATATTGAGAGTATCCTTAAGTCTTTACAACTGGATACCATCCCGAAGCTGTTTCCACAACATTTGACAAAGAGCTCCCATTTCTAGTGATTACGCTAAGAGATTATTACCAGACTTCTAATAGATTTTCTGCGGTTGATTCAATTTACACGTCCTAGAGTTAATTGTATCGCATAAAACATACAGAATACATAACTAGCGTCAATACGATGTCTTTCGGGCCTAAGCTCCCGTTTGTATTACAAATGAACTTGGGCTAAAATACAGAGCCATGTGTTTGGCAGTACCGGTAAAGATTGTCTCCATAGACGGAGACGAGGCGGAAACAGAAATCGCCGGGGTGAGACGTCGAGTTAGCATTGTCTTTACTCCGGAGGCCAAGGTGGGCGACTACGTATTGCTTCATACGGGATATGCCATAGGCATTGTAGATGAAGTCGAAGCCGAGGAGACCCTGAAGCTTCTGGAAGAGATAGCAAGCCTAAGTGAAGTTCATTGACGAGTATCAAGACAGCAAGCTAGCCAGAGGACTGGCACGCAAAATTGCTCAGCGCTCCACCAAAACCATAAGGCTAATGGAATTTTGCGGTGGACACACGCATGCCATATTGCGATATGGAATCCGCCAGTTAGTTCCCAGAACGGTGGAAATGAAGTCAGGGCCAGGCTGCCCTGTCTGTGTTACAGCAACCGCTGACCTGGACAAAGCCATCGCCCTGGCACATCTGCCCAACGTTATCATCACCACTTTTGGGGACATGATAAGAGTTCCCGGCAGCTACTCAAGCCTGCAAAAGGCGAAAGCTGAGGGAGCCGATGTCCGAATAGTGTATTCCACCATAGATGCTGTAGAAATAGCCAAAGCCAACCCTGGGAAATCAGTCATCTTCATCGGGATCGGCTTTGAGACCACGGCGCCTACCATAGCGGCTTCTTTACTTAGGGCACAACAGGAGAAAATAGAAAACTTCTACGTCCTATCCCTTAATAAGCTGACCCCGCCGGTGATGAAAGCGCTGCTCGACTCAGGCGAGGTAAAGCTAGACGGCATCGTCTGTCCCGGGCATGTCAGTGTTATAATTGGCTCTCATCCCTACGAATTTATCCCCAGGGATTATGGAGTGGGCTGTGTCATCTCGGGATTTGAACCATTGGATATCTTGTTATGCATAGATAAGCTGGTGGAGCAAATTGAAAAAGGCAAGCCCAAAGTCGAGATAGCTTACCTCCGGGGAGTGAAGCCCGAGGGAAATAGAAAAGCCCGGCAACTGATGGATAGTGTTTTCGAGATTGACGAAGCTAACTGGCGGGGGATTGGAATTGTCCCTCAAAGCGGCTTGAGAATTAGAAGAAAGTACGAGCGATTTGACGCCGACAAGGCTTTTTCAGTGAGCCTGAAACCACCGAGGGAGCCTAAGGGATGCCGATGCGGGGACGTAATCCGTGGCTCAGCTACACCATTGGAGTGCAAACTCTTTAGAAAGGTCTGCACCCCGGAAAGCCCTGTGGGTCCCTGCATGGTCTCCAGTGAAGGCGCCTGCGCCGCCTACTATCAATACGGGGCTACTGAAGATTCATAGGATTTTTAGCGAGGATATAGAGCAAGCTCATGGATGACAGCATTCTTTTAGCGCATGGCAGTGGCGGCAAATTGAGCCACGAACTGGTGGAGAAAAAGTTCCTGCCCTTCCTGGCTAATCCGGCGCTGAGCAAATTAGATGATTCAGCTATTTTCGAAGCCAGCGGGCGACTGGCTTTCACCACTGATGGATACGTCGTAAATCCCATCTTTTTCCCGGGCGGCGATATCGGCAAGCTAGCCATTTGCGGCACGGTAAACGACTTAGCTATGAACGGAGCCAGGCCCTTATATCTGAGCCTCGCGGCAATCATAGAAGAAGGCTTTCTTTTGAGCGACCTTGAACGGATAGTGCAATCAATAAAGAAAGCTGCTGAAGAAGCCGAGGTAAGTATAATCGCCGGGGATACCAAGGTGGTAAATCGAGGACAGGCTGACAAGTTGTTCATCACGACCTCGGGAGTAGGGATAATCTCCCCCGCAGTTGATATCTCAGGAGCTAACGCCAGAGCCGGGGATAAGGTCCTGCTCAGCGGCACCATTGGCGACCACGGCATAGCTATAATGAGTCAGCGCGAAGGATTGAAGTTCTCCATGACTTTGAAAAGCGACTGCGCTCCCTTGAATAAATTAGTGTCTCAGATGCTGGAGGTCTCGTCCAGGATTCATTGCATGCGCGACCCAACCAGAGGTGGGCTGGCCACCACGCTCAACGAATTGGCCCGGCAATCGAAGGTGGGCATTGTGGTAGAAGAGGCTAAGATACCAGTGAAGGAAGAGGTTAAAGCTGCCTGCGAGCTCCTGGGACTGGACCCCCTCTATGTCGCCAACGAAGGCAAGCTGGTAGCCATACTCGACCCCGCCGATGCCCATAAGATTCTGGCCCGAATGAGAAAAAATCGCTATGGCAGAGGTGCTGCCATCATCGGTGAGGTAACCAAGGAGCACCCTGGGAAGGTGGTAATGAAAACAAAGCTAGGCCCTTCCCGAATCGTGGATATGCTATCCGGTGAATTGCTGCCCCGTATCTGCTAGTTGGTTTGACAGCCAGAATTTACCAGTGCTACACTTCGTTCACCTGTGAAGCGTATTGGTATTCTGTATCACCCTCTACGTGAGAAAGCCCGAGACTTAGCTGAGAAACTGGAAGAGTTTCTATCCTCTCAGGGAGTCTCTTCGTGGCGATGCTCAACCAGGGACGAGGATGAAGCTAAAGCCCAGATGGCTGGCACGGAGTTAATTCTCAGTATTGGCGGAGACGGCACTATCCTCCATGTTGCTCGAATCATAACTCCTTCATCGGTGCCCATTTTAGGTATAAACCTAGGCAGGCTGGGATTTATCACGGAGATAGCCGGCGACGAGGTCTTATCTCATTTACCCGGTTTGCTCAAGGGAAAAGGTTGGATCGAGGAAAGAGCCATGCTCGAGGCTCAGGTTGCAGATAAAAGCTTTCACGCCTTAAATGATGTCGTGCTACGAAGTGTGGCGGTCCGCCTCGTCAACATAGTGGCCCAAATTGATGGCGCAGCGATAACCACTTACCGGGCCGATGGCGTAATTGTAGCCACCGCTACCGGAAGCACCAGCTATTCCCTGGCGTCTGGCGGACCAATTCTGCATCCTCAATCCAAGGAAATCGTCCTCCAACCAATATCCTGTCACTTGGGATTGAGTCATGCCCTGGTACTGCCCCCGCAGAGCATAGTTGATTTGATGTTTGCCGACAGAGAAAAAGTCATACTCAGCATTGACGGACAGATTGAACTGCGGTTATCTGACGGGCAAAATGTCAGAGTTAAGCCCAGCCCCTACACGGCTCGCTTCTTGAGAATTCACGAGCCAACCTATTTCTATAGTTCGCTGTGGCAGAAATTGGGAGGCAGAAGAAGTGAAAACTGATATGACGGTCGATAGGCCAAGGGTGAGCGATGCTAACTCCATGCACCGGTTGATCAGCCATTTTGCTCACAAGGCGGAGGTCCTGCCTCGCGCCTTATCTGAGATATATGCGGATATCAGAGATTACTTCGTAGTCAGGAGGAGAGGTCGGGTTATCAATTGTGCGGCATTGCACGTTACCTGGGTCGATTTAGCGGAAATCAGGTCCCTGGCTGTCGATGAACAGGCACAGAACCAGAGGATTGGCTTTGTGCTGGTCCAGGCCTGTCTTGAACAGGCCCAGGAACTAGGCATACCCAGGGCTTTTTGTCTTATTCGTAAGCCAGTTTTTTTTGAAAGACATGCCCTCCAACCAATCGACAAGAAAGAGTTGCCCCAGAAGGTATGGACGGAATGTTATCGCCGTCCCAAGTTTCCCGACTGTGATGAGGTAGCTCTTATTCGCCACCTTTGAAGCTCCGTGGGCAAGGCAATGCCATTTTAGTTAAGTAGCAAGAGTATGTTGAAGCCGGAAAAGAAGGTAGCTACCCAACATATTTATCACGGGCGCGCGGTGAATATACGCGTAGACACCGTGGAGAAAGCTAGCGGCACAAAAGCCACCAGAGAGGTGGTGGAGCACAGCGATTGTATAGCTGTAGTGGCCCTTGATGAACAAGACAATATCCTTCTAGTTCGCCAGTTCCGCCATGCAGTGGACAGGTTTCTTCTGGAAATACCTGCTGGCGGCATTGACCCCGGTGAAGAGCCCTTGGACTCTGTGCGCCGCGAATTACAGGAGGAAATTGGCTATTTCCCCCGGAAAATAGACAAATTGGGGGGCTTTTATGCCACCCCGGGCTATGGCACGGAGTACCTGCATTGCTTTTTGGCTGCCGACTTGGTGCCCGCTCGTCTCGTGGCTGAGGATACCGACGATATCGAGCTAGTCCGAGTTTCCCTGGATGAGATACCCCGACTTATTGCCTCGGGCCAAATCTGCGATGCCAAAAGCATCGCTGCCCTGCTCATATTCCTCTTTATGCGGCAAGGAAAGTAGGTTTATCTGAGAGTGATATCCCAATTGACGCACACGTCAAAACGATTCCTTGACAGTGCGGGTGGGCGATATAATAAGATATAATAACATGAATTGAGATGTTGAAAAAACTGAACTGTTACGTGGCAAGAGTTAGTATCTTTTTGATTTTGCTCGCCTTAATTGCCGGGACGGCGGGCTGTTCTCTTTTTTCTTCCCAAAGCCTCGAAATACGGACCTGGTATGATTTGGATGCCATCAGAAACAATTTGGGCGGCAACTACATTCTGATGAACGACCTTGATTCGACCACGGCTGGTTATGAGGAACTGGCAAGCCCGACAGCCAATGATGGGAAGGGCTGGCATCCGATTATTGGAGCCGGGGGTGATCCTCCATTTACTGGGACTTTCGACGGGCAAGGATTCGAAATACGTGACATGTTTATCAACCTCCCTGGCATAGGTTATGTGGGGCTGTTTAGTATTGTGGGTGAGCGAGGAGTCGTCCAAAATATCGGTGTGGTGAACGCCGATGTGACTTGCACTGCGTATATTGGCGGTTTGGTGGGAGTTAATCTTGGCACTGTGAGCAACTCCTATTCCACTGGCAGCGTCACTAGCGAATACGGTGCTGGCGGTCTAGTGGGAGGGAATGCCGGCACTGTAAGCAACTCCTATTCCACCGGTAGCGTCACTGGCGACGGGGGTGTTGGCGGTCTGGTGGGATCTAACAATGGTACTGTAAGCAACTCCTATTCCACCGGCAACGTGACTGGCAATTCGAGCGTTGGCGGTCTGGTGGGAGCTAACAATGGTACTGTGAGCAACTCCTTCTGGGACATCGAAACCAGCGGACAAGCTACTTCAGGTGGCGGGACAGGCAAGACTACGGTGCAAATGCAGGACATCAGCACGTTCTCGGGTACAGGGTGGAGTATGGTCGCTGTCGTTAATCCCAGCATACGCAACTACGCCTACATCTGGAATATAGTCGATGGACAGACTTATCCCTTCCTGAGCTGGCAGTCCATATAAAATGTGATTGTAGGGACGGGGCTTGTCCCCGCCCTCAAAAATGCAAAGCGTGGCAATTTGTCAGGCTAAATTCCAAATCCTAATTCCTAAACTCTAAACAAATCCAAATCTCCAAACTTTTTTGGTCATTCATATTTCGGGCTTTGATATTGTTTAGGATTTCGTGCTTCGGATTTCGCATTTTGAGCGGAGCGCATTTGGCAGGGGAGAACAGAGTCGACCCCATTATACTGCGAAATTGGCAATAACCGCCTGACCCAGGGAGATGCCACCATCATTACAGGGGACTTGCCGGTGGGTGAAAACTTGAAACCCGCTGCTTTCCAGTAACCGGACCGTTTTTCTCAACAGTAAGCGATTCTGGAATACGCCGCCACTTATGGCGACCTGGCTGAGGCCGGTTTCATCGGCTATCAAGTGACACATCTCGTTTATCATCCGGGCTATGGTATTGTGGAATTTGACTGACATCCTCCCCTGGGAGATACCCTGATGCAAGTCTTCCATAGTGGCTGAGAGGAGATCCCTCAGGCGCACGATTCGTATTCCTTCATCTTCTACTATGAAGTATGGATAGCTTTCTTCACCACGGGAGATGGCTTCGTCGCTTGCGCGCCTCGCAATGACATAAGAGTGGGCCATCATCTCCAGTTCCACCGCTGCCTGTCCTTCGTAATCTATTTCACCTCTTATGCCCAGCAGGGCTGATATGGCATCAAAAAGGCGTCCCATGCTCGAGCTAAGTGGCGAATTTATCCTTCTTTCTATCTGGCGCTTGATAACTTCCACCTCAACTTCGGTAACTTGCCCGATAGAAGCCAGTTGAGATTGCCTCGCTCCCGCCTGCCAAGCCTTGGCGGGTAGGTCGCTCGCAATAACAGAGTTCAGGGCATCTTCCCCTAATAGAGTGACGATATAGCCGATGGCAATGCGGTAGGGCTTTTTTATGGCTGCGGCTCCTCCGGGCAAAGGCAGGTATTCCAGATGTCCTGCCCGGCGAAAATGATGATAGTCGGCTACCAGGAATTCCCCTCCCCAGATATTCCCATCGGCACCCATCCCCGTGCCATCGAAAGCCACGCCGATAACCGGGCCCTCAAGTCCATTATCAGCCAGACAACTGGCAATGTGGGCATGATGGTGCTGCACGGGAACAAACTTCATGCCAGACTCGGCTAATTCCTGGGCATACTTGGTAGCAAGATAATCGGGGTGGAGGTCATGGCCAACGATTTCAGGCTCAATATGGAAAAGCCTTTTATACAGGGATATAGTGCTGTCGAAATGTTCCAAAGTCTTCATGTTCTCCATATCGCCGATGTGCTGTGATACGAAGGCATAGTTATCCCTGGTCAGGCAGAAAGTATTTTTCTCCTCAGCGCCGCAACCAAGCACCTGCCTGGTTTTAAACGGCAGGTGTATGGGATAGGGAGCGTGGCCACGCGCCCGCCTTACAAGCTGGCTTGTGCCCCGTTCTACCACGGCCACGCTGTCGTCGTAACGGGAATAGATATCCCGATTATGGATTAGAAAGTAATCGGCAATACCGGAAAGCCTCTTTAGGGCCTCATCATTGTCCCTGGCAATAGGCTCTTCGCTGAGATTGCCGCTGGTCATCACTAAAGGCTGGCCCGCATCTCTAAGCAGTATATGGTGAAGGGGGGTATAGGGCAGCATAACCCCTAAGAATCGTAAATTTGGCGCTACCTCCAGAGATACAGATGAGTTCTCTCTCCACCTCATGAGCACAATGGGGCTTTGAGGCGAGGTAAGTAGATTTCCTTCCTCTGGCGAGACATAACAATGTCTCTTCGCTTCCTCGGCAGTGGCAACCATTATGGCAAGGGGCTTGGAGGGGCGCCTCTTCCTCTGTCGCAGCGTTTTAACTGCGGTGTCATTCGTGGCATCACAAGCCAGGAGAAATCCCCCTAAGCCTTTGATGGCCACGATTTTCCCTTCTTTAAGTAGCTGGCCGGCAGCGGCTATAGGATTCGACCTGGTTATCAGCTTGCCCCGGTTATCAACTAGCTTGACCTGGGGACCACATTTAGGGCAGGCGTTGGGCTGAGCATGGAAGCGTCGATCCAGGGGATTGTCATATTCCGCCTGGCATTGGGGACACATCTGGAAGTAGCGCATGGTTGTTTTGGAGCGGTCATAAGGCATATCCTCAATTATGGTAAAACGCGGGCCACAATTGGTGCAGTTGGTAAAAGGATAGCGGTAGCGGCGGTCTTCAGGATTTAGCAACTCATCAAGGCAAGCCTGGCAAGTAGCGACATCCGGAGAGATAAGCTGGTATTTCCCTGCCTGTGCCTGGCTCTGCCGAATCTCAAAGTTTTCATAACTGCGGGGCGCGTGAAACTTAATCGTTATGTTCTCAATGTGAGCCAGCGGTGGGGCTTTGGTCTCGAGCTCCCGCTCGAACTGCTTAATAGCCTGTTCTGTACCTTCTACCTCGATCCTGACATCCTCGGAAGTGTTGTAGACCCAACCCTTAATGTTATGCTTGGCAGCCAATCCATAGACGAAAGGTCGGAAGCCGACGCCCTGGACAATGCCCCGGACGCTAATAGAAGCTGATTTGAGGGACTGCTCTGTTGCTTTTGACATACACTACCCCGCGAGAACCTTGTGCTCTTCGTGGGACCCCGCAATTCAAAATTCGCCTGAGGTTACTTTATAAGACGATTCCTGAGGAATGCAATATTCAGTTAAGTCTATACCAGCACGCCCTCGATTTCGGCCAAATCTTATCAACACTCCGTCCAGCCAGTGGTATTTCTTTTCAGCAGTTAGCTCTGACATTTCACAATTCGCCCAGTGCAACACAGGTTAGTGCTTACGTGTGCCCCTCAAACATCGCCTGGTCATCGCTTCACTTTTCCTTCACACTCCATGCCCAGCCTTTGCCTCAAGCCTTGTGCTTTGTGCTGAGCCTAAAGAGTGCAGTGTCACCTAGGGCTCGCTCGCCAAGGCGAAAGTGGTTCTATATCATCGGATTTCCAACTCTGCCTCGCCAACAGGCACCCGCGATATCACCTATAACTTTCCGGCCTTCTTAAGAAACTCTTCGACTTTGGCCACTAGATCTCTCGGTTTAATGGGCTTGTGAATGTACTCAGACACATCAAATGGAAAAGGCTGGCCCAGTGACTCTGAGAAACTGGTCAATGCCAGGACAGGAACACTGGCAAGTGACGGATCTTTTCGAAACTGGTCGGCAAAGGTAAAACCATCGGCCACCGGCATCAAAATATCCAGAACAACCAAATCAGGTTTCTCCTTTCTCGCCTTTTCCAAACCCTCCTGCCCATTATAGGCCACAAGTACCTCGTAAGCTTTGCTTTCCAGAGCCCCACTCATGACTTTTACAAGATCAACATCATCGTCAACAAGTAGAATTTTCGGCCTGCGTTTCATGTTTATCACCTCCTTGATTGCTTATTCTGATATCTCGCCTGTGTCCATTTCAGCCAAGATTCTAGCCCAACCGGTTATTCTTCGGCAAAGTAAAGCTAAATCTGGTTCCCTTACCAGTTTCAGGACAGGGACTTTCAGCCCAGATCTTCCCTCCGTGAGCCTCAATGATTCTCTTCGATATCGACAACCCCAGTCCAGTGCCTTTCTGTCCCGCGTTGCTCCCTCTGAAGAAATCATCAAAAATACGTGGCAGCTCATCAGGCGGTATGCCGATTCCAGTATCTATCACTTCAACTGCTATCTCGCTATCATGTTCTTTCACTCTGAGGAGCACGGTGCCATCACGCGTATAGTTAATGGCATTACTCACCAGATTGATCAGCACTTGTTGCAGCCGCCGGCTTGACGCGTGGACCCTAGGTGAGTTT
>Ga0315277_10012280_pt1 | contig 10749 bp, 7 predicted proteins | sample YL17G05_15_MG_FD_203695 | JGI IMG/M metagenome (GOLD analysis project Ga0315277, IMG submission 203695) | Sediment microbial communities from Yellowstone Lake, YNP, Wyoming, USA - YL17G05_15 | ecosystem: Environmental > Aquatic > Freshwater > Lake > Sediment | place: USA: Wyoming | collected... | reverse complement strand
GGCATACCGGCATCTAAACGGTTAATAAATACACTTGCGATTATTGGGGCTTCTTCAGGCAGAATTGTTTCTTTTTCCACAATTGAGGCAAGGGTAACTGCCTGATCCAGTGACAAGCCTGTTTTGAGGAGTAATTCTTCATAATTTGCAGGCATGCGATTTAAGAAATTTTTTAATAATTGTTTGATCAATTCTTCCACGGTGGCTGTTTTTAATATTTGATAATTCCCGGGAGGAAGAAAACCTTCAAGTGATAGTATCCCGGATGGAATTAATGCAGATAATGATTTTGGCGGACTGTGAATCAACTTTAAAAAATCCTCGACCGAGATCTCAAGGCCTGATTTAGGTAAAAGCGCGGCAATTTCCTCAGCCCGCCATCCTGCCAGAAAAGAAAAAGCAACATCCTGCGGATTCGCGTCATAAAGCGCATTGGCGATTTCAATGGGTTTCATCGCTGGGTTTAAAAGATAAGTTCCAGATTGAAGCAACTTATCAATTCCTCGATAAACAAGATAGTCTCTTAATATTCCTGGATCCTTTATGAATTTTTCATTAGAAAGGTTATTTACGACATCAGCAGCTAATTGACCTGGCTCGATAATAAATAGGTGCTCTGATCCGACTGGTGAGTAAGGGGTCATCAACAGGTCTCTTTTTAGAAATAACTTTGCTGAATAAATGATCCGGTTAGAATTATCCAATGAAGAATCCGGAGAACCAAATAAACCAGAGGTCATATCAGGGATTAATTTAATCGCAATAAATGTGAAAGCAGCAAAAACTAAAAGAATGACTAAAATAATGCCGGTCAAGATATGTTTTTGGTTTGTTTCCTTCATGGATTGATTTTCTCCAGATAGTCCTTTAAAAGTAATACAGCCGCGATTTCATCCAGATGCCCTTTTCGCTTTAAACGTGATGTTCCTTTTTCTATTTGTAATCGTTTCGCGTCAAGTGTTGTAAAAGCTTCATCCCACAAGATTACCTGCTGTCCAAATAAGCTGGTAATTTCTTCCGCAAGTCTTTTCGCGCTTCGCCCTGATGGGGTTAAATTGTTATTATCATCATATGTAACCCCAATAATAATAGAATCTACGACGTTTTCGTGGGATATCTTGACGATCTTTTCGGCATCTTTTACTCGGGAGATGTGATTGATGATATCTAACGGCCTTGCGATTTTTCCTGTTGGGTCACTGATCGCAATCCCGATTCGCTTGGATCCCCAATCAACAGCTAATATACACCGCGGTTTCTGAACAACCATTCTTTCAGCATTATACATGAACCGACAAATCCGGAAATCCGCAAAATTATTTTCTTATATAATTGATTCAGGATAATCAAAGGATAAAGCCATGATAAAGAGAATTCCTATCTTTTTTCTTTTACTTGTCACGATTTCCTGCACTCTGGCAATACCCGCAGAAGAATCATTTGACGATAAAGTTGCCACCCAGGCGGCGGTTGCGTTAACCGCCACAGCTCTTGATCTATATTTCAAAAATCCAACTGCTACCCCCGAACCGACTGCCGCGGTCGCTCCTACAGAAACTTTGGCACCCACACCCACTTTAAACAGTGAGGATCCCGTCAAGTCTCTCGGGCAGCCAAACTGGAAGGATGATCTGACCAACGCAGGAAATTGGTTTTCCTCCGGGAGTTTTACCTCGGATAACACCAAATTCTATCCATCCGGCGGCGGAATTGTAGCAACCAGCGCATCATTATCTGATGGACTGCGCTGGTATTTGTATTATGAAAAGAAACCAAAAAATATTTATATTGAAGCAAAATTCGATATTTCCAAATGCAGCGGTAATGACCAATATGGGGTTGTTTTTCGTGCCCCCAATATGCTAGACGGATATGCGTTTTTTTATGGAGTAACCTGCAATGGAGCTTACAACCTGAGAAAATGGGATTCTTCAGGTTTATCTGTAGTACTCGAAAATACAGTCGGGGATCCAATCAATATGGGATCAGACAAAACCAATGTCTTGGGGGTTTGGGTTAAAGATAGCCGCATCCGTCTTTATGCCAATGGTCAATTTCTGCAGGAAATTTCAAATGCATCATTATCGAATGATGGCCACTTGGGATTATTCATAAACGCCAAAGAAACACCCGGATTCACCATAAAACTGGATGAGATCTCGTATTGGCTAATAAATTAAGAAATCAGTCTATGAAATATCCAATTCCCGCTTCTGAGATTACACCGGAAGAGTTATACCTTTCCAGGCGCAGATTTATTAAGGACGCTCTCACGGTATCAGCGGCTTCTCTTTTAGTAAGTTCCTGTAAAGCACAGGCGTCAGCCCAACTGCCCACAGCCTCTTCAGACCTTACGCCGCCAGCCACGAAAGATGATAGGGATGAACTGGGCAATAGCCTTACCAGCTACGATGATATAACCGGCTATACCAATTATTATGAATTTTCTTCGGACAAATCCGGACCCACTGAACTCGCCAGAAATTTCAGCACTTCTCCCTGGTCAATGCATGTTGATGGATATGTGAACAAGCCCCAGGCCTTTGATATTGACCAATTGCAAACGTTGTTTGATCAGGAGGAAAGGATTTATCGCTTAAGATGTGTTGAAGCCTGGTCTATGGTTATCCCGTGGATTGGCTTTCCGCTTAATAAACTCCTGGAAATCGTGGAACCTACATCTGACACGAAATACGTCAGATTCGAAACCCTGCTCGACCCCCAGCAGATGCCCGGGCAAAAAAGTCAAATGTTTCCGTGGCCTTATACTGAAGGGCTTCGATTGGATGAGGCCATGCATGATCTGACAATTTTGGCAACCGGTTTGTATGGAAAGTTTTTAACTCCCCAGAATGGCGCTCCTATCAGGCTGGTCGTACCCTGGAAATATGGTTTTAAATCTATAAAAAGTATTGTCCGGATCGACCTCGTAAGTGAAATGCCCACATCCCTGTGGATGGCCTCCGGCCCGAATGAATATGGTTTCTATGCCAATGTCAATCCCAATGTTGACCACCCACGCTGGTCACAGGCGACTGAAAGGCGCATCGGCCAGAACGGCAGAATTGATACGCTAATATTCAATGGTTATGAAGATGAAGTGGCATACCTTTACGAGGGAATGGACTTATCCATTAATTTCTAAACATGAAAATCAGCCGCGGACAATTCATCGCTGGTGTTTTTAGTTTTATCCCTTTGGGATTGGTATTAATTAACTATTTGAGAAATGACCTGACAGCCAATCCAATTCAGGCTGCCACCTTGCGAACCGGACGGACTGCCATTAATTTGTTAATCCTTTCATTAGCCTGCACACCAATTCGTAATATTCTTGGGTTGACTTCATTCATTAAAATAAGAAAAACATTGGGGTTATTTGCCTTTCTTTATGCCGCGCTTCATTTCTTAATCTTCATCGGCTTGGATTTTGAATTTAATCTCTCATGGATTGTTGATGAAATCCGGTTTAAACCATTTATCCAAATTGGATTATCAGCCCTGGTATTACTTATCCCGCTGGTAATCACATCTTTTAACAAAATGCAGGGAATAATGGGGAAATGGTGGAAAATCTTGCATCGGATTGTATATCTGGCGGCAATTCTGGTAATTATCCATTATTTGATGGCGACAAAAGGGGATATCCTTCAGCCAATCATATACGCGGCAATAACTTTTATTCTGCTCATATTAAGAATTCCTACTCTAAACAAGATGGAATTTCAAAATGAATCTGGCTGGTTGAAATCCATAAACAACTTTCTTTTGAAATGAATCTACCTAAATGAAACCTATTACCTTTTCTGAAGACCAGCAAAGAATTTTAGGTATTCCATTGCAAACGTCAGTATTTTTGGAAGGCGAAGCCGGGACCGGGAAAACAACCTGCGCAGTAATCCGCCTTGAAAACTTAATGGCGAATTATCCGGGGTATCAGATATTGGTTATGGTTCCGCAGCGCAGCCTTGGCAGCCCATATTTTGAATTAATTCGCCGACAGATGGATTATTCAGGCAGTTTGCCCTCCATTTTGACACTTGGCGGCCTGGCACGCAGGATGGTGGATTTATTCTGGCCGTTAGTATCCCATGAGGCTGGCTTTCTGCGTCCAAATAAGCCTCCACAATTTCTTTCAACTGAAACAGCCCAATATTGCATGGAAAAGGCGATTTCGCCTCTTCTGGACCAGGGTTTTTTTCATTCCGTGGTCTTAACCAGAAACCGGTTGTATGGCCAGATTCTGGATGACCTCAACAAATCAGCCATCCTCCGTTTTCCGATCAGCGAAATCTCCCACCGGCTAAAGTCCGTCGCCAACCTGGATGCAGGACTCTCTAACGCTTACGACCAGGTTTTAATTTGCGCGCAGGAATTTAGGAAATATTGCCTTACAAACAATTTGCTGGACTACTCCCTTCAAATAGAGGTTTTTTTAAACTATTTATGGAATCAGGATATTTGCAGAAGTTATCTCATAAACAATTTCCGGGCGCTGATTGCTGACAATATCGAAGAAGATGTGCCTGCTGCACATGATTTGATTAAAGAATGGCTTCCAAGATTTGATTCATCATTAATAATTTATGATCACAATGGCGGTTATCGGTCATTTCTTGGCGCGGATCCAACCAGCGCAATAAGTATCAAAACCTTATGCACCGTGAATGAAAGACTTGAAAACATAATCAGCCATAATGAATCTTTTTCTAAATTCTCAATTGTCCTTCATGAATGCATATCTCATGAGCGGAATTCTTTTTCAAACCTCGATTTTAGCGAGAGCCTTAAGATTAATGATTACCATTTTTATCCGGAGATGATCGCCGGAGTCTGCGAACAGGTAAAAGAATTGATAATCTCGAAAGGGGCAGCTCCGGAAGAGATCGTCGTTCTTTCACCCTACCTGTCTGATGCGCTTAATTTTTCATTATCTGTAAGCTTAAACAACGCGGGTATTCCCTACCGGTCTTCCCGCCCCTCTCGCATGTATATTGACGATCCCAACATCCGCGCATTTTTCAGTTTCGCGAAAATGGCTCATCCCCAATGGCAATTGCAGATTTCTTTTTATGAAATACGCAATGCTCTTATGGTAATCTTGCCTGGTCTGGATGTCGTCAAAGCGGATCTGATCGTAAAGACATTATTTTCGGTCAAACAATCACAAGATGGTTTGCGATCCTTTGACACCATCACTAATCCCGCAATGCAGGAGAGAATAACTTTCCAAATTGGCAAAAAACTGGAAATGATCAGAAATTGGATCATTGATTACAGATCGCACGACCCGCAACCTTTGGATGTCTTCTTTTGCTTGCTTTTTGGTGAATTATTCTCCCAAAAAGGATTCGGTCTTTTTACTGAGCACTCCGCAGCTTCCAGAATTTTCCAAATCACACAATCGATTCGTTCTTTTCGTCAATTTTTAACACAATTCATGACTGTTGACGAAATCACTGCCGGACTTGAATACATCCGATCGGTCGAAAGCGGGCTGCTTCCGTCTGCGATAATTGCTTACGAAGAAAAAACTGGAAACGCTGTGTTAATTGCACCGGCACATACTTTCCTTATGGAAAACAGAAAGGTCAACTTTCAATTCTGGCTGGATGTTGGCAGCCTGGGTTGGTGGGAGCGGCTCAACCAGCCGTTGACCAACCCTTATTTGCTCAATCGCAATAGAAAATTGGACCAATTATGGACGGAGGCCAATGAGTTTGAAGCCAATCAGGCAGGCATGGTGAAGGTCATTGAAGGTCTCATTAATCGTTGCGGAAAAATGATCTTTATAAACGCAGTCCGTACTAACGAAAATGGCTCAGAACAAAGGGGGCCGCTACTGCAGGCATTTAATTCCCTGCAAAAAAGAGTATTTCAATCCAAAGGCGACAGCCATGTTTAAACCCCGTCCCGGGCAGAGAGAAGTTTTGGAGTATGAACACGGGAAAATGGGGATTTCCGCAGTACCTGGCAGCGGGAAAACCCATACGCTCTCCATGCTGGCTGCTCAACTTGTTGCGGGTGAATCATTGGCTGAAGATCAGGAAATTCTGATCGTGACACTGGTTAATTCAGCTGTGGATAATTTTGCCGCCCGGGTAGCTGGATTCTTGCGAGATTACGGACTTATGCCTGGCGTTGGGTATCGCGTGCGGACATTACACGGTCTGGCGTATGACATTGTCCGTGAACATCCCGACCTGGCGGGCGTAGATAACCATTTTTCCATTGCGGATGAAAGAACCAGCAGCGAAATTCTGAATCTGTGCGTATCTGGCTGGATAAGAACCCATCCTGAATTTTTACATGACTATTCGGATCCAGCATATCCTCCTGACAAGAATACTTATTACTGGAATGATCTTCTCCAGTCACTATCCGCGAATTTTATCAAGCAGGCCAAGGATTATCAGATTTCTCCGGATTTACTGCACGAGGTTTTATCCCGTTCTGAACCACCAAATCCATTGATGCAATTGGGGTATTCAATTTACACTGATTATCAGCATGCTTTATCCAACCGCGGCTCGGTTGATTTTGAAGACCTTATCCGATTGGCTTATAAAGTCCTGATAAATAATCCCGATTACCTGGCGAGGTTGCGCTATCGCTGGCCATATATTCTTGAGGATGAAGCACAGGACAGCAGCCTGATCCAGGAGAAATTGCTCCGCCTGTTGTGCGGTGAAAACGGTAACTGGGTGAGAGTTGGTGACCCAAACCAGGCAATTTTCGAAACATTTACAACAGCTGATCCAAAATTGCTAAAAGACTTTATCCAAGATCCAAATGTAGTTCAAATTGACCTGGAACATTCCGGCCGGTCCACTCAAAGCATTATGGACATGGCAAATTTTCTGATCCAATGGACAAATGAAAGCCATCCCGTCCAGGAATTACGAGATACTATGAGTCCCCCATTTATCCAACCCACTCCAACGGGTGACGCCCAGCAAAATCCCGCTGATGAGCCAGATGAAATTTACTTAACCGCCAAGCCAATGAAAGCCGACGATGAAATTCGGATCGTGGCAAAATCAGTAAAAAAATGGGTTGGAGAACATCCGGATTCAACGGTGGCTGTTCTTGTGCCAAGAAACGTACGCGGGGTTGAACTCTCTGAAAAACTAACCGTTTTGGGCGTGCCTATAAAGGAAATGTTAAACAGCAGCCAAACCACCCGCGATACAGCGAAAATCATCCGGGATGTTTTGGAATATTTTGTTCACCCATCCTCCCACCGACACCTGATCGATGCCGTTTTGTCAATTCTCAAAGTAAATCCGGTATGGCCGGAGCCGCCCAAGCAATTGACCCAATTGATTGTGAAACAAATTCAAAATTTGCTCGTTGAAGAGATTCTGGTTGACCCTGAAAAAATCCTTGAAAATATAACCATCCCGGGAATTGATGATAAACAATTAAGTTTAATAATCACTTCAGTAAAACAAATCACCCGCTGGCAGAGAACGGTTCTGCTCCCGATCGACCAAATGATCATGACCATCGGCATGGAATTGTTTTTCGAACCAGCGGATCTGGCGCTTGCCCATAAATTAGCGGTGATTTTGAATTCGGCTGGCGACCTTAATCCACAATGGGAGCTACCCGATTTCTGTGAAGAATTGAACGCAATAGTCAAGAACAGGTTCAAGCTATATGGATTTTCCGAAGATGACCTTGGGTTTGACCCGGAAAATTATAAAGGCAAAGTGGTCATTTCTACCATCCATAAAGCCAAAGGGCTTGAGTGGGACCGGGTTTATCTGATGTCTGTCAATAATTATGATTTTCCTTCAATGCAGGAGTACGATAGGTATATGTCTGAGAAATGGTTTGTGCGCCAAAACCTCAATCTTGAAGCGGAAGTCTTGTCACAATTGAAAGCCGCAACTAACAATGATTTTCTTGATCTTAAAAAGAATGAAGGGATTGCCACCCTGGAAGCCCGGCAGGGATATTGCGCCGAAAGGCTGAGGCTTCTTTATGTTGGAATTACCCGCGCAAAAAAACAACTTGTAATCACCTGGAATACCGGCCGGAAGGACGATTGCCGCGAAGCGGTACCTCTCCAGGCCTTGAGAAACTGGTGGGAGATGAAGCATGCCTCTGAGTAAAGATTTTGTCTTTAGCGCCAACAACCTGCAGGATTACTTGGATTGCCCAAGGCGATTTGAATTAAAGTACATCCTTAAGCAAAGCTGGCCGGCAATCACCAGCCAGCCAGTCCAGGAAATGGAATACAAAATTCATATGGGAAACCGCTTTCACAAGATTGTCCATCAATTCCTTTCCGGTATCCCCGCTATCGTCCTGGAAAACTCCCTCGAAGACCCGGAATTAATAAACTGGTTTACCAAATTCCAAATTTTTATTAAAACCTATTTGGATTTTCCATATTTCAGTGAACATACCATCACCATGCCATTCGAAGGAATGCGCCTGATTGCTGTGTTTGATTTCATAACATTTAATGGTGATAAACAAATCATCATCGGAGATTGGAAAACCACAACCCGCGTCCCCAAGCCATATCTATATCTGCAATCCATACAATCCCTTTTATATCCTTTCATGGCCAATGAAGTTCGGGGATACATTTTTCCTCAGGCAGACATACTGCTGCAGGAAGATCTTTCCATGGTCTACTGGTTCCCGGCGTTTCCAGAGAAAACAATAGCTTTGGAATACTCAAAAGCCAAATACTCCAAAAGTCAGAAAGTGCTTTCCAGTCTAATTTCTGAAATAGCCGAAAAAGAACATGGAACCTTTAAAAAGACAATTAACGATAAACGCTGCGCTTTCTGCCAATACCGCTCTTTATGCGAAAGGGGTATCCAAGCAGGAATACTTGAGGATACCGAGGATGATCCTGGTGATAATTCCGGGATAGAAAATATAGATTTTGACCAGGTAGAAGAGATTGCTTTTTAATAATGCCAATGAAATGGGTTGAACCCGGTCCGGTAAGTTCAAGTGATGAAATTCGAGAAGTCTTTCGTTCCACTTTCCTAATCGCTGAACAGTTGGCAAAAAGAGGAATAACCTCTGGTCAACATGCAAAGCAATTTCTCGATCCTTCAGGTAGTACACAGGCCTCTCCCTTTGACTTCCCCGAAATGGGAAAAGCTACTGAGCGTCTCCGGTATGCGATCAATAAAAAAGAACGCGTCGGAATCTGGGGAGATTTTGATGTGGACGGACAGACATCCACCGCAATTCTGGTCGATGGATTACGAAAATCGGGTGGTGATGTCGTTTTTCATATCCCGGTCCGCGCTAAAGAGTCCCATGGTATCCTGCTTGAATCCCTGAAAAGCTTTCTTGAAGAAGAGAAACCGCAGTTAATCATAACCTGCGATACCGGTATCACAGAATTTGAATCACTGGAGTATTTGGCATCCATTGATATTGACACAATTATTACCGACCATCACTCCCCTACGGATAAATTGCCTCCGGCTTTTGCGACCATCAATCCCAGGCTGTTTTCAGAAAACCATCCATTGAATACACTGGCTGGCGTCGGTACAGCGTTTCAATTAATTCGCGCTTTGTTCAACTCGCAAAATGAAGATAACCTTGCGGAAAAGTACTATGACCTGGTCGCACTCGGTACAATCGCTGATTTGGCTGAACTTACCGGTGAGAATCGCTTCTATACCAAATCAGGCTTAAGGGTAATGAACAATCAGCCCAGGAAAGCATTAACGATAATGGCCGCAATAGCAGGCTTTCGCGACATATTGATCAACGAATCCCACATCGGATTTATATTCGCGCCACGCTTAAACGCGCTGGGACGACTGGATGACGCCAACCCGATTGTCAATTTTCTGCTTTCAGATGATGAAAACGCCATAACCGAAATGGCAAAGAGGCTTGAAGATTTAAATACACGGCGCAAACTCGCCGTGGATATGGTTTACCAGTCCGCGATTGATCAACTTGAAAAGAAAAAGGAATTTCTCCAATACCCAGTTATCCTGCTTGACCGGGAAAATTGGGAGAAAGGAGTGGTGGGGATTGCCGCGAGCCGCCTAGTTGAAAAATATAACAAACCCGCGATCCTGCTGGATAGCCGTGGTGGTGTAGCTGCTGGCTCTGCGCGATCGATTGAAGGAATTAATATTATCAAAGCGATTCAGGAAAACAGCCAGTACCTGATCAAATATGGCGGCCATCCTATGGCCGCAGGACTTTCTATTGAAGTTGAAAATATCCCTGAATTCAGGGAAGGATTATCCAGATCCATTTCAAGGATGAGTGCAGAAAAAGAGTATGTAAAAACTCTGGAGATTGACGCATACCTGCCGTTAGTGAACATAAATGAATCTCTCCTTTTAGAAACTGAACAGTTGGCGCCTTTCGGACCTGGAAATCCGCCTCCGGTTCTGGTTTCGAGAAACCTGGAAATTGAAAAATCCTCATTAATTGGAAAAACAAAGGAACACCGAAGATTAATAGTCAAAGATCAGCAGGGCAATTCGAAAAATATCCTGTGGTGGAATTCCGCTGACTTGACCTTGCCTGATGGTATTTTTAACCTTGCCTACTATGTTCGCCGGGATGACCGCCTATCCAAGGACGGGGTTTCGCTTGAGTGGCTTGATTTTCGGGAAATAGAGACGGAAATAATCGAACTACGCCCTGAGGTCACAAAATTCAATATCCATGATTGCCGCACTGCTGCAAACCAGACGGAAATTATTGAAAAATTGGCTGATGAACCAAAAGCACTGCTTT
>Ga0315277_10012279_pt1 | contig 10749 bp, 9 predicted proteins | sample YL17G05_15_MG_FD_203695 | JGI IMG/M metagenome (GOLD analysis project Ga0315277, IMG submission 203695) | Sediment microbial communities from Yellowstone Lake, YNP, Wyoming, USA - YL17G05_15 | ecosystem: Environmental > Aquatic > Freshwater > Lake > Sediment | place: USA: Wyoming | collected... | reverse complement strand
GAATGACATTGACCATCGATTTCTCCCAGGAGGAGGCCGCGCTCTCCGGAAAACTCGTCACCCCGTTTGGCGCCTTCGACTTCACCGGGGGGATGGTTTCGGGAAAGGATGTCTCCTTCGAGATCTCAATCTCAGTCGGCGGCCAGGACCTCGACCTTTTCTTCTCGGCCACGGTCGAAGGGGATAGGATGAGGGGCTCGGTGGTCCAGGGAGGGGCCGGGACCGCCGAGTTCACGGCCAAACGCATCCCGGGATAGGAGGAAGAAGATGAAGCTAACTACTGCCGTCAAAGCCATTTCGGCCGCAGTCCTCATTCTGGGCCTGTCCGGCCTGCTCTCGGCCGCGGAGATACCCATTCTCCTCAAGAACGGTCAGATCATCACCGTGAGCGGCGAGACGATCCCGGGCGGCGACATCCTGATCCAAGGGACGAAGATCGTTAAGGTCGGGAAGAGTCTCTCCGTGCCGCCCGGCGCCGCAGTCATCGACCTCAACGGCCGCTGGGTCATGCCTGGGATTATCGATTCCCACTCCCATATCGCCCTGGAGGGAGACGTGAACGAGATGGGCGACCTGATCACGGCCGAAGTTGATTGTAAGGACATCATCAACCCGCAGGATATCAACATCTTCTACGCCCTGACCGGCGGTGTGACCTCGATTCACACCATGCACGGATCGGCCAACCCGATCGGCGGCAAGGGCATCGTCCTCAAGCTGCGCTGGGGGAAGAGCGCCGCCGAACTGATCTTTGAGGGAACTCCTCTCACCAGCAAATGGGCCCTCGGCGAAAACCCCAAGCAGAGCAACAGCATGGGAATGGGCCGGGCCCGCTATCCCAAGACGAGGATGGGGGTCGAGGAGTCGATCCGGGACGAGTTCGAGAAGGCTAGGGACTATGTGCGGAAATGGGCGGAGTACGAGAAGAAAGCCAAGGCCGCCAAAGACAGTAAAGGCAAGCTCACTCCTCCCCTGCCTCCAAAAAAAGACTACCGGCTCGAGGGCGTCGCCGACATCCTCAGTGGAAAATTGTGGGTTCGCTGCCACGCTTATCAATCGGAAGAGATGCTCTCGATCCTGCGCCTCTGCCGGGACTACGGCGTCAAGCTCGTCTGCTTCGAGCACGGCCTGGAGGGCTACCGCATCACCAACGAGCTGGTGAAGTACGGCGTCGCGATCTCCACCTTCGTCGACTTCTGGGCCTACAAGTGGGAGGCTTACAACACTATGCCCCAGGCCCCGGCTTTGTGCGCCAAGCGAGGTGTACTTGTAGCCCTTAATTCGGATGACGCCGAGCGGATGCGCCATCTCTTCAACGACGCGGCCAAGACGGTCCGTTTCGGCGGGGCCACCGAGGACGAGGCCATCCGGATGCTGACCATCAACCCGGCCAAGATCATGGGCATAGACAGGTGGGTCGGGACCATCGAGCCCGGGAAGGACGCGGACCTGGCCGTGTTCAACCGGCATCCCCTCGACCCCTTCACGGTATGTGAGATGACGATGGTCGACGGGACGGTGTATTTCGACCGCGCCAAGTACCTCGAAGAGCGGAAGAAAGCCGAGGAAGAGGAGAAGAAGAAAAAAGAACCGGAAAAGAAAAACGGAGGGGAGGTTTGACCATGAGAAAGCTCATCATCATCATCGTATCGGCTGTTCTTGCGTCTGCGGCCATCCTCTCCTCTCAGGCAGAGCCGGCCAGGCTTTTCATCAAGAATGCCACGATCATCCCTATGGCCGGCGAGCGGATCGAGGGCGGAAGCATTCTGATCGAGGACGGAAAAATCAAGGCCGTCGGGAAGACCCTTCAGGCGCCGTCGGACGCCAAGGTCATCGACGCCTCCGGGATGTTTGTCTATCCCGGTTTCATCGATTCCTACAGCCACTTCGGCCTGGCCGAGATAGCGGCCATCTCGAGCACGACGGACTTCCGGGAGATGGGCAAGGAGAACCCGGAGCTGCGGGTCGCCTGGGCCATCAACCCGCATTCGGTCCACTTCGGGACGGGGCGCGTGACGGGGACGACAACGGCCCTAGTCGCTCCGTCGGGTGGCACTTTTCCGGGGATATCGGCACTCATCAAGATGGACGGCTGGGCGTTTCCAGAGATGGTCGTCAAGGAAGTCGCTACATCGTTCATCAATTTCCCGATGACGCCGCGGCCGGTCGGGGAAGGTGTGGCCGTGCAGAAAGAAGCCAAGGATGACGTGACCTCCAAGCTCGTCGAAAAGATCAGGGATTACTTGAAAGAGGCCCGCCGCTACCTCGCTCTCAAAAAGCTGGCGGCCGGGGACCCGGGCGTCAAGGCGCCCGAATACAACGCCAAGTATGAGGCCCTGGGGCCCGTGCTCGACGGGACTCTCCCGGCCATCGTCTCCGTCGAAAAGGCCAAGGACATCGAGCTGGCCATCAAGTTCGTCCAGGACGAGAAAATCAAAGCCATCTTCCGGGGCTGTGCCCAGGGCTTCAAGGTGGCCGACAAAATCAAGCAGTCCGGAATCCCGGTGATTATCGACAGCCTGTATACCGGGCCGTCCGAGCCGGAGGACGGGTACGACGCACCCTACCGTAACGTCGTCGAACTGGCCAAGGCGGGGGTCCTGATCAGCTTCTCTTCGGGGGATAGCCCGGCTCAGGGCAAGGACTTGCCCTATCATGCGGCCAAGGCCGTTGCCTTCGGACTGCCGGAGGAAGAGGCGATCAGGGCGCTGACCATCAACCCGGCGAAGATCTTCGGCGTGGCCGACCGGCTGGGAAGCATCGAAGTCGGAAAGGACGCGGACCTGCTCATCGCCACGGGTGACCCGCTCGACATGAAGACCGAGGTGAAGCAGCTCGTCATCAACGGCCGGGCCATCGACATGTCGAACTGGTGGGAAACCCTCTATGACAAGTTCAAGAAGCGGCCGCAGAAATAGGAAAGGAGATACACAATGACCAGAACTCTGCGCAAAGCTCTGATTACGGCGCTCGGGATCGGGTGGCTTGCACTCGCCGTCTGGGCGCAGACGGATGATGTCGGCAGCAAGGTCGACAGCTTCGTCCAGGCGTCGATACGGCAACAGAGGATTCCCGGCCTCGCTTTGGCCGTGATGCGCGACGGCCAGATCATCAAGGCGCAGGGCTACGGCCTGAGCAACATCGAGCTCAACGTTCCGGTCAGCCCCCAGACCATTTTCCAGTCAGGGTCTGTGGGAAAGCAGTTCACGGCCACGGGTATAATGATGCTGGTCGAGGAAGGCAAGGTCGGGCTTGACGATAAGATCACGAAATACTTCCCCGGAGCTCCGGATAGCTGGAACAAATTCACGGTCAGGAATCTTCTCACCCACACCTCGGGGATCAAAGATTACACCGATAAGAACTTTGATTATCGCCGGGACTACACGGAAGAGGACCTGCTGAAAATACTCCAGAAGCTTCCTTTTGACTTTGCGCCGGGAGATAAGTGGAGCTACAGCAATTCCGGGTACATGCTGCTGGGCATATTGATCCACAAAGTGACTGGCAAATTCTATGGAGACTTCTTGCAGGAACGGATCTTCAGGCCGCTCGGCATGACGACCACCCGGATCATCAGCGAAGAGGACATCGTCCCTAGCCGCGCCGCTGGATATCGCCTGGTCAAGGGGGCGATCAAGAATCAGGAATGGGTTGCTCCATCCCTCAACACGACGGCGGACGGCGCCCTGTACTTTACCGTGCTCGACCTGGCCAAGTGGGACGCGGCCCTCTACACCGAAAAACTGATCAAGCGGAGCAGCCTGGACGAGATGTGGACGCCGGTGAAGCTCAACGACGGCAAACCCTATCCCTACGGCTTCGGCTGGCGTGTCCATGAAATAAACGGCCACCGGCTCATCGAACACGGCGGATCCTGGCAGGGTTTCACTACGGGTATTTCCCGTTACGTCGGCGACAAGCTGACGGTCGTTGCCCTGTGCAATCTGGACAGCCGGCACGCCCGGCCGGAGGAGATCATCCACGGAGTGGCCGGACTTTATGTGCCGGCTCTCACGCCTCCCCCGCCCGCCAAATCAATTGAAGATAAAGAGCCGCAGGTCACCGCGCTCTTCCGCGACCTGCTCCGGAAGGTCGAGGAAGGCAAGGCGGATGCGGAGGCCTTCACGGAAGACGCCCGGAAGAAATGGTTCCCCGACCGAATCAAGGAATATCAGGAAGTCCTGGAAGATTTCGGGCCGGCCAAAGCCGTGGATCTGCTCGAGCGGAAAGAAGAAGGTGGGCTGCGGAGCTATGTCTACAGGCTGACCTTTGAGGATGGACGTATCGTTAAATTGGACCTCAAGTTGACCGGTAAAAATAAAATCGCAGCACTCGATTTAACGGAATGATCTACGGCCTCTGATCCGGAGCGGCCGCGTTGACTTAGGCATTTGCCGTTAGTATATTGGGAGCGAGGTCCGGAACAACCCAGAAAGTTCAGGTCCTACGGGATTGATCTCGCCGGGGAACTCGCTGAAGCCAGGAAGGAGCTGCCGATCGCGCCGCTCGAAGACCGCCTGGTCGGCCCCCTGGCCCGAAGGACCATGGAGAGCGCCCGCAGCCTGGGCTAAGACTGGAAAAAGCTCGACAAGTTAGTCTACCAGGACAAATGCCTCCCCGAGTGCGATAAATGCACGATGGGCTGTCCCCACGGCGCCAAGTGGGACGCCCGGACGTATGTCGAGGAGGCAGTCCGGAGCGGCGCTATATTAAAGGCGAACGCCAAGGTCGATAGGGTGCTCCTGGAGAACAAGACGGCCGTGGGCGTCGAATACACACAGAAAGGGAAAACCCACCGCGTTTATGCCCCGACGATCGTCGTCTCCGCCGGCGGAATCGGGTCGCCTCTGATCCTGCGGAAGAGCGGTCTTGCCGGTGCCGGCCACGATTTTTTCTTCGATCCCCTGATCGCCGTCATGGGCACGGTAAAGGGCATCAAGGGCGGCAAGGAATTCCCCATGGCCACTGGCCTCCGCCTGGAGGACGAAGGCTATCTCATGACCGACCTGCTCTGGCCGGGATGGATCTATCGGTTGTTCACCGCCGAGGTCCTGCGGGCCGACCGGCTCTTCTCCCACTCCCACACTCTCCAGATCATGATCAAGTTGAGGGACGGCTATGAAAGGGCCAAGAAAATCCTCAAGAATGCCGGCGCAAAGCACATCTTCAAAACGTGGTACTTGGCCACGCATCCCGGCGGCACCGTCAAGATCAACGACCTGGTCGACTCTGACCTGAAAACGGAATTCGACAACCTCTATGTCTGTGATTGCTCGGTCATCCCGTTTTCCTGGGGCATGCCTCCCATCCTCACTCTTATCTGCCTGGGCAAGCGGCTGGCCAAGCATCTCGTAAGGGAGAAAACAGGCGGCCAGGTTGTCAAAAATCCCTTCGTTTACGATATCTCTTAACATCCCTTTTACATAACTTTGACATTTTCTTGACAACTCGCTCTCCTGGAACCACTATAAATTGAGCGGAAGCCAAAACATGGCCTCAAAAAAACTCATCACTCTCGGCTATATCCTGGTATTCTGGGGGGCGCTCCCGGGGATCTTGGCAGCGCTGGCGGTCTGGGGACAACGCCTCTTCGAGCAGAGGCTTCAGCTGCCGAAGCTCTTCGCGGCGGGGATTTTGCTCGCGGCAGCCTCGGGGATCATGCTTGCGCTTTCCATCGCCCAGTATACTCGGGCCTCGGGCAACCTGCCGATCTCGGCATTCCCGCCCCATAAGCTGATCCGGACCGGCGTCTTTGGGATATGGCGACATCCGATCTATCTGTTTTCCGTGTTATTCTTCAGCGGAGCGGGAGTGATCTTCTGGCCGGCGGGTTTTATACTGGTCGCCTTCCCGGCCCTGGCCGTAGGGACCCTCCTCTACGCCAAGGTCGAGGAAGCTGGCCTCGAAAAACGGTTCGGCAGCGCCTATGACGGGCACCGAAGGCAGACCGCGATCCTTGTTCCGCGGCTTTTCCGTATCATCCGCCCCCTATTCGCTGTCCTGAGCCGTATCTTTTTCCGTTTTCAAGTCTCGGGACGGGAAAACGGCGATCTCGTCCCCCCCTTTTTCGTCATCTCCGCCCACCGGTGCTACCTAGATCCGTTTTTTATCTCGCTCGCTTTAAAAGTCCCCGTCTATTTCATTACTACGTTCGAAATGTTCCGCAACCCCACGTCGCGGTTTATTTTCTCGAGGCTGCTCGCCCTTCCCAAGAAAAGATACAAGCCCGACCTCCGCAACGCCCTCGACATTCGCCGGCGCCTGCTCGAGGAATGTGCCATCGGGATTTTCCCCGAGGCGGAACGGTCGTGGACCGGCGCGATGATCGCCTTTAAGCCCGAGGCTCTTAAGCTTCTGCGGATGTACCCTGACATACCGGTCCTGCCGGTCCGGCTGGAAGGGGCATACGCGGTCTGGCCCCGCTGGGCGCTGGGCCCGCGGCGGGCGAGAGTGTCCGTTTCCATAGAAAAACGCATATTCGCAGGTCGCGTGGAATCGTCGGCTGAACTGGAAGCCCGGCTTTCCCGGCTCATCGAACCGCGACGGGCCTCGGATACCCCCTTGAGGCCGATTGCGGCCGGAGGGATCGAATCCGTGATCTATCGATGTCCGGACTGTCTGAGCTTCGATTCCATCCAATCCGGGAAGGGGCGCGACTTCCGGTGTTCGAACTGCGTGGCCCGCTTCGAGTTGTTTTCCGATTTTTCGATTCAGAAAATCGGCCACGATGTCAGGGCATCTCTGGAAAGCGTCTCCCGCCGGATTTTCGTCGGGCCGGAGAACTTGATCGCAGCCCCGGCCCCCGGCGTCACCGGGGCGAGGGCCGAGCTCGCCGTCGAAAAACGCGGCCGGCTAAAAGTTATAGGCACGGGGCGCCTGATTCTCTCGACCCGGGACGTCACCTTTAAATCCGGCGAACCTCTTGTCCAAATCGACCTCGAATCCGTCCGCGCCGTGGTCATCGAGGGCGCGCGGAAGCTCCAGATCTACGGAGGACGCCTGGCCTACCTGTTTCAATTCACGCTCGTCGATCAGAGCGTTCTGAAGTGGCAATACCTCATCGTCGAAGCCGTCCGGCGTCGCTTGGGATTCTCTCCGTCAACGGCGTGATTCGAGAGGAGCTGGAGGATGTCTCGACCTGACCGGCACGCAGGCTATGGCCGACAGATTGACCGGCTGGGGCTCCTCGATTTCGCGCCCCGGGCCAAGAGCCGGGCGGTCGCGCGTTATCAAACCCGGATTCTCGACGCCTTCGGCCGCCTTTCTCCCGGCTCGACGCCTGCGCGCGTCTTCGCCCGGACTGCCCGGCATCTCGTCGGCGGGTTCCTCTATTCGCTCAAGCTTGAGGTTAACAACCGGTGCACGATGAACTGCCGGATCTGCTATGTCCGGAAGGGAGACAAAGAGATACCCGTCGAGACCATCCGGAACGTCTTCCGTTCGATCCGCTCCTGCAGCGTCCGGGTAGAGATCCTGGGCGGGGAGCCCCTGCTCCATAGCGGCTTGACCCAAATCATCCATGCGGCGAAAAGCGGGGCCCGCAGTCCCTTCGTTACGCTTTATACCAACGCCACCCTGGCCACGACCGGACTCTCAGCGGAGATGAAGTTGGCCGGCTTGGACGCGGCGATCGTTTCTCTCATATCCCACCGGGAGGACATCCACGATGCCTGCACCGGGAAGTCTGGTTCCTGGGCAGCCACCGTCCAAGGCTTGCGCCGGATGGCGGAGGCCGGAATCAGGGTTTACACCTTCACGCCCATCCTCCGGCCTAACGTGAGAGACGTGCCGGACATGTACGAGTTCGTAAAGAGCCGACTGCGGGCGAGCCCCCTCTTCTATCAGTACATTCCCCGCTCTACGGACGACGGCCTGAACATCGAACCCGAGGAGTGGCGGCGCGTCAAGCTCTGGATCATGGACCACGGCACCGAACACTGGGACTTCGTCCGGCGGTTTTTCATGCTGACGGGAAATTCCTGCTCCGGAGGAAACTTTGTGCTGACCGTCAAAGCCGACGGGTCCGTCCAGCCTTGTCCTTTCATCGAGGACGTTCCGATGGGCAGCATCTATAACGAGGACATTTGGACGATCTACAGGAAAAGATTCCGCAATCCGCTCTTTCGGGAATTCAAAAACCTTCCCCTGGAGTGCCGCGCCTGCTCGCACCACTCGGTCTGCGGCGGCGGATGCCGGGCGTCCGCCCGCTGGTTTGGAGGTTACGCCCGAAGAGATCCCAAGTGCCTGGGCGCTTTCTTTACACCGGTCAGCCGCGCCGGGATCATGGACTGCGTGCCGACATTTTTTTGAGGACTCCGATGACAAACCTGAAACCTTTCCGGTTTGAAAAATGGTATTTCGACTTCGCCTTGCCGACGGGCGAGGTCGTTTTCTTTTTCCTGGCCCAGACGCACATCCTCGGCTGGAAGGATGCCCGGCTGAGCCTGACAGTGACCTCTCCTCGCGACGTCCCCATCCACCGCAGCCTGATCCTCCAGGAGTCAGCTCCTGAACAATCTCCTTCCCTCACATCTCTTCTGCCGGGCCTTCGAGAGATAACGTCTGCGTCGGAATCAGAAATCTGCGTCAGGAAAATCGGAGACGATTTGTCCCTGGACATCGTCTTCGCCCGGCATCCGGAAGCCCGGCCAGTCGCCAAGCCGATGGTCATCCCGCGAGGGAAAAGACGGATTCAGTGGGAACCGGTCCACGGCCGGTCCGTTGTCCGAGGCTCGGTCCGGGTAGGAAGACAAACCTGGAACGCGCAGGGTTGCGACGGTTATATCGACCGCCTGGTTTCTGATGTTTTCCCTCTCTTCACTCCGGTCAGAACGCTCTACTGGGGGCGCCTCCACCATCCGGAGGGAAGCCTCGTTTATACCGTTATTCCCAGGCTTCGCCCCTACGCCCTGTTGACCTGGAATTCGCGCTGGGAACAGCTCGAATTCGATGCGGTCGAGGTCTCGGAGCGGGGGGCCAAGATGTCTTCCCTTATGGGCATGGCCTATCCACCGGCCTACACCCTGACGGCCGAAAGCCCATCCGCCCGCATCCGGCTCGACGTCGAGAACATCGTGCCCGCCGTCGAGACGGCGTTCATCAGGAACGAAGAGATCCTCCGGGGCATCGAGAGCCGTGCGATTAACCTTCTCGCCAGGAATCCGAAGGGCATCAAATTTTTCTCGCGAGGCCACGTCCTTGTCGAAGACAAGGCCCGGGCGACGGAAATCGAGGCCGCTCCGTTCTTTAGCGAGATCGTGAGGTTTTCCTGAAGGGGGAGTGCGGATGGAGCAAGAAAGGCGCTTTTACATCAAAGCCAGTCTTCTGGCCTATCTTGCCTGGATCATTGTCTTTGAAGCCGTCGGCTTCTACGCTGTAACGCTCCCGACCAGGGATGTCACGCTTCCGCTGGACCGACATATCCCTCTCATCTCCGGGTTCATCTGGCCGTACCTGCTGTGTTATATCTTCCCCTTTCTGCCGCTGTTCGTCGTCAAGGACTGGCATCGGTTCAACATTGCCGCTCTCGCCGTTCTACTGGCCAACGCGGCGGCCTTCCTCGTCTACTTTCTGTTGCCCATCGCTTTCCCGAGACCCGACCTCGGGCCAAGCCTCTCTGACCGGATTCTGGCACTCCAGTACCGATACGATTTCCAGCCCGGAGCCAATAAGTTGCCGAGCCTCCATGTGACCTTTGCCTGGGTCGTCTACCTGGTCTGCGGGAAGCAGGGTCTGGGACGTTTCCGCGAGAGCCTGGTCTTCCTAACGGCCTTGCTCATTTCCGTTTCGACCCTCTTCGTCAAGCAGCATATCCTCCTCGACGTCCTCGCCGGCGCCGCCTGGGGCTTCGCGGCCTGGTTCGCCGCCGGGCGTCTCTATCCTCGTCTCGCCGCACCGGACTTGGGGCCTCCAGAGGCTTTCAAGCGCGTGATCCGGAAGGCGGCGCTGCCCCTGTTCCTCTATGTGGTGCTCTTGTTCTTTCTCTTCGATCTTCATTACAGGAGAGTCCTTCCATGATCCCTCCACCGAGCCCGCATCAACCGGAAGTCCTGCTGGAGGTCCGGAATGTCCGGAAGGCCTACGGCCTCCGGCAGGTGCTCCGGGACGTTTCTGTTCATGTGTCCAGGGGCAAAATCATCGGCATTACCGGAGAGAACGGGGCCGGCAAAACGACCCTTCTCCGGATCATCGTCGGGCTTTTGACCCCCGACGAAGGGACGGTCAAGAGAGGGGCGAGGTTCGGCTACTGCCCGCAGGAGTTGGCCGTCTTCGAGACCCTGACGGTGTGGGAGAATTTTTCGTATTTCGCTTCCGCCTACGGACTCGAGCGCAAGGGGGCCGGAATATCATGGGTGGAGGCCATGAATGAACTCTGCCGGCGTTTCCGCTTTGCCTCCTATAAAAACGCCCTGGTCTCCACGCTGAGCGGGGGGACGAAGCAAAAGCTGAATTTTTCCCTCTCCGTTCTTCACGACCCCGGGCTCCTCATCCTCGATGAGCCGTACGCCGGGTTCGATTGGGAGACGTATCTCCAATTCTGGGAGTATGCGGAGGAGCGGAAATCCTTGGGGCTGAGCGTTCTTGTCGTCTCCCATTTCGTCTACGACAAGTCGAAATTTGATAGCATCCTCGAACTCAAGGAGGGATGTCTCCGATGCGCCTGAAGAATATCGGCACCGGCTGGCTCATGACCATGAAGGAAACGCGGCGGAGCCGGATCGCCTTGATCCTTTTTTTTGTCATCCC
>Ga0315277_10012277_pt1 | contig 10750 bp, 8 predicted proteins | sample YL17G05_15_MG_FD_203695 | JGI IMG/M metagenome (GOLD analysis project Ga0315277, IMG submission 203695) | Sediment microbial communities from Yellowstone Lake, YNP, Wyoming, USA - YL17G05_15 | ecosystem: Environmental > Aquatic > Freshwater > Lake > Sediment | place: USA: Wyoming | collected... | reverse complement strand
CACATGTCCTGGTTGCCCCGCTGTCCGCCCGCCGCCGGGTCGGGCCGGTTGGACAGGAAGAACAACGTGTTGCCGTCGGGGGAGAGCGCCGGTTCCAGGCTCATGTAGCGGGGATCTTCGAAGCCGGGAACGACCTCGGGCTCCGTCCAGTGGCCGTCAACCAGCCGGGTCACGACGACGCCGCTGTAGGCGTAACCGGGTCCCATCATGCTGAAGTAGATCTCCCGGCCGTCTGGTGTGATCGCCACGTCGCGATCGAAGGCGCCGGTGCTGACCAGGCCCGGCGCGAACACCTCCGGCGTGAGGCCGGGCGGCTTCTGGCCGAGATACGGTCCTGTCATATCCTCGAATCGCCGCCGTGGCGCCCCTTCTTGCCACGGAAGCAGCAGTCCGAGCAGTGCGATCAGTCCGAGGATTGCGCGCATGACCATCGTGCCTCCTTCGCGCGTGCACGGTCAGCAGAACACGCTCGTCTCGCTTGGACGTCCGGGCCGTCTGAATCGCTCTTCTACACGCCTTCGATATCGCCTCGAAACAGGCGTTCGTCCCCGTACCGCGCGTGCGCGGCATCGATTACGCAAGAGCGCGGAAACCTTGAACAGGGGACAAACGGCGGTCCGGTCCCAGAGCACGGGGCCGACGTTGCCCACGACGTCCTCGGCCAGCGGGTGGACCTCCGGGCCGAGGAGGAACTCCGCGTTGTACTTTTGCCGCGTCACCCCGTTCGGCAACGGGAGTCTCTCGATCACGAGCGGGATCATGGTTTCGGGGGCGGCCCGGGTGGCGGTGGTCAACGAGACGCTCGCGCCTCTCCTGGTGGATGAGGGATCGGCACTGGGACAGATGATCGGCTATGAGCACGTGGCGCGCGACATCATCGTTGTGGCGGCGAACCGCGTGCTCGAGTCGCTCCTCTTCGAGATCTCGGCGGACGACCCCCTGACGATTGCGGCTGCCGTGTTCGTGCTGGCCGCGGCCGCGTGCCTGTCGGGCGTGCTCCCCGCCCGGCGCGCGGCACGCCTCGACCCCGCCGTCACGTTGCGCGCAGAATAGGCAGGACAATCGCGGCCGAGTACTCACTCGACATCGTTTTGCAGGCAAGGAGGCACCGATGTTGCGGTTGTGCATGGTGGCGCTGGCGGCCTTCGTCGTGTGGCCTCACGGTGTCCTGAAGGGGCCCCGTCAGGGAGCATCGCCGTCGGCCGCTATCGTCGTGCGCGTCGATCCGCGGGTCGAACTCGTTGCCGCCATCTTCAGGCTGGCCGGCATAGCCGAGTACTCCGAGAGCATGCTTCCAGCCCATGTCAAGGACGTCGATCGGTTCTTCGGTCCCTTCAGGAATCACGAGGCCGTCAAGCTGGCCGCTCAATTGAGCAAGACGGACGGCATCCGGTTCAACGCGCCGATGGATGTGGCCCTTCGCATGATGGATGCCCCCGGCCTGCGCGCCGTTGCGCCTCTCGATGCCAGTACCGCGCGTCTGGTCTTCGTGACCTACGCGGTGGGACTGCCGCAGGCCCGCAAGGTCGAGGTACTGATTGACAGCATCCGGACCTTTGCCGGCGCGTACGCCGCAGCCCCCGTCTACGTCGCGGCCGACCCGGCCGCGTCGTCCGCGCTCTCCACTTCGCGGCAGACGGCCGTCCACCTGGTCGGTCTCGCCGTGCCAGAGATCGCCAGGGACGTGCCGCTGGCCGTCAAGGCCTACGCCGCTGCGCAGGTCGAGGGCATGCTCCCGCCGCACGTGGACACGATGCTCTGGATGGACCCGGAGACCGTCGTTCTGTCGCCCCCGCTGGGCCTGGTGCTCGAGGCGAAGCAGGCCGTCGCCATGCAGCCGGTGTTCCTCCTGAACCGCGTGGGTCTTCCACCCGATCGACCGGTTGACGGCTACTGGTCGCGCGTCTACCGCGAGGCAGGTGTGAACGTGTCGACGCTGCCCACACTGCAGGCGAGCGCGGACCAGGGGCCCGTGCGCTTCTACATCAACTGCGGGGTCATCGCCTACCGTCCCGCCAAACGCCTCTGTGCGGAGTGGGCAAGGGCCCTCACCGCGGTGTTGAGCGACACGACCTATCGGCGCGAGCACGTGGCGGATCCTCTTCACGCGGTGTTCCTGCACCAGGCGGTGTTGAGCGCGGTGATTGCTGCGCGCACCCTGCCAGGCGAACGGCGATGGATTCCGATCAACCACGGCTATCCGCTCGGACAGCACGAACGCCTGCCGGCTGAACGGCGCGTGAAGCGCCTGAACGATGTTGCCTGCCTGATCTACGACCAGGTCTGGGATGCCGGCCCCGGGTGGATGTCCGCGATACCCGCTGACGAACCGCTTCGCACCTGGCTGAGAAGCGCGCATTCCCGGGCCATCATGCCGCAGCCGTCCAGAGTGGCGGCCTGGCACCCTTATCCGACCTCGGCCACGACGAGCGGGGAAGGACTGTCACGAGCGCCCGAGCCGGGTGATCAGGATCGCGTGCCGGGGGTCGAGCCGGTGCTCTTCGCGCCGGGCGTGGTCTCCACCGAGTCCGGCGTCGAGTTCTGCGGCAGTCCCACGCCGGACGGACGCGAGTTCTACTTCACGGTCCGCAGGCAGCCGCGAGTCTGGGAGATTCGCTTCGTCCGGTGGCGAGCCTTGGGCTGGTCCGCTCCACGGGTCGTGTCCTTTTCCGGGCAGTTCAGCGATCTCGAACCGTTACTGGGTGCGGGCAGACTTCCTCCGGACGCTTCGGTGACCGTGACGTCGGCAAGGGCGTCGCCTGCGGACGAACGCCCCTCCATGCCGCGGCGTTCTCGGGGAACCTCCGGCTCCTCGACATCCTGGTCGGGCCGGCGCCGATGTCCACGCGGTCAACCAGGAAGGGTCGACGCCGCTTCTCTACGTGTCCCAGGCCGGATGTGTTTTCGAGACAGGACCGTCCCTGAAGCACACCTGCTGGTCGTCGAACCTCTCGGGACCACCCACCCGGCCGAGGAGATCTCGACGGTAGAGACGGCACCCCTGCGCATGACTGCCGAGCCCATCGGCGCGCCGAGATTGCGCGGCTCACTCCAGCCGCCGGGCGTTCGGGTGATGGCCCAGACGTCCTGGTAGGGAAAAACGAGGGCGTTCCGAGCGGCGTTCCCTTCAGAACAGACGTCATATGAAACAGCCGGCCACGCACGGCCGACTGTCACCGCATCCATCCTCTTGCCCGGGTACGACTGGGGCGGATCGCACCGTCGCGGCGTGCCCGGGCTTTTTTGCCGGTTCCCGCCGGACGTGCCGATTGCACCTCGGAGGCGACCGCGTGGTGTCGATCGGCTGCGCCGACTCGCAGGGCACGCGACGCCCACCAGCTCTTCGCCGCGGTGGACCTGCCGTAACACGATCTCGCAGCCGGACACGTGTTCAGCCCGATCATCCGTGGTAGCATGCGCTGAACGCCGGGAGTGCACACGTGAATCGATGGGCCGACTGGTGGGAACAGGCCTCGCGTGACTTGACGCACGCCAGTCACGCCCTGGCGGATGGCGACTACGAGTGGGCGGCCTTCGCCGCGCAGCAGGCAGCCGAGAAAGCGATCAAGGCGCTCATCATCGGACACGGCGGCGAGCCGTGGGGACACCTGACGACGGGATTGGCCGAAGCCTTGCCGCCCCCAACCATTGCGCCGCCGGAGATCCTCGACGCGGCGCGCCGTCTCGACAAGCACTACCTTCCGGCCCGGTATCCAAACGGGTTCGCTGCGGGATATCCGGGCAAGCTCTACACCCGCGGTGAAGCGGAGCAGGCGATCGAGGATGCCACGGCCATCATCGAATTCTGCAGGCGCCATCTACCTCGATAGGAGCCGGCGCATCGAGGAGGTCCGGAGAGCGGCGCGCACAGCCGCCGCGCGCCTGCCGTCCGTCCGGCGGATGCTGCTGTTCGGGTCGCTGCAGACCGGTGGCGCGACGCTTCGTTCCGACGCGGACATCCTCGTGGTGCTCGAGCGGAGCGAATACACGGACGCCCGGGACCGTATCCCAGAAGTGCTGCGCGCCATGGCTCCGCTTCCGTGTCCCATCGACGTGTTCGTCGTCACCGTCGACGAACTGGAACGGGCGCAACAGGAAAACGCCCCGCTGGCTCGCATGGCGCTGGCGACCGGCCTCGACCTCCTCTGACTCGGTTTGGAATATCGCTTCGCTGCGTGAAGATCGCGAAGTAGCGATTCGCGCGGGTTGCGTGGCCTGCATCGCGCGAGTCGCGTCCCGGCGCGTACGCCGGGACGCGCTCGCGGCTCATCGATGGCTCCCGTCTCAGTTCCGCCTCGGTGGAATGCGTCCCCATCATGCATCGTGCGCCGGTCAGGTTGTGCGCGCCGGGGAGCGGTATACTGGAACGACCCTTTGAGCGAGGCTCGCCATGAAACACCGGCGGTGGCCCCGGCTCGCTGCCATCTGCGACACGCCGGCTGGACGCATCAGCCGACTGCTGTTGCGTGCGGCGTTCTGCGCCCTCCTCCTCCCCCTCCCGGCGGCGGCCCAGGATGCCGAGGTCATCTACGAAGTCCGCAGCCGGTACCAGCTCATCACGGTGCTGGACACCGCCAACGGGTACCGTCAACTCGTGTTCGACGGGCGCTTCGATGGCACGGACGCGATCCAGTCCGAGATGAAGCTGGCCAATCCGGATGAGCCGATGCTCTCCTACGCCCGGCACATGATGGCCGCGCTTCCCGTCGTGGACCGGCCCAGGCGCATTCTGGTCGTCGGCCTCGGGGGCGCGTGTATCCAGCGCTACCTGCGCAAGCTCCTGCCCGACGCGACGATCGAGACGGCGGAACTCGATCCCGAGATCCGCAACGTCGCGGCAAAGTACTTCTTCTTCAAGGAAGACGCGCGGCAGGTCGTCCATCTGGGCGACGGGCGCGCGTTCATCGAGCGTTCGAAGGACAAGTACGACATCATCTTCCTCGACGCGTTCACGGCGACATCGATCCCATACCACCTGACGACGCGGGAGTTCCTGCAGGCCCTCAAGGACCGCCTGGCCGAGGGCGGCGTGGCGTGCGCGAATCTGTGGGCTGCCGAGACCAACTACTGGGACATGGTCAAGACCTATTCCACGGTCTTCCCCGAACTGCATGTCGTGGACTGCGCCGGGTCGACGAACAGCATCGTCCTGGCCATGCCGGCGAAGATGGCTCTCACGGTACAGGCATGGGCGGACAAGGCGGCGGCGTTCGAGAAAACCCACCCAACGGCTCTCGACCTGCCGCAGCTGATTCTGCGGGGCGCCGCTGCGACGACGAGCATTCCCGACACCGCCCGGGTGCTCCTCGACAAGGGCACGGACAATCCCGGCGCGCCACAGCGGTTCACCTCCCGTTGACAGGCCGCGGTGGAAGTCTGCACGGCCTGTCATTCGGACCGTACCACGGGCTGTTAAGGCACGGCGACAGCGTCCGGTTTCCGCAGGGGCAGGCGCGTGCCGTATGTCACGCAGCGCCAGGCCCACTCGATCGGCCCCATCGTGAATCCGCGCAGCCACACCTGGCTGAGCCAGGCGAGGAGCGCGAACACCGGGATCGACAGCGCGACCACCGGGAGCGCCGTCAGCTTCGTGAAGAGACCAAGCCCGGTGCCATAGAACACGAAGCCCAGCACCACCGATTGCGCGATGTAGTTCGAGAGCGCCGTGCGGCCGACCGCGGCAAGGCCGCGAACAACGAGACCGTCGGGCCGGCGCGCCGACAGGAGCAGCATCCCACCGGCGTAGCCCATGGCCTGCAGGAGCACGCCGCCGAACGTCCCGGCCCAGTAGATCGAGGGCGTCAGGACCATTCCCGGCAGCATCGCGCGGACGCCGCCGGCAACGACCATCAACACGACACCGATCGGCACGCCCGCGTACCACAACTTCCGGCAGGTTGGCAGCGCTTCCCGATCCAGGCGCATGAAGCAGGGAAGCGGCGGGCTGTTGTCGCCGTGCGCACCAGCGGCGGCGCCCCGGACGAGGAACATCCCGAACAGGAAGAACGCCAGGAACCAGAACCCGAGGAGGATCACTTTGGACGGCAGGGCGAGCAGCAACGCCGTGATCGCGCGAAGCCGTGTCAGCTCGGTCCAGTTGCCGCTGCGGTAAACGCGCGCCTCGTCGGCCATCGTCTGGTAGAAGCCCTGGCGCGGCACGCCAAGGCGATCCATCACGCCCGACGCGCCGCGCTCGATGAAGTCGGGCGCGGACTCGGCCTGCTGACCCATGCGGCTCCAGTCAGCTGGCCCGGGGTACGGCCGGGCAGGGTGCGACCACGCATAGAAGGACAATGTCGCCAGGCCGAGGCATGCGCAGACGAGGGCCGAGGTGGCGAGCCGGCGGGGCGACAGGTTCCGGAACGGCAGCGCCGCCACCGAGATGATCGCGTAGAAGGCGAGGATGTCGGCAGCGTACAGCAGCACAGCGTGGGCCACCCCGATCGCGAACAGGATCGCCGCCCGCCGCAAGTAGAACAGCGTGAACGGCCGCCCCGCCGTCCGGGCCCGGTCCGCCTGGAGCATGAGTCCCATCCCGAACAGGACGCTGAGCAGCGAGTAGAACTTGCCTTCGACCAGCAGGCCGACGAGCAGAACCACCCCCGCATCGGCAGCTCCGGTGCCCCGCCAGACCGGCACGTCGGGCGGCGAGGACGCGATGGGGTAGGCGAACGTGAGGGTGTTCGCCACGAGGACGCCGAAGATGGCAAAGCCACGCAGGACATCGGGGGCGACCGCCCGATGCGATTCGGTCACGGGTGCCCAGCGTGCGGATCCAGCTCTTGTCATGTGCACAGCCGTTCCTGGGCGCGACTCGCCAGTGGAGCCTGCTTCGAAATACGTAGGGAACCCGGCTGGAGTTCATCGCTTTGCCGTCCGAATCATCCCGCGGCACTTGCTTCCGACAACCCAACTGACGGTCCTCCTGGTACCCGCGGGCAGGTCTGCCGCCGCCGTCATCGGCGGAGTGCCAGCGTGACGGGATCCTTCAAACGCGTTGACATTTCCTTGACAACCTCCTTGTCCGGCGGCGGTAGACTGGTGCCGTTCGGGTGCGGCTCACCATGCCTCTCAAGTCGCGCCTTCTCCTCGTCCCACTCGTGGCGGTGCTCCTTCCCTGCGCGGCCGTTGCCGGCATCGGCTACAAGTGGCTGCGCCTCGAGCAGGACGCGGACGCCCGGCGCGGCAGGGAGGCGGCCGAGGTCGAGGCCGTTCGCCTGCGGCGGGGGCTGACCGCGCACCTTCACCGGCTTGCGGCGGAAATCGATGGTCGGTGGAGCGACAGCCGCGCGCGCGGGCCGTTTGCGGACCCTGTTGCGTTCCCGGACTCGGTGCTCGCCGCGTACCGACTGGACGGCGACGGGAAGATCGTCCATCCGGACTACGAAGCGGCTTACTGGCGCGCGGTCCGAGAGTACGAGGACGGGCGCAAGACGGCAGGCTGGCAGCGGCAGACCAAACGCGTCGAGGCTCTCGAGGCCGCCGGAGATCTCCGCGGCGCCCGCCTCGTACTCGAACGGCTCACGCGATCGACGTGGCCGCAGGGGCTCGAGGCGTCCGCGATGCTGGAGCTCGGACGCCTGTCGCTGGAGCGGCGCGACTACCGCGAGGCGGAATCGTGGGCGCGGCGGATCCTGGCGTGCTGCTCGGCCGCGAGGGACGAGTACGGCGTGGCGTTCGTCATCTACGCCGCGCGGCAGTTGACAGCGGCCTGGCGTGCGCAGGGTGTGCTTCCCGCTCGATTCCCGGGTCTTGCCCGGGAACTGACCCGCCTGCTGGCCGACGGCGCGATCGGCCATCCCAAAGACGTTCTCGACCTGAGGGGCCTGGTGAATGACGCCGCGGGGGCGACAGGGGCCGATGCGCTCCTGCAGCAGGCGGAACAGGCCGCCTCGCGCGTCAGCGACCGTGTTGCCGCGGCCGGCCGCGTCGAGAGATGGGCAGCCGGGTTCGAGCCTGCTCGCAGGCAGTCCTTCAGCGTCTCCACCCTGGGGAGCGGCGAGCGCGTGCAGTTGCTCGGCGTGCTGCCACGCCCGGATCGCCACGTCTTGATCGTGCTGTTCCGGCTGGACCGCATCGGCTCGTGGATCGATGCCGACGCGGCGTCGAACGGGATCTTCGACGCGGATCTCGTCGTCGGCGGCGAGCTGGCGGGAGAGACGACGTTTCCGCTCGCTCCGGAGGCGGCTGGCGTCCGCCTTGCGCTGCGCGAGCGGGTGAGCGACCGCTCCATCGAGCATCGGCGGCGCCTGCTCTTCGCCGGCTCGCTGGCCGCCACGCTCGTGCTTCTGGGCCTCGTGGGGTACTTCGCGTTGCGGGACGTGTCGCGCGAGGTGCAGCAGGCCGCGCTCCGCGCGAACTTCGTCGCGAGCGTCACCCACGAACTCAAGACCCCCCTGACCTCGATCAGGCTGCTCGCCGAGACGCTGTACCTCAAGCGGACGCGCGACCCCGCGGTCGCGGACGAATTGCTCCAGGGGATCATGGACGAGTCCGACCGTCTCGGCCACCTTGTCGCCAACGTGCTCGGCGTCGCCCGGATTGACAGCGGTGCGGCGTCCTACCACCCGGCGCACACGCTGGTCAATGACACGGTTGAAAGGGCCGTCGCTCGCGTCAGGCACCTGCTGCGGCAGGGTGGTTTCCATCTGGTCCGCGAGGGTGACGCCACATCGCTCCGCGTTCGGGTCGATCCCGAAGGCCTGGTGCACGCGCTGGTCAACCTGCTCGCCAACGCCGTGAAGTACTCGGGCAGCTCCCGCGAGGTCCGCATCGGCGTGTTCCGGACCGGCGAGGAGGTGGAGCTTCGGGTGACGGACCGCGGCATCGGGATCCAGCCGGGGGACGAACAGCGCATCTTCGATCGCTTCTACCGGGCGGCGGATGCCGCCCGGGAGGCGAGCGGGACGGGAATCGGCCTGGCGCTGGTGCGGCACTTCGCCGACGCACACGGGGGCCGCGTGACGGTGGCGAGCGAGCCCGGCCGCGGCAGCACGTTCTCGCTCTGGCTCCCGCTCCTGAAGCCGAACGACGACGATGTCCCGGCGCCCGATGACATGGCGGCAGACACGGTGTCGCGGCAGGCGTGACGATCGGACCGCGGAACGGAGATGTCATGGCGCGGATCCTCATTGCGGAAGACGACCGGGCGATCCTGCTCGGCATCAGCGAAAACCTCGTCTTCGACGGTCATACCGTCCTGCGGGCGCTTCGGGGCGACGAAGCCCTCGAGCGTGTCGAGGCGACGAAGCCGGATCTGCTCATCCTGGACGTGATGCTCCCGGGCATGAGCGGGTTCGAGATCTGCCGCAGGATCCGCATGCGGGATCGCCGGCTGCCGATCCTGATGCTCACCGCCCGGAGCGAGGAAGTAGACAAGGTGATGGGTCTCGACCTGGGCGCGGACGACTACCTGACCAAGCCGTTCAGCGTCCCTGAGCTGCTCGCGCGGGTGCGTGCCTTGTTGCGGAGGAACGAGGCGCCGGGAGAGCCCGCGCTGCCGGATTCGCTGGAGTTCGCGGACGTTCGCCTCGACTTCGTGCGCTACGTGGCAACCCGGGCCGGCCGAGACGTCCACCTGACGGCCAAGGAGTTCGCGCTCATCCGGTACCTCGCGGCCCACCGGGGAGCAGCCACCCGGCGAGACGTGCTGATCCGGCACGTGTGGGGCGAGGACGTCTTCCCGAGCGACCGCACCGTGGACACCCACGTGCTGTCGCTGCGCTCGAAGCTCGAGCCCGATCCGGCCTGCCCCCGCCACCTCCTGACGGTGCACGGTGTCGGATACCGCTTCGTTGGTGACGCTTGACAGGTTCGTGACCGATCGTCGCGAATTGTTGACCAGACCGCGTCGATCATTTCGCAATTTTCGCGACCGACCGTGACAACCGGCGGCAGGGACTCGGGCATCCTCTCCACGTGACGAGAGGAGGCAGATCATGAGACGCCTGTTTCTGTGCGTGCCGTTCGTGGCTGTGGCATGTCTGCTGGCCGGCGGGCTGACGCTGGCCCAACGCGCGACCGCCGAGACGCTGTTTCGCGAGGCGCTGGCGAAGGAGCGCGCCGAAGGCGATCTGGGTGGCGCGATCTTCCGCTACGAGCGGCTGATCGCCGATTTCTCCGCTGAGCGTCAGATTGCCGCGCAGGCGATGTACCACCTCTCGCTGGTCTACGACAAGCTCCGCGATCCGCGGGGCCGGGTGCTGCTGGCGCGCCTGGCGCGCGAGTACGGTGATGTCGAACCTTACGCGGGCCGCGCCCGCACGAGGCTGTCGGCCGTTCAGAGCACACCGCCCGGACCGTTCCCCAGGGTCGCGCTCGATGCGGACTACGAGCTCGGGTCGCCGGACGGCGCCCTGGCCGTCTACCACAAGAGCGCCCAGGACTGGGGCCGGCTCTACGTCCCGGATCTCGCGACGGGCAAGGAACGCCTGCTCGTGGATCATCCCGGGGCGGACGTGAGCAACCTCGCGTGGTCGCCCGACAGCCGCCGCCTCGCCTTCAACGTTTACGAGCGAGGCAAGATGCACGACCTGAGGACGGTTGACGTCGCAACCGGCGCCGAGACGAGCCTGGGGATTCGCGGCTATCCGCTCGACTGGGCGGAGAGCGGCGACATCCTCTTCTACCTGCCGGATTTCTCCGCCGGCGGACGGATTGACTACTCGCTGGTGCCGGCAGCCGGCGGGACGCCGCGCAAGGTGTACTCCGCCGCCGAGTGCTGTCCCCTCATCACGCCGGACGGAGCGCG
>Ga0315277_10012274_pt1 | contig 10751 bp, 5 predicted proteins | sample YL17G05_15_MG_FD_203695 | JGI IMG/M metagenome (GOLD analysis project Ga0315277, IMG submission 203695) | Sediment microbial communities from Yellowstone Lake, YNP, Wyoming, USA - YL17G05_15 | ecosystem: Environmental > Aquatic > Freshwater > Lake > Sediment | place: USA: Wyoming | collected... | reverse complement strand
TAAAACTAACGAAGAAGTCCGACCCATCTTGCGCCGCGCAGGATTCCTCACCCGCGACCCCAGAATGAAGGAACGGAAAAAGTACGGGCAGAAAGGTGCTCGTGCCAGGTTCCAGTTCTCCAAACGGTAAAGCCCTTTCGAATTGCGCGGGACAGGAGCACGGCAATTCTCTGAGGAGAAGGTACTTCTCCATATTGAGACCCTCTTGTGGGTGGCATTTCCTGCGACGAGACGTTCGGTATCGGGTTCCTCAAATCTTGACAAATATTCTTTTCCGATACATCAGGAAGAGGGCGAGCCAGACGATGGCGAAACCGAGCGTCGGTTCCACCACGCCGTTCCATACACCTATGTGCGCTGTCACGAAACCGATAAGCGCATGGACGATGTCGGCGAAATCTATCAGTCGGGTCACCATATAGACGAGAATCGCGTTCATTCCTATCACGACGAACCCAAACGCCCATTTCCTGTACCCTAACATGTCTGTCAGCCAGTAGAACAGGGCAAGCAGCAGATAGCTCAGACCCGCTGAGAAAAGGACGAACGAGCTTGTCCAGATGTGTTTGATGATTGGGAACCAGATGCTTGTGACCAACCCAAGCATGACTCCTGCGATACCCGATGCCAGTAGCAAAAGGGCTTTCCTTTGGGGACTCGTTTTCGACCGCAAGAGGTGTCCTGACATGACGCCGAGAAGTACCGTCGCAGCAAACGTGAGACTGCTCAGAATCCAGGTGTACGTTGTCCCGTCGCGGAACCCTCGAAGGATAATCTCGTCAACGTACATCGCGAGATTACCGTGCGGTGTCAACATTCCTGCGCCATGCCCCGGCACGGGCACGAGCATCATCAGAAGCCAGTACAGAACGAGCAATCCTGCCGTGATTGCTCCTTGCCAGGCAATGTTTACGTTCAGCACCGCGATGGATGCGATCAGATACCCGCATGCGATAGCCTGTAATGTGTTGCAGTAGATGTGAAGTTTGGACAGATCGAATGCGAGCAGGTTGCCCTGTGCGACCATGCCGAGCACAAACAGGATCACGATCCGTCTGACCACGTGCAGGTAGATTTGCCTTTTCGTATCGCCTCGTTCCAACCGTTTCGCAAACGAGAGAGGTATCGAAGTGCCCACGATGAATAGAAAAAGAGGCATGATCAGGTCCCAGGCGGTGAACCCGATCCATTCTGCGTGCTCGAACTGGTGTCTCAGAGGATTGGAAACAGGAAGGCTCAGAGCTTTAAACAAACCGCGGACGATTTCCCCGCCGCCTATTATCCAGAACATGTCAAACCCGCGCAGTGCGTCAACGCTGGTTAACCGGTCAGCGGGTGAAGACGCCTGTTTTTCTGAACTCATCCGAGAACCTCGATTTCCGACCACGCTCCCACCTTTGTCCGCCCTTGTGACAGGCACGAATGCCTGTCCTACCGGCATCGCTAGACTGCTTCTATGGTTGACGGGGGTTTCTTGGTAATGTTGTACGTCACGCTGACGACGCCGGGCACCTCGGTCGAAATTCTATCTGCCAATCTCCCTAAGGTCTTGTGCGGGAGTTTCGTTGGCGTTCCTGTGACAGCGTCGGTGCTATCCCAGCATCTCACTTCGATCTGAGAACCAAAATCCCGTTTCCCGTCTCTCAACCCGGTGACCTTATCTTCGTGAAGAACAGCTAGGTATTGGAACGCTTCGGTTTCAGCGAGTTCCTCTTCGACGATCCGTGTCGCTTTCCTGACGGTCTCGATTCTCTCGGGTGTGACTTCGCCGATGACCCGTGCTGCGAGAGCGGGTCCCGGGAACGGCGGTCTCTCATAGATTTCTGATGGCAACCCGAGAGCTTTTGCGACCTTTCTGACGGCAGGTTTTCTGAGATGTATGACCGGCTCGATGACCTTGTACCCGTACAGCGCTTCCGTGTTGATACCGAGCTGTTCGAGAATATTGTGTTGTCTCTTGATTCCCGCGACCGTCTCTTCCACGTCGGTGAAGTTTGTCCCCTGCAGCAGGAATCTGGCGGCGCTTCGTTTCACGAGTTGCCCGAACACGTCCCTGTAAAACGTTTGGGTGATAGCTTCTCGCTTCTCTTCTGGATCGGCTATTCCTTTAAGCGCATCGAAGAATTGTTTCCGAGCATCAATGATCTCGACGGGAACGCCCAATTTCTTAAAGAGCGAGACGATGTGTTGCGGTTCACCCTGTCTCATAAGCCCGTTTTCGATAAAGTATGTCTTGAGCTTGTTACCGAGCGCTTTATGCCCGAGCATAGTGACTGCGGACGAGTCAACCCCTCCCGACAAGGCATTGATCGCAGACCCGCGTCCGACAACGGCTGAAATTTCAGCCACTTTTTCTTCGATGAATTTCTTTGGTTTTAGATCCTCAAGACGTATTTCCTTAATGTTCATGCTACAACTCCTCTTTGAACCGCGCCTCTCTCGATTACCGTCGTCCCGACCAATCCGTGGCTACAATTCTAACAGGTTGTGTGGCTTTGTCAATCACCGTGACGCCGGATCGCTTGAAAACCTGCTTCCAATCAGCGACGCAATTGTTATTGACAGATGAACGCGAATCGAATACCATATCGGTCGCCAAGCAAGTCGGGAATAGTTCTGGGAGGGGCGGACCAGAGAGAAGCCGCACGTGGGCGTGCGCAATCGAAACACGCCAGATTACTGGGTTCCCATGCGTTTCAAATCATACCAATCGTATAGTGTTCGGGCAACGAGAACGGGAGAACAGCATGAGCGCACTATTTGTCTTGGAGGATGGCAGCTCGTTTGAAGGTATCTCGATAGGGTCAGCCGGTGAAAGGGTGGGGGAGGTCATGTTGCATACCGCTGTTGTCGGGTATCAAGAGATCATGACAGACCCCGCGAATGCGGGCAAGATTGTCGTCCTCACTTATCCTTTGATAGGCAACTATGGTGTTGCAGAGAAGTTCAACGAATCGCCGAAGTGCCGGATTGAGGCGCTTGTCATAAAAGAGAAGAGCAGAATGGCGTCCAACTGGCAGGCGGAAGATACGTTTGACAGGTTCCTCAAGAGCCAGGGTGTCGTTGCCATAAGCGAAGTTGATACCAGAACTCTTGCGGTCAGAATCCGGGATAACGGCGAGATGCTTGGGATAGTCTCCAGCAAAGGAGGCAGAAAAGCAGATCTGCTCAAGCGACTTCAGACTTATGAAAAGGAACGCACGAGTGATTACATAAAGCGGATCTCGGTGAAGAAGGTCACAGAGTTGGAGGGCAACGGTTCGGGACCGAAGATAGGCGTATTGGACTTAGGTATCCTGAAGGACTTCATTAAGCAATTGCAATGCCTCGGATGCAACGTGACATTATTGCCGTACAACACGGATGACGAGACGATTCTCGGATTGAACTTTGATGGTGTCGTCGTATCCAGCGGACCGGAAGAGGATCAGGCAAGTTCTGAGATCGTTCCGGTGGTTCAGAGACTTCTTGGCAAGATACCTTTGCTTGGTATCAGTGCCGGACACGAGATCATATGCCGTGCGTTGGGTGGCAAACTCAAACGGATGACAGTCGGTCATCATGGGGTGAATTATCCCGTGAGATCGCCCGATTCATACAAGGGGAATATCACGGTTCAGAACCATTCGTACATCGTGGATGAGGATTCTATCAAGAATCGGGACGACGTTCGGGTGACGTTGCGCAACGTCAATGACAACTCCATCGAGGAAATGGAAAGCGAACCGCTCAGGTTCGTTTCGACTCAATACTATCCAGCAAGTCCCGGGTTCGACGAAGTGCACGGTGCGTTTAAGCGGTTTGTGGCAATGACACAGAAAACAGGGTGAACAACGATGCCAAGACGGACAGATATAAAGAAGATCCTCATGATAGGTTCGGGACCTATCGTTATCGGTCAAGCGTGCGAGTTCGATTATTCAGGTTCTCAGGCGTGTAAGGCGCTGAGGGAAGAGGGATATTTCACGATCCTCGTGAATAGCAATCCAGCTACCATCATGACAGACCCTGATATGGCGGATGTGACGTACGTCGAGCCGCTCACGGTTGAAGCGGTGACCGAGATCATCAAGAAAGAGAGACCGGATGCTATCCTGCCGACGCTTGGCGGTCAGACAGGATTGAACCTGGCGCATTTCCTGACCGAAGAGGGAGTGCTCAAAACGTACGGTGTCGAATGTATCGGGGCGAGCGCCGAAGCTATAGCGCGCGCGGAAGACAGAGAACTGTTCAAGAAGGCGATGCAGGAGATCGGTGTGGACGTTCCGAAAAGCGGGATTGCCACAAGCGTGAAGGAAGGGATGAGAATCGGGATGGAGATAGGGTGCCCGCTCATCCTGAGACCTGCGTACTGTCTTGGCGGCAGCGGCGGTTCTATCGCATACAACACCGAGGAGCTGGAGCAGTTCTTGGCAAACGCGATCGAGATAAGTCCTGTCCATCAAGTGCTTGTGGAACAGTCTGTGCTTGGATGGAAAGAGATCGAGTACGAGGTGATCCGCGACTGTGTTGATAACGTCATCATGATCACGTCTATGGAAAACGTTGACCCGATGGGGGTACATACCGGTGACAGCATGGTGGTTGCTCCGTCGCAGAGCCTGACCGGCGAGGAATACGCTCAGTTTGTGAACCTGTCGAAGAGGATCATCCGGAAGATCGGTATAACCGGAGGTGGGGCAAACATTCAGTTTGCTCAGAATCCGGACAACGGGCATATCGTGATCATCGAAGTTAACCCGCGTCTGTCGCGAAGCTCAGCGTTAGCGTCTAAAGCGACCGGGTTCCCGATAGCACGAGTCGCCACCAAGCTGGCTGTTGGGTTGACCCTTCCAGAAGTGCTGAACCAGGTCACAGGGAAGACGACCGCGTTTTTCGAGCCAACGGTTGATTACTGCGTGTTCAAAATCTGTAGGTTCACCTTTGAGAAGTTCCCGCAAGCTCAGAGAATCCTGAACACCTCTATGAAAGCGGTCGGTGAGGCTATGGCGATAGGGCGGAACTTCAGGGAGGCGGTCCAGAAAGGAATCCGGTCCACCGAGACGGGCAGGTTCGGGTTCGGCGCGGATGGCAAAGACAAGATCACCGACGAGATGTTGAGATCGGCCTCCGATGATCTCATAACGGAGATCAGACAGAAGATCAGAATCCCGAACGATGACCGGTTGTTCTATATCAGGTACGGGCTGAAACTGGGAATGAGCGTTGATGAACTTTACGATCTGTCGAGAATAGATCGATGGTTCATAGACAACATGAAACAGATAGTCGAGCTGGAAGACAAGATACGGGGGTTTGCTGGAAAACGAGTGACAAGCCCAATCAAACTCCCACTTGAATTGCTCAGAAGAGCAAAGATGTCCGGGTTCTCAGACGTTCAGCTCGCCCACCTGCTCGACACGACAGAGAAGAAGGTGAGGGCTTACAGGAAGCGGCACCACATACGTGCCGTCTATAAGCTGGTGGACACCTGCGGTGGCGAGTTCAAAGCTGAACGACCGTATTATTACTCGACGTACGAGACCGAAGATGAAAGTGCTCCGACCACGAACAAGAAAGTCCTAATTCTCGGCGGCGGACCGAACCGGATCGGGCAGGGCATAGAGTTCGATTATTGTTGCTGCCACGCCTCGTATGCCCTAAGAGAAGAGGGTATGGAGAGCATCATGATCAACTGCAATCCGGAGACTGTCTCGACGGATTACGACACGTCAAACAAACTGTATTTTGAACCGTTGACGGTCGAGGATGTGCTGAACATCGTTGATGTCGAGAACCCGATCGGGATCATCGTCCAATTTGGCGGTCAGACCCCTCTCAACATATCGGGTCCATTGGACAAGGCAGGAGTCAGGATTCTGGGTACCAGCCCAGACTCGATAGATATCGCTGAGGATAGAAGACGGTTTCAGCAGATGGTGAAGAAGCTGAAGCTCATCCAGCCCGATAACGGGACAGCGACATCATTCGAAGGCGCACGGAAGATCGCGAACAGGATAGGGTATCCGGTGCTCGTCAGACCGTCGTACGTTCTCGGTGGCCGGGCAATGCAAATCGTGTACGACGACGATGATCTGCGCGAGTTCATGAAACAAGCGGTTGAAGCATCGCCCGAACGTCCGATCCTCGTTGACAAGTTCCTGGAAGACGCTATAGAAGTGGATGTGGACGCTATTGCGGACGGCGAGACGTGCGTCATCGGGGGCATTATGGAGCACATCGAGGAAGCCGGGATACATTCCGGCGATAGCGCCATGGTCATGCCGCCCCATACGCTCGCAAGAGACATCATCGAATGTATCCGGCAGAATACGTACGCGATCGCGAAAGAGTTGAACGTCAAGGGGCTGCTGAATATCCAGTACGCGGTGAAGAACAACGTCGTCTATGTCCTCGAGGTGAATCCGCGGGCGAGCAGGACGATCCCGTTTGTGAGCAAAGCGATAGGAGTGCCTCTGGCAAAGCTGGCAACCAAGATCATGCTCGGCAAGACGCTCAAGGAACTCGGGTTCACCAGAGAGAAACAGATATCTCACGTTGCGGTCAAGGAGTCGGTGTTCCCGTTCATAAAGTTCCCCGGCGTTGATGCCATTCTGGGGCCTGAGATGAAATCCACCGGCGAGGTTATGGGGCTCGATTCGACGTTTGGTGCTGCGTACGCGAAGAGCCAGATAGCTGCCGGTCAGAAGCTCCCAAAAGAGGGGAACGTTTTCATAAGCGTGAAGAACCAGGACAAGAGGAACGTCGTGTTCATCGCGAAAAAGCTTGCGGACCTCGGGTTCAAGCTCATGGCGACTTCGGGCACGGCGGATGTGCTGATCAAGAATGACCTCGAGGTGCAGGTTCTTCCGAAACTCCACGAAGGGAGACCTAACATCATAGATTTCATAAAAGATGGCAAGGTGAACCTTATCATCAATACGCCCGCCGGGAAGGCAACGAAAGAGGACGAGAGGAAGATACGCTCTCAAGCGATTTTGTGCAGTGTCCCTCTTATCACCACCATTTCTGGTGCCCAGGCATCTGTCAACGGCATCGAGAGCTTACTCCATCATGCGAAGATGAGCGTGAAATCGTTGCAGGAATATCATAAGACCGTGAACTAGCGCGCAATAGGTAGGGGCGCATGGCATGTGCCCATCTGCCGAACCGGGGGAGAGGGAACGATGAACACGCGGAGTTTGTTGACCTCAATTGCGGTACCTGTCGTTTGGGGAGTAGCATTGTGCCTCACCTATCGCGTTCCTGCGTCGGGCAGTTCTCAAACGGCAATACCCGTCCAACTTCCGGGTGAACGACCAGGACAGAGGATCCTTCTGCCAAACCAATGGTACCTTGACCCGGTGGGTGACAGCATGGCGCTGGGCGATTTCCCGATGAACATGCAGTTGTCACCCGACGGCAGGTATCTTGCTGTGCTTCACTGCGGATCCGGCGATCACGAAGTGATGACTTTCGATACAGCCGGTCCACGCCTTGTTTCGAGAACGGTCATGCCGAACTGTTACTACGGGCTGGTTTTCTCGCAGGATGGTTCAAAGGTGTATGTCAGTGGCGGCGAAAGCGAGGTTGTTTACCGGTACAAGTTCGCGGATGGGTATCTCTATGCGCCGGAGACGGTCCGGATCGCACCTGAGAATGATCAGAAGGTGCCTTGCGGGATGGATCTGAGCCCGGACGGCAAGCTGCTTGCTGTTGCTGAAAGCTGGGGAAATGCACTGGACATCATTGATGTTGACGCACTTCGGGTTACTGCACGACTGCCTTTTGAAAGCGAGACTCGCCCGTACGACTGCACATTTTCCCGTGACGGCAAAACGCTGTATGTGAGTTTGTGGGGCAAATCGCGGGTCGCATTCGTGGACATCGAGAAAGTCGGGTCTGCGTCATTCAAAACGGTTCCGACGGGCGACCATCCTAACGAGTTAGCGTTAACCGCGGATGGCAAACGGCTGTTCGTTGCGAATGCGAACGCGAACACGGTTTCTGTCATAGATACGACAACCAGGCGGGTTGTCGAGACGCTCGACACAGCGTTGTATCCCGACTCTCTTGAGGGTAGCACGCCAAACTCGCTCGCCATCAGCCCTGACGGCACCCGACTGTTCGTCGCCAACGCGGATAACAACAGTCTGGCTGTGTTCGACATATCCCAACCGCGACAAGCGCGACCACTCGGGTTTGTGCCGGTGGGTTGGTATCCAACATCAGTTCGCGTGTCGAACGATGGCAAGACGATATACGTTGCGAACGGGAAAGGGTTCTCGCCGGTAGCTAATCCGCAGGGACCGAACCCGTACTGGCGTGCGGACAAGCGTCGCTCGTTCGAACAGCACATCAAGATCATGCTTCCCGGAACGTTGTCCGTTACCCCGATGCCGAGCGCGGACCAGCTTCGTGAATACACTCAGCGCGTGTACGCATGTTCACCGTACCGGAAAGACAAACAGCCGGTCGCTCACCCGCCGAAAAACAGTCCGATACCGGCGCGAGTCGGCGACCGATCGCCGATAAAGTATTGCATCTATATCATTAAAGAGAACCGCACGTATGACCAGATGCTCGGCGATATGCCTGAAGGCAACGGCGATCCCGATCTATGCCTGTTTCCGGAGAAGTTCACGCCAAACCATCATGCGATAGCGCGCGAGTTTGTGCTGCTTGACAACTTCTACGTCGAATCGCAGGTGAGCGCAGACGGTCACGAATGGTCAACCGGCGCATACGCGACAGATTTCGTCCAGAAAACCTGGCCGAGCAGTTACGGCAGTCACGGGCTCGCCTACCCGTCGGAGGGCAACTTCCCGATAGCGTTTCCGACCGCTGGCTACATCTGGGACAAGTGTCGTGAGGCGAACGTCTCGTACCGGAGCTACGGCGAATTCATAGAGCCCCCGCAAGAGGTCGGCAAACCGGGCTATACGCGGGTGGAATCGCTCAAGGGGCATTTCGATCCGTATTTTCGTGGGTGGGACCTTGACTATCCCGACGTTGAACGCGCCAAACGGTTCATTGGGGAGTTTCAGGACCTTGTCAAGAAAGGGAGGTTACCGCGGTTTATCATCATGCGGCTGCCGAACGATCACACCTCCGGCACTCAGGCAAGAAGCTGTACGCCACGCGCTATGGTTGCGGATAACGATCTAGCGCTTGGCATGGTTGTCGAAGCGGTGTCGAGAAGCCCCGTTTGGAAAGAGATGGCACTATTTGTCGTTGAAGACGATGCGCAGAACGGTCCGGATCATGTAGATGCCCACCGCACGGTTGCGTTCGTCATCAGCCCGTACACGCGCGGTCGAGGGAAAGATAGCACGTTTTACTCTACCGCGAGCATGCTGCGGACCATGGAGCTAATACTTGGACTGCAACCGATGAGCCAGTTTGATGCGGGAGCGCGTCCTATGTACAGCACGTTTAGGGCAGAGCCCGACGTCCGACCGTATGAATGCCGACCGGTCCCGGAGGAGATCCGGCTCAGGAAGAATTCGCCGGATGCGTGGGGCGCAGAATTGTCGGCGACACTCAATTTCGAGAAAGAGGACGCCGCGGACGATGTCCTGTTCAACGAGATCATCTGGCGGTCGGTCAAAGGCGCAGATTCGCCGATGCCTCCACCCGTGCGCGCAGCGTTCGTCGCCTCCGGTGATGGCCGCGGTTAGATCGAACGCATGTGCTACTTTGGAGATTCTGCGAAATAACCGTTAGCTGGTAGGAGCGACCCGCCGGAGAAAGGCGGGAGATTGCCACGCTCCCTTCGGTCGCTCGCAATGACGGAGGTAGGGCAACGTTACGGCGCCACTGGCCCTATGGACGAAACCAGTTAATGTCGTCATTGCGAGATACCATGTTGTTTGTCAAGTGTGCGTAGGATCATAGACAGTCCTGTTTATGAGAAGGCTTCGGGTCAGGAGCGCAGCGACGCGGCAATCTCAATTTGTGTGTGGGTTTTCGGACACCCTCGCCGGGTCGCCCTTACATCAGCTTTTTCGCGAAGGGCATATTCAGAAAGTAGCCGGTTTCTCTGTCGCTTGTTTCGCTCGTTGCGGTGCCGGCGTAGCCCAGCGGGGCGGGATCAGTCCCGATTCCCATTTTGCAAGCGCTGCGGTCAGTTCCCCAACAACATCGGGTCTCTCTTTGGTCAGATTGTTCTTCTCGCCGATGTCCGCTGACAAGTCGAACAGCGCGGACTTATCGCCAACTTTGATGAATTTCCAGTTTTTTCTGCGCACGGCGTCCGCATTACCAAACCGCCAGAAGAGGATATCGTGCGGCGGAGATGTCTTTTCGCCTGGGAGATATGGCACCAGGTTCACGCCGTCAATCACGCGGTCGCCCGGCAATTGAGCCCCCGCCGCAGCCGCAGCAGTTGGAAACACATCGAGAGAAATGACCGGGTTTCGATACACCGTGCCGCGAGGGATGCGCCGTCGCCACTGGATTATGAACGGCACCCGTATACCGCCTTCGAGGACTGTCCCTTTAGATCCGCTCAGGGGCGCATTGCTGGAAGCGTTCACGATGAGCGGACCGCCGTTATCGCTGAAGAAGAATATGAGGGTATCGTCGCCGAGGCCCGTCTCGTCGAGCTTGCGGAGCACCGCACCGATACCGTCGTCCATCGCGCTCAACATTGCGGCATATGTGCGGCGATTTTTATTAGTTATGTTTGGAAACCGCTTGAGATACTTGTCCGGCGCTTGCATCGGCGTGTGTACCGCGTTGTACGACAGGAAGAGGAAAAACGGGTCGGT
>Ga0315277_10012272_pt1 | contig 10751 bp, 8 predicted proteins | sample YL17G05_15_MG_FD_203695 | JGI IMG/M metagenome (GOLD analysis project Ga0315277, IMG submission 203695) | Sediment microbial communities from Yellowstone Lake, YNP, Wyoming, USA - YL17G05_15 | ecosystem: Environmental > Aquatic > Freshwater > Lake > Sediment | place: USA: Wyoming | collected... | reverse complement strand
TGTCAAACCTCTGGCGATGGATTGTGCCACTTCGACTGACTCGCGTGATTGGCCCGCCAATCCGTAAGTATCTGACCAAGTGACGGGGGCAGGTCACTGGGACATCAACAGATTTCCCTCCGGTGTTCTCAGAAGCGCAGCCATTGTGTTCAACCTGGTGTGGTTTTCATTACACCTCCCCTGCTTCCCGTCTTCGGGCAATGCCATAATCGCGGAAAAAGCAATCGTGTAGTCCAGCAGGGTTATCAGGTCCTTTCAGACGAACTTAGTCAGAGGTCTCCGGACGGATCGCACTGGAATGCAACGGGAGGGGGAAAGCGAAGGGAGGGGATAGGTCGATCACTGCATCAACCGGGATGGGTCCATTCCGTTAGGTCAAAGCTAACTCGCAAACACAAAGCCTTGGCATTGACTCGGATTCTTGAGAGAATAAGTCGCGTGCCTGATGTTCGGAATCCGGTCCAAGCTGCTGCGATTTCGGTTCAAGGGATTGGCAGAAAGACAGCATAGCGAGACCCTTAGTGCATTTCGCCAATCCGGCAACCCTGTGGAGAAGATCCTCTTTCTCTGCTACGGCAATATCTGTCGCAGCCCCGTTGCGGAGCGTTTGGCAGTGCGGCGCCTGCCAGCGGCAGAGGTAAGTTCGGCTGGATTCTATGAGCATGAAGGTCGCTCCACTCCGGCTGACATCCAGGTCGTAGCCAAATCACTCGGAATCGACCTCTCGAATTGGGCATCCAGGCGAGTGACGCGCGAGATGGTTCGCCGCGCCGACCTTGTAATCCTGATGGATTTGCAAAACTTTCGCGACTTCCGTCGCGAGTTCTCCAGCGACCAGAACAAGGTCATCTTTCTCGGGCTGCTCCTGGACCCTCCGCAGTTGATGATTCCTGATCCTTACGACAAGACCGCCCCTGAAATAGTCAGAGTCATCAAGCAGATCGAGGCGGGCGTAGCTGCCCTCGCCAAACACATTTCCTCGAGTCGGTAAGATCTCTTGTCGCGGTTCATCCGTAACCGTCCGGTGAACCCATCTTCCCCGATTGAAGGTCACAACTAATACTTCCTCACAGATGAGCACGAAATGCACGCTAGCGTGCGCAGGTGAACGTGCGGGTTAAGAGCCGGAGGAGTCGGATGAGCAGCGGGAAGCGTGATGTCGAGAAAGCGCGATATTGGCAGCGCACGATTCGGGGGGCGGCGTGGGGCGGGATGTCGATTCGTAAGTTTTGTCGGCAGCGTCGGCTGAGGAAGGGTCAGTTCTCCGGGTGGCAGCGCAAACTCAAGGCGGGTCGGCAAGAGCGAATGCGGAGGCGAGGCGCCTGAGATGGGACAAGGTGCCCATGGAGCATCGGCTCAGGGTAAGAAAGTTTTCACGCGGGTGTATACATATGGGTATTCCGGTGGCTCGTCATCGACCTGTTCCCATTTCGCCCCCGGCGATACACCGAGTTTGGATTGAACCACAGATGTAGTTTCAAAGCATGGTAATCTTGAGCTATCCGGAGTCATTTCGATGGAGGCAGGGATGAGATCCCGTCACCGAAGCATCGCCCTTGCGGCCCTTCGGCTGGGTTCGGTGGCAGCTGTCATTGCCGGGATTACGTTCTTTTGTTCCCGCGTTGCCTCGATCAACGCCACAGCGGTAGGTTTTGTTTACCTGCTTGCCGTCCTGATCATGGCCACGACATGGGGACTCCTCGAGGCCACCGTTGCATCGCTTGTCAGCGTAATCTGCCTCAACTTCTTTTTCATGCCTCCGGTTGGAACTTTCACGATCGCGGATCCCCAGAACTGGATTGCGCTCGTCACGTTTCTGGCCACAGCCATCGTCGCCAGCCAACTTTCGAATCATGCCAAGCAGCGCGCCCAAGAGGCCGAGGACCGCCGGCTGGAGATGGAGAGGCTTTATGCCTTGAGCCGTGCCATCCTGCTGACCGAGCCAGCACAACCAACGGCGAAACAGATCGCTCACCAGATTGCCCAGATTTTTGATTGTCGTGGCGTCGCACTGTACGACCGTATTTCAGGGGAGACCCACCACGCAGGTCCCGAGGACATGCCCGCTATCGAAGAACAACTCAGCGAGTCGGCCCTGCAGGGAACCCTCTTTTCCGAAGAATCAACGCTGACGACGGTGACCGCCATTCGCCTTGGAGGCCAGCCGATCGGGAGCCTGGCAATCCGTGGCATATCCTTGCCCGACACGGCCCTGCAGGCGCTCGCCAACCTTGTGGCAATTAGTCTTGAGAAGGAGCGCGGCCGCGAGGCGGCAGGCCGTGCTGAAGCGGCGCGGCAGAGCGAGGAATTGAAATCCATATTGCTGGACGCGATTGCGCACGAGTTCAAGACGCCTCTCACTTCAATCAAAGCCGCAGCCAGTGCCTTACTGTCAATCCCTCGGGCAAGGCCGGATGAAGAACGCGAACTATTGACCGTCGTGGATGAGGAGGCGGAGCGCCTGGCCCAGCTCGTAACCGAGGCCATTCACATGGCGCGGATTGAAGCGGGCCAGATCCAATTGAACAAGGGGCTACACCGAGTGGAGAACTTGGTCTCAAACGTGCTCCAGCAGAGGAAGTCGCTGACCGAGGGGCGGAGTCTCAACGTGCACATCTCCAGTAGCTTACCGATGATCGAGGTTGATCCCGAACTCATGGAGCTGGCCATTCGCCAGTTGCTCGATAACGCGTTGAAATATACACCCTCCGCATGTCCGGTCAGCATTACAGCACGGAGGGATGAGAACAATATACTGATCAGCGTGGGGGACGAGGGGCCTGGGATCCCGGAGAGAGACCAGGCAAGGATTTTTGAGAAGTTTTACCGCGGTCAGAACACGCGTTCCGGTGTAACGGGAACAGGTATGGGACTGGCGATTGCCCGCGAGATCTTGCGCGCGCACGGCGGGGATATCTCGCTCAAGAGCAGTTTGGGCCATGGCTCGGAGCTCTCTATGTTTCTACCCGTGCCCGGGGAGGAGAGAAAAGCGTGAGCGAGGGCCGTATCTTGGTGGTCGACGACGATGCGCAGATTCGGCGCGTGATGCGGACGACTCTCATTGCCCGCCGTTATGAAGTAAACGATGCGCGAAGTGGCGAGGAAGCTCTGGAGAAGATGCACACCGACCAATTCGATTTAGTCCTCCTGGATGTGAACATGCCCGGTATGGGCGGTGTCCAAGCCTGTCGGGCCATCCGTAGCGGCCGCTCCGGGTTCGACTTGGCGATCATCATGCTGACCGTGCGCAACACCGAGAAGGATAAGATCGAGGCCCTGGATGCGGGTGCAGATGACTATGTGACGAAACCGTTCAATACTCCCGAACTGCTCGCCCGAATTCGAGCGGCGCTTCGCAGGCTGCCGCAGACCTCGGAAACCACGCCACAATGCGTCACGTTAGAAGAAGGTATTGAAATCGACTTCCGATCCCGCCATGTACGCACCCACGGCCGGGACATGCGTCTGACACCAAAAGAGTTCGACCTGCTTCGTTACTTTGTCACACACACCAACAAAACCATTGGACACCGTGAGCTTCTGCAAGCCGTCTGGGGGCCAGACTACGGAGAGGAGTCAGAATACCTCCGCGTCTTCGTGAACCAACTGCGCAAAAAGATAGAACCCGATCCCGCCAACCCCCGATACTTGCTCACCGAGCCTTGGGTCGGCTACCGCTTTTGCCTTCCTGAATGAGCGTTACGAAATCCTGAGCACATCTTTACGAAATCCTAAGCACGTGTTTATGCCTCCCTTACGCACCTTCGCCTAGCTTTGAAGCGAAAGCAAGGTGGCACCAATGGATATACATCGATCATCTGAGAATCATTCAGATCCCTCAATCGTGCCGAGAGTTGAGAGTCCCGACCTCTCGCCCGCCGACCAAAGCAGCGAGCGACTTCAAGTGAATATTCTGTACACGACCCATTCAGGAACTCTCGCGGCCCTTAAGCTTGCCTCTCGGCTAGGTGCGAACCTGGGCACCTGCCCGAGAGTTCTCAGGTTGTACGCCGTTCCTTTCGCGCTGCCTCTCGAAAGACCAGCCGTGCGCGTCGATTTTCTTGAAGAACAACTCCGAGCCTTGGCGTGCGAACCCACAATGGAGTTCACGGCGCAAATCTATCTTTGCAGGGAACCACGACGGACGTTGCGCGAACTTTTCCCTCCGCGCTCGGTGATCGTCCTCGCGGGTAAGAAGCGCTGGTGGCCGACGAAAGAGCAGCGGTGGATAAGGGTGTTGAAGGAACAGGGCCACGAAGTCATCTTTGTGAATTCTGAGTGAGGAGCCATGTTGGACTTGCTATACATTTCGATCGCTACGCTGTTTTTCGTGGGCTGCTGGGCCTTCACCAAGGCCTGTGACCGGCTCTGAAGGAGGTCGTGGGAAATGGACTACCTTATCGCAGGTATCGTTTCGATTTTCCTGTTTGGCTATTTGGTGTACGCGTTGTTGCGCCCGGAACGGTTTTGAGGAGGAGTCATGACGTTCAGTGGCATTTTGTACATTCTGGTGTTTTTTCTGATCCTCTTGGCCTTGACGAAGCCGCTTGGCCTCTTTATGGCGAACCTGTTCGAGGGCAAGCGCACCTTTCTGCATCCGCTGTTGCGACCCTTGGAGCGGCTCATTTACCGCCTGAGCGGCGTGCGCGAAGACACAGAGCAGCGGTGGACGCAGTATGCGGCATCGGTTCTCGCGTTCAGCTTGGTCAGCTTCCTGTTTGTGTACGTCATTCAGCGACTGCAGGGTTTCCTGCTCCTCAATCCCATGGGATTCAGCACCGGCCATGCGCCCGGCAACGCCACCCCGATGACCCCGGACCTGGCATTCAACACCGCCGTCAGCTTTATGACCAACACCAACTGGCAATCTTACGGCGGCGAGATGACGCTCAGTTACTTTGTGCAAATGGCAGCGTTGACCGTGCAGAATTTCGTCTCCGCCGCGGCGGGTATCGCCGTGGCAATCGCCCTGATTCGCGGCTTTGCGCGCCGGCAGGCGAACAGCATCGGCAACTTCTGGGTCGACCTGACGCGGGCCACCATTTATGTGCTCCTGCCGCTCGCCTTGGCATTCGCGCTCTTTCTCTGCGCCCGGGGAGTTCCACAGACTCTGAAAGCTTACCAAAAGGCGACGACGGTGGAAGGCGCCACTCAAACGATTGCGGTCGGCCCGGTGGCGTCCCAGGAAGCTATCAAGATGCTGGGTACCAATGGCGGCGGGTTCTTCAATATCAACTCGGCGCACCCTTTTGAGAATCCAACTCCTCTCACCAACTTCTTCGAAATTCTGTCGATCCTCGTCATTTCTTCCGGACTCACCTACACCTTTGGAAAGATGGTGGGCGATACGCGACAAGGCTGGGCGCTGTTTGCGGCCATGGCTTTCCTGTTCTTTGCGGGGGTCTTTGTCTGCTATCCCTACGAGCAGGCGGGGAATCCGAATCTGGCGCGTTTAGGCTTAGAGACAGCGGCGACAGGGACGCAGCCGGGCGGAAATATGGAGGGCAAGGAGGTTCGTTTCGGTATTGCAAGCTCGGCCCTGTGGGCGACCGCCACGACGAACGCCAGCAATGGCAGCGTGAACAGCATGCACGATAGCTTTACTCCCCTGGGTGGCCTCGTCCCTCTCTTCAACCTTCAAACCGATGAGGTCATTTTCGGCGGTGTGGGGTCAGGCCTCTACGGGATATTGTTGTACGCGATCGTCGGCATTTTCATTGCGGGGCTGATGGTGGGAAGAACCCCCGAGTACCTGGGCAAAAAGATCGAGCAGAAGGAAGTCAAAATGGCCATGGTCGCCATCATCGCGACGGCCCTGGTCATTCTTGTGTTTGCAGCGGCGAGCACGGTGGTCCGATTCCGAGAGAAGGGCTATTGGAATCCCCCCGGGCCTGCCATCGCTAATGTCAACAATGCTGGCCCGCACGGCTTCAGCGAGATCTTGTACGCGTATTCGAGCGGCGCAGAAAACAACGGCAGTGCCTTTGGGGGGATCAACGCCAACACACCCTGGTACAACCTCACCCTGGGTCTGGCCATGTTGATTGGGCGTTTCGGGTTTATTTTGCCCGCCCTGGCCGTCGCCGGCAGCTTGGCCGCGAAAAAGAAAGTGCCCACCACAAGCGGCACGCTCCCTACTCACGGCCCGCTTTTCGTAGGCCTTTTGGTGGGGGTCATCGTTGTCGTTGGTGCTCTCACGTTCATCCCGGCGCTGGCCCTGGGTCCGCTGGTGGAGCATCTGCTGATGCACGAGGGGAGGCTGTTCTCCTCACTACTCTTTTCATTCTGGAGCTAATCGATGGCAACGACGATCGTGACTCCTCCCCGGGTTGACGATTTGACTACGCTCGTCCCAAAGAAATTGGTGCGCGCCCGCCCCTTGTTCGATGCGGAGCTGGTGGGCCGCGCCGTGAAGGAGTCGTTTTGGAAGCTGAATCCTTTTACGCTTCTCAAGAACCCCGTGATTTTCGTGGTCGAGGTCGGCGCCGCGCTCACGACGGTGTTCCTGATTCGGGACGCATTCACCGGAGCGGGAGGCATCAGCTTCGGTCTCCAGATTGCGCTTTGGCTGTGGTTTACGGTGCTGTTTGCGAATTTTGCTGAGGCCATGGCGGAGGCGCGCGGCAAAGCGCAGGCCGACACGCTGCGCAAGGCCAAAACGGAAACGACGGCCAACCGATTGAGTTCCTCCGGGAAGATCGAGATCCTGCCCGCCTCACGGCTGCGCGCCGGCGACATCGTGATTTGCAGTGCCGGCGAAACGATCCCCGGCGACGGCGAAGTCATCGAAGGTGTCGCCACGGTGGACGAATCCGTTATTACGGGTGAGAGCGCGCCCGTGATCCGCGAGTCGGGTGGCGACCGAAGCGCGGTGACCGGCGGAACCAAGGTGCTCTCTGACCAGATCAAGATCAAGATCACTTCCAATCCCGGCGAGACCTTTTTGGACCGCATGATCGCCCTGGTCGAGGGCGCCCAACGGCAGAAAACACCCAACGAAATCGCCCTCAACATTTTGATCGCCGGGATGACCATCATTTTCCTGCTGGCGGTTGTTACCTTACAACCGTTTGCGGCCTATAGCGTCGCCTCCGCGGGAGCGGGGACGGTCCCCAGCGTCGCCGTGTTTGTTTCCCTCCTGGTCTGCCTGATCCCGACCACCATCGGCGGGTTGCTCTCCGCCATCGGCATCGCCGGCATGGACCGCGTGATGCAGCACAACGTGCTGGCCATGAGCGGCAAAGCGGTGGAAGCTTCCGGAGACGTCAACACCCTTCTGCTCGACAAAACCGGCACCATCACCCTCGGCAATCGGCAGGCGGTCGAGTTCATTCCGCTGGAAGGAGTGTCGGAATCGGAGTTGGCCGACGCCGCACAATTGTCAAGCCTGGCGGACGAAACCCCGGAAGGCCGATCCATCGCGGTCCTGGCCAAGGAGAAATACAACCTGCGCGGACGCGAGTTGTCTCGGCAGGACGCCCGGTTCATTCCTTTTTCGGCTTACTCGCGCATGAGCGGCGTGGATCTGGATAGCCGCAGCTTGCGCAAAGGAGCCACCGATGCGATCGCGAAATTTGTCCAAAGCCGGAACGGGACGATTCCAGCGGACTTTGCGGAGATTTCCGATCGCATCGCCCGGACCGGGGGCACGCCACTCGCGGTCGCAGACGGGTCGCGCCTCCTCGGGTTGATCCACCTGAAAGACATTGTGAAAGGAGGCATGCGCGAGCGCCTGGCCCAATTGCGAATTATGGGAATCCGCTCCGTGATGATTACGGGCGACAACCCCCTCACGGCCGCCGCCATCGCCCAGGAAGCAGGAGTGGACGACTTCCTGGCTCAGGCGACACCCAAGGACAAGATGGATTACATCAAACGAGAACAGACCGAGGGTCGGCTCGTAGCCATGACCGGCGATGGCACCAACGACGCCCCCGCCCTGGCCCAGGCGGATGTCGGCGTTGCCATGAACACCGGCACGATGGCGGCGAAAGAAGCCGGCAACATGGTGGATCTTGACAGCAATCCGACCAAACTGATTGAAGTCGTGGCCATCGGCAAGCAACTCCTCATCACCCGCGGCGCGTTGACGACGTTTTCCATCATGAATGATGTGTCCAAGTACTTCGCGATCATTCCGGCGATGTTCGCGTCCACCTATCCGGCGCTCGACAAGCTCAACATCATGCGTCTGCACAGTCCCGCCAGCGCCGTCCTGGCCGCCGTGATTTTCAACGCGGTCATCATCATCGCCCTCGTTCCCCTGGCCCTGCGGGGAGTGAGATACCGGCCGCAAAGCGCCGCCGGGATGTTGCGGCGGAACCTGTGGATCTATGGCTTGGGTGGTTTCATCGCGCCCTTTCCCTGTATCTGGGCGATCGACCGCTTGCTGGCGCTAGTACACCTGGCCTGAGAGGCCGAAATTCGAAAATCGAAGCTCGAAAATCGCCGCGAGTTTCGAATTTCAAGTTTCGATTTTCATCTTAAGGAGACAAGCATGTGGCGACAATTCGCCCCGGCGTTACGAATGGTTCTGGCGTTTACGGTGCTGACCGGATTTCTTTATCCCGGTCTCGTGACGGGAGTCTGTCAAGTTATCTTCCCCAGGCAAGCCAACGGCAGCCTGGTCGAGGTGAATGGTAAAGTCGTCGGTTCGTCTCTTATAGGCCAGAACTTCACGCGGCCGGAATATTTCCATCCGCGCCCCTCTGCGGCGGGCAGCGATGGATACGACGCTTCCGCCTCGGCCGCCTCCAATTACGGCCCAACGAATCAGAAGCTGATCGACCGCGTCAAGACTTCCGCCGACGCATTCCGCAAAGAGAACCCCGACTACCAGGGACCGATTCCTGCCGACATCGTCACGGCCTCCGGCAGCGGGCTCGATCCGGACATCAGCCGGGCAGCCGCGGAAGCGCAAGCTGTGCGCATTGCGAAGGCGCGTGGCGTCACGGAGCAGCAGGTGCGGCAGCTCATAGCCAGCCAGACCGAGGGACGGTATCTGGGCTTCTTGGGAGAACCCCGAATTAATGTCCTGGGCCTCAATCTGGAATTGGACCGGCAATTTCCGCGCCGGTGATGAGGCCTAATCCGATCGCACGTCCCGAGGTCAGAACCCACTTTCAGAATTGCCCATTGGACCCCCTTCGATGGCGCGGTGAAGTGGAGCGAACGGCGTCCGGGGACCTCGCGCTCCGGTGGCCATTTCACTTTCATTGGATTTCTCGGAGATAATAGATGCGAGGCAAGAGTTAACGATCTTCGAGAGCCAACCATGGCCACTGAACGTCGCCCAGACCCCGAGCAATTGCTCCGCCAAGTGCAGGCTGAAGAGGAACACCTGCGCCGCGGCCGGCTGAAGGTTTTTCTCGGATACGCGGGAGGGGTTGGCAAGTCGTTTCGGATGCTGGACGAGGGGCGACGGCGTCAGGAGCGGGGAGAGGATGTCGTGGTCGGTGCGGTCCAAGCGAATCCCCCACCCGAAGTCGAGGCACTGCTTCGCGGCATGGAAGTTATCCCCTTGCAGACGCTTGCCGGTGTGCCTGTCATGGACGTGGAGACGATTCTTCGCCGCCACCCGGAGGTTTGTCTTGTGGACAGCCTTGCCTACAACAACCCTCCGGGGAGCCCGAATCCCAGTCGCTGGCGGGACGCGGAGGCGTTGCTCGAAACCGGTATCTCCGTGATTGCGACGGTCAATTTGCAGTACATTGAAGAGCAACTGGACAAGGTGGAGCGCATTACCGGCAAGCGCGCGACGGAGACCGTCCCCCAGAGCTTCCTGAGCACAGCGGATGAAATCGAAGTGGTTGATGCGCCGCCCGAAATGGCGCTGCAGCGGTCGGGGGTTGGCGCCGAGTCCCCCGCCAGTTCCGCCAGTTGGGAACATCAGCTTTCAGAACTGCGAGAGATTGCGCTGCTTCTCGCGGCAGAAGTCGTTGACCATCAGTTGGAGGCCTACCTTCGGCGCCAGGGCATCGAGCAGCTCTGGAGCACCCAGGAGCGCATCCTCGTGTGGATTACCCCGCACTCAGACGCAGCCGCCATCATCGCCAGCGGAAGGCGGAATGCCGACCGCTTCCAGTGCGAGCTCTTCGTCGTGTACGTTAGCCAGCCGGACCTCCCGCCCGTTGAGAAGGCAGTACTCGGTAAGAATCTCGCTCATGCACATGACGCAGGGGCACGAATCGAGGTGCTCGACGCCGAAGATCACGTTGACAGCATCATTCGATTCGCGCGGGTCCATGGCATCACCCAAATCTTCGTGAAACGGAACGCCCAGCAGGGCCTGTGGGATCGCCTCCTTGGTACCCCCATTGACCGCCTGATCCAGGCGGCTGAGGGTATCGATGTGCGAGTCTTCCCACAATAGGAGCGTATGACGGAACAGAGCCCTTGCGGCCGCCTCAAAATACTGCTGGGCTACGCTGCGGGCGTCGGGAAGACCATTAAGATGCTCGACGAAGCCCATGAGCTGAAGCGCCAAGGGGTGGACGTCGTTATCGGCTACTTTGAGCCGCACGGACGTAGGGACACCATCGCCAAGGCCGAGGGGCTCGAAACCATTCCGCGACGCAAAGTGCCCCACCGTGGAACCACGTTCGAAGAAATGGACACGGATGCTGTGCTGCGGCGACATCCGCAGGTTTGTCTTGTGGACGAGCTTGCCCACACGAACGTCCCCGGATCAGAGCGCACCAAGCGATGGGAAGACGTCCAGATCCTGCTGGGTGCAGGGATCGATGTGGTGA
>Ga0315277_10012270_pt1 | contig 10752 bp, 8 predicted proteins | sample YL17G05_15_MG_FD_203695 | JGI IMG/M metagenome (GOLD analysis project Ga0315277, IMG submission 203695) | Sediment microbial communities from Yellowstone Lake, YNP, Wyoming, USA - YL17G05_15 | ecosystem: Environmental > Aquatic > Freshwater > Lake > Sediment | place: USA: Wyoming | collected... | reverse complement strand
TGGACCAACTTCCACCTCAAGCTCAGAGTTTATCCTCACCACGTCATCCGCGAGAATAAGCAGGCCACAGGCGCTGGCGCCGACCGTGTCTCCAGCGGCATGAGACACGCCTTCGGCAAGGCGGTGGGAACTGCAGCGCAGCTCGAAGCCGGTCAGAAGCTCTTTACCCTGGGGGTGCTGCCTCAGTATCTCAATGATGCCAAGATCGCATTGACGAGGGCAGGGCATAAATTGCCATCTCCTATTCAGATCGTCGTGGAGTCGGGACAAGAGCTGATAAGGTAATTTGGATGGATGATTATTTAGCGGGCCTAGACCGGGCCATGAAGAGGATGCCGGCGACCAAAGAGTCCAAAGACCGGTTCGTCATACCCCTCGCCAAGGTCTTTTACGAGGGCAAGACCACCGTCCTGGAGAACTTCGGGTCCATAGCCGACACCTTGAACCGCGATCCGGAGCATCTCATGAAGTACCTTCTTCAGGAGATGGGAACGGCGGGCAAGATCGAGGGGCAGCGCGGAATATTTCAGGGAAAGTTCAGCGAGCAGGCCGTTGCCCGGCAGATTGAGTCTTACTTCGAGGAGTATGTGGTCTGCACAGAGTGCAGGCTGCCTGACACTCACCTCATCAAGAGCGATCGCGTTCTCATGCTCAAATGCGATGCCTGCGGTGCTCACCGGCCGGTGCGAAAGAGAAAGGCCGCCGCTGCAGTGCAAAAGGACGTTATCGAAGAGGGAGAGACCTATGAGCTGCGCATCGAGTCCGTGGGCAACAAGGGCGACGGCATAGCCAAGGTGGATAAGTATCTCATCTTCGTGCCCAGCGCCGTGAAGGGCGAGGTGGTGAAGGCCAAGATCAAGAAGATCAGCGGAACCCTAGCCTTTGCCGAGGTCGTGGAGAGGAAGGGCAAGGCGTCTTAGATGGATGAGAAGATCACCCTGACCTTTACGGAGGACCACAAGTATCAACTTGAGTTCTCTCCGCCCCCATTCTGGACGGCCTTCGCTAAGGACTACGGTGGCCTGCCCTGGATTGAGATCAGCGAGGGACGTGTGGAGATAGTTGCTGATAACTACTCCTATCTGCTCGACCTTCTGGTACAGGCCAGGCTGTATCGCCTCAGCACTATGCGAGAGAGCGCTCGGTTCCAGTAGGTTTCCAAGGCAAATTCGATCCGTGAATTGACCGCGATGTCCGATCCAGCATCGATGCAGGGCTACCTGATCCGCGGCCTGCCCGTCATCAAGGAAGGCGATGACATCGCCTCACTGGTGCAGTCTCTCTTTGAGCTTCAGGACGGAGATGTGCTCTGCCTAGCCAGCACCATTGTGGCCAAGTCCGAGGGCCGGTCCAGGAATTTGGAAGGCTACCGGCCCAGCCCCAGAGCAGCCGCAATCGCTTCTGCCCTCGGAAAGGACCCTGGGTTCGTGCAAGCTGTTTTGGATGAATCCGCGGAGGTACTGCTGGACAGGCCCTTTCTCCTGGTGGTGACCAGGTTCGGCCATATCTGCGTCAACGCCGGCATCGACCAGTCCAACGTGGGAGACGGCAGGATTCTACTGCTGCCTGAGAATCCCGGCGCGAGCGCAGAGGCGCTGCGCGCAAGGCTGGGCAAGGACTGCGCGGTCATCATCACCGATAGCTGCGGCCGGCCCTTTCGCTGCGGCGTCGCTGGATTGGCCATTGGATGGGCGGGGCTGGCGGCCCTCAAAGACTGGCGTGGGGAGCGCGACATGCACGGCAGGGTTCTGGAGATCACCTTGGAGGCCATCGTGGACGAGATTGCCGGCATGGCGAACCTGCTCATGGGCGAGGCGGGAGACGGCACGCCAGCCGTCGTCTTTCGCGGCCTGAAGTATCCTTGCACCGGAGGAAGCGTCTTCATGCCGAAGAATAAAGACGTGATCCGGCCGCGACTGAAGAGTTAAGGTTTTATCGCAGCCCGCGATAGCTCTCCGTTGTGCGACAGCCAATTCACGTCGTCATTCCTTTCAAGCACCAGGGTGCGAAGAGCAGGCTATCCTCCGTTCTCTCCCCCGGAGAGCGGCGGCTCCTGGTCTTTGCCATGCTGAAGGATGTTTTATCTGCAGTTTTGGGCTTTGGCTGGGCAACGGTTCTCTCCCGGCCGGGTCTTGATATAGCGGAGATCGGCAGGGAAGCAGAGATCCTGGAGTCGGAACTGGAGCTGAACGATGCCCTCAACTCGCTGATCGCAGAGGAGGCCCGCCGCGGGTGGTCGTCAGATATTCTAATCGGCATGGCCGATCTGGCTCTTTTGACGGAAAAAGATGTGGCGGGCATTCTCAACTGCCAGGGGGATGTCGTCCTCTGCCCCGGTCGCGGCGGCGGCACCAACATGATCCTCATGCGCAGCCCGGAGTTTCGTGTCTGCTACCAGGGGTTGAGCTTCCCCAAGCATCTGGCCTTTGCCAGGGAGGCAGGTCTGAAGGTCTCCGTCTTCGAGTCCTTCCGGGCAGGATGCGACATCGACGAGCAGGAGGATCTGGCGGAGGTGCTGCTGCATGGAAAGGGGGAGACAAAATTGGTTCTGGAATCTCTGGGCTTTGCCCTTTCGGAAGAAGGTAGAGCATGCCTCGGTCGCCGCCCTGGCTGTAGGCTTTGACCTTCTGTGTGGCAAACTATTTTGATGGAACATTAGGGGCAGTTTTGGAGCGGGGATTGAACAGCGATTTTCGGAATCGTAGGAGGTAGGTTTGCAGAAGACTATAATTATATAAATATTTAGCCCAGGGTTTATAAAGCGGCCCTGCCGAGCGATGGCCCGGCGGCCGCGCGCGAGCGGGCGCTGGGAGGCGGTGCCCTCATTCCATCGGCCAGCCCGGTATGGCCCTGTCGACCTCCGCCATCAGCCGCATGGTCTCCTGCAGGGCCACGATCACCTTCTGGTAATGCATGAGGTCGTCGAAAGACAGCTGTCTGCCCCTGCGGTCCTTCAGCCACTTCTCGCATACCTGGTAGCCTCCCACGTGAAAGTCCCAGACCTCCTTGGGCACTCCCTCAAAATACTGAATTTTGTTGATGTAAACGTAACCCGGCTTGCCTTCCTCGTATGCCACGAACTTGGGAAAGCCCTTCTCCACGAAGTTGTCTCCCGCGACGGGATAGCGAGTGATAAGCCGTGTGACCTGTGGCGACTCCAGCAAATGCAGCGCGACCAGCTCCTCTCCTAGGGCGCAGAGTTTTCGAAACAGATCGGAGTTGGAGGTCAGGGGAACTCTTGGGAAGTCGATCTTCAGAAACTCAGCATAGCGCTTGCGGTAGGTGGGCGAGTGGAAGACGGCGTAAATGTAGTTAAAAACATCCTCCGGGCCGAAAGTGGCGGCCAGGTCGCCGTGGCCGTCGGAGACAAACTTGAGATCAAGACGGGATTCGAGGTCGGCAACGAACTCTGGAGATAGATTGGGGACTCTGCCATTTGACGAAGGAGACCATGGGACAGTACCAAGAAGCTGACTCTGTCTAATATTTTTTGTTATATCATTTTTATATAAAAATAGTGGTGATACAATGTTGCCACCGCGACGGAATAGGTTCGTATCAACCAAATTTTTTGTGCAGCTTATTAGGTCCCATTCTTCGCTACCTATAACTTGGCTTGCTCTGCCTGATATCAGAAAAACATTTTCGCCCGCAATCATATGACGCATAATATCCCATGCAGGGCGGCTAGTGAAGCCCGTTGCGTAGTACAACCACTGTCTATCGAACGGACGATATAAACATTCATGGATATTTTTCGAATCGAAATTTGTTTTCGCTTTTCGCGATAACAGCTTATAGCTTGATGAATCCTTGATTTGATATTTTTCCACGAAGCTTGCATTCATTCCAGCTTCAGAGTAAAAAGTCCGAATCCGATCTTCAAGAACTTCACGATCCGGATCAAAGAACAAATCATCCCTATCTGTCTTCAGACCATTTTGATTAACAGGAAAAATATCGTTTATTTGCCAAGCGTTCGAGTATTCAGCCTTAACGCTGAAGTCTTTCTTAACAAAGAAATAATACGGATTATCCGGCTCTAGCTTAGCCCATTCTGTAGATGTAATATCATTCTCTGATAGATACGCATACTTGTCTTCACGTGTTCCCCAGAGTTCAGCCCAATCAACTTTTGCAGGACCACTCTGATTTTTTCTTTTGACGAAGATTCCAATCGAGACGCCAACTTGGATATCAAATACATTTTTGTCTACTGATCCGTCAGGACATTTTTCCTTTCTCTTACTGCTTCCATGCAAGTCTAGGATATATATTTCATCGAAAGCATTAATTAAAGATTTTCGCATTTGTCGATGTGTTACCCCATCGATGTATGCATTATTGGTTATAAATGCCAAAACACCATAACCGGTATGCTCAATACGCCACTGCGCCCAACGAATGAACTTGATGAAGTCGTCGTCTAGGTTGAGCTTCTTCTCATCCAAGCCTTTCTTGTAGTCCATTAAAAGATTCAAGATCGTTTCGCCTTTATTCAGCATCCCAAAATTTGAGTATGGTGGATTGCCTAGGATTACCATGATTGGTATATCGCGTTTAACTCTTGAGGCTGCATTCGCCTCTTCGCTAAGGATTCTATAAGCTCCGAAGAGCTTCTGCCACTCTGTAGGGGCCTCTTCAAGAGTATTCGTGAGATAAATTCCGAGCCGTTCATCACTTGAAAAGTCGTACTGCCAAATCGCTTGTTTCTCCTTTGGCAGATCGAATCCTGCTAACAACATCCCTAGCTTGAAGTGGGCCACTGCGTAAGGGGCCATAAGCAGCTCGAAGCCGAAAAAGCGCGGCAAAAGATGATCTCGAACGTATGCAGACCAAAGGCCAGCATCGCCGCGGTCCATAAATTCAGATCTGATATGATCCATAACTGCATATAAAAAGGTACCTGTTCCGCAGGCTGGATCTAAAACCAGCACCTTTGGGGATGTCTCGTGGACCACTTTGAGAAGCCTAGTCCTATCCGGGTTTCCATCCTGATCCATGAAAAACTCTTCTCGATCATATTCTACTTTTGAGCTATCGGATAGGCCGCCGCCCAGCCCGAAACGAGTCTCCAGGATGTGATCCACCGACTTTACGATGTACTGCACCACGGGCTCCGGTGTATAGTAAACTCCCCGGCGCTCTCGCGTCTCCGGATCGTAGGCCGCCAGGAATGTCTCGTAGAAATGCACAATGGGGTCTTCCTGCTTGGTGCGTTTGCCGAAGTTCTCCAGCACCTTCTCGATGTTCGTGTTGGCCAGCACCTGCACCAGGTCGTCCACGAAATCGACGTAAGGCTCCTCTTCCAGGCTGGAGCCGGTGATGGTCTCGAAGAGCTTCTTTAGAAATGGGTTGGTCTTGGGGATCTCGCGGGCTGCGCCCAGGCGTTGGAAGGGGCCGGGCCCCTTGTGGTTGCATCGCGCCGCAAAGAGCCCGTAAACGATGGTCTGGGCGTACATGTCCGCGAACTCGGCGGTATTCTCTGGCTTATTCAAATCAGGAATGAGAACTTCGGCAAAGGCCTCTCGCAGGTCCTTGAGATCCGGCGATGCCTTATCCTTCTCGAAGGCTTCCACGATTATGTCCCGGATGATGTGTGCCAACTTGGCAGTCCTCTCCGAAAGCTCCCGTGGAGTGGTGATAGGCTGTGGTTTGCTCTCCAAGAAGAGCTTCAGGAGTTCCGTCGTCTCCTCAACGCCTTTCTTGTCCAGAAGGAGCTTGTTCCCCGTTCCAATTCTGCCCAACCGGGCGCTGTCCCGGATCTGACCATCCACAAACCAGCGAAACTCCAGGTAATCGGTGAGAATCAAGTTGGGCAGAGACTTTTTGTAGCGTTTCAGTTGGTCCGAATCCTCCGCCTCGTCCAGGGACTTGCCTAGGTCTTTCGTCTCCACATAACCTACTGAAAAGCCGTCCCTGCGAAGAATGAAGTCAGGTGCTCCGCACTCTACTCGCTTGGGCTCGTTGGTGGCTTTGATCTGAGAATCTAGGCCTTCCAGGAGGTCCTTCAGCGCCGGACGGTGGGTGTGCTCCGTCGCTCGCTCCGTCTTCAGCTCACGCTCAATGTTGGCCAGATAAGACTTGATCACATCGCCCATCAGCATCTCACCCGAAGATCGCGGACTGTTCCGTCATGGATGCTTATGATGTTGGCAGGCATAAAACTTGCTGTGAATTTAGCGAGAGGGAATTCATTCAAAGCTATTCTCGGCAGTTGTAATACTCGCTCAAAGGGCCCCGTGGAACAAGCTGCCCCGTCCCACACAAAAAGATTGATCATCCAGAACCGCCCCTACCTCTGAGGAATAGGTGGGTGCCATGAATCAGACCGAGGCCATCGAGAGGGCGAAGGATCATTTCGCAAAGCTTCTGGATTCTCAGCTCAAGCGCGTGGAGCAGATGAAGGCGGGAGAGGACTGGGCGGACTACAGCGAGCTCAAGCCGATAATAGTAGGAGTAGTAGGCGGGGACGGCATCGGCCCCTACATCACCAAAGAGGCCGTGCGCGTTCTGGAATACCTGCTCCAGAAAGAGATCACAGAAGGGAAAATGCAGCTCCGGGACATCCCCGGCCTGACCATCGAGGAGAGGGCTAAAGCCAACAAGGCCCTGCCCGAGGACTCCCTGGCGGCTCTGAAGGAGTGCCACGTCATCCTCAAGGGCCCCCTGACCACGCCCAAGAAGGGCGATCCCTGGCCGAACCTGGAGAGCGCCAACGTCTCCATGCGCCGGGAGCTGGACCTCTTCGCCAATGTCCGGCCCGTGAAGGTGCCGGAGCAGGGCATCGACTGGATCTTCTACAGGGAGAACACGGAAGGAGAGTACGTCCTGGGCAGCAAGGGCTTCAACGTTACCGACGATCTGGCGGTGGACTTCAAGGTCATCACCACACAGGGCGCAGAGCGCATTGTCCGGCTGGCCTTCGAGTATGCCAAGAAGAACGGCATCAAGCGCGTTTCGGCAGTTACGAAGGCCAATGTCATCAAGACCACAGACGGCAAGTTCCTGGAGACTGCCAAAAATGTGGCCAAGGACTACCCGGACATCCAGTTCGACGACTGGTTCGTGGACATCATGGCCGCCAAGCTGGTGGACGAGAAGCGCAGGAAGGACTTCAAGGTCATCGTTCTTCCCAACCTCTACGGGGATATCCTCACCGACGAAGCCGCCGAGTTTCAGGGAGGCGTGGGCACGGCCGGAAGCGCCAACATCGGCAAGAGGTACGCCATGTTCGAGGCCATCCATGGCTCCGCTCCCAGGATGGTGCAGGAGGGGCGGGCGACGTATGCCGATCCTTCCAGCATCATGCGTGCCGCGGTGATGATGCTCCGCCACATCGGCTTAGTGGACCAGGCGAAAAAGTTCGAGATGGCCCTGGACATCTGCGGCCAGTTTGAGAAGAAGGTCGCCCTGACCGGCCGCGCCGACGGCGCCAGCGGTGCCGAGTTTGCCGATTATGTGATGGAAACCCTGAAGGATCGGAACCTGGAGAGCCGCTGGAAGAGCTTCCAAAGAGTAAAGCTTTAGTCGTATAAAACCAATGGAATATTGTGGAAAACCTCGCAAAACCATTCCTAAAGCTTCGCAAAGAGGACTTCTCTCTGCTTGGCGCCATAGAGTCCGGGATGAGGGACCACGAATGGGTCCCCCTACCGGAGATCTCGCAGCTCTCCGGCCTGTCGGCCCGCAAGGCCGAGTACAGGTTGCGCCTTCTTTTGGAGCAGAAGCTGGTCAGTCGGGAGACTCTGCACTACGAAGGCTACCAGATAGATTTTGACGCCTACGACCTTCTGGCGCTGTCGGATTTTGTGAAGCGCGACTACGTTTTGAGCATCGGCGAGCGGATCGGTGTGGGCAAGGAGTCCGTAGTCTACGCCGCAAAAGGCGAGATTCCCCTGGCCATCAAGTTCCACCGCCAGGGAAGGACATGCTTCAAGCACGTGCGCCGCCTGCGCAATCACCTCACCGATCTGCCTCGCGTCCCATGGCTTTACGCTGCGGCCTTAGCCGCCCGGCACGAGTTCGGGGTCATGCAGAGGGTTTATCCAACAGTCTCCGCGCCGAGGCCCGTGGCCATAAGCCGTCACGCCCTGGCCATGGAGTTCGTGGCCGGCCATCAGCTCAATAAAATCACCCTCTCCAATCCCCAGGATTTCCTGGAGATAATCCTGGAGGAGGTGGGGAAGGCCTGGCACCTTGGCATCGTTCACGCCGACCTCTCCGAGTTCAACATAATAATAACCGAAGCAGGCCCCAGGATCATCGACTGGCCGCAGGCCATAGAATGCACCCATCCCCACGCCCAGGAGCTTCTGGAAAGAGATATCTCCAACGTTCTTCGCTTCTTCGACCGCAAATACAGGCTGAAGATGCCGCAGGAGACGGCCCTGGAGCGGGCAAAGGGGGCCGCCACGAGTTGACCATCTTCGGGGTGGATATCGCCAGCGGCTCGCCCAGCAGCCGCCAGGCGCCGAGCTACTCGCTGGTGATCCTGGAAGGAGATGCATCATCAAATCATCACATGATCAGCAGGCACAAGCTGATCCGGCTCATCCGGGAGCGGCAGCCGGAGATCGTAGCCATGGACAATGTGCACGAGCTGGCCTCTGACCGAAGGGAACTCATCAACCTCCTGAGCCGGCTGCCGTCCGCAACAAAGCTGGTGCAGGTGACGGGCGGGGATAAACCCGATGCCCTGGTCAAGGTGGCCCGCTGGCACGGCATCACCTTTGACCGGACGAATCCTCTTCAAGAGGCGGAGGCCTGCGCCCGGCTGGCGGCCAAAGGCGTGGGAGCGGTCCTGTCGGCCTTCGAGGATCGCACCTGGATAAAGGTGAGCCGGAGGCGCTCGCCTGGCCGCGGGGGCTGGAGCCAGAACCGCTACTCCCGCAAGATTCACGGCGCTGTGAAGGGCCTGGCCCGCGAGGTGGAGAGACAGCTGCGCGAGGCGGACCTGGAGTACACCTCCCGGGCTGTGGAGGGCCTGGGCGGCTATACCCGGGCGGAGTTCGTGGTGGAGGCGCCACGGGATAAGGTGCACGTCGACCCCGGCTACTACTGCGATGCCCAGCTGAAAGTGCAGAGCATTGAGCGTCCGGAGCTGCAGTTCAAACCCCTCCTGCAGAGGCGAGGATACATCATCGTGGGCCTGGATCCTGGGACGACCACGGGCATAGCGGCTTTAAGCCTCAGCGGCGAGATGATCGACCTGATCAGCGCCCGGGCCATGTCCTCCTCAGACGTCATCGAATGGATCGCCGCCCGGGGAAGGCCGCTGGTGGTGGCCACGGATGTCTTTCCCACACCCGGCGCTGTGGAGAAGGTGAAGCGGGCCTTCAATAGCGTACTCCACTCGCCGGGCGCGGATGTTCCTGCAGAAGAGAAGATCGCCCTGGCCAAGGAGTTCGGCTACAAGAATGACCATGAGCGCGATGCATTGGCTGCCGCCGTCAGCGCCTTCAAGAGACACAAGAACAAGTTCTGGCAGGTGGAGAAGAAGGTCCCTGCCGAGATCGATCCCGACGAAGTGAAGGCACTGGTGGTCAAAGGCTACTCCATCGAGAATGCCATAGCCGAATTCCTGGAACCGTCTGCGCCCGAGGTCAGGCCGGCTGCCCCACTTGAGCCGACCGACACCGCTCCCGAGGCTGCAGCCCTGCGAAGCCGCAACCAGCTGCTCACAGAGCAGGTCAGGACGCTGCGCGCTTACGTGGCCGAGCTCAGAGCAGACCTGGCTGAAAAGGATGCGGCTTTGCGGGGGGCGAGCACCAAGCTGGACCGGCTGAGGGATAAAACGACCCGCGAGATCAAGCGCGACCAGGAGATCAAGATTCGAGATAAGGAGATAGAGCGGCTGCGGGCTCTGCTGCGCTCGGAGAGAAAATACATAAAAAAGCTGAAAAAGTCTCAGGCGCGGCAGAAGAAAGCAGAGCAAATAGAGGAGCTGAAAGGCTTGCGGCGGCTGAAGCCGCTGGAGGCATTCTCCAAAGAGGCCGTGGCCCTAGCTCAAGATCGCTGGGGCCTGGAAAAAGGAGATCTGGTCCTCCTGGAGGACGCCAGCGGCGGTGGAAGGAATGCAGCCAATCTTCTCATAGCGCAGGGCATCGAGGCGGTGATAACGGACAGCGATATGGCTCCGGCGACAAAAGAATACTTCCAGGAGAGCAGCATACCCGTCTTCTCCAGCCAAGAATTGCCCGTTCAGAGGATCGATGGTTTGCCCTTTGTCAGGCCGGATGATGTGGAAGCGGCCCAGGCCAGGTGGACAGAGCAGATGAGGGCCCGCCAGGCAGAGCGCCAGGCAGAGCGGCTGGAGAGCATCATCCAAGAGTACCGGGTGGAGCGCAGGAAAGAGGAGCGAAAGAGGCAGAGATCGGTCTAAATTTTTACCTGGACCTCACCTGCCCTAAGGTTCAGCCACGCAAGATAATCTATCAGGTCGCCCGTTGAAGCATCGTAAATCCATATCTTAAATGCTGGCTGATTGTCTCTGGAGAGCTCTGCATTATTAACTTGGCATTGTCATTTATTACTATCGCCTTGGCACGTTCATGCTACCGTCTAGGCTTTAATTTATAAAAAAATTTATCTATTACTAATGAAATTCTTTCTGCCAAAATGTGGGGGGCAGAAAGGGATGAGATTTGAATTAGTAAGGCGCGACCTTTATCTATCTTCATCAATATTAAATAGAACTCATATGCGATATGATGATCATTTCGTCCTTCGTACTCGATTCGTCGGAGATAA
>Ga0315277_10012269_pt1 | contig 10753 bp, 8 predicted proteins | sample YL17G05_15_MG_FD_203695 | JGI IMG/M metagenome (GOLD analysis project Ga0315277, IMG submission 203695) | Sediment microbial communities from Yellowstone Lake, YNP, Wyoming, USA - YL17G05_15 | ecosystem: Environmental > Aquatic > Freshwater > Lake > Sediment | place: USA: Wyoming | collected... | reverse complement strand
TTCCTGTTGATGAAGTAGCTCTCGTCAGAAGGGAAATGCCGCTTCATCTCGGCAAGGATATCCCCGGCCGGACGTTCCATCACGTTGCCGAAAGTCAGGGGGACAAATACGCAGGGACTCACTTCACCAAAGGAATCCACATAGACCATCTTGTGGCCGGCGTTACAGCCGAAATGCTCGCGTCCTTCAAAATGCCCGAGATAGTTGACGGTGATCCCTCCCTTTCGGTTATAGCGGTCCTGAAGGGCCGCTAATTTTTTGCGCTCCGCCTCGGTAATCACCAAATCGCTGTTCCAGAATCCCTGGACGGAGGGCTTAGCCTCGCTGAGCCAGGCCTCATGGATACCCAAACCGCTCAAGAAAGAGAGCAGCATTTCGACTTCGTCCCGGACGATCATCTCCCGTGAAAGAACGGCCGAAACCCCGACCTGAAGGCCGGCGGTCTTTTTAAATACCTCGATGGCCCGGAGCGCTTCGCGGAATGCCCCCGGAGTCCCCCGGGCCCGGTCGTGCTCTTCTTCCCTCCAGTCGTCCAGGCTGACCGAGACAGAGAAAAGTCCGGCCGCCTTCAGGTCTAAGGCGAGCTGAGGCGTCAGAGTGGAGCCCGTCGTAAAGAGCTTGACCGCGCAATCCCCGGCGGCGCTTTCGACTATCTCCGGAAGGTCCCTATTGAGCAGAGGCTCTCCGCCGGTGAGACCCAGCCAAAAAACCCCCGCTTGCTTCAACTCCCCGATAACGCGTTTGATCGTCGCCGTGTCCATGACCCGGCCGGAACGGCCCTTGTTATAACAGTAGGCACAGCGCTGAGGACAGGCGTTGGTCACACCGATCTGGGCATGAGACGGCCCTTCCGTCCTTCCCAAGAGATGTTCGTCGATGAAACGTTTATAGGCTGGGCTGTTGATCGGAGGAAGATGCGAGTGGACGATCAAGTTCCCTCCGACTTCATGCACCCTGAACTTCCGCAGATATCGGAGCAGGAACCAGTTAATCCGAGGACCGGCCTTGAGGACCTGGATATTCCGAGAGAGCGCCTTCAACAACACGGCTTGTTCGCGGAGCTTGGCCATGGTTTTTTTATTATACCATTAAACCGGCTCGGTTGAAGGTGCGCTTCCCTGATGGAACCTTTTTTGAGGCTCGACCGTATATAGGGATGAGGGAATGGACGGTGGAGGGAGATTCAAATGAAAGCCAAGACAAAAATCCTGATCCTTCTGGCGGCCATGGCCCTGACTTTTCTGGAATTTAACTTCATCACCTGCTCGGGCTGCTTCTGCAAGCTTCTGAGGTCAAGTCAGGAATGGACCCTGCTGGCGGCAGCCGGCTGTCAAGGTCCTCCGGACATCGTAGTCACCGCTTCCGCTAAGCCCTGAATAGCGGACCAGACCGGAAACCCATCATATCGGGGACGGAGCCCAAGGGTCGGTCGGCAAGCTTCAGGGATACTGTTCAGCCCGGCCCGGGTTCCTCTCTTGGAAACAATCTGGGTCCCCTGATTTAAGGGACGATCTGAAAGCTCTTTTCGTTGGTTATTCCGCTCCCGGCCCGTGCTTGACTTTTCCCAGGGCGCACCGAATAATAATCTGCCCGTCGGGATGTTCTTGAGCGCTGAAACCGGAAATAATGGACTTCACAAAGCTGATCGGCCGTTACGGACTCTACCCCACGACCTATATTGTCGGTGTCATTAGCGGGTTTGTTCCAGTTGTCAACCTGGAAGTCTACCTGGTTTGGGTGGCCGCACTGACTCCCAGTTCTCAGGCCTTAGCCATCACCGTGCTGGCGACGGCCGGTCAAATGACGGCCAAAACCCTGATGTACCTGGCCGGCGCCGGCGTGCTGAAAATCTCAGTCCGGAAGCCGGGCAAAAAACTCCAGGCCGTTCAGGCGAAGATGGCCCAATGGCAGCACCGGCTCGGGCTGTTCCTCTTCTCCAGCGCCTTTCTGGGGGTACCCCCGTTTTATGTGGTCAGCATCGCCTCGGGGATCTGCCGCGTTCCTCTCGCGGTATTCATCATCTGGGGCCTGGCGGGGCGGTTTCTCCGTTTCGCCGTCACCGTCTTTTTCCCCCATCTCCTCAAGGGGTTGTTCGGTTAGAGCAGCGGATGGACCCATGAGCTTCCTTCTTCTCATAGATTCTGATGAATTCACGGCCCAACTTCTCCAGGATATCTCCGGCGCCCGAAGCCGGGTCTATGTCCAGGCGATGACCTTCGACGCCGACCGATCCGGACTCCGCATCGCGCGTGCCATCATGGACGCCGCCGCTCCCGACCGGCGCGTCCTTATCGATACCGTCTCCCGCTACATCGTCAGCGATCGCTTTATCTATTATCCTCAAAACCGGAGGGACCCGGAGCTGCGCCGGGAATGGCAGGCCACTCGGGACCTGGCCGGGGAATTCGCCGCCCGGGGAGTCGGTGTCCGGATCACCAATCCCTTCGGCCGATTCTGGCTGCGTTTTTTCGCCCGGAACCATAAGAAACTGGTGGTCATCGACGGACGGATCGCCTACATCGGCGGCATCAATTTCAGCGACCACAATTTCGCCTGGCACGATATGATGCTGCGGATCGATCGTCCCGACATAGCGTCGTTCCTGGAGGCGGACTTCCTGTCCACTTGGGAGGGCCGGAACCAGTCCCTTGCCCGGTCTTTCCCGGGGATCGACATTCATCTCATGGACGGCTTTTCCAACGGCCGGTCATTCGAACCGATCATCGACCTCCTCCGGGCGGCCCGCGAGAACATTTTCATCGAGAGCACCTATTTCGCCCTGCCCTTTTTCGACCGGCTGCGTGAGATCGGGCCGGGACGGCCCCCGACGGTCCTCCTGACCTCCGAGGTCAACAACTTTTCGCAGATGCGGCATTATGTACCCTGGGAAAGCTGGCGCTCGGGGATCGACCTCCGCCTCTACCCGGGCCGGTTGACCCACCTCAAGGCCATCCTGGTGGACGACCGGGAGCTCATCATGGGTTCGGCCAATTTTGATTCTTTCAGCGGCTCCATCTACCAGGAGATAGTCGCTGTGGTCCGCGACCCGGCGGTTATCGCCGCCTTCAAGGAGAGGGTGGTTGGACCTGACCTGGGGAGGTCAGTTCCTTATAATGGACCTGTCCGTCCTTTCCGCGGCCAAAAACAGGCCCTCTTTTTCCGGACGCTTGTCTGGTTGCATAAACGGCTGATGCGGCCAAGTGTCCCGTCTCGATAATCCCTCTCCGAAGTCAACTCGGAGGGGAAGACCCCTTCCGACGTTCGGCCAATTTCATCGGCCTCTCTGCCTCCCCTTCTCGGGCGGGGCATGAAATCCCGCCCTTCGACCAAAGGGGCGGCTCCCCCTTGGAACCCTCTACGAGCGGCTCCCCGTGGCAAGCCACGGGGCATATTCGCCGCTCGTCAAAGCAGATAGAGCAGAGAAATAGCAGGACTCCGCACTGGACCCGCAATCCCAGTCAATCGTCGGAGCACTTTTTTTGTTCGTAGCCGCAGGCCGTATAAAAAATGGCCCGGTCGAAAAAGAGGGAAATGCGGTTGTTGAGCTCGATGGCCTGGTAGAGGTCATAGGTGGTGTCCAGGAGTCCCTCCTCCATGACTTTTCGCCAGAGGTTTCGCCGGATCAGGATGAGCGCCTGGATGACTTCCGATAGGGCGAATCCTTCCCGGCGGCGCTCGTCCCCCAATGCCCTGTAATCCCTGGCCACCTCTTCTTTGGAGGTCTCATGAGAGATCCACTTTCCGAGCTGGCTGAAAACTCGGAAAGCTCTCCCGTAAAGCGCGGCCGGGTCAAATTGGAGGTAGGTTTGTGTATTGACATCCTTGCTGATATCAGCGAGCCAGGAGTTGGTAAGGTCGGCAGCATTGCGCTCAATAAGGTCGACCAGTTTTTGAGAGACCGGAGTGAGATGGTAAGAGGTTTTTTTATCCTCGGTACTCATATCCCTCCTCCTTAAGTCAATCTTTAGCATAGCCGCCGATCCAAGTCAACTGGCTGAACGCGTTCACCGGCCAGGACCGGCCCCGAACGACTCCGGTCACGGAGAAATTATGGCCCGGATGACGCCGTCCTGGTAGCCGGCGGCAAGTTCGAAAGCCTGCCGGGCCTCCCCCAAGGCGAACCGGTGTGTTGCCATAAAGCGCATTTCCACCTGCTTGTTCTTGATGAGGTGGATGGCTTCACGAACGCAGAATCTCTGCCGGCGGACGTTGTGGAGTGAAAGCTCCTTGCGCCGGAGGGTGTGGACATCAAAAGAAATCCGATCCACGGTGGGGATCCCGATGATAAAAAGGCGGCCGCCGGGCCGGAGGAGGTCTGCGGCCTGGGATAAAGCGGACTGGTCGCCGCAGCATTCAAAAACGGCGTCGAGCCCCCTCGGGGCGAGACCTCTAATCCGGGCACCGATATCTTCCCGGTCGGGATTCCCCGCCCAGGAGGCCCCGGCCTTCAGGGCGATCCCCACCCGGTCGTCGATCCTGTCGGTCACATATATGGCGCCTGCGCCGGCCGCCCGGGCGGCCAGAAGGACGCTCAGCCCGATCGGGCCGGCGCCCAGGACGGCGACCGTTTCAGGCACCGGTTCGCCCGCGAGCTTGAGTCCGTGGACGGCGATACTCAGAGGCTCGACGAGGACGCCCTCCTCCAAAGTCATTTCGGGCGGGAGGCAGAAACAGTTGTCTTCCGGCATGACAATGCGCTCGCAGAGGGCTCCGGGAAGCTGGCCGGGAGTTCCCAGGTAGAGAAGGCGGCGGCAGGTGTTCGGCCGTCCGGCCAGGCATTGATCGCAGGCTCCGCAGACGATCGCCGGGTCTACGGCGACACGGTCGCCCGGCCTTAAGCGCCGGGCCGAAGGGCCGGCTTTTTCCACGGTGCCGGCGCATTCATGCCCGATAACAAAAGGGTAGCGCACGATTTGATCGCCGATCCCCCCCTCCGTGTAGTAATGGATATCCGAACCACAGACCCCGACGGCGCCGACGCGGACGAGCACATCGGAGTCATGGCTGAGCTCAGGCTCGGCTACTTCCCGGGTTTCAATCTTCCTGATCCCCGTGAGGAACGCTACTTTCATCGTCCAGTTTTCCTCCCGGCCTCTCCGCCATTCAGGGACGCAAGAATATCCTCAACTCCCTGTGAGGCCGCTCATCAGAACGGGTTTTCGGTCGGGTAGAGAACTCCGGCCGGGCGATTGAAATAGACCTCGTCAATCCCCAGCATGCGCACGGCCGCAAACAGGGACCGCCCGGCGTGCTGGAAAGCGACGGCGGTGTGGTGGGGGAACCGTTTCTCGATCAGGACATGCCGGTAAAACCTCCCCATCTCCTTGATCGCGAAGACGCCGATGCTGCCGAAGGACCTGGGGTCCATATCAAGCACCTCACCTTCGGCCGCGTAGGCGCGGAGCACCGTATCGGCCGTGGACTGGAGCCGGAAGATGGTCACCCCGCCCGGCTTGATGCGGCCTTCCATGGTACCGCGCGTGATGTCGGGCTCTTTGTCGCCCTCCATCAACCGGTGCATGATGAGCTGATACTTGAGCGCGCTCCCGATCATGCAGACAGACGGAGTGTTGCCGCAGTGAAAGCCCATGAAGAGGTCGGTCGGCTTGTAAGAGCCGACCCGCTTCCGGTCCGCCTCGATCATGTCTCGGGGGACGGAATTATTGACGTCGAGGAGGGTAGCCGGGAGCTCGGTCGCGCAGGTCGCCATGTATTCGCTCAGCGCGCCGTAGATGTCGACTTCGCAGGAAACCGGAATTCCCCTCGCGGCCAGCCGCGAGTTGATGTAGCAGGGCACGAAGCCGAAATACTTCTCGAAGGCCGGCCAGCACTTGTTGGCGAAAACGCCGAATTCGGACGCGCCCAGTTGGGCTTCCATGAACTTCAGGAGCGCGACTTCGTACTGGGCCAGCTTTTCGAGAAGGTCGGGGTAGTCCAGCCCTTGGCCGAGCTCTCTGGCCATATCTTTGGCGACAGCCTTGATCTTGGGGTTGCCCCTGGCTCCGAGAAAGACATCGTAGAGGTCGAGCTCGCTGTTCTCCATGACCTCGACTCCGAGATCATAGAGAGGCTTGATCGGAGCGTTGCAGGCGAGGAAGTCCTGCGGCCGGGGCCCGAAGGCGAAGATCTTGAGCCTCCGGAGGCCGAGGATGATCCGGGCGACCGGCAGAAAACCCGCGATCATGTCGGCCACTTCAACGGCGCTCCCGACGGGGTATTCCGGGATATGGGGATGGAGACGCCTCAGCCCGACGTTATAGCTGGCATTCAGCATCCCGCAGAGGGCGTCTCCTCGGCCGTTGACCAGGTCTTCACCCGTTTCTTCGGCCGCTGCGGCCAACATAACAGGCCCGTTGAATTTCTGGGCCAGCAGCGTCGTCGACCCCTCCGGCCCGAAATTCCCCAGAAAGATGACCAACGCGTTGATCCCCTTTTCACTGATCTCCCGCTCGGCGGCCAGGACATGGGATTCGTTTTCGACCATGGTTTGAAGTTCGATTATCGGGATTTTCTTCGCCCGGCACTCTTTCGCCACCCGGAGCCGCCTCTTGCGCGACAGCTCCACTGGGAAACAGTCACGGCTGACGGCGATGAGGCCCAATTTCAATTTCGGGACATTCTTCATTTTATCTCTCCTTTTTTCTGGCCATAGTAAGCTCCGGGGCCGTGCTTTCTCAGGAAGTGCTTGTCCAGGAGATAGCGCGGGAATGGCGGACCTGATGGACTCAAAAACAAAGTCCCCAGGGCCATTTTGGCGATCCGCTCCAGGGATAAACAGTTCTCGACCGCCTCCCCGGGCGTCCGTCCCCAGGCGAAAGGACCGTGGCCGGCGACCAGGACGCCGGGCCTGTCGAGCGGAGCGATCCTTTTGAAACGTTCTCTGATGACCTTGCCCGTGTTGAGCTCGTAGTTTCGCGCGACCTCTTCGCGCTTGAGGAAACGCGTGACCGGGACAGGTCCATAAAAGACGTCGGCGTGAGTTGTCCCCAGACAGGGGATCTCCCGGCAGGCCTGGGCATAAATGGTCGCATATTCGCTGTGGGCATGGGCAATGGCGCCGATTGCCGGGAAGGCCCGATAGAGCTCGAGATGCGTCGGAGCATCCGAGGACGGGCTGAGCCGGCTCTCGATTCGTTTCCCGGCGAGGTCCACAAGGACGATGTCCGAGGGCTTCATCTTCTCATAGGAGATACCGCTGGGCTTGATGGCCATGATGCCCTTTTTCCTGTCCAGCCCGCTGGCGTTGCCGAAGGTGAGCGTGACCAGGCCGAACCGGATCAGGTCCAGGTTCGCGCGCCAGACTGCATCTTTGAGCTCGCTGAGCATCAACCGCTCCTTCTCTGCCGGTCGCGGATCGCAAGGAGGTCTTTCATCACGTTGTGCAGCCTCCCCGAACCAGCCCTAGTGCCGAAGGCGTTATGGAGCTGGGCGTACAGCTTGTATAATTCTTTATAGACGGCCTGATCCGCCCGGCTCGGACGGAAGGTCCGGGCCTTGATCCCGCACATGGCTGCCTGGGCCGACTCGAAATCATCATACCCTCCCCTGGCCTTTCCGGCAACCACGGCCGCCGCAATGGCCGAGCCGAGCGCGCATGTCTGCCCGGAATGGGCGATCTTCATCTCCCGGCCCATCACGTCGGCGTAGATCTGCATGAGCAACGCGTTCTTCTCGGCGATGCCGCCGCAGTTGATGACCTCGGATATTTTGACGCCGTACTCTTCGAACCGGTTGATGATAGTCAGAGCGCCGAAGGCGGTGGCCTCGAGGAGCGCCCGGTATATTTCCGCCGGGGTGGTGTGGAGGGTCTGGCCCAAGATGAGGCCCGTCAGCCTCTGATCCACCAGGATGGTCCGGTTGCCGTTGTTCCAATCCAGGGCGAGGAGCCCCGATACGCCGGGCCGGAGTTCTGCCGCTCCGGCCGTCAGCGCTTTGTGAGATCCTCCGGCCGGACCGCCGGGCCGGATGGTGTCTACGAACCAGTTGAAGATATCGCCCACCGCCGACTGCCCCGCCTCGAGCCCGAAGCAGCCGGGGAGGACCGAGCCGTCCACGATGCCGCAGAGGCCTGGTATATCGGCCAGCGGCTCGGCGTTCGGCCAGACGGCGATGTCACATGTGCTCGTCCCTATTATTTTGATCAGCCGGCCGGGCCGGACGCCCGCGCCGACGGCCCCGAGATGGGCATCGAAAGCGCCTACGGCGACCGGGATCCCGGCGGGAAGGCGCAACCGGCCGGCCCACTGGGGCGTGAGTTTTCCGGCGATGATGTTTGAAACGTAGGATTTTCCGTAGAGACGCCGGCGCAAGTTGCCCAGCTTGGGGTGGAGTTTGGCCAGGAATTTCTCGGCCGGTAGTCCGCCCCAGCCATCGTTGAACATAGCTTTATGGCCGGCAGCGCAGCGGCTGCGCTTCATGATCAGAGGGTCGGTGATGCCGGTGAGAAGGCCGGGGATGAAGTCGCAGCATTCCACCCAGCTCGAGGCGGCTTCGAAAACCGCCGGGTCGGCGCGAAGGCAATGGAAGATCTTGCTGAAGAACCACTCCGAAGAATAGGTGCCGCCGCACTTGGCCAAGTACTCGGGATGCTCCTTGCGAGCGAGTTCGGTTATCATGGACGCCTCGGCATGCCCCGTGTGGTCCTTCCAGAGCCAGGCTTGGGCGTTCGGATTTTTCTTGAACTTTTTCTGAAAGCTCAGTGGCGTCCCGGTGTTGTCCACCGGAATTGGGGTCGAGCCCGTAGTATCGACTCCGCTGCCGATTATCCGGCCCGGGTCGAACGACCGGTCGGCCTTCCTGGCTTGGTCCAGGACCGACCGGACGACAACCTCTGTCCCCCGGATATAGTCGGCCGGGTTCTGCCGTGCCAGGTCCGGGTCGGCTGGATCCAGGATGATGCCTTCCTTTCCCGTTTCGTAGGGATGAACCGCAGTGGCCAGTTCACCGCCGTCCGCCGTGTCGACGAGAAGCGCCCGGACGGAATTGGTCCCGAAATCAAGCCCCAGGGTAAAAACCCGCTTCTTCATGGTTTTTCTCCATCAGACGCCGATTTTAATGAGTGGCACGGCTCCAGTCCCCGCAACGCCCGCAGACTACTCTACCTTCCATTCATGGATGCCGGCCGCCCAGTCCTTCTGGCATTGGACCTCCAGGCGGAGGGATTTGGTTTGGACCGGCCGGAACCTCACCCTGTTGAACATGTCCTTTTCCACCCCGAAGGGGCCGCCGGCCCGGACCGGCACCCAGGTTTGTCCCTGGCGGTAGAAGAGCTGCCAGGACACCGGGACCCGGCATTCCCCCTGGCCGGTGTCGTCGAACCAGTAAACCTCAGCTCCAGAGACAGTGACCGGGCGCTCGAATTCATATTGGACCCACTCTTGAGTGCCTTTGTTCGGCCACCAGTTCAAATAGGGGTGGGCGTGATCATTGGAGTTCCTAGGGTCCCACTGATCGTTGACCGCGCTTGCCGGCTTATCTCCGGATGCGCTGACCGCGCTTGCCGAAGCGATGCTCGGCCGGGGCAGCGGCCTGGCCAGTGATTCCTCTCGCGGCAGCCAAACGGTCATCTCCCCTTCCCCGCGATGAGCCCAAGCGTAGTACGGGACGGCGATAAACTCCTGTTTTTTGCGGTCGACTTCCCCGACCCTTGGGCCGGCCATAAGGGCTGTCGCCTCTCCCTTGATGACCGTCACGCCTTTGAGCAGGTCATCGCGGCGCTCCGAAGCGAGGGGAAATTCATCGGGCAGAACGAGGTGCGTCACCTGCCCGCCGTTGTCTGCCCATTCGGCGCAGTAGACGATCGGCCCGCGCTCCAGGGCCACCCGACCCGCATCATCCCTGACCGCGGCGTTGGCGGTGACCCGCCGGACGGACAAGGGAAAATTGACCTCAACCGTATCGCCGTCCATCCAAGCCCGGCGGAGGCGGGCATAGCCCTGGACAATTTCAGGGGTGACTGCTTCGCCATTGACGTAGATCGTGACCGTATCGTCCGGATTCTCGATGTACTGATAAAGATCGCCGGGGACAGGATGACCGGCCACCCAGCCGGGGATCCGGATGTTCAGCCCGAATTCGGCGGCCGATTGCGGGTGGACGACGATCTTCACAGTCCCGTCCCAAGGATAGCGGGTCTGCTGCTCGATCCGGAGGTTTTGGGCGCCCAGTGTCAGGCTTGATTCGCTCCCCACGAACAGATTCACAAACAGGGAGTCGTTCTGCTTCGCGTAAACAAAGCCCGGAATCTCGGGGACGAAACGCACGATGTTGCTCGGACAGCAGGCGCAGTTGAACCAGGGACTGCGGTGGTACTGGCCGAAGGATTCGAGCGGGTTGGGATAGAAAAAGAGGTCTCCGCTCATACCCACCCCCGAAAGGAACCCGTTGTAGAGCGTGCGCTCCAGGATGTCGACGTACCGGGACTCGCCCTTGAGGAGGAACATGCGCCAGTTCCAAAGAACATAGCCGATCGAAGCGCAAGTCTCGCAATAGGCGGAGGCGTTGGGCAGATCGTAAGCTGGACCAAAGCCCTCGATCCCGCCGGCCGCCCCGATCCCGCCCGTAATGTACATTTTCTTATGAGCGACGTCATCCCAGATCTTGTCCAAAGCCTGGATGTAGGCCTCATCACCGGTCAGGGCGGCCACGTCGGCCATACCGGAATACATGTACATCGCCCGGACGGCGTGGCCGACGGCCTCGGACTGCTCGATCACCGGCTTGTGGTCCTGGGAGTATTCACCGTAGAGCTTGC
>Ga0315277_10012268_pt1 | contig 10753 bp, 7 predicted proteins | sample YL17G05_15_MG_FD_203695 | JGI IMG/M metagenome (GOLD analysis project Ga0315277, IMG submission 203695) | Sediment microbial communities from Yellowstone Lake, YNP, Wyoming, USA - YL17G05_15 | ecosystem: Environmental > Aquatic > Freshwater > Lake > Sediment | place: USA: Wyoming | collected... | reverse complement strand
AGACCGCACGCGACAAGTCCTCTGCAAACCTGGCAGCGAGAAACGGTACGCGCGCGCCCTCGCCGCGCGGGAGGTCACGGCGGATAACTACCGCGGCCTGTTGTTCTTGAAACGCAATTTCTGGCTGGCCAGACAATACGTGCACGGGCCCCTGCCCGACAAAAACCGCCTGTTCCCTGCTGCCACAACAGTGTTCCTGCCCGAGGCCGGCCGACTGCCCATTCCCCAGGTCGAACTGGCCCAATTGCCTCAGTCCAGTATGTCTGGAAATGTGCAGACAATCCACCTGGGCGATGCCAAGACGCTGGCCAAGGTAACCCAATCCAAGAAACCTGCCAAGGGATTCGCCAAGGTCTCGACTACCCTTCTGAAAGGCGTTGACCTCCCGCCAGGGCACAGCGCCCTCTTACTGCGTTACACAAGCGATTGCAAAGCCTCACTGCAAACCTTCTTCGAAGAACCCACTACTGGAGAACTTATCGAGGGAAAGGCGTTCCAAGTCGCCCCCACCAGAAACAAAGAGAAGTCTCTCGAGGTCCCCATGCCCGACTTCGACCGGTTTTGCATCACCGTTCATGTCAATTACCGAACCCGAGGAGGAAACGTGGCTATCACAGCCGCCGACGCCCTCATTGACAAAGAGGACGAAGACTGCCGGATTACCATCCTCGATCGTCGCGCGAACTCCGTGACGGTTCAAGTCGACGACCTGTCCGATTATCGGGTCCTCACATTCCTTGACGCCGACTACCCGGGCTGGCGCGCGTACGTCGATGACGCCCCCAGCGCCATTTATCGCGCCGACGACGCGTTCAAAGCCGTCCTGATTCCGCCGGGTTCGCATCGAATCCGGTTTGTCTTTCGCCCGGTTCGCGTCTTCGCCGGCCTCGCCATTTCGCTCGCAGCCCTGCTGACTTCCTTGGGTGTACTGCTGTGGCCGGCCGCTCACAAGGAACGACCCCGTCAGGCGCAACCCGCGGAGTCCCCTGCTCACCTGCGGGAAGAAGACTCCTCGCAACGGGCTTTCAACGCGCCTGAGTCCACTGAAACCGGCACGAACGGGGCCGACGACACGCCCAGCATACCGTGAGACGCCATGAACCAATCACTTGAGTCGGCACACGAAGCCTTCCCGCGACCCCCGCATCGCACCCTGGACAAGCTGCGTCCCTGGGCCCTCTGCGTCCCCGTGTTGGCTCTTGCGATTGTTCTCGTCTACTCGGTGTATGACCACCTCTCTTCAGACGAAGACCTGACGGAAATCCTCGGCCTGTGGGACCATTGGCAGCAAAGCGTTCCGTTCCACTTCTACAATGATTACTGTATCCAACACGGCGAGCTGCCCTTGTGGAATCCCTTGTTTTTCTGCGGCACACCCGAGGCAGCCCATCCCGTCTGGCACCCCTTCTACCCCCCGCACCTGCTCCGAAGCCTGTTATCCTTCCATCCTACCCCACTGAAAACCCATGTCGGGCTTGTCATTGTCATAGGGCTTCACGTCCTGATGGCAGGCATCGGCGCCTTCTTCTTCGCCCGGAAACACGGACTGAGCTATGGCGCGTCGTTTGTGGCGGCTTTCGGCTTCATCTTCAGCGCAACCTTTGCTCGCCGTCTGTGTTCAGACTGGTATATGACATCCGCCACCTGGCTCCCGGTCCTCCTGCTGCTGATAAAAGGGGGATTGGACTCGGACTCGTTTCGCAAGAAACTGCCCTATGGCATTGGTGCGGGAGTTCTCTTCGGGTTTGCCGCGCTGGCCGGCCCCCCCCAGATCATCTATTACATGAGCGTGCTTATTGCATGCTACGCGGCGCTGTATCGGCTGTTCCACTGGCGCCCGGCGGACGCCCCTCCGAACAGACGCCTGCCACGGACCTGTTTCTCCGACGGGTTCTTCCTGGCCCTCCTTTTCTTGCTCGCGGTACTTGTCGCGGCCGTGGTCCTCGTGCCCGCCGTCGAGTTCGCCGGTTTCAGTTCCAGGGCGATGAAACCCCCCTCAAGTCCAACCAATCCCACCTGGCCGTGGCTGGCCAACCTCTTGGTCACCTACACGGGAAATGTGCGCGGGGGACAGGACTTCCGCTTGGCTGGTTTGGGCATCACGCTACTTGCGCTTGCCGCCGTCACTTTCCCGCGAAAACGCGACGTCGCCGTCTTTGCGGCGTTGACCTGCTTGCTCTTCGACGCCTCGCTAGGCGCCCGTTTTCCCTTTGGACGGCTTGTCATGGCATGGGCGCCGTACCAGCTCGGGCCGCCATCGCGCATCATCATATTGACCTGTTTCCCCCTAGCCATGTTGGCCGCCTTCGGCGTCGATGCGGTTACGATCCCCATGAGACCCCCTTGGCGCAATGCGGCGCGTTCGCTCCTGTTGATTGCAGCGGGGGGATGGGCTGTCCATATGCTCTATGACACCCTTACAAAAGACTTCTATCTGAAGATGTCCCTGTGGGCCGTGGCGCTCCCTGCCGTCACATTGACCGTCATGGCCGTCGCAGGGTGGCTGAAGCGCCCAGCCGTCTGTCGGATTGTCTTGTCAGCGCTCATCCTCTCGGAAGTCGCCGTCTGGAACCACGAATTCTACGCATACTTGCTGAAAACGCGCGGTTACCATATCTACAAGAAACCCTTGGAATACCTAAAGCAACATCCCGATTTCTGGCCCGACAATCTGCGCGAAACGGACCCCTACCCGAACCTGGCACTCCTGACCTTGCGCGGTTTCATGAACGGGTATGACCCCTTGTACATTGGCCGGTCGCACCGCGTCCTTCAGAGCCCCAAGAGCGACCGGTCATACACTAAGTTGATGACTCCGAAAGAAGTGACCGTGGACAATCAGCGAGGGTACTTGTTTCTGAAACGCGCCTTTTGGCTTGCCCGGCAATACGTGGACGCGCCGCTGCCCGGAAAAGAAGACCTGTTCCCCGCAGCCACCACCGTCTTCCTGCAGGAAGCAGCCGACCTTCCTGTTCCCAGGATCGATGCGAACAGCGTGCCGCGCCGCGGCGTTTCTCCAAACGTCCAAACCACCCGCCTGGGCAATGCGGAGGAACTTGCGGCCCTTAGCAAGTCGGCGTCTCCCACTAAAGGATTTGCCAAGGCGGCTGTCGTCCATTTCCCCACGGTTAGCCTGCCCCCGCGACACAGCGTGCTCTTCTTACACTACAAGGGCACTTGCAAGGGACTCGTCAGGTCCTTCTTCCGCAAAGGAGCGCCGCAGACCCAAGTGGAAGGCAAGTCCTTCCGCCTACAGCTTACGAAGGACCGAGAAAGCGTGCTTCAAATCCCACTCCCTGATTGCGAGAACCTCCGTATCAGCGTGCGCACAGACCTCGATGCACACGCGGCCGAGTTTGCATTCACCAAAGCCTACATTCTGTCCGACTTGGACGACGAGGGACGCTTCATAACGGGCTTGACACGCCGAGCCAACTCGGTCGAGGTAACGGTAAACAACCTTCCCGGGTTTCGCATACTCACGTATCTAGATGCCCACTATCCCGGCTGGAAAGCTTACATCGACGACGACCCCGTCCCCATCTATCTCGCCAACGATGCATTCAAAGCCGTTGTTGTGCCTCCCGGGACCCATCGCGTCCGCTTTGTCTTTCGTCCATGGCGCGTCTACGCCGGCGCGGCCGTCTCCGCAGCGACCGTCTTGGCGTGCGGCCTTGTCCTGCTCTTCTCCCGCCCGCGCAAACCGACCGCCTCAATCAAGATTCAGGGACAGACTACGAATCTCAATGCTGTTTCTCGTCGTGCGGAGCTCACAGAACCATCTCCTTGACCTCCCAAGTGGGCCCAATTCACGCACGCCTGACTTCTTTCAGAGCAACAGCTCGGTTTGCCGGGACTTCTCCAACACGTCCCTCAGACAATGCGTTCGACGCAGGCCGGTACGCTCGGCACGACGGAAGTCCTGCAGTCTGAAATGGATTCGGCAATTCGCGCGGCTCGTTCGCGCGACGGACAGACGCCGAAGAGTGTGGCCCCGCTGCCGCTCATGCCCGCGGCGATGCACCCTTGCTCCAGCAGGCGCCGCTTGATCTCGGCCAAATACGGATGGTCGGGAAACACCGCAGCTTCCATGCGGTTGAAAACCACGTCGGTCATCCGGCCTGTTTGCAGCGCCCGCAACGCCCCCCGGAAACTCGGCGTTATTCCGGCAAACGATTTCTCTTCGTTGTGCGTGAGTCTTGCGCCGCCGTAGACCCGCGCCGTGCTTACGGTAGCATCCGGATGCACCAGCACGAACCATGTCTGAAAAAGAGGCGCCAGCGGCCTCAGGTCGTCTCCGCGGCCCGTGGCCGCTGCCGTCCCGCCCGCCGTGCAGTAAGGCACGTCCGCGCCCAGTTCGCGGGCCAACAATCGCAGCCGGGCAAGAGGCCACTGCAAATCCCACAGCAGGTTCAATGCGATGAGCGTAGCTGCGGCATCGCTCGATCCGCCCCCTAGGCCCGCCGCAATCGGGATTGCCTTTTCAAGGTGAATGCGGACCCCCGTCTTGCTCCCGCTCCGTTGCCGCAGCAGCCTCGCCGCGCGAACCACCAGGTTCTGGTCGCTCGTGTCCAGTTCGGACGTCGAACACGTCAGCGAAATCCGGGATTGACGTTCGTTGAACGTCAGCTCGTCGGCCAAACCGACGCTCTGGAAAATGGTTTCAATGTTGTGATACCCGTCGCGACGTTGGTTGCGCACGTCCAGGTACAAATTGACCTTCGCGTAGGCGCGATAGACGAGGGGTGTTGCCATGGCTATGCCTATAAGTTCCGCGACCGGATAATGGAAATAACCAAAGACAATCCCAAAAGGCCGGCGGCGAGATAGCCCGCCAGGCCCAATCCGTGCAGTCCGATATCCGTGGTCATGAGCATGCTTGAACCGATGATGATCGAGCCGGTGATCACCCCGAACGCAATTCGGTTACTCGCCCGGTCCAACACGGCAGACAGCTTATGCAGGCCTTCGTGGTGCAGTTGGACCTTGAATTGTCCCCGCCGAAACGTGCGCATCAGCTGTTGTATATCAGCAGGTAACTGCCGCCCTAGCCGCGCCAGACCCGCAATGTCGCTGTATAGGTCGCCGAGGATTGCCCAAGGAGAATATCGACGGGCCACGATCCGTTCCACGTAGGGTCGAATAATGGGGACCATGTCCAGGTTGGGATCAAGCACGTGGCCCACCGACTCGATGGTGACCAGCGCCTTCAGCAACAACGAGAATCTCGGCGCCAGCTCCAGATGGTGGCGGCGCAACACGTCCGTGGCGCGCTCGATCCCGCGCCCCACCTGGCCGCTACTGATGATGGCGTAACCCTCGAAGGCGAGAAACTCCGCCATCTCATACTCGAGCGCAGTCCGGTCCGTGAAGTCCTCACTCAGACTCAACGCCAGTATCGCGTCCACGCAAGCCGCGGCGTCTTCACGAAACATGGCGCGCAGCAAATCGGCGATCGCGGCTACATCGGGTTGTTCAATATGCCCCACCATCCCGTAGTCGAGAAACGCAATCTGGTTGTCGCGCATAATCAGGACGTTGCCCGGATGCGGGTCGGCGTGGAACAGCCGGTGCTCGAACACCTGCCTGCACAACACGTGACAGCCGGTGCTTGCGACCGTCTTCGGGTCACAGTTCCGCTCGGCATACTGGTCCAACGCATCGATCCGGACACCCTCCACCCAGTCCATAGTCAGCACGCGCCTTCCGGAAAGGTCCGAGTAGGTGGCCGGCACAAAGACCTCTTTCGATTCCTTGAAATTCTCGCGGAAACGCTCGATGGAATGCGCCTCGACCGTGAAATCGAGCTCGCGCCGGATAGACCGCGCAAACTCGTCCACGATGCCCAACGGGTTAAACCAGTCCAGGTCCTCCACATGTTCCACAATCCACTCGGCGACGCCCCGCATCAACCGGAGGTCGGCTTCGATCACCTTGTCGATGTTGGGGCGCTGGATTTTCACGCCGACCACCTGCCCGGTCTTCAATGTGGCCCGATACACCTGGCTGAGTGAGGCCGCCGCCACCGGTTCCGTGTCGAACGAACCAAACAACTCCTCCACAGTCCCCTGGATGTCTTCCTCCAGCACCATAGACATCTTTTCGAAAGGTAACGTCGTTACTCGGTCCTGGAGGCGTTCGAGTTCGGCGCACAGGTCCGGGCTGATCAGGTCCGGACGCGTGCTGAGAATTTGGCCGCACTTCACAAACGTGGGCCCCAGTTCCGTCAAGGCCGCCCGAAGCCGGCGGCCAAAGGTCTCGGGTTCGCCGCTGGGGGCCTCGATAAGCCGCAGCCCGCGCAGCAGCTTGGCGGGAATACCTTCGTGCAGGCCCGCGCGCCGCACGAGGTCGGCGAACCCGTGCCGGACGAGAACTTGGACCACCTCGGCAAGGCGGACCACGTTGCCCACGCGTTTGCCTAAGCTTCGATAGTGCATGATCCGGTTTCCCTCGTGCGCGCAAAAGGTCTTGCCGCCCCCTTCGCGCCGCCCAAGCATCCTAGCGCACCCGCCGACGCGCTTCAACACAGCGAACCCACAGCCGCAGACAGCGGCACGTCGCGCTCGTCATGCTGAGCGAAGCGAAGCATCTCCTCGACCTCCCACCCAGGAATTCTCGAAGCACTACGCGTGAGCCAACGGTTTACGAACAACTGTCTCCGATGTTCGTCCCGGCAGACGTTTTCAGAAAACACGGTTTTCGTCTTACAATGATGGGCCGTCCAGTCTGCCGGCAGGCAGGCCCCAGGATGCCGACGCGCGTGGAGAACGGGCTGCGATGTACAAGGTGCTGATCCGGTTTTACGAAGAACTCAACGATTTCCTCCCGCGAGGAATGCGGAAGAAAGAAACCGAGCACGCATTTGATCACAAACGCAGCGTGAAGGACCTGATCGAATCATTCGGCGTGCCGCACACCGAAGTCGACCTGATCCTCGTGAACGGCCGGTCCGTAGACTTCCGCCACCTTGTAGCCGATGGCGACAGAATCAGCGTGTATCCGGTCTTCGAGTCGCTGAACATACAAAACGTCACGCGACTTCGGCCTCAACCCTTGCGCCAACCCAAGTTCGTCTGCGACATCCATCTCCGCAAACTCGCCAAGAGACTGCGACTCCTGGGTCTGGACACCCGCTTCGACACGACCGCCTCTGACGAGCAGTTGGTTGAGACCGCCAATTCCGAAGGCCGAATCCTCTTGACCTGCAACCGGAAGCTTCTTATGCGGAACAATCTCTCCCGAGGAATCTGCGTCCATGAGCGACGCCCGGACAAGCAGGTTACGGAAGTCCTCGACCGGCTCGATCTTCGCGGAGAATGCCGCCCATTTGCCCGCTGTACCCTCTGCAACGGTGTGGTGAACGAGGTACATACCGATGAGGAGCAGTTCGCAGCAATCCGGAACGCAATCCCAGAAGGTGTGCGCGCCTGGTGCAACCAATACTATCGGTGTGCCGGTTGCGGCAAAGTGTACTGGCAAGGCAGCCACTACGAGAAGCTCAAGAAGAAAATCGAGACCCTTCTCCACGGGAGCAGCCATTAGCAGCCTTTCCGTCTCCGCCAGATTCGTCTTTGTCTGCCGTCCCCTTCTCCCATCTTATCCTGTCCGTCCTGTTAGTCCTGTCTGAAATTCTTCCTGTCATCGGTGGGAGGGTTGGCGTCCTCGCCAACCCCGGCGCGAGGGGACGCGCGCCACACTCCCAGCCTCGTTACCCGGTGATTGGGGGCATCTAGCAGGAATTGCTGCGTCATGCTATAATATGACCCTGCCCCGCTACCCAAGACGGCAGGCAATTCGTGAGAGTATAATGTGTCGGCAAGCATGGGGAAATGAACTGTGGGGTATTTGACTAAACTCATACGATCCGGCATGGTCGGCGTGGGCCGCAAATTCAAAAACAACGCGCGCCGGGCTGTTATCAGAGCGCCCTTCACCACGTTCCCCATCCTCCTTGCATGTCTGGCGGGCTTCCTGCCGGGTCTTAGCCTGGCGGCGGCAGCGGAACAAAACCCGCCGCCGGATGTCCCCGCGCATTGGTGGGGCGCCGTGCAGAAGGACATCGCCCTGTCCGAGTACCACGTAACCTGGCAGGAGAAGACCATCCTGCAGGACGTGTCCGCGGCGTATCAAGCGCCGAACCGGGCGCAGGACCTACGGACGTATTTCACACCGGAAGGACCGCGCGTCGTCCGCCGCACGGAAACCGAGCCCGCCTGGGTCTGGGGCCTCGAACTGCTTGACACGCCAGCGGTCGTCGAGATGAACACCAACGGCAACCGCATCGAACACAAACGAGGAGACGGACTCACAGAATGGTACGTCAACGACCCAAGAGGGCTGGAGCAAGGCTTCACCATTTCCGAACCACAAAGGCACCAAGACACAGAGAAGGACCCCGTTGTGCCTTTGTGTCTTAGTGGTGAAATCTCTATCGACCTAGCCGTCCGCGGCAACCTCATCCCTGGCATGATACCCGGCGGACAGACCATCGAGTTCCTCAGTCCCGGCGGCGTCGGCGTCATCCACTACGGCCACCTCAAAGTCCGCGACGCGACAGGCCGGGAACTGCCGGCAAGAATAGAATTGGCCAGACAGGATGAACAGGATTTACAGGATGTGGCAGGTTCGGGTGCTTCAAATCCTGGAAATCTTGTCAATCCTGTCCAAAGCCTCTTTATTATCCGTCTCGTGGTTGACGCCGACGCGGTCTACCCCATCACCATAGACCCCCTGGCCACCTCCGCCGCATGGACCGCGGAAGGCAACCGGGCCATGTGGACTGTGGAGTGCGCAAGCTTGCTTGTGGCTCCGGGGCGAACCGGGAGGCAATTACGGTGACCAGGCGGGAACTGGTATACTCGTAGACATCACGTGAAAGGTGTAGCATGTACAAATTGCGCATTTACGCCGACACGTCGGTCTTTGGAGGGTGCCTCGATAGGGAATTCTCCGAAAGCAGCAAGAAGCTGTTCGCGGAGATAGCCGCCGGCCGCTTCACTCTGGTTGTTTCCGACACAACGCTGCGTGAATTGGATAAGGCCCCAACGCAAGTTCAACAAGTACTGGCACAATTGCCCTGGGAGTGTCTTGAGGTCTTTCGTTTATCCACCGAAGTCCATCACCTCAGAGACGCATACATCGACGCGGGCGTCGTGGGACCGTCCTCCCTGAGAGATGCAGAACACATTGCCTGTGCCACCGTAGCGGATGTCGATATGATTGTCAGTTGGAATTTCAAACATATTGTCCACTTTGACAAAATCCGCGGCTACCATGGCGTAAACATGCTCAAAGGGTATTCGCTTATCCCGGTGTACAGCCCACTGGAGGTTGTCGACTCATGAAAAGCAAGGATTTCGACTGCGTCGAGATGAAGCAGGAGATTCAGAACCGCATTCTGGCGGAAACGCAGGGGATGTCGTGGGAGGACTACTGCCGGCAAACAGAGGCCGTTATCCGGGCAAATCCAGTCCTGGCACCCATCTTGGAAGGTGCTCGCCCCGCCCGCGCCCCCATGACGAAGACGTCCAAACCGGAATAGCGGCCGATTCGCGGCCGTCGAGGACTTGATGCAGGCGATTCGCTGAACGAACTGTTAAAATGGAGCGACAAGTGAATGAATACGTGAGGCGTGGTATGTAGTTCTACCTCACCCCGGGGAGGCCCGTTCAATGAACAAGACCACCATACTCTTCGCCTTGGCCGTCTTCGTGTGCGCCAACGCATTCCCCGCCGTATGGTACGTGGACAAGGACAACGCCGGGACGGAGAACGGTACGTCCTGGGCCACGGCGTTCAACACCATCCAGGAAGGGATCAACGCCGCCTACGCAGACGGCGGCGGCGAAGTCTGGGTCGCTGAAGGAACCTACACGGGAACCGGGGATCCCAGCGAGCCGGTCCTATCCTTGGATGACGACGTGCACGTTTACGGTGGGTTTACGGGTACGGAGACTTCCAGGGCGCAGCGCGACTGCAGAACGCATGTCACGGTCATCGACGGAGAAAACACCCGGTCGTGCGTGGCTGCGAGCGTAGAAGTCGGCACATTGGATGGCTTCACCATAACCCGGGGTTGGGGTGTACAGGACCCCGAGATACAGGGCGGCGGGATGACATGTGGAGATCCGCATGACATTGTTTACCCCCGCGCAGTCACCGTTTCCAATTGTACTTTCCTGGAAAATACATCCGAGGACAGCGCTGCAATGTACATCACTCGATACAGTCAAGCAGTGGTATCCGACTGTACATTCTCGAACAATTTGGCGCTAGACGGGACCGCTGGCGTATGCATCGAAGGTCCTGGCTCGCCGCTGTTCAGGCGTTGCTCGTTTTCCGGGAATAATGGCGCAATGTGGATGGATCCCGGGGCGTCTGGTTGGGTGCTCAATTGCGTTTTCGTGGGCAACACAGAGAGCGCCATAAGCCTGCTGGCGGGCAGCCAGACGTTGATTGCGAACTGCGTGTTTTATGGTAACACGGCAACTGGCGGAGGTGGCGCAATGTCCCTGGAGGCGGGGGCGGGTCCGACAATCATCAACTGCATATTCTGGAACAATTCGTGGGGGGAGATTCTTCATGGAGACCCAGGCGAACCAGGAAACATCACGTACTGTAATATCCGAGGCGGGCATCCCGGAGAAGGCAATATTGACCAAGAGCCGCTCTTCGTGAACGCGGCTTCCGGGGATTTTCGTCTGCTGTCCAGTTCACCGTGCATAGATTCGGGCGGCGACATAGACTCTGAATT
>Ga0315277_10012266_pt1 | contig 10753 bp, 10 predicted proteins | sample YL17G05_15_MG_FD_203695 | JGI IMG/M metagenome (GOLD analysis project Ga0315277, IMG submission 203695) | Sediment microbial communities from Yellowstone Lake, YNP, Wyoming, USA - YL17G05_15 | ecosystem: Environmental > Aquatic > Freshwater > Lake > Sediment | place: USA: Wyoming | collected... | reverse complement strand
ATCGGCCACGACGGATTTCTCGCCGCGACCGACGCGCTTCTTGGAGTGGAGGGGCTTCCGCAGAGCGCAACGGGCCAGACGACCCTGTTCACGGGCATGAACTGCGCCCGGCTGATCCGATCCCACCTCAAGGGATTCCCCAACGAGGCATTGCGGCAGGTCCTGCGGGAAAAATCCGTTTTGAAACGATTAAAAGAGGCCGGCCGCAGGCCCGCATTTGTCAACGCCTACCGCCCGCTGTTCTTTCGTCTATCGGAGAAAATGAAATGGCGGCTTTCCGCCACCACCGCGACCAACCTCGCTGCGGACCTTCCTTTTTGCACGTACGACGACCTGCTCGACGGGATTGCTCTGTACCACGATTTCACCAACAGTTTCCTGATCGCCAAGGGATTTGAGGCGCCGAAGCGGACGCCCGAGGAGGCGGGACGGATCCTCGCCGGCCTGTCGAAGGAATACGATTTTATCCTGTACGAATATTTCCTGACCGATCGCGCGGGTCATACCAAAGACATGGCCAAGGCGTACCCCATTCTGCTGCAGTACGACCGGTTTCTGCGGACCGTTCTGGACAACGTCGATCCCGAGGAAACGTTGGTCCTCCTGACGAGCGACCACGGCAACATCGAAGACCTTTCCGTGGAAACGCACACCGCGAACCGCGTGCCAACCTTGCTGTGGGGGCGGAAGGCGGAGGAGCTTTCGCGGAACATCCGCTCGCTCGCGGACGTCACACCGGCCGTTCTCGAGGCCTTCGATATCCTGGAGCCGGCGTGACCAAGCTTCATCACACCCTCGCCAGCCGCATCGAACGGGCGGTCCAGGATTACCGGATGATCTCGGAGGGAGACAGGATCCTCGTCGGCGTATCCGGCGGCCCGGACAGCCTCTCGCTTTTGGCCTTGCTCGCCGGTGGATTGGTGCACGCTCCTGCTTACTCCGTGCTTGCCGTTCACATCGACATGGGATTTGACGAGCCCGAACCCGGGGGCTGGCGCATCTTGGAGACATACTTCAAGAGCATCAACGTACCATTCCGGATCGTCCACACGGAGATAGCCAGGCACGCCCTGGACAGGAACGCGAAGAAGAACCCGTGCTTCATTTGTTCGCTGTACCGGCGGAAGGAGATCTACACCGTTGCCGAACAGGAAAAGTGCAGCAAGGTCGCCTACGGACATCATCAGGACGACATCGTTGAAACGCTGTTGATCAATATATTGTATGGAAGAAAAATCAGCGCGATGAACCCGGTCCAGGAGGTCTTCCAGGGCAGGATTCAGCTCATCCGCCCGTTTGTTTACGTGGAGGAGGCGCTGTTGAAGAAGTTCGCTGTGGAAGACGGGCTGCCGGTCCTCCCCCGGCACTGCCCCATGGACGGCAACACCCGCCGCCAGCGCGTCAAGGAATGGATCCGGACCGTTCAGAAGGGCGAGAAGCACGCCAACATCAGGAAGAACATATTTAAATCGTTGTACCACGTTCAGCTCGACTTCCCGCCCAAACCGTAAAAAGAGTTGTGGAATATTCGGAACCATTGGGCAAAAAAGAGTTTTGCAGATCGGTCGCGTTCCAACTCCAACTTGGAACGCAGGGATCCGATGATAAAACAGAAAGGTCATGATCATGAGTCTGTTCAACCGATGTCGATCCAAAAAACGTTGGCTTTATGGCCTCTGGTTTGTCATGCTTGTCTGGATGGTTTCGCCGTCCATGTCCCAGGGAGATCCGGATCCCGGCCGTTTTTTAAACGAGATAGAATCCTTCCGGGCCTGGGATCGGAAAAATGCCATTCCGGACGATCCCGTGATTCTGGTCGGTTCATCCACCATCCGGCTGTGGCCGACAGCCGTATCGTTCCCCGAGCTGCCCGTGGTGAACCGCGGATTCGGCGGAGCGCAGATCAGCGATCTCCTCCATTACCGGCAAGACATTCTCCTCAAGTACAAGCCGCCGTCCTGCATCCTCTTTTACTGCGGCGACAACGATGTGATGGGAGGTAAATCCGCCGAACAGGTTGTCGATCATTTTCGGCAATTTTGGACGGCGGTCCACGACAAATTTCCCAACACGCCTCTGGTGTTCATCCCCATAAAACCTTCTCCAAGCCGTTGGCATCTGTGGAAAGAGCAAAGCAAGGCCAACCAGGCGGTTCACACGTTATGCGAAGAAAATCCCCTCTTGTATTATGCCGACACGGTTACGCCCTTGCTGAATACCGGAAGTCCGCCGGTGGACTCTCTTTTTGTCACGGACAGGCTGCACTTGTCGGACAAGGGCTACGCCCTGTGGGCACCGGTGGTCCGCCCCCTCATCGACAAGGCCCGGCGGAGCCATGCGGAATCCCGCCTGGTTCTTTACGAGGAACTGACGCCCACACGGTTCAGAAAGCGCCTGGCCGAAGCGCCGATCGCCTATCTGCCTCTCGGCACCCTGGAGTGGCATGGAGAACATCTCCCGTTGGGCTCGGACGGACTTCAATCCGGGCACTTTTTTGAGCTGCTGGCCCGGGAGGCAGGGGGCATAGTCCTGCCCATGCTTTTCCTGGGGCCCGATCGCGCCAAGACCGTCGGCGGCAGGGAACTTTACGGTATGGATCTGGGCAGCATGCATTGGGAAAAAGAACACTTGTATCCCGATCAACAGCTGGACGGCAGTGCCTATTGGGTGCCCGATTCCACGTTCAAGGGGATCCTGGAAGCCATATGGAAACAGTTGAGCAGGGCGGGATTCAAGGTGGTGGTGGCGCACGGGCATGGTCCTTCCACCGGAACCGTGCGGGACCACGCCAGAGAATGGGAATCCCGGTATGGATTAAAATTTTTCAATTGCTGGGGATATCGCGATGCCGAAGGTCTCGGCATCCAGGTGGACCACGCGGGATTGAACGAGACATCGCTGGTCATGGCCCTGAGACCTGAACTGGTGCATCTGGAATACTTGTCCCCGGATACCGCACAGTGGCCTGTGGGTGTCGGCAGCAAAAAAGATCCCCGGATACACGCCAGTTCCGATTGGGGGTGGCAGGCCATAACCATCCAGAAGGAACGGATGGCCCGAATACTGCGGGAGGCATTGGCCAAGTGACATTCAATCCGTCCGAGGCGGAATACCCCCTTTTCAGCGGGCACCGCACACGGCACCTGTACGTGACGACAGCAGGATATTTTATTACTCGGAACGCTTTATGAGTTGACTCCAGAAGGCCATTTCAAGTCTATTTTCCAGGGAAAAGGTCAACTTGGTTTGCGATTCGAGTAATAATGGGTGCTCAACGGAAGGAAAAACCCTGATCGTCAAATTGTAATTGGAGGCGGTTTTTATGTGTTTCTGGTAAAAACCGACTTTCGGAAGTCGGTATTGCCGAATCATGCCCGCCATGCGTTCAATTCCCGGCTGTAATCCGACCTGGGTTTATTTAGGAGGTCAGCGATGCACCATATGTTTCGAACACTCACCCATGCATTGTTGTCGATCGGTTGTGCGGCCGCCGCCCTGCTCATCCCGGCGTTCATTTCGTACGCTCAGGACGGCATTCCGGCTGCGGAACGCGAAGTGCTTCTGGAATTGTTTCGCAGAACCGACGGAAAGAACTGGACGGAACACGAGGGCTGGAACGGCGAACCCGGTACCGAATACGAATGGTCCGGTATCGGCTGCGATGAAAAGTTGCAGCACGTCGAGAGCCTCATTCTGTCCAACCGGGGGCTCAACGGAAGCCTGCCGCCCAACCTGAACCGGTTGACGGAACTCAGAACGCTTTCGCTCGAGCACAACCAATTGCGCGGTTCCATGCCCGCATTGAGCGGACTGCGCGGGCTCGTGTTGATCGATGTCTCGGACAACCGGCTCAGCGGCCGCATTCCCGACCTGTCGAGCCTGAAAAGCCTCAGCAGCGTCGATTTTTCCAACAACCAATTCAGCGGACCCCTGCCCGGTTTCAAGGGTCTGGCCGCATTGGGATTTTTCCGGGCATCCTCGAACCGGTTGAGCGGTCCCATTCCCCCGATGCAGCCCGCGCAGGAGCTGCGCCTGCTCGATCTGGCAAGCAATCAGCTCAGCGGATCCCTCCCGGAGCTCTCCGGCATGCCCCTGCTGCACGACGTCTTCTTGTCCGACAATCGGCTCGGCGGGCCAATCCCGCCCCTTCATCACCTGCCGCAATTGATGTATTTACGGCTGGATCACAATCGATTCAGCGGACCGTTACCCAGCCTGAAAGCACTCTCAAATCTGCAGGAGATCAACGTCGGCTACAACCGGCTCAACGGCGCGCTGCCGATGCCTCCGGCAGACCTCAAGAACGCATTCCTCTGTCCGAACCGATTCAGCCATCCAAGCGCCGAAGCCGGGATCGACGCCGCCTGGAACCGCATCACAAAGAAGACGCCGTGGTGGCGCGACTGCAGCACCGCAGGGGATTGATCGTGAGGCGGCTGTGTCCGCCTGCTGCGGATCTTTTGCGACAACACCGAAGCCAGCAGCGTATCAAAGCGGGTCTTTGGCGAATAACCTCAACGCGTTGAATCAAATTCTGCAATTTCAAATTCCCAATCGGGCAGACGCGCTTTTGCCTCTGTAAAAACCGACAAAGCAATTCTGTTTTTGAATTCATGAAGACCCGCCCCGGTTTCAGGACATGACCGTTCAGGATACAGCCTGAATGAAGAATGGAAAAACAGGTTGATTTTCTTGAAAAAGCATGTAATTTAAAGATACAATCAAAAGATTAATCTCCAACCCATTGAATCGCACCGTATGGGCGGTTTCATCCGACAAGATCTTATCCGTTCCACAGGAGAGAATCCTCGATATGGAGCGAGAATACCATGAACATCAGAAAATCCATTATCGTTTTAGGCCATGCCTTTTGGGGTTGGGCGCTATGCGCCGCAACCATGGGCATTGGCATGGCAACCACGTCGGTTGAAAATGCTCTAACCATCCACGCGATTGGTGCTCCCGTCTTCTTTGGTATCGTGTCAGTGGTTTATTTCCGGAACTTCAACTGCACCGCGCCATTGCAAACCGCACTTGTTTTCGTCGGTTTTGTGATCATGGTGGATTTCTTCGTTGTGGCGCTCCTGATCAACAAAAGCCTGAAGATGTTTTCCAGCTTGCTGGGAACGTGGATTCCTTTTGCGCTGATTTTTACATCGACCTATTTGACCGGTTTGTATACAGTGCGTAACTCCAAACACAACACAAAAGTCCGACAGACAGGACGCGGGAGCAGGAAGGCTTTCCAGGAACGGCATTGAGACTGTTTTTGGTCTTCCCTTTGCGGTCTCACGATCTCCAACGAACCTGATCAGCCCCTTTTGATCGTCGGGCTCTCCCAATCCGGAACAACGATCATGCGGGCCATACGGTCCGCACCGGCTGTTTCTGACGAGGTGCAACGATATTATTTCTCAAAATCAGCAGGACCATCCTTCGCATTCTGGCAAGTGCGATAAACCGATTCATCGCCAAACAACGGGAAAAGAAAATGACCGATTCAATTCAAGACAATGCACTATTTCAAGACACCCTGCCTTCGACGAAGGATTACTGGGATTTGTTTCAGACCATCGGGTGGAACGAGGAATACCATTTCACAACAGAGGATCTGGAACGGGCAATTCAAAACAGCTGGTATTCAAATTCCATTTACCATTCAGACAGGCTCATAGGATTCGGAAGGGTCATCTCCGACGGGGTGCATCATGCGCTGATCGTCGATCTGATCGTGCACCCGGATTTTCAGGGAAGGGGATTGGGCAGATTGCTTCTAGGCAAGTTGGTCAATAAATGCAAAGAGCATCGTATCAGAGACGTTCAGCTTTTTGCCGCCAAGGACAAATTTGCGTTCTACGAGAAATTTGGATTTGAAAGAAGACCCTCCAATGCCCCCGGAATGCAGTACAAATACGAAAAAGGTTAGTCAAAAATCGTCCCGGGATTCCTACCCTGGGACACAGCCTATCCCTGAGGATTGTGCCCTCCGAAAAATTCGCATCAGGAGAAAATACCGACGCGATCGGGACCAGGAAAAGCCGTACGATAGAGGCGGATAAAATCAGCTCCAAACGGTACGATGGGGGCGAGGAACAAAAAGGGAGAAAAATGAACATGCGGATGATAAAACCGGCCTTGATTCTTTCGTTGATTTTTGCCGTTCATTTGTACGGTCAGGAAGAGTCAAGGAACGATCGGATGAAGGCGAAACCGGTGAACCTTTCAGGACCGAGAATCGGGGCGACGTATTTTTCCGATGCCTTCAGAAAACGGATCGAAGACAAGTACGACACGAAGCTGAAATCCCTCATCGCGCAATTCGGGTGGCAGTTTGAGAAACGGTTTTTCACGATGCGCAGCGGCGCCACCGCGGTTACGGAATGGGTGCTTCTCATCGGGGGATTCGAGCAGGAGAAATTCCTGCCGAGCCTGTCCTGGCTGATCGGCATGCGCACGTCCAAGGGAATCGAATTCGGGGCCGGCCCCAACCTGGCGTTATCCGGAACGTCCGTCGTTTTTGCGACGGGAATCACCCTTCAGTCCGATGAAATCAATTTCCCGATCAACATGGCCGTATCCGTATCGCAAAGCGGGCTCCGGTATTCCCTGTTGTTCGGTTTTAACATGCGCCAGGATTGAATGAAAACTTGTTTCGCATAATCCACGGTTTCAAAATACGGGTTCGAAGGGGGGCGAACCGTTCAAATTGTCCGCAATTCAGTTTTCTCCGCAATACCAGCATAAAATGAAATCGGCTGGAGACATAATTTACAGCACCTGGTATACAGACACCGGTCCGGTTTCCCCATGTGCAATATCCAGGAATGGAATCGCCCCTTGAGTAGCCTTCGCGAGAATAAAGACCTTACGGTTCCGACTTTTTTTCTCGGACAAAATTATCCGAATCCGTTCAACGACGGCACTGCCGTTCCGGTGGATGTCATGGAACCGGGCATGCCGACATGGAATGCCTTTCGGTCAAAAATTACTTCATCGCGCAGGGCAAAACCCACCGGGACATGCGCATCGGGATGAAACCCCGGCGCGATCAGAAAAAGTCGGGAGCCAATACAAGGAGTACCAACCATGAACCATTTCAAAAAATCCTTTTGGCCATTCGCGGCAGCGGCGTGCCTGTTCGCTGCATCGCTTTTCGGCGCCGATGACGCCGTCAAACCCGCAGCTCCCAATGCGTCACCCGAGGCCAGGGCATTGCTGAAATTCCTATACTCCATTTCAGGAAAGTACACGCTGACCGGCCAGCACAATTTCCCCGACATCAAGGACCGGAACACCCGTTTTGCCTCCAATTACATCGGCAAAACGCCGGTGCTCTTCAGCACGGATTTGGGATTCGCCAAGGACGGCGACACGGACTCCTACCTGGCCCGGCCCGACATCGTCGAAGAGGCGAAGCGTCAGCATCGTTTGGGTTCCATCGTCACCATTTGCTGGCATGCGGTGCCGCCGACCGCAGACGAGCCGGTGACTTTCCGGCCGCAACCCGGCAGGGCCGCACCGGAATCGCTGGCGAGTGTGCAGGGCCAGTTGCTGGATTGGCAATTCAAGGACGTGCTGACACCGGGCACCGAGCTTTACAAACACTGGTGTAAACAGGTCGATACGATTGCCGTATACCTGAAGAAGCTTGGGGATGCGCACGTTCCAGTGCTGTGGCGGCCTTACCACGAAATGAACGGCAGCTGGTTCTGGTGGGGAGGACGGCTCGGAACCTACGGCACCGCATCGCTCTACCGTCAATTGTTCGACCGGTTCGTGAACCATCACAAACTCAACAACCTGGTCTGGGTCTGGAGCGTCGACCGGCCGAACAAGCCCGAAATGCGGTTCTCGAATTATTTTCCCGGGAGCCGATACCTCGACGTCCTCGCACTGGACGTCTACGGCGGGGATTTTAACCGTTCCTATTACGACAGCCTGGTGGTCTTATCCAAGGGGAAACCTCTCGTTCTCGGCGAGGTCGGAACGCCGCCGCCGCTTGAAATCCTGGCGAGTCAGCCGAAGTGGGAATACTGGGTGATTTGGGCCGGGATGGTTCGTAACACGTCCAAAAAGCAGCATCGGACATTCATTGCCGACTCGAGGATACTCAGTCTTGAAGATCCGGCATACTGGGATGCCGTTGCTCCGTTCCGCGCGGCGTGCGGGCTTCCCCCGTTGACGTTGCAGACGATCCGTCCCTCGGGCTACAGGCCTGATTTTACAGGAGAATGGATTTTCAACGAAGAAAAAAGCGTGTTGGACAACACGGGCGTCGGTCTCCTGCCCAACAAATTGGGAGTCCGCCAGAAAGAAAATGACCTGGCAATTCAAAGGACGTTCCTGGTGGAATTTGGTGACGACCGGGTCACGGAAGAAAAATTGACGCTGGACGGCAGGGAAACCGTATCGGCATACATGAATTCCCCCCGCACCATGAAGGCACATTGGTCCGAAAAAGGCGATACGCTGATCATCGATTCGAACGTGCAGTTCAACAGGGGCGGCCAGACAACCGAAATGGCCGTCAACGAAGCCTGGACTCTGCAGGATCAGGGCCGGGTTCTGTCGATCCGGCAGGCCTCGACATCCTTTCGAGGCAGGAGGAATATTGTGCTGGTGTTCGACAAGCGTTAATTTCAGACCATTTCCTTGATCGGATCACCCGGTCGCGGAGTGGATGCGAACGGGTATTGAAAATCTATTTGCAGCTTAGCTTCAGCAATATAAGTTCTTTGGCATGTTCTACGTCCTCTTTTCGCCTGAATTGTACGGTTATTCCTCTTATTTTGTTATACCGTTTACCGTGCACAAACTGTTCTTTTAACGCATCCGAAATGCTGCTGCCGAGAATCGCCTGCTCTGCTTTATCGGTGAAATAGAAAGTGGTTCTGAACGAATCTTGGATGATGGACAACCAGAAAACGGTCTTCGATTTTTTGGACACCTTTAGAAGCCATCTTTTCCCGTCATGGTAATACCTCCATGTTTCAGCCAGGTCAGGATGGTTCGTGTGGATATGGTCAAAAAATGAAAGCCACAATGCTTTTGCTTTCCCGATATGCGAAAAGACGATTTCTTCCGTCGGGAATTGCGATTTGTCCGATAAAATGGGCTGTTCCATTTTTTACTCCCTTCGTGCAAGAGTGTCTCGTTTTGTGTCAACCATCGCTGCTCTAAAAATAATTCTCACTGGGCATTTCGGCAAGTCCTGCAGCCATCCGAATACGCCGAAAAACAGAAAAGAGGGGCAGACGGCCTATTTTCTGAACGACGGTATTTCTCAGAATTCCAATCCCGCGAACGTGTTACCCTGATTGATATCGCCGGTCTGAAACCCCTTCTGAAACCAATGCTGCCGCTGTACGGAAGTTCCGTGTGTGAACGCGTCGGGCATCACGGTTCCCCGGGTCATTTTCTGAATGCGGTCGTCGCCCACTGCACTGGCGGCGTTTAACGCTTCTTCCAGGTCTCCTTCTTCCAGGATGTTGTTGAGCTTCTGGGCATGGTGCGCCCACACCCCAGCGAGAAAATCGGCCTGCAGCTCCATGGCGACGCTGTACTTGTTGTATTCGCTCTCGCCGACCTGTTCCCGGACTGCTGCAACCTTGTCGCTGATGCCCAGCAGGTTCTGCACGTGGTGCCCGATCTCATGGGCGATGACGTACGCGATGGCGAAATCCCCGGGCGCATGGAAACGCCTCTGCAGGTCCTGGCAGAAAGAGAGGTCGACGTATACTTTGTGGTCACCCGGGCAGTAAAACGGGCCCGATGCGGCACTCGAAAAACCGCATGCGGATTGGACCATGTCGGTGTACAGCACCAGTTTGGGGGGCGGGTACGTGCGCCCCGTCTGGCGGAACCATTCCCGCCACACGTCTTCCGTGTCGCCCAGTACCACGCCGACGAACTGGGCAAGCTTGTTTTCCTCCTCTGTCGGCTGGTATTCGGACACCGAGCCCTGTTCCGATTGCGGCAGGTTCTGCAGGAATTCGAGGGGATTCCCGCCCAACAGCCAGACGATCAGAAGAATGACCAACGTACCGATTCCGCCGCCGACGATCCGCTTGGGCGTCACACCCCTGCGATCTTCGACATTTTCACTTTGCTTTCTTCCTATCCAACGCATAGCCTTCCTCCGTTTACCACCGAATACCTTTAAGAATCCATGAGGGGCGCATTACACCACCGCCTGTCCGTCCATAACGCCTTTGGGGGAGACGGACGAACATAAGCTGCATGACGATGTCCAACGATTTTATGAATAAATATATTGATGGTGGTGAAGATAATCAAGCAAATAAAAAATCCTTCGACTTTCCTGCATTATCCATGATGCCTCCTGAAGGTTCCGGTCAGGGTGGTACCCCGTTGCAATCGGGACCCTTTATCATTTCAACAACAATATTGTTGCTTTTATTCAATCAAAACATTAAAATGCCGTAGGAAAATGAAACCGGTGCAAAACCGGACGTTCAGAGCGAAGGGTCACAGGTTCGCCCGGCACGCTTACCCTGCGCCTACAAGAAGCGAGACGGGATCAAACGACCTTACAACTGGTTTACCATCAACCGCGGAATAGGGCACATTTTCCAGCACAGGCATTCAGGATTGGCGTCAAGTTGAAACAACGGTAAAACGTTTGGATTTCGATGGACACATGGGCTCAAATGCACACATTCATTTCCATGCTTCAAGGCATCCATGGTGCCGATTCCGGTGAAAAAGAACTTGACAGACACTATGGTTTCTC
>Ga0315277_10012265_pt1 | contig 10754 bp, 21 predicted proteins | sample YL17G05_15_MG_FD_203695 | JGI IMG/M metagenome (GOLD analysis project Ga0315277, IMG submission 203695) | Sediment microbial communities from Yellowstone Lake, YNP, Wyoming, USA - YL17G05_15 | ecosystem: Environmental > Aquatic > Freshwater > Lake > Sediment | place: USA: Wyoming | collected... | reverse complement strand
CACGCCGTCTAACCAATTTGAGCTATCGAGCTGTGTGGGTAACGCCACCGCAGACAGCGTTGAGATCCTCAACTCCATTGCAGGGTACAAGCCGATCCAGCTCTCCCGATTGTTCGTCTACGCGATGTCACGCATCCGAAACGGGGATGATAAGCTAGAGCATGACGACGGGACCTACATCCGAACCGCGTTCGATATCTTGTCCCGGTTTGGGGTCTGCGACGAGTACCTCTGGCCCTACGACACGAAACTCGTGGGCGTCAGCCCATCCATCAAAGCACAGCGTCAGGCTGTGGGGCACCGTATCCATGCGTACTACCGCATTGACTCCAATGGGGACCAGAGGATCGCGGACATTCTCAAGGCTCTGCACGCCAAGCACCCCGTGGTGTTCGGTACCATTGTGGCAGAAGAGTTCACACAAGTCCGGGATCGGACGCCCATCCAACGCCCTGGACCGAACGCCAAGATTCTGGGCGGGCACGCGATGATCATCGTGGGGTATATCGGCTCTGCTTTTCTTGTTAAAAATTCTTGGGGGCCCAACTGGGGTAGTCACGGCTTCTGTCTGATGAGCCCTGAGTACATTACGTGGAGCAACACCTGGGACATATGGGTGCCAACTTTGGCGATTGACTTCGGCGCTTGGCCGAAACAACAGGCGAAAAAATGACCACAGCACAGCTAGGCAGCAGAATCGTTGCTCGTTTCCTTCAGGCTTCCGGCATGCAGATCGGGGACACCTATGAAGCAGGCACCCTCAGGGCACACCGCTATGCGGACACCATCGTTTTGTGGGACCTCACAAACGCCGGTAAGCGAGGCAAGACCGTTCGTCGGTTCTGGTTCAGTCCCAGCCACAAGTCTAACGCTCCGTTGAACCTCGACGGCTACGCCAAAGGCATCGCTGAGTACAGTTCCTACGATACCGCCAAGGCATTCGTACTGGACGTTCTGCATGACTTCCCAGGCGGTCTAGAGACCAACGAGCGAACTGAACGTGGCGTGGACGTGGTGCCTGCGGGCTTCAAGAAGCGGGTCATCAAGACCCCGCACATTGAAGTATCGGTTGGGTACAAAGATTTCAGCGTCCGTGACCTCGACGACCGAAACAACGAACCCACCTGCATCCCTGCGATCAATGGCGGGGTCAAGAGCATCCCCGTGTTCTACCGTTGGGTGACCGACAACGAAGAATCCATCAAGCACATGAAGTACCGTGACGTGCTGTTGGAGATGCAGAGACTCGGCGTCAGGTATCACGACTACTGCGCAATGGATTGAATCCGGCAGTTGGTGTAACTAGGGTGCATGGCTGGCATCCTGAGCGACACCGCGATCCTTGCTGCACTCGAAAGTGGCGATATCGAGATCGACCCCTTTGTGCCGGAGCACGTGAACATCACGAGCTACGACCTCACGCTCGGGACACAAGTCAAGGTCTACGAGGACTGGGTGACGGTAGACACCCATGCCGAGAAGGCATTCCCTGATTGCACCAAAGACGGTGGGAGTCTGAAGGTACGCGACTTTTCCGGCGGTTCTTACTACAACCCCAGTCGTCTAGCTCACGACATCAAAAAGCCCCTCAAGACCCTCGACTTTAACATCGACCCTGACCTTGGTTGGGTGCTTAATCCTGGGATCGGCTACTTGTTGCATACGCGGGAACGTGTATGTAGCAAAAAGTACAACCCTATCTTGGATGGCAAATCTTCGATCGCCCGCCTGTTCATCCAGGTCCATTTTACGGCAGGGTTTGGGGACCCCGGGTACTCTGGGCCGTACACCCTTGAGGTAAGCGTACTGCACCCGGTACGGGTTTACCCCGGCATGCGCTTCTGTCAGATCAGATTTCATACCATCGCTGGCGAGTTGTCCAAGACCTACGATCAGGTCGGGCACTACACAGGGGTCCACGCTCAAGGGGCCGTAGCCTCCCAAGCTTGGCGGCAGTTCAAGCCCTAGTTCTTGGCCCGGTAGTGTCGCAGAAGGTCGAGCACTGCTTGTGCCCCAAGGGCCTGAGGGGTCATGCCGCGACGCTGAGCTTCGAGCTTACACGCTTCTCGGATGATGACTGATAGGTGCGGCCACAGGGCTTCCAAGGACTTGGGGTCGTCCTCATCAAGCCCCATTGTCTTGATGACCTCTAGAAGTTTTCGTCCCTGCACCGTTTGACCAATGTTGGTGTAACCGCCCGTATGTCTCTCACTACACCTACTCCAGAACAACTATCGATCCTCAACGAGCTACGCGATGCTATCGCAGCCAACGCCAAGGCAAAAGGTTTCCGTGACAAGTTCGCTGAGGGCTTGACCGCAAAGCAGTGGGAAGGTGCCCCTGGTAAGCTGATAAGGGCCGCTGTGTTCACAGCCAATCAGCACGGGGAGGCATCTGAATTCTGGGAAGCGTTCCGAGCCGGGACCCTTCATGAACTCTGCGACAAGGCCCCCAAGATGGAAGCGATGGGCCTACCCGGGCTTACGTGCGGGGAGGAAGAAATCGCCGACGAGGTGATCCGAGCCCTCGACAAGGCAGAAGCACATGGGATCGATGTCGCCAAAGCGGTAGCGGTCAAGATTGCGTATAACTCAGGCAGGCCTTTTTTACATGGTGGGAAACAAGCCTGATCTGCCGTACTTGACAGCGTATGTAGTCGGTGTAACGCTGACTCAAGAACGATGGTCGTACGTGTACATAGCCAGCAAAGTTCGACGATTCCGCAGATATGCTTCGAGCTGACTCAGCGGTGGTCGTGGCATGTCGGGCATGGGTTCACCGGGCTCACTGAACACGAGCTTGTGAAAGCCGCCCTCCAGCTTCTGTGCTGTGGTGTCCAGCACTCGTGGGGCAAGCTCAGCCTCGATCTCTTCAGTCAATTCAACGGGGGTACCCCGTACCCAATCCACAGGCACCCAATCCAGCTCTTCGATTTTGTCGAAGCGGCCCAGGACCACACCGTCAGTAACGAGCCAATCGCCCTTGTGCAAGCGCACACGGTGAGGCGCAGCTTCAGCCGCCAACAGGGTGTTTCGGAGAACGACGTAGTAGCCATGCATCACCTAGGCTTCTCGAACAAGAGATTCTTGGAGTTTCCCAGATCTACCGTGTAGTAACCACATGGACATCGACGACTTTTTCAAATCCGAAAACGAAGCCCGCGAAGCCGCTGACAGCCGAGTCAGCCCGGAACAACACCTGCAAGCGGGCGATTTCTGTGTCCGTGCGGCATACGGCATACGGATCTACAGCGAGATCTTGGATGCCGCCCAGTCCCTTTTGAAGGACCGCGATCCAGCCGATCTCGATGAAGAGGAATTGGCGGAGATCGAGGATACTCGATCAAGCTACCAGGAACCTCATATGAGATTCTACCGATTCACTCGCTCATTCAGTAAAGCCTGTCCTCGGGGAGAATTGGGGGATATTCACTTGTCTACCGTTGGGCGCAAGCTCACACAAGCTGAGTTTGAGACAGCTCGAAAGTCTGGGTGGGTTTAGTGGTGTACAAAAGCTTAACAAGGGAAGCTCACCTCTCTACAGGGTGAGACGAAACGCTACGAGTATGGACCCAAACCTCTCCAGTTACCCGCCGACGATGGAAGGCACGAAAGACATTTTGACTGTCTTGACTCCGGCCATCCGAAAGCTTTGGAGGTCAGAGAGGGAACAGCACAACAGTGACGACCTCGTGGTGGTCATTGACACACGCACGGGTACCGTGAAGCTGTCTACCAGGTCATCAACGTACTCTCAGCTCATCAAGCACAACCAGAAGATCAGCCTGCTGCCTAGGCTCAAGTCAAAAGCCCCGAGCCCAAACGGCACCATCACCATTTGGAGCATCATTGGCTTCGCTGAGGGGCCGGTCTTCATCAGTCCGGTTGTGCTTGCCAGAAGCTAGTCCTCGGGTGGGTTGACACCCCAGTCTGCGCTCGCATGGTTACGGATCGTGTCCAAGTACGATTCGCGCCCTAGTTCAAAGGTGATCCACGGCTTTGCGTCAGCCAGCAGAGCGTGGTTGAGCATGAGGACGCGGCCAACCTTCCCGTTGTAGAGTTCGTACGGGTGGATTGACTCGAACTCACAATGCAGGTCCCAGATCTCTGAGATTTTCAGGTCTGGGGTAACGGCACCGGCACCGGTCCGCAACGAATCGATGACTCTGTGCACAGAGCGGTTCCACTTCCAAAAGAAGTGTGGGACTAGGGTCGCGGGGAGTACCTCGTTGAGCCCGATCTTTAGTTCCCGCCTACGCAACTGAGAGGCCAAGGGGTGGTCGCGGAGTAATAGCTTGTGGACGGTGTTCGGTAGAGCAAAGCGGTCTTCTGAGGCCATCCGTATGGCGTACACAACGGCTTCCCGGTGGCCATCAAAGAGCACGGAACCAGGCCCCTCAGGCCCTGGCTGCGGATCGATCAGGTTCGACTCTACGACGAATGCCTCCACCCAGTCTGAGGACAGCTCAGCTTGGCGGAACAGTTCGGACTCCGTCATGACAGTGGTTTCTGCGGTGGGCACTAGTGTTTACGCCTAAGCCGTTTGGCCGCTGCGTGCAGTGCCGTGGACGGGATACGTTTGACCTCAGTGCTGGAGGGTTCGAGTTCAAGTCCCAGAGACTCTGCCAGAAGCTCTTTCAGGACTGTTTGCCACGGACGCCCACGAAGCTGGGCTGCCTCTTTGACGGCAGCTTCCAGGTCATATGGGATACGGATCGTGGTTATCCGCATCAAAGGACCGTGTGTCGTAAGGGGTCGGGACACTTTACGTCGATGGTGCGTCAAGGGGCTTTACGCTCTGAGTGTAGCATCAGGCGACGCAGGAGTTGACGTTGCGAGTCAGGCAATCTGTGCTTCACCACATACTTCTTAACAGGTAGCTTCCACCCGTAGTAGCCTGCTTCTTCCTTGAGCGCATACTCCACCAACCATTGAAGGTACGTCTGGTACCCCACTCCATGATACGCTGCGCCCATACGGAGAGCTTCGATAATTTCGGGCCGGATCTTGATGTTGGTCCGAAACTTCGGGGCCAACTTCCTCTTCACAGGTGCCCTACCGTGTGGCCCAGGACGCTTTGGCAGCAAACTCGACATGGCTGATTCTACACCGTCACCGGATAAGCTCGAATACGGGCAGCTCAACGTCGAAACCCTGGACGATGTAGCCCCACGTCTACGCCGGTTTACCGAAGAATTGTTGACTCGCCTACGTGGCTGCAAACTCGACGTCACCACCGCTACCGTGTACCTCTTGAACTCCACGGAGCACCCCATTGAGGTCCCCGCCTTGGCGAACGGGGTGCAGATCCAGATGAACTTTGATGCCACGCTACCGATTTGGGCTCCGGAGCCTCGGGCACGTCTGCAAGTCAGCTTTAACGAGGGTAGACGGTACTTCTACGCAGAGGTAGGACAACAGGTCAGAAACGCCAAGTTCCCGATGCGCAAAGTCTTGGCCAGGTTCCTACATGAGATCCACATCTTGGCACGGCAACAGCGCATCAAAACCGACAAAGAACGTAAGCTGACCCAGGCACAACAGCGGTTAGCCGCCTTGGGTCAGACCCTCGGTATCCCTGTCACCCCAGGTTCCCAGGTGCTGCGGACAGGGAACCTCAAGATCAGGGCTCTGGACAAGACCCCCACCCTAGCCCTCGTGCTGCTCGTAGTCCCCTATGAGCAAGCGGCCGAGATCGCCAAGAAGTACCTGAAGCCCTAGAGTTTGGGGGGCTTGCCGTGTAGTACCTGCATGAACCAAGAACAACTCGAAAATGCCGGTTTCAGGGCTTACAAGCACCACGGACCGGACACCACGCTCTTCTCCAAAACCATTCGAGACACGGTCTCGAAAGTGACGCTGTACTTCATCCACGCCACCCAATGGACAAGAGACGACATAACGTCAGTGGAGTTCTCCGCCCACTTCTACTTGCCCAAAAACAACATGTTTGGGGTCGCTGAGTCCGGCTTCATTGAGACCTTTGTACCCATAGTTTCCACCGAGGGCAAAGATGTGGAAGCGTTCTTTCAGAAGACCTACGAAACACATGGGTGCATCCCGGACATTCACAACAACGACTGAAGGCCCAGTAATAAACCACTTATGCCGGAGATCTGTTATGGGTAACACAGTCAAAGCCTTTGAAGCCGCTCTGAGACAACAGGCCAGCCAGCGTGTTGGCATGGATCGGGGGGTCTCTCATCTCGTTGAGATAGCTAAAGACGAGTTGAGTAGTTTACAGGGCAAGCTTGAGCTATTGCAGCGTCAAGTGGCTAAACAGCAAAAAGCTATCGACGAATTCGACGAGCTGGAATCTGTATGGAGGGTGTTTGGAAAAGATCCAAAAGGCTCCCGTGTCGAGTTCAGTTTGCGAGTTAACCCAAGGCACATTTCCCTTTCCGACAGGAGCCCTTCAACGATGTACAGCAGGGTGTTTCGGATAAGCACGCCACAAGAACTCGTGAGAGCCCTGGAGGGGTATACCGACGTGTCTTGGGACCTGGAACAAGATTGGCGACAAGACTTTCGCGACCCGAACTACTGAACGACTTGGTGGTCATCTTCGCCCAGTCTGCGATGTTGCTGGGGGAAGCCGTGCGCTCGAATTGCATCAAGACTCGATTCGTCTCCGCGATGCCGATCTCGGTGGAGAATGCGACGAGTCAATAGAACGTGTTGAATTTGTTCCGTTTATGGGCATCGGCCCATCAAGCGTCAAGTAACTTTCGTCCAAGTCGTCGGATGAGCCCTGGATTCAACGACTCTCCCGAGATGATTGACGGTACGCCGGGTCTCTGATACCGAGACCAGATGCTGCACTACCGTAGAATCCAGCGTGAGGACAAAGAGATCGCGCAACTTACCTGCAATAAGTGCGGGAAAGTCTACCCGAAGTCCAATGACGGTAGCTTACCGCATCCCGACTTCACGACCATCAAGAACACATACGGCTACGGGTCAGGTAAGGATGGAGACAAGTACGTCTCCCATATCTGCGAGCCCTGTATGGACGAGTTCTACGCGATCTTCGTGGTGCCGCCACAGGTCGTGGGTATGATCATCTGGGGTGAGGAATCTCCAGACCCCGTTCGCTATCTCGGGGAACCTGATCCCCCTGCCTTCGACACAGATGATGCAGCATGAAACGGAAAACTGCACTTGATGGCGCGTACCTCAAGGGCCTAATGGCGGGTCTGGCGGACGAGCCCGTAGAGTCGTGTCCGTACGAGGACAAGCGTAAGCAATCGGGCAGACTTACGTGGTCGAGGGCGTTTCGCACCGCTTGGGGTGACGGGTGGAAGTTCGCAAGGCTCAACCGTGAGCAGGCTCTGATCACCTTGCAATACTCCCGGTCGGCGAGAAGACCAAGCCAGGGACTAGAGCCTTAAGCCGCCCGACGATCGACCTGCACGGCACCTTGAGTCAGAGGCACACGGCGATCGAGCTGTTGCCCGGTCATGTCCCGAAGCTCCCAACGGTTGGCGACCTTTCGGAAGCCTTCCTCGTTCACCATGAGATGAAGCATCTGGGCCAGCATCACATCGCCCTCAGGAACTTGGCCCTGAGGTAAGCAGCAAAGCTGCTCGGCCGGACGACCTTGGTCGTCGAGACGGTAGATGTTCTGGTGGATACCACGACGGATCTCGTAGATCTTACCGCTCTTGACCTCGATCAGGAAGCGGTTCTCCGACTCCAGCATGTTCTTCTGATCGTCGGTGAGGTGCCGGAACAGAAGCTCGTAGGATCGCTTGAGAGCCGTCTTGCGGGCCTCAGCCTGCCTCGTGGCTTCTTCTGCCTGGCGGGCCGCCTGAGCGGCTCTCTCTGGGGCCTGGGCTTCCCACTGACGGCGTTGTTCGGCATCGGCCGCAGCACGCGCCATACGACGCTGTTGGTACTGGGCCTCGTCTTGAAGATACCGAGCCTCACGGAGGCGGGCGCGTTGGACCTGATCGTTCGGGTTGTAACAGAGGTCGGCTTGGTGCCCTTGCCCTTGCCAACGAGTCCAATCATTGCCCGCCACGATTCGTGGGTAGTACCCATCGAGAGTGGCGCTAGCGGTAGTGACGGGAGTCCAATTTGCGTTCCAGTCGGTCCACATAGGTACATTCCATGTAGTTGCAGTGTTGGTGGTTGTTGTGATCGCGACAGTCCCGGCCAGGTTGAGGCTGCCCGCAGTGGGTGTGTTGTAGAACACCTGATACCCAGCGGCTTGGTGCAGGTACACCTGAGCGGCATGGTTCACATGTTCTAGGTTCCTCGGGGTAGCGAGCTGCCCAATAAACCCAGCGAGCGCGTTTTGCCGCAAGTCTTCGCAGTAAACCGTAGCAGCACTGGAGGCTATAAAGGTGGTTAGGTTACCCCTCGGTGCGTTACCCTCAGGGTGCTTTTGAGCCCATTTGAGAGCCTTCTTTTCCAGCTTGGTGAGCTTGGGCCGCACCTTCGGTGGCTTGCGGCTACCGCCCTTACCCCCGAATGGGACAGAGGGGGACGTCTTCCACCCCGGTACATCTCGGGGGGCAGCGAACGACGGCTGGGCTGGCATCAACCGCCCTGGAGCGCCGGGATCAGGATGATGCGACCCGCCTTCGAGTCAAACTCGCGGATCTGCTCCCCTTGTTCACCCTTGGGTCCGGTGACGAGGAACGCCGAGAAGCCCTTGCCCTTCAGGGTGTCGAACTGGGCCTTGGCCGCAGCCACCTCATCCGCGTTGTTGGGGTCCCAAATGACCTTGGTGTCGCCGGTCATGTCCATGATGGCAAGCTCACTCAGGCCATCGGTTCGCGGGGGGTCATTGAGCATCTCAAACATGGCGGTCTTCTCCGATTCGATTTGATTTGATTTGGCCGTACACGGCGGTACCTCTGTACTACACCGTGCAGGGAAGAAGCAAGAAAAGTTTCTCAAACGGTGTAGACGCCCGCATGGACATCTACATCGGACTCACCCTGCTTACCCCTCTTGGGGCCGACGCTGTGATCGGTGGCCTCGTTCGACGGGGTTATCAAGTCGCCCCTGCGCAACTTGATGAACCCATGGGGCAATTTCTCACACTACGTGTGTCCAATGATACAGACGATGACGATGACGGTAGTGAAGAGTATGGCCCAGAAGTCCTTGGTGGGATACACACCGCACTCAAGGAAGTCTTGCAGGCATCCGATTCCAAATTCTTCTCGTACGTGATCTTTGCGGGGGATGTGGTTTCTGTCTGGGCGGAGGGGAACTTGAAGCTTGCCCCAGAGGTACCTAAGGGCAAGACGATGTTTGACCATCTGGCGTCGGGGGAATGACTGATTCCATCAGTCGGAGCAACCAGCTTGAAGCGGCGGGCCTTCTCTATCAAGAAGCTCAGCGGCTCAAGGTAATTGCTCGTACGGCGGACAACTTGACGGCACCCATGTTATGGTTGAAGATTCGGGACCTTGAAGCCATCGTCAGATTCCTAGAATCTACCGACCCTCTGTCAGATCTTTAAAGTACGGACGTCTCTTGACCATGAACATCACGACTTCCAACATCTGCTCCGCCTTCGGCACCCACAGTGTCATCGGCAGCAAAGTCACCAACCACACAGAATTCTCACGAGTTCTGCTCGCAGCCGTGGCACAGCACGACTTCACCCAGGATCGCATCCCGGGTCAGGGGTTCATCCTGATCCCCGAAGCGATCCCCTTCGTGTCCTCAGGCGTGGGCCGTCCCACGGAGAACCCAGACGACTACACGCTGCACCTGTACCGTGGGCGGGTCTCTGCCTTCCTTCTACGGGAACGTGCTGCCGTGGCGGAGTCCTGTGCAGTCGTGATTTACACGAGGCAGGCTTACCTTGACGATCCTGACGTCACGATTGAGGAAGCGGCCCGCGTTGCTGCTCTGGACCTGGCTTTGGGGGCAACCCCTGTGACCCACGTGCTTGTGGCGGTTCTGGCGTCCTCTGGCCCTCGGGGCGAACTCACCCCCTACCGCTTCACCGCGAATCTCGCTGGAGGTAACCACGAGGCTCAGGTGTGGACCGCTGACGAGATCCGGGCCAAGGCGAAAGACATCATGGGGTACGACGACTCTTGGACGACGGTCGCCGATCCGGTGTAAGGCACAGGCAATGGCCCGCGTAGTCAAGAAGTCAAAGAAAGCCAAGCACTTTGTCCGCACCAAGCACGCTGCCTGTGGGGCCACCGTCGAGTTCTTGAAAGAGGACGTCAAGAGCGACCGTGATGGTGCCTACGTCGTGTGCCCCTTCTGCAAGGCGTTCATAGCGGAATCCGTGTTGAAGTGGCGGTGGGAGTAAGGCATGTCGGGTCAAGAACTAAGCCTAGAGGAACAAGCAACCAACGCCCAGACGCTGGAGCACATCCAGAACGTCCGGAACCTGATCAACATCGCGGTCCGAGAGTTGTTGTACCGGGCGGAGATCCACGACGTTTCCAAGCTCGGGGATCTGGAACGCAAGACGTTCGTGGAGTTCACCCCGAAGCTCAAGGCGTCAACGTACGGCAGTGACGAGTACAGGGGCTTCCTACAGGAGATGAAGCCAGCGCTCGATAATCATTACGCCTGCAATCGGCACCATCCGGAGCATTTCACGGACGGCGTGGACGGGATGAACCTGATCGACCTTCTAGAGATGGTTCTCGATTGGCGGGCCGCCACTATGAGACACGCCAACGGCGACCTGCACCGCAGCATTGAGATCAACACCGAACGCTTCAAACTCAGCCCTCAGCTTGTGCAGATCCTCAAGAATACAGTCCGTGA
>Ga0315277_10012263_pt1 | contig 10756 bp, 6 predicted proteins | sample YL17G05_15_MG_FD_203695 | JGI IMG/M metagenome (GOLD analysis project Ga0315277, IMG submission 203695) | Sediment microbial communities from Yellowstone Lake, YNP, Wyoming, USA - YL17G05_15 | ecosystem: Environmental > Aquatic > Freshwater > Lake > Sediment | place: USA: Wyoming | collected... | reverse complement strand
AGCCTCCAGCCTCCAGCCTCCAGCCTCCAGTCTCTAATGTTCGAAATTAAGGCCAAGGAATGCTGCCGCTCCGGGCATGGGATAACCGGGCTTATACTCGTAACGGGAATTGGTGAAGTTTTCCACGGCCAGGAACACGTGGCTTGCGCCGCTTGCGCCGCTCAGATTCCCGAGGAAACAGGAAAGCTTGACATTGGCAATAGTGTAAGAGCCGACTTTGGGCGCTTTATCCGGATTCATCATGGAGATATCGGCAAAGCGCGGGTTCGACACATACATCTTATCCATGCTCTCGACATCCAGGTTGAGCTGGAGCCTCTTCCAGAATCTCATATTGGCGCCAAAAGAAAAAGAATAACCCGGGGTGTAAGGCAATGTCTCCGGACTCCTCGTGGCGACCGTGAACCCGGTAAACAGAGAGAGATTCCTGACCGGGGACCAGGACAGGGAAACCTCGAAACCAGTGGTTTCAAAACGGTCGATATTGGCAAACGAGGGCGGCGGCGGAGGCGGGGCGATAAACCTGATCTTGTTCACCCCTTTATCGTGATAGACACTCAAATCCAGGCTCATTCCATCTCCTGGAGATAGCTTGCATCCCACTTCATAATGCTTCACCCGTTCCGGCTTCAGGTTTCTGTATTTTCCGCTCTGGCCTGGCCAGGCTACGTTGTAAAACCAGACTGAATACACTCCCATGTAGTTGAACGAGCGGGAGTAGTTGGAATAAAGATTCCAGTTTTTTCCGGATAGGCTCAATCCGGCCTCTGGAGCGGCCTCGTTGCCAAAAACGCTGTGATTGTTGAGCCGCATGCCTGCCGAGGGGGTCAGGGTGAGATTGGAGCCGAGAGCGAAGGCGCGGGAGAGACTGGCGTATCCGGCGGTATTGAAAAAGTATTTTGTTGGCATCAGTTTGGTATTCGCGGGATTGGCATGCAGTTCGGCCGCTTTACCCCCGTATGAGTCGTAATCGAAACCAACTGTCAGCTCGCTGGCCTTGAAGAGGAGCAGGTTCTGCTGGAACCGTAAGCCGCGGTTGAGATAGTCGGTGTTGGTGTCGAGCCAGTTGCCGGTTGCCTCACTCCACTGCTGCCAGTTTATACTGCCGTCATCCAGATACAGCCTCAGGAATCCATGCGTTTTCTCACTGCAGTTGGCAACGGTGAAATTCATTGTCCAATCATTGGTATTGAACCTTGCGCGCCTGGGGATATTCCCGCCCACCGGGCCGGGGTCATCGGCCCAGTTGTCGGAGCCGGAGACAATAAGCGAGGCATCCCAGGCATCGCTGAACCGGTAACCAAAGCGTCCCCAGTAATTTTTCAGCTCGCCGTCCGCCTTAGGCCGGTGCCCGTTAGTCCCTTTGGCGCTTGCTCCGAAATAGTAGTCGAATTTCTGGAATTTGCCGCCATGGTTGAAAACAGCATCGTAGGTGGCATCAGGCCCGTAAATGGCGGTAAAATCTGTCTTCGTGCCTTCCTGGTACATTCTTTTGGAAACCAGGTTCAGCGCGCCGAACGACATGTTACCCCAGAGCACCGGCTGGGGGGCCTTGTAAATATCGATCATCTCCACCCGGTCCACGCTCAAAACATCCATCAGCGGGTGACTCCACACTCCGACAAATTTCGGCACCCCGTCCACCAGGGTCTGGATTTCCGCACCGGGCCGGCCCGAACCCTTCCCGCGGATGAAAATCGCCCCACCGTCTCCCCCGCCGTAACTCCCCAGGCGGTTGTGACGGGAAATGACCACTCCAGGGACACGCCGCAGCGCCGAGGGCAGATCCATGGCGTTAAGATCTCTTATTTGCTGCTCACTGACCCGGATGACTTCGGTGGAATTTTTCTCGATCACTGTCTCATCGACTATTGCCTTGCCTACTACAACCACTGGGGGCATCTGGTATACCGTATCGGGATTTATTCGTGAAAAAGCGTTTCCTGATGCTGCCAGAATCAAGATCACTGTCAGACCGAACCATGTATCCAAAATAACCTCCTTAATATAGTGTTACTATTTTTAAAAAAGTGTTACTAATTTTAGAGTATATTGCACTCTTAATTGTCAGTCAAGAAAAAAATGGCTGAAATATGATAGGGAAAATTTTGAAAAAAAAAGCCGCAGGAGATTCTCCTGCGGCCGGCGTGGTTTTAATTCGGATTGACAGTGATTAGAGGTCAAGTGGCTTGTCCGGATACGTCCCGTGTTCGTCTTCGGTCAGGCGGTACGCCTCCTTCATCATCTCGATATGCGCTGGTTTCTGTTCTATTTTGCGGCGGGCGAACATCCGTTTCTGGGTAAGCAGGGCGGCTTCCAGGTTATACTTGGTAACAGAGCCTAATGATTTGGCCCAGTTGGTGAAAGAGGGCACATTGGAAGTCGCATAGCCGTAAACCATGCTCGAGACACCGATTACCTTGCCGGTGAAAATACAGGAGTTGATCGCGGTCTTGGAGTAATCGCCGATTATGCAGCCCAGGAATTGCATGCCGGTTTTTTCCTTGGCTCCGTTATGCATCACTTTGACTTCGCCGTAAGTGTTTTTGAGGTCCGAGTTGCAGGTTCCGGCCCCGATATTGATCCAGCTCCCCAGATAGGCGTGTCCCAGGAATCCGTGGTGCTGCTTGTTGGAGAAGCTTTCAATTATCGAAGCTTCGATCTCTCCACCCATTTTGACTGTATTGCCCACCGAACAGCGATCCTTGATTATCGAGTGCTCATTGATCCTGGAATTTTTCCCTATATAGAGCGGCCCGCGCAGGTGGACAAAGGTATCGACAAAGGCGTTGTCATCGATAATTATCGGCCCTTCGCTGGTGTCGATACCCACCCAGTGGGAAAGACGGACATTGTTGCCCACATAGACATCCCTGTCGTAGCGGTGGAATGTTTCAATCAGGCGCTCGAGGTTATCGGTTATTATGGCCATGTTGAATTTGATTATTTCATAAGGCCGGGTGAGCAGGTAGAATTTCTCCTCTATTTTCGGCGGATTGTCCTGAAGCATATAATCAGCGAGGTTATCCATGTTCAGGTCTTCGAGCCTTACTTTCTTTTTCGGAAAATAGGAAAGAAGCACCCGCTCTCCCCGCACTGCGCAGAAACGTTCTTTTTTCTCGCAGAGGGCCAGGGTCTCGTACATGTCTTTTAAATAAGGGGCCAGGCAGGCATTGACAAACATTATCTCCGTATCCTGAATCGGGGCGCTTTCAATATCCAGGGCCAGGACCGGGCGCAGGTAATCGCGTACGATATAGCTTACCGGTATGCCTTTCCTGCGGAAAGCTTCTTCAAGATCCAAACCGCCCATCATGATTTTGAAGGCCACACGGGTGAGGGTAACTGGTTTCAGGTCTTTGGCATAGTGGTCTTCGAACAGAATTACTTGCATCTTCAGCTCCCGCAAAAAAAAGTTCAATAATGGCATTGAGAATGTAGCTCTATAAGAAACAATAATATATATAAAATTTTTAATTTGTACAATACTGACCTGGAATATCGGCCCGGGATTTGAAAAGTACCCCCGGGTGTCGGCTATTTTTTTCGATTTAGTTTACAGAATCCTGTTCTTTGTTTAAGTTTCCTTCCGTCGCCAGGGGTTCGGTCAACCGGTTAATTATTTCAGGGGATCTGGTAATGAAGCGTATTATCCTTGCAGCAGCACTGGTTTTGTTTTGCCTGGCTGCTTTAGCCCTGGCTATTGATCGTTGGGATTACAACGGTGACGGGAAGTTAAATGTCCTGGATGTAATCGCTCTTCTCGTTCTTGCCGGGAAAGACCCGCACGACCCGGCGCTTGATTACAATTCCGATGGCTATTACTCGCTGGACGACGCTAAATCCCTTTTAGCCTATGTGGTGGACAGAACTGTCAATCCGCTGCCCGGAGATTACGATCATCGTGAGCTCCCGGTCGGGGCGATCCCGGTGAGCGGGCCGGGAAGCTGCGATAAAGCCGGGGCCACTTATATGCTCACTGGAGATATTTCCAGCCCTGCCAGCGCGATATTCCTGGGGAAAGATATAACCCTGGACCTGAACGGCTATACGATTACGTATGCTGACGCCCCCTATGAACATGTGCCGAATTACGGTTTCGAGGATGGCCTGGCCGGATGGGATATCAGCCGGGCTCCAGGAGCCAGAGTCGAGGATACCGGAACAGGCCAGATTTTTATCGGCGACAAGATACTTTACCTGCCCTACGGCCAGGAAATAGTGTCCCAGTATATCAGCCTGCCCGTGGCTGACCGGGCCTACTATGCCATGTGCGGAGTGGCCAAGACCGACATGAGCGTGACGATAAACGTGGATGATGCTGCCGGAAACCCGGTCAGTTGTGTGTTCGTGTTCGAGGGAAATTCGAGGGTGACCTGCCCGGAAGAGAACAGGTCTCCGAAACTGGGAGGAGGATTTGTCTTCGCCCTGCTCCATGGTTTGCCTGCAGGCAAATACCGCATCCGGGTAAGGGCGGAAACAAACTGCCTGATTGACGAGGTCGACATCCGTCCCGCCCTGGATGTCGGTATCGGCGTGGTGGAGAAAACTTATCCCTGGGCCTATTACAAGTGCATCCTGGATGGCGACTATACCGCCTTCTTCGATTACACTGAAAAAGGAACAGCTTCTGTCCCAGTCGCTGGCATTCCGCGAGTCAGCGGATCGGGCAGGATCACTATCAGAAATGGGGTCATAAAAAGCGGTGTCGTGGGGGTCAGGTCCTGGGGGCTCCAGTCCACGGCCAATGATGTGGAAATTGTCATCGAGAATGTCAGATTTGAAGCCTCCGGAATCAATACTTACGCAGTAGATGTGCCCCAGGCGCAAATTAAAAAATGCCGATTCGAAATCAATTCCCCATTTATCATCGACCGGCACCGTATCGGCGACCAGGTGGTAAGCCTTCGCGGTGAGGGGGAGTCCGAGGTCGCCGATTGCCAGTTTATCGGCGGACAGGGCTGCCTCACCCTTTCCGGGGACAACTCCCTGGTACATGATAACACGTTTATCAACAAACAGATGGTCACTAACCATTACAGTATCGATGTCACCGGGGCCAGCACGAAAATTTACAGTAACCGTTTCGAGCCGGAGACAGGATCGGGAATTTTGATCGGCGATTCGTACCATATCGAAGTTTATGACAATGTCTTCAAGATCGCCGCCTCGCCTCCGACATGCGAGTACGGGGAAGAAAGCTACAGTGTCAACGCTGTCCGGATCACCGACTATAACGCTGAACCGAGCTCGACCAATGCCGCAAGAGAGAACATGATCTATAGAAATGAGTTCTATATCACCGGCCGGGATTACCCCGAAAGATCATCTTATATTCCCATGGCCTATGCGGTTTTTCTTAGTGTGGGAGGAGGCACCAATTATTTCTATGACAACACGGTGACTGTTAATCATCTCGATCCCCGGTCCAAAGCTGTCGCCTCGGCGTTTTATATCGGCGCCTCGAATAACGGCGGCCAATGGTATAATAACACGGTCACTTCCAATGTCCCTGCTGTCTGGGTTGCCTCGATGTACGGTTCAGCGGCTAACGCCAGGTTTTCCAAAAACACCTTTATCAAGGCAGATAACGCCCCCCAGAATTTCAAGCCTGTGCTCATGGGTTACTGGACTTATACCGCCGAAAATATCGAGTTCCGCTCCAATGTCTTCCGGAATACCGATTTTGCGATCGAGGCCACCGAGCAAAACCATAGTTATAAAGTATACTGGACATTGACTCTGACTGTTCTTGACCGGGAGGGGAAACCCCTGGCGGGCACCGAGGCGGTGATCAAGAACAAGAGCGGTCAGGAAGTATATCGGGCCTCTACCGACAGCAAGGGTATCCTGAGCGCCGAACTGATCGAATATGAGGTGAGCGGCAGCCGGAAAGAGACGAGTGCTCCTTACACTGTCGAGACTGCGGGACAGACCGAATCAGTCAACCTGAATAAGAATACGGTACTGACTGTAAGACAATGAATATCCAACCGGAGTTAGAAAAATAAATTGTATTCAATTCCCGGAATTGGAAGGTTTAATTAACCGTTGACTTATCGCTTCAGGCTTTTTATATGTTACGCTTTAATAAATGAGCTTCCACTTGACAGAAGTCCGGTTCAACGGGAAAAGAGGAACTGAATTGTCCAACGGAGAGGAATGTCTATGTCGGTAGTGACTTGTCTTGATTTGGAGGGAGTATTGACCCCCGAGGTCTGGATCAACGTAGCCGAGAGAACGGGGATTGAAAAATTGAGGCTCACCACCCGCGATATCTCGGATTACGACAAGCTGATGAAGATGCGTCTCCAGATACTCGCGGAAAATAAGCTGAAACTGTCCGATATCCAGACGGTAATCCGTAAAATGGAGCCTCTGGATGGAGCACGGGAGTTTCTGGACTCGCTGCGGGCGATCTGCCCGGTAATCATCCTCTCCGACACCTATTATGAGTTTGCTGATCCGCTGATCGAGAAGCTCGGCCGCCCGACTCTTTTCTGCAACAGTTTGAGAGTGGACGCTCAGGGCCGGATAGCGGACTATCTCCTGCGGCAGAAAGATGGCAAACGAATGGCTATAGTGGCCTTACACCTTCTGAAATTCAGGGTCATTGCCGTGGGCGATTCTTATAATGACACCTCGATGCTCGCCGAGGCGGATGCGGGGATACTTTTCCGCCCGCCGGACAATGTCATCGCCGAATTCCCCCAGTTCCCGGTTACCCGTACTTACAGCGAGCTGCTGGAGCAGATAAAGAAAAACCTGGAATGATAAAGACCCGTACATTACAATTTTTAAACTGACTTATTCATAAAGATGTATTTTCAATTTTAGGGTAGGGGCGCAATTCATTGCGCCCCCCTGTGTTCGGGCGCGATAAATCGCGCCCCTACTACATTGTCTTTTTAAATATCTGAAAACAACTATAGTATTTTTCCAATTTATTTAATTGTTCTCAAAAGCGAGGGATGTTTATGGAGTTCAAGAAGAAAGATGACTCACTGACCAGGAGAGATTTTATCAAACGGAGTTCCTCGGTGATGGCCGGAGTGGGGCTTGCCGCTTTCGGCGCCCCGGCCATCCTGAGCGCGCAGAATGTCTCAAGCAGGATCAATTTCGCCATAATCGGCACAGGCAGCCGCGGCTGCACATTACTTCGGGCCATTGCGGGTCACAAGGAAGCCCTGGTTACCGATGTCTGCGACATCTACCCGCCGCACCTGGCTGAGGGAATTAAGGATTCGGGCAACGCTAAGGTCCGCTCCAGCGAGGACTGGCAGAAAGTACTCGAACAGAAAGATATCGATGCCGTGATCGTGGCCACGCCGCTTCTCCTCCATGTCCCGATGAGCGTAGCCGCCCTGGATGCCGGAAAGCACGTGTTCAGCGAAAAAAGCATGGGCCTGAGCATGATGCAGCTCAATGAAATGCTCGCGGCAGTGAAAAAGCATCCGGACAAGGTCTATCTGGTCGGCTACCAGAGCCGGCTCTCCGATTCCCTGGCCGAGGCCAAGAAACTGGTAAAAGAGGGATCAATCGGCCAGGTGACCCAGTTCTACGTGCATTTCGACCGCAACGAGACCTGGAGAAGAGAAGTTGACGATCCGGCATGGGAGAAGGTCCTTAACTGGCGGCTTTACAAGGCGCTCTGCGGCGGTCTCCTTACCGAGGTGGTCACCCATGAGATAGACCAGGTGCTCGATATTCTGGGAACCATGCCGGTCAGTTCCTCCTGCTTTGGGAAGATCCAGGTTTACAAGGACGGCCGGGAGCACCACGACAGTATAATGGGCACCTGGGAGATGGAAGATGGTGTCCTGGGAGTGGGCACCGCCCACCTCTCGAACTCAAGCCAGGGGGATGGCTGGACTATGCTCGGCACTCATGGGACAATCGAATGTTACGGCGGCGGATTGCGCCTGTACTGGGAGAAAGAGGCCCGCCACCTCGATACTTTCGGGATTAAGCACAAGTTCACCCAGATCAAGCTCGGCCAGTCGCTCAAGATCTCGGACAGCGAAAAGCTTACCCCGGCCAGGGTACTCAAATTTGATGTCGATGCCGACTACATGGCTGCCACAGCCAGGGAGTTCAAGCATTTTTACGATTGTGTCCTCAACGGCGTAAAGCCAGTCATGGATGCGGAAAGCTGCCGCCGCACATCGATAATGGCGCTCATGGCCCTGCATTCCTCGATGCACAATGGGGTACAGATAACGCGTGAAGATGTCGAGAAAATGGGCTAAGTTATATGGTCCAAGCTTTGCTATACGAGTAAGTGAGAGATTAGATAAAAAACATAAAAAGGATCGGTTTTTTTATTTTATAATAATTTTTGTAGGGGCGAGGCATGCCTTGCCCGAAAGGGTGCAACACGCTGTGCCCTTATAGCGGGCACACCTCTCCAGAGTGAGTTTTTATGTGAACCGGAGGCAGATGTGGACACGAGATCAGGCTTGGTGACCTCATTATCGCGCAGGGATTTTCTCACGAAAGGCTCCTTGGTGATAGCTGGAGTGGGCCTCGGCGCTCTCGGGGCGCCGGCGATATTAAGCGCGCCCAAGGCGGGCGGCAGGATAAACATGGCCATGATCGGCACAGGCAGCCGGGGCTGCGAAATCCTCCGGGCCATTTCCAGCCACCAGGAAAAAATCTTCACTGATCTCTGCGACATCTATCCGCCGCACCTGGCGGAAGGAAAGAAATACTGCGGGAACGAAAAAGTACGCACCTGGGACAAGTGGGAGAAGGTTCTCGAACAGAAAGATGTTGATGCGGTAATTGTCTCTGTTCCGCTATTTCTCCATGTGCCGATCAGCATGGCCGCGCTCGATGCCGGTAAGCATGTGATGAGTGAAAAGAGCATGGGCCTTAACATGAAACAATTGAACGACATGCTCGCCGCGTCGAAAAAACACAGCGACAAGGTCTACCTTGTCGGCTACCAGGGCCGGCTCAATGATTCTCTAGCTGAGGCCAGGAGGCTGGTAAAAGAGGGCTCAATCGGCCAGGTGACCCAGTTTTACGTGCATTTTGACCGCAACGAAACCTGGAAAAGGGAGGGGATCGATCCGCAATGGGAGAGAGTGCTCAACTGGCGGCTGTACAAGGAGTACTGCGGCGGTCTTTTGACCGAAGTCGTCACCCATGAGATAGACCAGATAAGAGAAATCCTGGGCACGATGCCGGTGAGCGCTTCTTTTTACGGCAAGATCCAGATTTATAAGGATGGCCGGGAGCACCACGACAGTATCATGGGGGCCTGGGAGATGGAGGATGGAGTCCTGGGAGTAGGCACGGCCCACCTCTCGAACTCAAGCCAGGGAGTCGGCTGGGCCATACTCGGCACCCACGGGACAATCGAATGCCTGGGCGGCGGATTGCGCCTGTACTGGGAGAAAGAGGCCCGCCATCTCGATACTTTCGGGGTCAAGCACAAGTTCACCCAGATCAAGCTCGGCCAGTCGCTCAAGATCTCGGACAGCGAAAAGCTCACCCCGGCCAAGGTACTAAAATTTGAAATAGATGGTGATTATGACAAGGCAACGGAAAGGGAGTATAAGCATTTTTACGACTGCATTCTGCACGGAACAAAGCCGGTGATGGATGCCGCAAGCGCGCGGCTTACCTCGATTGCGGCTTTCATGGGGTATTATTCTTCAATGAGTGGCGGCCGGGTAGTGACCCGCGAAGAAGTCGAGAAAATGGGATAATTATAATACATTAATTTTAATAAGGATAAGGCCCGATTGCAATACCGGGCCTTTTTCATTGGTTTATTTTTGGCGGGATGATTATTTTCGATGTAGGGGCGAGGCGTGCCTCGCCCGAAAACATATTTATACCACAGCCTTCCTTATTTTTTCCAGAATTTCTTCTGTTAACTGCGGTGCTGTCCCGGCAGCCGCATTCTGACGAACCTGGGCCTCTGTTTTTCCACCAGGGATAGCTGCGCTTACAGAGGGATTGGCCAGTATGAACTGCAGAGCGAGCTGAGACATCGGTATTCCCAGCTCTGCGGCTATTGGCTTGATCCTGTCGGTCTTGTCCACCCACTCGATAGTCTTTTCCGGCCCCACAGTGTGCGAGCGGTGATCTTCAGGGTCGAATCTGATTTCCCTGGTGAATTTCCCGGTCAGGAAGCCATAGGCCAGCGGTACCCGGCAGATAATTCCGAAATTTGCGTTCCGCGCCTTTGGCAGGAGTTCTTTTTCCGGGTCGCGCTCGATAATATTATAAACGACCTGAATAGTAGCTCCGAAACCTTTCTCGATCTGCCGCAGGCCGTGCGCCAGCGGACCGATCGAAATACCGTATGCCCGCAGTTTACCCTGTTTCACCAGCCGGTCCAAAGTTCCCTGTGCGGCAAAAGCCTGCCTGATATTTTCTTCTGTCCGCGGGGTATGGAGCTGGTAAAGGTCGATATAATCTGTCTTGAGCCGGCGCAGCGAATCCTCAATACGTCCGGCCAGATACTTTCCGGTGAAATTTTTCTGCCACTGGCCTTTCGGATCTGTATAGTTGCCCCCTTTTGTGGCGATAACCACCTCTGTCCGGCGGCTGGAAAATACGCGGGCGAGGAGTTCCTCGCTGTGTCCTGCACCGTAAACATCCGCGGTGTCATAGAAGTTGATGCCGCAGTCGAAAGCCGCCTCGATTGCCCGCAGTGATTCGTTGTCATCAACTTTGCCCCAGCCGATCTGTACCCCGCCGAGACTGGCCGGCCCGCCGATAGCCCAGCAACCCAAACCCA
>Ga0315277_10012259_pt1 | contig 10758 bp, 19 predicted proteins | sample YL17G05_15_MG_FD_203695 | JGI IMG/M metagenome (GOLD analysis project Ga0315277, IMG submission 203695) | Sediment microbial communities from Yellowstone Lake, YNP, Wyoming, USA - YL17G05_15 | ecosystem: Environmental > Aquatic > Freshwater > Lake > Sediment | place: USA: Wyoming | collected... | reverse complement strand
TTTAGGTGAACGGTATCATTGCATAATAACCGCTGAATTAGCTAATTTCAAGGTAATTGAATTGGAGAATAAAGATGTCGATGACAAGGGATGAGTTTACAGCTAACATTGCCGCTTTAATTTGTGAGATGAGAATAGATGGAGATTGTCCAGTTGGAGATAGATGGATGTGTTCTTCTCAAGAACAAAATCGTTTGTTCAAAATAGGACGTCAACTCATTAACGGCATTTGGCAAATCATTGGAGATGTGGTTACGTTTGTGGATGGAGTTATTAAACTTTCTAAACATCAATACGGAACTGCACTGGATATTTACTTAAAAAACAAGCTAACGAATGAAATTGTTTATGATGTCTTAAAGCCTGGAAACGAACATTTTAAAGAACGTATGTTATATTGGCACAGTATTTGGGATAAACAATATGGCGGTAAACCAATGATAGATAAACCAAATTTCAGAGATTTTCCACATTTTGAGGGTTAAATGATAACGATAGAAACAATTAAACTATATGCAATAATCTTAGTAATCACATTAGTATTTATAGTCTTCGTATTAAGAGCTGTCTATATGCTTTTAAATAGAAGAGACCCTATCAATGCGATTACAATACATCCAAGTGAATGGAAGATACTTAAATGGGACAAAGATAAGGTTGATAAAAAGATTAGAAGTGTTATGTCATAATAATTAGTAATTAATAGCAATAAAATAGGTTAAAATTATGAATCCGAAAGGTGGTTTTCAAAAAGGACAAGTTGCTAATCCAAATGGTCGCCCTAAAAGACCTGAAATAGAAGAATTAAGATTAGCTTTAAAAAAAGCTAAAGAAAATAATGATAAGTCATTCATAGAACATTATGTAGAATTAGCCTTTAAAGATAAACAAGTTGCAATAGCATTAGCTAATAAGGTATTACCAGAACTTAAAGAAATAGATTTAGGAGAAAATACACAAGCCGTATTAAGAGTTCTATTTGGAGTCGATAAAGATGAACCAAATAAAGTATCTAAAGATACCGAACGTAAGTAATGATAGAGTTAAGTTAATTGAGTTCTTTAAAGATGGTAAAGAAAATAAGAAGCAAATAGCATACTTCAATCAGCTCTTTGACATAAATGGTAAGATAATCACTAATGAAAGCGAACTTGCCTATTGGGGCTCATTTAGATGTGCAAAATCTTTTACTCAACAATTAGCTGTATTTCTAATCTGTATTGCTTATCCTGTTAATGCTATTTACATAAGAGATACTTACGACCAATTAGAAGACTCAGTTATTAAACAATTTAACGAAGAGTTTGAATGGTTAGGTTATTACAAGTATAATTCCAGCGAAAGAGTATGTTACTTCAATACAGGTTCAGAACTTAGATTCAGGACATTTGAAAGGGATACAGGAATATTATCTACCGAATACGATGTTATAGGAATATGCCAAACAGAAGACATCAAAGTAGATTTATTCTTACAGTTACTCGGACGTTTATCAGGAAAAGTATTACCTCATCCTTTATTACTAACTGAGGGTAATCCAACATCTGGTTACTATAAAGACAGATATAAGGATAATCCTCAGAAGCATAAAGACTTAGGAATATACTTTATCGAAGGACAGATAGATGATAATCCGTTTGTAACTGAAGAGTATAAAAAGAACCTAATTAAGAATTACCCAGCTAATTGGATTGCAAGATATGTATATGGTCAATGGAGTCAAATAGATGAAATGGTATTTAGTGAATTCAGAGAGTCTTTACACGTCATTGAACCAATTGACTATAAGTACATTGAGAAGTTTAGACATAGAGGCGGATTTGATTACGCTTGGCGAACTAATTCGGCAATGAATTGGGCATATCTTGATTACGACGGTAACGTTACAATATACGATGAATGGTTTGGTAAAGAGATGTTACCAGATGCCATAATCAAAGCGTCTCAGAAGTATGACACTAAAGACCGTAAGATACTATTTGATGCAGATTACTCAATTAAGAAGCCTGACAATTACGGTAGAAACTTATGGGACGATTTAATCAACAAAGGAATGTTACTAACAGAATGCTCAAAGGATGAATTAAACAACATTCTACTGGTGAATTCGTTGATTAAACAAGGGAAATGGAAGATTACACGTAATTGTACCAACACAATAAAAGAGATGTTAAACTGGAAGTGGAAACAAGTTAAATTAGGTTCTAATAAGGATATTCCAGATGAAACTCAAGATATAGATAATCATAATTGCGATTGCGTTCTTTATATAGTTTCAGACTTATGTGGCAAAAAGACACGAGACCCAAAAGTCGAAGAATACAAGAAAACATTAGAATATGCAGTCAAACATCAATCAAGTAACAGAGATTGGAGAAAGGTTAGTTAAATGTTAGTACTAATAGTGTTATTAGCAATATTTCATTTTACAAGTAGTTTAACCTGGACAACTGGGGTTGTTGCTTTAATAGCAGGGATAGTATTTGATTTCTTAGAAGATTAACTGAACCTCAAACAAAGAGGAGGTGAACAAAATGAGATGGTTAGAAATTAAAGGAAAAGACGAAAAGATTGTCAATATCAATCTAGATAACGTATTAGCGACACTGATAATAGAAGGCGAAGTCACAAGTAAGCCTAAAAGCGAAATCATTGGAAGCAAGGCTACAATAGAAAAGAAATGGATTGTCAATCTCGTAATGGAAAAAGATTTAGCGTTTGTCAAGATGTTTGATAGTGAAGACGAAGCAGTTAAATGGCAGAAAGATTATATTCTAAATGCCTGAACCGAATAAGAAAGGAGGGTAAGATGGCAAAGAAAGAAATAGGACAAACAGGATTCGCACAAGAAGTTAATAGTACAGGAGCAATTGGTCAAGTTGTATATGATGACAGTAAGATGAAGTATCAGATAGCAAACTTAGCAGGTCGTTTAGATGACATAGAACAATTTCGTAATAGTGAATCAGTTGAAAATAAGATTCGTAGTATAAGTGAAGAGTTTGACAACTTAGTCTCAACAGTTAACGGAATCAAGAAAGATATTATGGCAAAGATTGAGAAAAAGATAAACGATGAAATCAAACTTAAAGTAAAGGATGAAGTTCAGAAGTTGATGGAGAAAATAACCAAATGAAGAAGCTCTGGCAAGCAATCAGACCTGTTAAGAAACGTTTCTATCAATATGGAACGATTGGACTTTCTATTAAAGATGACCGTACATTGATAGAAAAGATATGTGACCATATCGACAAACTGGTTGACAATCATCAAAACAGAAACTATAATAAAGTTAAACAGATATGGCACACGTATTTTGATGTCGGGATAGGAGACTATATCACAAGCTACAGTCAGATTAAAAAGATAGAAAAAGAGAAAGGTTGGGCGTATCTAACCCAAAGAGAAATACACGATGAAGCGAAGAAAGGGTTTGAGGATAAGAAAAAGAAATCGGAAGAAAGAACTCGCAAGAAGTTTGAACAAGCGGTCAATGATTTGCATCAGGGTAGAAGTTTCGTAAAAGAAATGAAAGAACGTATCAATAAAGGAAATTATCAAATCGGTCAAGTAAGCGCGTTTAATGGGAGATAAAATGAAATTAGAATCCTTATCCGATTCATTTTTTAACTTATTGTGGGATTTATGGGATAAAGGCGAAAATCACGGAGATAAGGTTAAGAAATGTTTAGAGTATTGGGAAGGTAAAATGGATACGGCTGGATTGTTTAATGAAATCGATGCCAGAACGCCGATAAACATTTGCAATCAAATTGTTGAAGCTAAACTTAACAATATGCTTGATGCGAAGTTTAGTCTCGGTGTCGTGCCTGTCTTGAATTCGTTTGCAAGTCCTGATTCAATTAAGAATATGCAAATCGTAGCAGACATATATAACGACGAAATGCATAACGTTTTACACAATAACAATTGGGACAAAATTAAAGAACGTGCTGGTCGCTGGGGATTGATATGTGGATTTGCTCCTGCTCAGACGTATTGGGATGATAGCGAAGTCGTTGAAGGCGAAGCTAAAATAAGAGATTTTGAACCGAATGGACTTAGATGGAATAAAGGTGTCAAGAATCAAGAAGACCTTACCTGGATTGGTTACAATGTCGATATGAGTCCTTATGAAGTCAAGAAAAAGTACGCTATCGACAAAGACGGAAACTGGGATAGTGACTTATGTGAGAGAATTGACGATATTACAGAGAGTCAGTCTAGTTTCTTAAAAGGACAAAAGAAAGGAGTTGTCAATATACATAGTGACCAAATAGATGACAAGCCTTTACATACGACTCGAAAGGTATAAACGCTGGAAAAATAGTTAAACTTATAGTGATGTTTCTGCTCGATGACACAGTTTACGCACCAAGCAAAAAAGATGATAGCGAATTAGCTCAAGAAAAGACTACTTATCAACAGATGTATCCAAACGGTAGGATGTTAATATTCTCAGCCAATAAAGAAAAGAAAGTCATATTAGAAGACAAATCGGCTCCTGAAGGATTCAAGAATTTAGGAAACATAGATTTATTTAATCCGATTGACTTCAAAGACTTGACAGGATTTACTGACTTATTAAACGTCATTCCAATCCAAGACCGCATCAATGGAGCTGTACTTAAGATACGTCATTTGATTGCAAGTCATATTAAATGTCTTGGCTTAGATAAAGACCAAGATATGCACTTAGGCGAGAACGACTTCGTCAACCACGCTGTACGTCATTTGGAAGGCATCGGTAGAAGTGACGCGAAGTTACCGCAATCGATATCAAACGACACGCTTCCTGATGTCGCTGGTATGTGGGAACATATTCGTAACTTGATTCAAGAAGCCTATAAAGTCGCGCGTATTAATGAAACTATGATTTCGGGCGTCCAACAGAGAGGAACTGAATCAGCTGACCAGCTTGAAATGTTACAAGAATCACCAATGTCAGCAATCAGAGCCATACAGCGTAACTTCAAGAACTTTACAATTAAAATTGGTGAGAAAATAATTTGTCTAATCCAAGAAAATTATACCGTCCAACGGCTTGTCAAGTTATCGACAGGTATAGGTGTAGATATTCAAGGAAAGTCAGTTACCTCTAAGACAGCAAGATTCACACAAAGCCAAGATGAAAATTACATTCAGTTACTTGATGATTTAGGAAAAGCAATACAAACAATTAAAATTGAAAAAGATTGGAAATTTAGAGTCGAATGCATAGCAGGGACAGAGTTACCAAGAAGTCGTAGAGAGAGTGCGTTATTTATGGATAAGCTTGTCGCGAATAATATGCTCGGAAATATGCAAGACCCAGATAACTTAGAGCTTTATTTTAAAAACCAAGATGTTCCAGAGTATAGAGAGATAATTAATTTAATTAAACGCAAACAAAAAGAGCAGGCTTCAGCTCCTAAAATGATGCCTAAGATTGAGGATATATTAATGGACAAAGACCGTTCATCTTCATTTGCAGGAATTTTGAAAGCTTGTGAAGGATACGGTCTTGCTCAACAGACTCTCCTAAAGGCAGTTGGACTTATTGAGACACCAAATACGATTGAAACTGCACCTGTTGACCAGATAACAAGTCGTAGTGAAGTCAAGCAAGTCGCCTCAATCGCACCAAATAAGATATCAGCTGACCCTAAAGTCGCTGAGATGCAAAATGTTGCGGCAACAGAATTAGAAAAAATGAGTAAACAAAAAGGAGGATTCTACAATGAAATTCCAGCTACATCAAGAACTAACGTTAAAGAATGACAAGATTAAAATCAAAGTTACAGGACTACGAAACGGAAGCCAACCTGTAATAATTAGCGGAAGCGGTGAGAATTACTACGACATCGAAGTAGAAGGTTTTAGGAGTTGTATTAGCGAGCCGATGCTTGATTTGTTAATGAAAGAAGTTGTTGTTGCTAAACCGAAACCAGTTGAAGTAGAGACAATAAACAAACAAGTCGAAGAAAAGGTAAAAGAAGTTGTAAAAGCGAATGAATCTAAAAGACCTTCAAGGTCAAAAAGAAGTTTACTTGAACGAATAACAGGAAAATCTAAAAAAAGAGTGAGGTGATTTTAAATGCCGATGACACCAGAGATGCATCAGGAACATATGGCAAAAGTAGAACAAGGACTCCAGGCGATTTTACAATCACAAGACGTTAACGAGATTCACGCAATTGCGCAAAGTCTCTTGACAGAAGAACAAGGTGAAGTCCAGGCAGAAGAAGGCGGAGCGCCAGAAGGTTTAAAAGAAAAATTAATGGCGACTGGAGGTGGAATGTAATGGCTGATTTAATTAACATAGACTTTGAGAAAGGTTTTTGCAAAATAGGCGTTCAATATACGCCTCAACAACTTAAACATTTTTCAGAACAGTTAAGATTACTTAATTTGCAGAAAGAAGGTAAATTACCTAATCAAGCCAATACAGAGCAAAAAGAAATGAAGAGTGGATTTACCAAAATCTGAACCTGAAAAAGAAAGGGAGGATATTATGCCAGAAGAAATAATTAGTTCTTTGAATGAGCCAATTGAGGAAGTACAGCCTTTAGAATCTGAAATTCAACCAGGAGTTTCTCAAGTTGTACCTGCAAGCGGGCAACCTCCCGTCAACGCAAGTACTCAAGAAATATTTGATTGGATGAAAGATGAAAGAAAAGTAAGGATGTGGAAAGGGAACGATAAGGTCGATGCTTACATCAATGCCAATCCAGATGCTAAAAAGTTTCTGGAGAATTTCTATAAATCATATAGAAACATTGAAAAAGTACACGACCCTATTAAAAAGAAAGCCGAAGCTCTTGAAGGACAGATTTCAACTTTATCAGAGTTTATGAAACAGTACGGAATTGAACCTGATATTGAGAAATTGAAACCTGTACTGGATGAGTACAAGACTTTCAAAGACCCACAGAATCCTGAAATGCAGGCATTAGCAGAACTTAAATACTGGGTTCAAAATGAAGCTACAGGGCAACAGGTTCTTAAATTCTTCGACCAACTCAGGCAAGAAGAGATGCACAGAAAGTATCCTGGTTGGAACGCCGAACAAATTCAAAAACAAATTGAAATTGAACGGAAGATTAAAAATCTCGAAGAAAAAGAACAACAAGCCAATGTGAAAGCCGAATATGATACCAGTTTAAAAACAATTAACGAACAATGTGACCGCGCTAAAAAATATGCCGAAAGTAAAGGGTTTGTATTTTCTGAGGATATACGTAGTACCTTACTTGATGATTGTATGAAAAACAAAATTGAACCTGCATATGTTTTTGCACATTTTGTTAATAAATATGATGAACAGGTAAGTAAATCGTTTGAAGAAAAGATTAAACAAGACCAATTAAAAGGTCTTAACAAGAATAGAGATAAAGTAGTGATACCTGCTGGAACAACTAAACCTGCGTCGGGCTCTGGGAGTTTAAAGGATAAATTTACGCAGATAGTTGAGAAAATGGGTATAACTTAAACTAAGGAGAAATTACAATGACTATAAATGTCAACGAATTATCAGCTGTAGTGGTACAGCATATCGAAGACCCAAAAACGTGGGATGCGCTCGCAAGGCGTACAGCGTTTATGAATCACCTTATGGGTGAAGGCAAAGAAAAGATTGATGGTGGATTGCATATCCAGTTTCCGTTAAAAGTCCTGGCGAATGCAAGTTCTGGATTTATTTCTGGAACAACTGCACTTACCGATGTCAATCCGAGCCAACAGCTCGTGTTCGGAACGCTAAATTGGAAATATTACAATTTTAACGTCAATTTCGGACTTAACGATTTCACGATTGCCAATGGCAGAAATGAGATAATTAATTTTATGACCAAGAAAACCGAAGGTGCATTGAATGACAGTATCCGTGAAATGTCAACAGCTTTCCACGGGTCGTCAGCTTCTGCTCCGCTTAACCCTGAAGGTTTACTTGATGTCGTAGCGGCTTCTGGTACGTCGTATGCGTCTTTGCTTGATACCGATTATTTAACTGGGACTTACTTACCGATAATCGACGGTACAACGACTGCGGTTAATTACACTAACGTCAACTTGATGCTGAATAAATTAAAAGCAAGACTTCAGAAAGACCTTTCGCCGACTGCGATATTTGGATTGATGAATGAATCTGTTTACTCGAAGTTTCAATCATCTGTTCAGAATCAGCAAAGATTCACTGAAACAGCTGAGCTAAAAGCAGGTTCGGAAGGTTTCAAAATCAACGGAACGACTTTTATTCTTGATGCGGATACACCTGGTTCAAAAGACGGTTCAACTGCTGATAATTATCTGTATATTTTTCCGACAGATATTATTAAGTTGGAGTATCGTTTTGGATTTGGTAGCCCGAGTCCGTTTGATGGCGAGACAAAGATGCCGAGACAGCCGATTATGTCAACTCAGCATTATATGGCTTTTAATCTTGTTTGCGACAATCGTAGACTTGTTGCCGTATTCAAGACCTTGATAGCTTAATTTTAGAGAGGGAGGAAAAATGAACGCAATTGGATTACGAATAGCACTTGGAAACGAATCCGATTTGATAACCCCAACGTCTACACAAAGCTACCCTCTGGGTGGAATTGTAGACGTCGAAGATAGCTCTAAAAAATCTATCAAAAAGTATATGTATGTAAAATCTCACGACACACTCTCAGCAAATGGGATTTATATACTGAGCTTTTCTGGGACATCAGGTTCGGAAGTAAAGACTGCATTGTCAACTGATACCTCTGCTGATAAAGGAACGACTTACTATAATCTTCCGTGCGTAGCTGAAGTTGCGGTTACAAGCGGATATTATTGTTTTGTATGTATCCAAGGGACCACGACAGTCTCAACAGCAGGTTCAGTAACTGACCAACACGCTTGTAAATTAGGTGATGCAGTAGCAACAGTAACAACAGAAGGAGCAACAACTGTAACAGCTTATACAGTCGGAATTAATCGTGCCACAAGAACAAATGCCGGTACTACGGCATTTGAACTTATTGGCAACGACAAATGGGCATTACAGTACACAGCTCCCTAATTAAAGGAGGAAGAAATGAAAGCAATAGGATATAGAGATGGTTTAGGAAATGAAGCCGACCTTACTACCCCGACTTCAACTCAGAACTATCCACTTGGTTTGCCTGTGTCGATATATGATTCAGCGACTAAAATGGATAAAGTGTTTATTTACGTGAAAGCACACGCTGGCTTGACGGTTTATGTACCTTACGTCCTCAATTGGACTGGTACAGCTGGCAGTGAAGTCAAAACAGCCGCACCTGTAACGACTGCGGCACCTGGACAAATGGTTTGCGTACCACAAGTTGCGTTTACGAGTGGTTACTACGGATTTGTTCAAGTGAAAGGCGATTGTACTTGTGCTCTTGCGAATGAAACAAAAGCAGTAGGCGATTATTTGCAACTTTTGAATACTGGAACGACTTTAGTAGTTGACGGGACTTCCAGTTCGACTGTGTTACTTGCAAATTCGTGTGCTGTTTCAAAGTCAGCAACGACTGCGGCGGCTAATTACTCAATAATTCTATTGGGTAAATGGGCTGTAACTGCGGCAAGCTAATAGGAGGATAAAATGGCTTTTACAACCACAATAATTAGTACTAACGTAATTGGTGCTAAAAAAATGGTAATCGGCTATACCACCACAGATACAACTGGCGGAGACATAGATACAGGGCTTCAATCTGTTGAATCTATTATCCCGGTTGACATCACTGGTGCCAATGCTGTGCAAATAAACGAAACAACCTGGCCGTTTAACGGGAAACCGACTGTTGTTAATACGAGCGGTCATCAAGTTTTGTTTATTGCAATCGGTGTGTAAAAAATAAGGTGAGTCTCGGCACTGTAGGAAGAGACTTTAAAAGACAATCCAAAAAACGCTACCTTTATTTTTTAGAGGTATAATTACTTAAGAAATATTTTCTGGACGTTTCTGGACGGTAAAGTTAAAAGATTTATTTACGGAATTATTAATTTAAAATAAAATATCTTGATTTAGGAGGATAAATGAACACATTCAGATGGGATATTAAACCAAAAGTAATCGATTCAGCTAAGAATGAATCAACAAAAGATTCCTATGTGATAAATTTAGATTATCCGACATTGATTGAACAGACTTACATCATAGCGGCAGATGATGTCGAGGCAAAGACTTTACCTATTCCGATAGGCGACATATATGCGATTGAATTAATTTCAGACCAACCACTTGATTTAGAATTAACTGGAACATCTCTTACTGCAACTATGGTAACTTACAATATTTTAATAAATAATGGGGCAGGCATAGATTTAACAGATGGTTTTGGTGCGACAATAGAAAACAACAGCGGATATATAGCCAATGTGACGTGGCGTATATTTGGAACTACAATTGCTCCTGAAGAGTAATGGAGGGTAAATGAAAGTATCTGAAACACTAAGACGAATAAGTTTTAAAATTGGTACACTTGACGACATAACTGGACGCGCAATTAATCCGATAATTAACAATCGTACAATAATTGACGAACTCAATTCTCAATTACGTCAGTATGCCAACATTACCAAAGGCGTTCAAGACGTCTTTTCGTTTCCTCTTAACACAAACGTTCCTTTCATACAAGCACCAGCACTTGCGTTAAGAAGCGAAGGGTATTTTTATTGGTACGTCTATTCGAATTCGACTATATTTCCAGGAGATATGCGTGGAGCGGCAGATGTTTATAGATATTTTAAATACAACTCCATTTCAGGTATCACAAA